>Ga0207422_1003355_pt1 | contig 16268 bp, 12 predicted proteins | sample MarCyaLeptolynsp_FD_187757 | JGI IMG/M metagenome (GOLD analysis project Ga0207422, IMG submission 187757) | Marine cyanobacterial communities from Panama - species 1 Leptolyngbya sp. (SPAdes) | ecosystem: Environmental > Aquatic > Marine > Unclassified | place: Panama: Panama City | collected...
TGCTGCAAGGCACCGGGCAACTCCGGCCATGAGCGAGGCGACCGCCAGGATGGTTGGCGAGATCTGTTCGCGCAGCCCGGTGAACATCTGCCAGGGCAGCGTCTTCTGCCCGGCGGAGCCGAGGAACAGGACCACGACCACTTCGTCGAACGAGGTGATGAAGGCGAAAAGGGCACCGGAGACGACACCCGGAACGATCAGCGGCATCTGCACCTTGAAGAACGTGGTGACCGGATTGGCGCCGAGGCTTGCCGATGCACGGACCAGCGAGCGGTCGAAGCCGACGAGAGTTGCTGTCACCGTGATGATCACGAAGGGTGTGCCAAGCGCCGCGTGGGCCAGAACGACGCCCCAGTAAGTGCCCTGCAGGCCGATACGGGAATAGAAGAAATACATGCCCGCGGCAGAAATGATCAGCGGCACGATCATCGGCGAGATCAGGATGGCCATGATCGCCGGCTTGTAGGGCACGTGTGACTGGGACAGGCCGACCGCGGCGACCGTCCCGAACGCCGTTGCCAGAAGGGTTGCGACCGGCGCGATCAGCACCGAATTGACGAGTGCCTGCTGCCAGTCCGGGTTCGTGAAGAAGTCGTTGTAGTGCTTGAACGAATAGCCTGCCGGGTCGAAGGACAGCATTTCCTTGGTGAAGGTGAAGAAGTCCTGCGCGTTGAAGCTCAGCGGCAGGATCACCAGGATCGGAAAGATCAGGAAAAAGAAGATCAGTCCGCAAATGACCCGGAACGTGTAGAACCACGTTCTCTGCAAGGGGGACGCATACGGTGGTAGTGCGCTCATGTCGTCCTCCTATCCGAGCTTCACGTTGTCGATGCCGACGATCTTGTCATAGACGACGAAGAGGATCAGCACCGCGACCAGGAGCAGGGTTCCGAGCGATGCGGCCAGGCCCCAGTTGAGCGACGACGAAATGTGATAGGCGATCCGGTTGGAAATGAAGATGCCCGACGTGCCACCGACCAGCTCCGGCGTGATGTAGTAGCCGATCGACAGGATAAAGACGAGAATGGCGCCGGCGCCGATCCCCGGAACCGATTGCGGGAAATAGACCCGCCAGAAGGCTGTCCAGTCATTCGCGCCAAGGCTCTTGGCCGCGCGGACGTAACTGGGCGAGATGGTCTTCATCACCGAATAGAGCGGCAGGATCATGAACGGCAGCAGGATGTGCGTCATGGCGATGATCGTGCCCGTCTGGTTGTTGATCATTACCAGACGGCCCGCATCATCAATCAGCCGGGTCCAGACCAGGAAGTCGTTGATGACACCCTGTTGCTGCAGCAGCACCTTCCACGCCGACGTCCGCACGAGAAGACTGGTCCAGAACGGCAGCAACACGAGGATCATCAGGAGGTTGGAGGTTCGAAGCGGCAGGGACGCGAGCAGAAAGGCGATCGGATATCCCAGAAGCAGGCACGACAGGGTGATCACGATCGACAGGAACAGCGTGCGCCCGAACAGGAACATGTAGATCTGCTGGTCTTCCGGCTTCATTTCGATGCCTTCTGCACCACGCTTGGCGTCAAAGGCGTTCAGGAAATAGCCGTCGGTGTAGCGCGGCGAAAACTGTTGCAGGACCTGCCAGGTCGCGACATCGCCCCACTTCTTGTCCGCACTGATGAACTGATCCTTGAAAGGACCGCCTTCGTCCATGCGCTTGATGCGGCGGCCGGTCTTGCGGAACAGGCTGGAAATCCCGCTCTGTTCGTAGTTGAGGCGGGAGCCGAGACGGGTGTGCGTCTTCTGGTCCACGGCGATGACCATGTCATCGTAAAGCGCGGCGAAGACGACTTCGTCAGGCGCTTCCCCGGACGCCGGGTCCCACTTGCTCAGTTCAATAACCGTCTTCGGAAGCGTGTCGGCGACAATGCCATTTTCGACGGAGCGGAACAGCATGTCGACAATCGGGGCGACAAAAGTGATCAGCACGAATATCAGCAAGGGTGCGATCAGCAGGAAGGCGCGCAGTTTTTCGCGGCGCAAGGCGCGCCTGAGCGCGGCTTTCAGCGGCTGTCCGTCCTGTGTCGTCAGAACCTGACCGTCGGTGGTATCGCTCATGAAACAGTCTTCCGGTATCAGAAAAATCAGCCCGGGCGAATGGGTCCGCCCGGGCCGGTGCCTAATGGCTTACTGTGCGAGCCAAGCCTGGAACTTGGCGTCGATGTCGTCGCGGTAATCAGCCCACCACTCGTAGTTATAGAGGAAGGTGTTTTTCGCGTTGTTCGGGTCGGTCGGCATGTGCGGCGCCATGTCGATACCGAGCGAAGCGTGCTGACCGACGAGCGGTGCGGAAGACTTACGGGCCGGGCCGTAGGAGATGTATTTCGCCTGATCGGCCAGACGCTGTGTGTCTGTTGCGTATTTGACGAGTTTCTTCACCTCGGCGAGGCGGTCTTCGGGCAGACCGGTCGGGATGATCCAACCGTCAAGATCGAACACCTGCGCGTCCCACAACATCTTCACCGGCTGCTTCTGCTCTTCGATCAGGGCAAACAGACGGCCATTGTAGGTGGAGCCGATCACAACTTCCTTGTCGGCAAGAAGCTGCGGTGTTTCAGCACCGGCAGACCACCAGACAACGTTGTCCTTGATGGTGTCGAGCTTGGCGAACGCGCGGTTCTGACCTTCTTCGGTCTCCAGCACGTTGTAGACTTCTTCCTTCGGAACGCCGTCACACAGCAGAGCCCATTCCATGTTGTTGATCGGACGCTTTTCCAGGGACCGCTTGCCCGGGAAGGTTTCCAGATCGAACACGTCGCAGATTTCGGCCGGCTCCTTGCCGCCCCACTCGTCGACGTCCGAACGGAAGCCGAAGGTGGTGGAATAAACGATCTGCGGGATGAAGCACTCGGACACCAGAAGGTCACCGAAATCCTCAGATGCCGGAGTTCCGTCAGGCGCGGCTGCAAGCAGCTCGTCCGGGTCGATTTCCATCGCGAGGCCTTCGTCACAGAGACGGATTGCGTCGGAAGCAACCACGTCCACGAGATCCCAGGTCACGTTGCCGGCTTCGTTCATCGCGCGCAGCTTGGCAACCGCTTCAGCGGAAGATTCGTCCCAGATCACGGTGATGTCGGGATTTTCTGCCGTGTAAGGATCAGTGTAGGCATTCTTCTGGGACGCCTGGTAAGCGCCGCCCCAGGAGACGAGCGTAAGGTCCGTGGCAAGCGCCGAGCTGCCGGCAAATGCCAGTGCAGTTCCTGCCAGAATTAAAGTCTTGAGCTTCATTTGAGCTAGCTCCCTCTTTTAGGATTGAACGGATTTTTCCGTCGTTGTCGCGGGCGGACTGCAGCATCCGCCTCGCGAATTTAGGCAACCGCGTCGAGCGCCTTGCAGTCGTTAAGTGCCCATCCAACCTGGACGGTTTCACCCACATGCAGCTTGCGCCGCTCTCCCCGGTTGCGAACTTTGACGATAAACTCGTCATTGCCAGCCACGTTCATGCGAACGCGGATATGGTCTCCCAAATAGATCAGTTCCTCGATCCGGCCATTGACCAGATTGTCCATCGAGTCATGGGTGTCGAATTCAACGCGTTCCGGACGAAGCGAGAGTGTGGTTCTGTCACCCACCGCGGACACGTTCACCCTGTCGGCTTTCAGCTGTGTGCCGTCGTCAAGTTCGACGAGGCACTCCTCGCCTTCGATACCGACGACCTTGCCGCTAAGCTTGTTGTTTTCGCCGATAAACTGCGCCACGAACGAGTTCTGAGGATCCTCGTAAAGATCATCCGGTGTCGACAACTGCTGGATGACGCCATCGTTGAACACCGCGACCCGGTCGGACATCGTCAGCGCTTCGGTCTGGTCGTGGGTCACGTACACAACCGTCACGCCCAGATTTTCGTGGATGTGTTTGATTTCATACTGCATCTGCTCGCGCAGCTGCTTGTCGAGCGCGCCGAGCGGTTCGTCCATCAAAACGAGTTCGGGATCGAACACGAGAGCGCGGGCCACCGCAACGCGCTGCTGCTGGCCACCGGACAATTGCGCCGGGCGGCGATTACCGAACGCGCCAAGCTCGACCATGTCGAGTGCCCTCTGCACCTTCTGCTCCTGTTCGGCCTTTGGAACATTGCGGACCTGAAGCGGAAATGCCAGATTTTCGGCCACCGACATGTGCGGAAAGAGCGCATAGTTCTGAAACACCATGCCGATGCCCCGCTTGTGCGGCGGGACGTTGTTGATCGGCCGGTCATTCAGGTAGATTTCGCCGTGTGTGGCAGGTTCGAAACCGGCCAGCATCATCAGACACGTGGTCTTGCCGGAACCGGAGGGCCCGAGCATTGTCAGAAATTCGCCGGGCGGAATATCGAGATTGAGGTTTTTTACGACCAGGGATTCCCCGTCATAGCTCTTCTGAACGCTGTCATACTTAACAGCAGCGCCCCTTGCATTCGCCATATTGTCCCCAAATCCGGTTCTATCGTTATTATGGATCGCCTGGCAAATCTCAGGGTAACGATCGTTACCGTTCAGGAATTCGTCAAACCATCGGGGCTAGAAAAACAAAAAAGAAGCTTCTTTGAAAGGGGCTTGTGAAAAAAAATGGATATTTTTTATTCATGATCCGACTGAATATTTTGCAGCACGGAAGGATGCGGGAAAATACACCCGAAACTACGGGTTCAGCGGAAAGAAAATCTTCTCTCCGGCCGGTTTCAACGCATTTCGACGGCTCTAAGGCTTTCCGCCGTTCGTGAACTATCGTCTTTATCTTCCGAGCGGGAAACCCTACAAACGTCGCAGAATGACACCGATACGACCGACTGGCGTGCCAAATGGCTTGCATGACAAAGGGCTTCCCGCCGCAAAACCCTGACGTTTCCATTGCCTGTATCCCTTGAATGCAACGGCAACTCTCGTCTACGCTCCCCGAAAATGCAGGATAAGCCTTGTCTGACGCCGAGAAAAACGATCTGCTTTTCCTGACCACGAAAGAGGTCGCCGATCTCCTGCGCGTGAAGGAACGCAAGGTTTACGACCTTGCCGCGGCCGACGAGATTCCGCATCGGCGGATCACCGGAAAACTCCTGTTCCCCGCTCAGGCTCTCAGAAGCTGGATTGACGGCGAGGACGGGGCGGGCACCCCGGACAGACCCAATGTTCTGGCCGGATCCCACGATCCGCTGCTGGACTGGGCCATCCGCGCATCCGGATGCGGCCTTGCAACGCTGTGCAATGGAAGCCGGGACGGCCTGGAGCAATTCGCCTCCGGCAGCGCGCTTGCCGCCGGTCTGCATTTGCCGGATGACGACGGCTGGAACGTTTCCGCCGTATCGGCTGGCGGCAACACGAACAGCGTTCTCATCGCATGGGCGGTGCGCAAGCGCGGCCTGCTGGTGTCGAACGACGTTGCAAGCCAGATCCATACTGTAGCGGACCTCAAGGGACGGCGCGTTGCGCAACGCCAGGCCGGTGCTGGCGCGGCCCTGCTCTTCGAGAAACTTTTGAAAGATGCCGGTCTTTCCGAAAGCGATCTGATCCTTTGCAAGGACCGGGCGCACACGGAGAGCGACGCGGCTGCCGCCGTTGCCACGGGAGAAGCGGATGCCGCGCTCGGGATCGAGGCGATGGCCCGGCGGTTCAAGCTTTCGTTTCTGCCGCTGGCCGATGAGAATTACGATCTCCTGATCGACCGCAAATCCTATTTCACCGAACCGGTGCAGATGCTCATCGCCTTCGCCCGGACACCTGAATTCCTGGACAAAGCCGAGACACTCGGCGGCTATGACCTGGCGAACCTCGGGACGGTCCGCTGGCTTTCCGACTGATCCACCAAGGGACTTTATCCATGAGCGACATCCGCCCCCACGAAATCATGGTGCCGACATCCGATCCGGATGATGCCCGGCTTCGTTTCATCGGGCGCATTCACACACCTTGGACCGACAGAAAGGACTGTCCGCGGCAGGGAAAACAGGATGGACCGGAATGCCGGATCGAAGTGTTCGAACCCTGGGTACCGGCGCTCAAGGGGATCGAAGACTATGACCAGATCGAGGTGCTGTACTGGCTCGACAGGTCCCGACGCGATCTTGTGGTGCAGAACCCCGGACACAGCGACAAGACTTTCGGGACCTTTGCACTCCGGTCTCCCGTTCGTCCGAACCCGATCGGCACGGTCGGCGCAAAACTGATCAGCGTCGACGGGCCGAACCTGATTGTTCGCGGGTTGGACTGCCTGAGCGGAACTCCGCTGATCGACCTGAAGCCCGACCGCTGCGCCTTCTCGCCAAAGGCTCCGCCGAAGAACTAGATCATACGATCAGCCATTCCAATCCGGCACCTTCCCATTCTGTTTCGTCGGCTTGACAAGCACCTCCCGGAATTGAACATTCCTGCGCAATTCCGCTCGCCCCGAGCGGCTTTCTGGAGGAACCCATGCAATCAGGATCTCAGACCGGCAAAACCGGTATCAACGACGTCGTGTCGATTGAACGGCAGGGTCCGATCGCACTAGTCGCGTTGAACAATCCGCCCGTAAACGCCGCTTCCCATGCGGTGCGATCAGGTATCTGGAAAGCCATCGAGACACTGCAGGAAGACGCTGCAGTCAAGGTCATCGGCCTTTACGGCGAGGGCCGGACCTTCATAGCGGGTGCGGATATCCGCGAATTCGGCAAATCACCGCAAGACCCGTGGCTGCCGGATCTTTGCAATTTCATCGAGGACAGCAAGACGCCTGTTGTCTGTGTTCTTCACGGGACGACACTTGGCGGAGGACTTGAGGTCGCGCTAGCAAGCCACGTTCGCGTTGCGCTGCCGGGCACAAGGGTCGGGCTACCCGAAGTCACGCTTGGCATCCTGCCGGGCGCGGGCGGCACCCAGCGCGCCCCGCGCCTTGCAGGCATCCCCGCGTCCCTTGAACTGATCACGAGCGGCAAACCGGTTTCGGCCGAGACCGCGCTCGACCAGGGCCTGGTCGACCGGATAGATGCCGGAGAACCACGCCAAGTCGCCCTCGCCGCTGCCGGAGACCTTCTTGACGGCAAACTGAAGGCAAGGCGTACTTGCGATCTTCCAGTCGAGGAAGACGGAGACGCCGTCGCCGCGATGCGCGCAAAACTCTCCAGGACGCAGCCGCTGCTTTTTTCGCCGCACAAATGCGTCGACGCCTTGGAAGCAAGCCGTCTGCCGCGGGACGAGGGCCTGAAGGCAGAGCGCCGTCTCTTCAACGAATGCATGGACAGTCCACAACGGGCAGGCCTTATCCATGCCTTCTTCGCGGAAAGGGCTGTTGCCAAGGTCCCGGAAGCGTCAGCAACACCGCGAGACATTCAGACCATAGGCGTCATCGGTGGCGGCACGATGGGTTCAGGTATTGCAACGGCGGCGCTTCTCGCCGGGTTCGACGTCACAATGACGGAACGGGATCAGGCCGGCCTCGACCGGGGTAAAGCGACGATCACGTCCAACCTCGACGGTGCGGTGAAGCGCGGCAAGCTTACATCGGACGCACGGGAAAAAATCCTGTCCGAAAAGTTGTCCACGGCAACGGAACTCGACGCTCTTTCAAGTGCCGATCTGATCATCGAAGCCGTGTTCGAGGACATGGGCGTCAAGCGTGAAATCTTCGAAACACTGGACAAGGTGGCAAGGCCAGGCGCCGTGCTGGCGTCCAACACCTCCTATCTCGACGTCAACCAGATTGCCGAAGCGACCAACCGGCCGGAAGATGTTGTCGGACTGCACTTCTTTTCGCCTGCGCATATCATGCGGCTCATGGAAGTTGTTGTTGCCGACAAGACGGGGGCGGACACCGTTGCCACCGGGTTCGCTCTGGCCAAGAAGTTGAAGAAGATCGCCGTGCGCTCCGGTGTCTGCGACGGCTTCATCGGCAACCGCATCATGACCTTCTACAAGAAGGCGGCCGACTACATGATGATGGACGGCGCGTCTCCGGAGGAGATCGACAAGGCGATCACCGGTTTCGGCTTCGCCATGGGCCCGTACCAGGTCGCCGACCTTGCCGGGCTCGACATCAGCTGGGCGGCCAACAAGCGCCGCGCAGCGACGCGCCCTGCAGAGGAACGCTATATCCCGATTGCCGACGAAATCTGCGAAAAGGGCTGGTTCGGCCGCAAGACCGGGCAAGGCTTTTATGTTTACGATGCAGACGGCACGCGCCCGAACCCGGAGGCGCTCGCGATCATCGATGCGGAACGCGCCAAGGCGGGTGTTACACCGCGCGCGTTTCCCGGCGACGAGATCGTCAGCCGCTTCGTGACGGCGATGATCCTGGAGGCAACCCGCGTTCTGGAAGAAGGCATCGCGCTCCGGCCCGTCGATATCGACGCAGTATTCCTGTTCGGCTACGGCTTCCCGCGCTTCCGCGGCGGCCCGATGCATACGGCCGACCAGATCGGCGCGGAAGAACTGGTGCGGCGGATCGAAACCTATGCGCAGGAAGACAGCTATTACTGGCAAGTACCGGCCTTGCTACGGAATCTCGCCGAAAGTGGCGGCACGTTTGCGGAGATGAACGAAACCTGAACCAGTGCCGGCTCTTCTTGCAACCGGGCTTTGCTTACGTAGCGTTTTGCAGGCATGATGGACCTCTTCATAAATTTTCGAGGTGCATCATGGCCAAATACCTGCGTCTGCGCAGCGGCGTCGCGCCGCTTATGTTATTCGTTACTTTTGCGTTTTCATTGCCCGCCTGGGCTCAAGCCACCTATCTCAATGACAAGACATCATTCGACATCGCCTGGACCGCGCTGACCAACGAGATCGGTGACAGCGACCTTCTGTGGCTGCGGGTCGAGCCCGACAGTTTCTCCGTTATTGCCGCCACTGGCCGGGACAGCGAAGAGTTCAATCTCTGGTCGGTGCGGCGCAACAGCCGCGATCCGGGATCCGTGGACGAACTTCACGGGCCGATGCATATCGCCGACGGGCCGAAGTTTGTCGTCTCGCCCGAGCGTTTCAGCCAGGCAGAGCTGCAGATCTCGAAACTGTGGTCCATTTTGGGGGCCGCACCGGACAACCTGCCAACCAAAAAGCCGGGAACAGTGACTGCAGCGGCGGCCTCGCTTGGCCCGGTCCTTGGCCAGTCCCAATGGGGCGTCAAATGGAATATCTCGGTCAGCAGCGACCGGGAGCACGGCCAAGTTTATGCGCTGGCCGACGGCCGGTTCGACGGCGCTGATATCAGTCACACCGAGCGGGGCCGCACAATGAACCTGCGGACCCAGTCCGACTGGCCTTTTGATGCGGCCGAACAGCGCTTTGCCGAGGTTATCGGTACGGGTAAACATGTCTTTGAAATCAAGGTTCTGACTCATGGCGTCGAAATCGATGCCGTATCACCGAGCGACCCGGCATCGGTTCAAGACTATCGCTGGAACGGCGGCAGCTTTCGACGCGGCATCGGCGGCAAACCGGCTTCGATGTACACTTTGACGGGCCGCAGCCAACCATTTTCCATCACGAAAAGCGGTCTCGCCCGCCTGCCACAGATCCTGGAGGCGGCACGTGCAGAGGCGCCGGCCGGCTGGAGCCATATCGACGGCGTTGAAGCAACCAGACCTCCTCCGGCAGGCAAGGAATCCGGTGTGCTCTGGGAAATCAGGTTCCAGGACGCGTCAGGCGGGCGCGAAAAAGTCGTGGTGCGCGTGCGACCCGACGCCAGCATCTATTCGGTGGCCTTGCCGGAAAGTCTGCGCGCTTTTGACAGCTACCTGTCGATCAAGGGCATGTCTGATGCCTTCGTTCAGTTTCAGGGCACGCTCGGCACGGACGTGAAGTTCTTTGAGATGACGTTCCGCGAGGACCGGGCCAGCATTGTGCTGCCCGATCCCGAAGCCACGGGCAACGTAGTGGAATACACGCTTGGCAGCAGCGGCGTGTCGCGCGGCTTCTCCCGGCCGCGGATCATGGAAAACGACGCGGACCTGATCACCTTCACACAGGCCGCCGGGTTTCACCCTCAATTGGTTACCGACGTTCCCGAAATGCTTATCAAGGCCTTCAAGGTCGAAAATGCCGAGGTGTTCATGATCAAGCTCTGGAACGGTGCGCCGTTTTACAAGGACCCGAACGGAGCCCTTTTCCTGCAGATGCGCGTCGGCGTTCCACCGCAGCACAACAACAGCGGACACGCGGTGTTCCGATATGACGGCGAATATGTCGACGGCGGGCGTTAGCGGATTGTGTCGCTGATCCCGGTCATGCCTTGGCTTTTAGGGAATCGGGCGAAAGGCAAAGGCTAAGTCCTGAGGCAGCGTGGAGAGCAATTCCACACGGGTCGAAGCCAAAGTCCCCTCTCCCGCTGGGAGAGGGTCAGGGTGAGGGATCAGAAGCGAACATTTCTTACAGTGGTTTGTCCCCTCACCCGGCGCATTCGCGCCGACCTCTCCCGATGGGAGAGGTGACCGAAGCCTGGCTACAAGTTGGGTCGCTCGACCCCAGGCAAAAGCCTCTTGGTCTTCTCCAGCTCGGACCTCAAGGGGTACTGTTTCCCGATCTTGATGTTTTCGCGACAAACCGGGAGGACAAGTCTGGGAACCCCACCGTCTCGCGACTTGGCACCGAACGGACTTATGCCGCCTTCTGAGCGGCTTGTGTTCGATCGTGTCTTCCACAACAGACAGCACTGGCTTGACCACGATATCCCTGCGGTTGCCTTTCCGTTGTGCGGATGTTTTTCACACAATCGCACAAGGGCATGGATTGCCAGATCAAGCCTGACAATGACCTCATCGGGAATTGTTGCAAATTCGCTGGTGTCCTGCCGCGTTGCGTGCCGGGCGCTCAGTTGCGCAAGATAGGGTCTTCCTCAGACGGATCTGGCCGCCTTCAATCCGCCTGCTGCATAGTCCGGCACACTCGCGCCGAGCCTCAAGCCCAGTTCCGGGTTGGACGCATTGCCATCAAGGGCACGTTTTTTGACGCCCTGAAGGATGGCACCCATGCGGAAAAAGGCAAACGCGAGGTAGAAGCCGAAATCCGGAATTCCGGGCTGTCCCGCACGTTCGCAATAGGCATCGATGAACGCCCGATCCTCGGGAATACCGAGCGGGGCCCGGTCGACCCCGGCCAGACCGCGCCCTTCCGCGCCCGGCGGCCGCTGCCATTGCATGACGAGTGCGGCGAGATCGGCGAAGGGATGCCCAATGGTCGAGAGCTCCCAGTCGAGCACCGCAACACAGTCCGGACCGTCTTCGGCGAAGAGCAGATTGTCGATCCGGTAGTCGCCGTGAACCAGCGTGCGACGGCCATCGTCGTCCGGCACATTCCTGTCGAGCCAGTCGATCAGTTCGTCCATCGCCGCAATCGTCCCGGTCTCGCTCGCCCGGTATTGCTTTGTCCACCGGTCGATCTGGCGCCTGTAATAATTGCCCTCGGGACCGAAGTCCGAGAGATCGCATGCTTCAAGGTCAACCCGGTGAATGGCGGCGAGAACCCTGTTCATATCTGAGTAGATGCCCGAGCGCAGCGATGTGTCCAGACCGGGAAGCCTCGGGTCATCGAAGTTCCGGCCACGCACCATTTCCATGACATAGAAAGCGGACCCGATGACGTCCTCGTCCTCACACAGCACGTGCATGCGGGCAACCGGCACATCCGATCCGGCGAGGGCTTTCTGAACCCTGAACTCACGGTCGACCGCATGAGCGGATTTCAGAAGAACGCCGGGTGGCTTGCGGCGTAGAACATAGTCTCCCGAGGCGGTACTCAAACGGAACGTCGGATTGGACTGGCCGCGATTGAACTTCTCCGCCCGAACCGGACCGGCGAAACCTGAAAGGTTCTCCTGCAGCCAGTTGCCAAGACGTTCCAGATTGAGATCAGCGGCGCCGGTCATTCGTCCTCACCCTGCCCCGACCATCGACTTCATCCTGAGGAGCGCGCCGAAGACGCGCGTCTCTCAGGATGAGGCCAGTGTTGAAAGAGCTCCCTATGTTCGCGCAATTCGAACCGGTCACAATCAGACCTTGTCGTTGGTGTATTTTCGGAGCTCTGTCCGGGCGACCTGTCGCCGGTGGACGGCGTCAGGGCCATCGGCGAAGCGAAGCGTTCTCAAATGCGTCCACATGGCCGCAAGCGGAAAATCCTGGCTGATACCTGCCGCGCCATGGACCTGCATGGCCTCGTCGACAACCTTGAGGGCCATTAGCGGTGCGACCACCTTGATCTTGCTGATCCAGGGCTGGGCCGCCCGGGTTCCCTGGGTGTCCATCATCCAGGCCGCCTTGAGACACAGAAGCCGCGCCATTTCGATTTCCATGCGGGCATCGGCGATGATGTCGTAATTCGCGCCGAGGTCCGTCAATTTTTTTCCAAAGGCCTCACGCTGCATCGCCCGCTTGCACAGAAATTCCAGGGCCATTTCGGCCTGTCCGATCGCCCGCATGCAGTGGTGGATACGGCCCGGGCCGAGGCGTCCTTGTGCGACTTCGAAGCCGCGGCCCTCGCCGAGCACAAGGTCCTCAGCCGGCACCCGGACATTGGTGAAGCGGATATGCATATGCCCGTGCGGGGCATCATCTGCACCGAACACCTGCATCGGCCGAAGCACCTCGATGCCCTCAGCATCGCTCGGGATCAGAAACATGGAATGGCGGCTGTGCTTGTGCGCCGACGGATCGGAACAGGCCATGACGATGTAAAGCCGGCAGCGCGGATCGCCCGCACCGGTTGCCCACCACTTCTCGCCATTCAGAACCCATGCATCGCCGTCTCGCTCAGCGGTCAGCGCGATGCTGGTCGCGTCGGAAGAAGCGACATCCGGTTCGCTCATCAGGTAGGCGGAGCGGATCGTTCCCTCCAGAAGCGGTTGCAGCCAGCGCTCCTTGTGCGCGGGCGTGCCGTAGCGCTCCAGAACTTCCATGTTGCCGGTATCGGGCGCATTGCAGTTGAACACCTCGGCGGCGATGCCGACCTTGCCCATCTCCTCTGCAAGATAGGCATATTCGACCGTTGTCAGACCGAAGCCCCTGTCGCTGTCCGTTAGCCAGAAATTCCAGAGACCCCGTTCCTTCGCCTTCGTCTTGAGACCATCGAGAATTTCAAGCTGGCGCGGCGTGTGCTGAAAGCGGTCACCGGAGGGGTGCCTTCCGACGTCATGATGAAACTCGATATCCAGCGGTGCTATCTCGATTTCGACCATTTGCCGGACCTGTTCGATCAGCGGCCGCACCCGCTCGGTTATGCCCAGATCCATGATGTCTCCCTAAATGATGTCTCTCGCGTGCTTGCACGCTGCCAGATATTCCCGTTCCAGACGATCGACCACCGCCGAGGCAGGCCCGACCGACTTGATCGCGCCTATGCCCTGTCCCGCACCCCAAAGTTCCCGCCAGGCCTTCGGCAACGGGCTGTCGTCCGGCATGACGCTGACGTCCCATTCCGCCGGCAGATTGTCCGGGTCGAGACCGGCCCGCGACAGGGAGCCCTTCAGATAGTTCGCCGGATGCCCGGTAAACAGCGACGAGGTCATGACGTCCTCCGCCGCCCCGGCGACCATCATGTCCTTGTAGATCCGGTCGGCGTTGGCTTCGTCCGTTGCAACAAAAGGCGAGCCGACATATCCGAAATCGGCACCCAGCACACGCGCGGCCAGAAGCGCCTCGCCCGTCGACACCGCCCCGGCAAGCAGCAACGGGCCATCGAACCATTCCCGGATTTCACGGATGAGCGCGAATGGCGATTGCGGCCCTCCATGGCCTCCGGCCCCCGCCGCGACGGCAATCAGACCGTCGGCCCCTTTCCCGATCGCCTTTCTTGCGTAGGTGTTGTTGATGACGTCGTGCAGGGCGATGCCGCCACAGGAATGTGCCGCCTGGTTGACCTCGACCCGCGCGCCCATGGAGGTGATCCAGACAGGCACCTTCCACTTCGCGCAGATCTCGACATCCCGTTCCAGCCTTTCATTGGACCGGTGCACGATCTGGTTGACGGCAAACGGTGCGGCCGGTTTGTCCGGGTTGGCCTGGTTGTGCCTGTCGAGCGCTTCGGTGATCTCCTTGAGCCAGAGCTCAAGCATTACTGGTCCGCCCGGTTCGTCGCGCGCGTTCAGCGCGGGAAAGCTACCGATGATCCCGGCCTTGCACTGCGCAATCACAAGTGCCGGGCAGGACACAATGAACAGCGGAGCCGCAATTACCGGCAGCCGCAGATCCTGCAAGACAGGTGGAAGCGATCGCGTCTTCAACATGCCGTCTGCCTTTCCCCGCTCTCGTCCAGATAGAACCTGTTAAGCCACTCTGCCTTGAGCGCCGGACGTTTCTCGCCGTCGATCTCGACCGTTGCCTGCCAGCTGAGATCCACTTCTCCGGGCTTCGCTTCGGCAACGCTTGAAAGCACGAAGCGGCCCCGGACTTTCTGCCCGACCTTCACCGGGTGCAGAAACCGGATCCGGTCGAAACCGTAATTGATGCCCATGCGTGCTCGCGCGACCTTGGGCTGCGCCTCAACGGCCATGGCGGAGAGCAGCGACAGGGTCAGAAAGCCATGGGCAATGGTTCCGCCAAAGGGGGTCTGCGATGCCCTTTCAGGATCGACGTGAATGAACTGATGGTCCTCCGTCACCTCCGCGAAGGCGTCGACCCGCGCCTGATCGACAGGGTACCAGGACGAAACACCGACCTCATTGCCGATCATCCGGTTCAGCTGGCCAACCGAAAGCACGCGCGCTGTTTCACCTGCGCTCACTCATAGGCCTCCTGAAACAGGTCCGGCCCGGTTTCGACATTGATGCCACCGCTGATCGGAAGAATGGCGCCGGTCAAATAAGCCCCACCCCGGCCGCACAGGTACTGCAACGCGGCGGCGATGTCTTCCGGGCGTCCGACCCGGCCGAGCGGAACCTGTGCGCCGACCCTTTGCCTGACGTCTTCGTCGGCTGTTGCGAAGGCTGTCATCTTGCTGACAAAGGGACCGGGTGCAAGCGCATTGACCGTGATGCGCCTGCCGGCAAGTTCCTTGGCAAGGATCTTCGTCAGGTGATGAACGGCGGCCTTGGAAGCGGCATAACTATAAGCGCGGTCGCCATGCGGCAGCTCCCCCATGACCGAGCCGACATTGACGACACGGGCCGGATCGTCGTCAGTTGCCGCCTGCTCGAGAAGCGGAAACAGCTTCTGGGTCAGGTGAAACAAGCCGGTGACGTTGAGCTGCAGCACGCGGTCCCAAGCGAAATACGGAAATTCGCCAAGGGGCATGCCCCAGCTGGTGCCGGCATTGTTCATCAGGATGTTCAGCCCGTCGCAGCGGTTGCCGATTTCAGCGCTGAGCGCGTCGATCCCCTCCTCGCTCGCGACATCGCCGCCGAACCCTTCTGCGCTTCCACTGTAACCGGCGGCGTTCAGCTCATCGGCAGCCGCGCGACAGGCGTCTTCCTTCCGGCTCGCGATCAGGACCCGCGCTCCGGCTGCCATCAGGCCTTCGGCCGCCATACGGCCGATGCCCGTTGCACCTCCGGTGACAAGCGCCGTTTTGCCGGTGAGGCCGAACAGAAACTCCGGGGTCATAAACCGCCCTCGGCATGCTGCTTTCTGAGCGTCAGTTTGGAAACCTTGCCGGTTGCTGTCAGCGGCAGTTGCTCAACGAAGACGATCTCGTCGGGAACCTGCCATTTGGCGAGCCTGTCCGCCAATAGCGCCAGCAGGTCGTCTTCTTGCGGCTGCGCGTCCTCCCGCGGCACGACAACCAGCAGGGGACGCTCGTGCCATTTGGGATCGGGCACGGCAATCACCGCGCAGTTGGCGACATCCGGATGCGACATGACGATGTTCTCAAGGTCCAGCGAACTGATCCACTCGCCGCCGGACTTGATCAGGTCCTTCGACCGGTCGGTGATCTGCAGGAAGCCCTGCGGATCAATCACCGCGATATCGCCGGTGCAGAACCAGCCGTCCTCGTCGAAAACAGGTTTGGAGGCTTCCGGATCCTCAAAGTAACCTGACGTGATCGTGTTGCCGCGCACATAAAGATGTCCCTGCGACGTGCCGTCATGGGGCAAACGGGTGCCGGCATCATCGACGATTTTCATCTCCACACCAAAGACGCCGCGCCCCTGGGACTGTTTGCGGTCAATGCGCTGTTCCTGCGGCAGATCCGCCATGTCCGGGGGCAGATTGCACTGGGTTCCGAGCGGGCTCATCTCGGTCATGCCCCAGGCATGACACACGTTCACGCCTTTCGTTTCGAACGCCTCGATCAGCGTCCGAGGCGCGGCAGAACCGCCGATGACGACATCGCCGAACCCGTCAGGGAGGCGGCCTCTCTGGTTGATCTCGTTCATGGTCG
>Ga0207422_1003361_pt1 | contig 16255 bp, 14 predicted proteins | sample MarCyaLeptolynsp_FD_187757 | JGI IMG/M metagenome (GOLD analysis project Ga0207422, IMG submission 187757) | Marine cyanobacterial communities from Panama - species 1 Leptolyngbya sp. (SPAdes) | ecosystem: Environmental > Aquatic > Marine > Unclassified | place: Panama: Panama City | collected...
AATAGGATAGAACCGCAATCGTGATAATCGGGAGCACAAAATGACGGAGACCAATTGCCGGACGGTGACGTGTCGCCATGGATACGCGGGACTCAACATGAGGGAACTGACTTGTCCGAAACCTAGGTCATTCACCTTAATGGGCGGTTGAGAATCCTGCTTAACAAAACCTTGTCAGGCGGAAATCGGTCATCGATCCAATTTCATCATTCGTGAAATCGCATCGTTTGTGCGCTGGACCTGGGGATCGAGGATGATAGGTTGAGGGCCTTGTCTTCAAATCGGTCCGTCAAGGAAAGCAGCACAGATAGATGGATGGAATTCGCGATGCGGTCGCGGTCGTAACCGGTGCCGCGCAGGGAAACGGGCTGGCCATTGCACGGGGCCTTGCCCGGCACGGGGCTCGCGTTGCCCTTTGTGATGTAAAATACGACCGGGTGCGCCAGGCCGTCGATGATCTGAATAGTGAGGGAAATGTCACCCACGCTTATTCCGTCGACGTGGCAAACCCGGCTGCGTGCCAAACGCTCTCGACATCGGTCCATGAGGATCTGGGCGCGGCGTCAATTCTGATCAACAATGCCGGCATCATTCGGCGCAGCCCCCCGGACGATCCAGAATTCGAACGGGCGTGGGACACCGTCATGCGCGTGAACGCCGATGGGCCGATGCACATGGTGCGGGCCTTTCTCGGACAATTGCGCGAAACCCGCGGCAGAGTGGTCAACGTTGCATCAATCATGGCTGTATCCGCCGGCCCCGGATTGTCGGCCTATGCGGCCTCGAAAGGCGCCCTTTTGCAGATGACGCGTGCCCTCGCCCAAGATCTGGCCGGCGACGGTATTCGGGTTAACGCCATCGCACCGGGAATAATCGAAACGCCGATGACCGAGGTTACAAGAAGCAATCCCGATGCACTCGGTCGCTTCATGACGCACACGCCGCTCCGGCGCCCGGGCAAGCCGGAAGAACTGGTCGGACCAGTCCTGTTCCTGGCTTCCGAAATGTCGACCTATGTGACCGGCGCATTGCTGCCGGTCGATGGCGGCTATCTCAGCGCATGAATTCGTTCAATCCAATCGGTGGAGACCCCATGAAAACTGTAACATGCGATGTGCTGGTCGTCGGGTCCGGCGCCGGTGGATTGGCGACGGCGGTGTCGGCAGCGCATCGAAACCTGAATGTCCTGGTCGTCGAAAAGGAACAGGTATTCGGCGGCACGACGGCGCGTTCCGGCGGATGGATGTGGATCCCTGGCAACGCTCCGGCAAAACGGGCCGGCGTCACTGACAGCGCAGAAAGCGCACGAACCTACCTGCAGCACGAGGCCGGCGACCATTTCGACGCGGCGCGGGTCGACGCATTTCTTGAGGCAGGCCCGAAGGCGGTCGATTTCTTCGAACGGGAAACCACGCTCAAATTCGATCTCGGTCCCACGTTTGCCGACTATCACCCGGATGCGCCGGGCGGCATGGATGGCGGACGCTCGATAGTCGCGCAACCCTTTGACGGCCGTGAACTTGGCGATGAGATCAGGCGTCTGCGGCCGCCCCTGTGGGAAATCACCTTTCTGGGCCTGATGATCGGATCGGGGAAGGAACTCCTGCATTTTTTCAACGTGATGCGTTCGCCGGTTTCGGCGTTTTTTGTCGGCAAGCTGCTGTTGAAGTTCCTGCGTGACAAGCTGTTTCACGGACGCGCGATGCGCCTGATGAACGGCAATGCGCTCGTCGGCCGTCTGGCGAAATCCTGTTTCGACAAGGGCGTGCCGATCTGGACCGGTTCACCGGTCAAGAAACTTCTCCAGGATGATGGGGGACAAATAACCGGTGCAATCGTCGATACTCCGAAAGGCCGTGTCGCGGTGCGCGCCGGCAAGGGCGTGGTCCTTGCCGCCGGCGGATTTCCCCAGGACGCTGTCCGGCGCAAGGAGTTGATGCAGCACGCGCCAAGCGGGCACGAACATGTCTCGCCGGCGCCTCCCGGCAACACAGGTGACGGCCTCCGCCTTGGAGAGGCCGTCGGTGCGACTGTGGATACGGCCCTGCCGAACTCCGCGGCCTGGGTCCCGATTTCGCGTCCGCCGAAATCCGACGGTACCTTGGGAACCTTTCCGCATTTTGTCGACCGCTCTAAACCCGGTGTCATAGCCGTCACGCGGTCAGGCAAACGCTTTGTCAACGAAGCCAATTCCTATCATGATTTCTGCCAGGCGATGATGCGGCGGTGCGGTGAGGAAGGCGGCGACCTCGCGGCCTGGTTCGTGACGGATCATCGGGCCTTTCGCAAATACGGACTTGGATATGCGAAACCGGCGCCGGTTCCGTTCGGCGCCCTGATCCGAAACGGATATCTCTTGCGCGGACAGACACCCGCTGACCTTGCCGAACAAATCGGCGCGGACGCGGCCGGACTTGAACAAACGATCTCTCACTACAATCAGCATGCGCGCAACGGCGAGGATCCGGAGTTCGGCCGGGGAACGACAAGCTACAACAGATCGCTTGGCGATCCCGAACACAAACCGAACCCCTGCGTGGCGCCGCTCGAGCGTGGACCGTTTTATGCCGTGCGCGTCTATGTCGGCGATCTCGGCACGTTTGCGGGCGTGCGAACGAACGAATACGCGCAGGTCGTTCGCGAGGACGGAGCCCCCATTCCCGGGCTTTATGCCGCCGGCAACGACGCCGCCAGCATCATGGGCGGCAATTATCCCGGCGGCGGCATAACGCTGGGGCCGGCGATCACCTTCGGCTACATCGCCGCACGTCACATGTCAGGCGCGAACGCCTGACATTATTCTGCGGAAAGATGATGTTTCAGGCCTCAGGTCCTCAGCACGCTGACGCCGGCATACCGGGCGGCCGATCCGAGTTCGTCTTCGATACGCAGAAGCTGATTGTATTTTGCCAGGCGCTCCGAACGTGCCAGCGATCCGGTTTTGATCTGGCCGCAATTGGTTGCCACGGCAAGGTCGGCAATCGTGGTGTCCTCGGTTTCGCCGGATCTGTGCGACATAACGGATGTGTAGGATGCCCGGTGTGCCATCTCCACCGTGTCCAGCGTTTCGGTCAGGGATCCGATCTGATTGACCTTGACCAGGATCGAATTGGCCACACCCTTTTCAATGCCGGTCCGCAGCCGGGCGGAGTTGGTCACAAAAAGATCGTCGCCGACAAGCTGACAGGACGTTCCAACGGCGTCGGTCAGGGCTTTCCATCCGTCCCAATCATCTTCCGACATGCCGTCTTCGATGGAGATAATCGGGAATTTCCCGACAAGGCCCGCCAGATAGTCGGCCATTTCAGCGCCGTCCAGCGTCTTGTTTTCACCGGCGAGAACGTAGGAGCCATCCTTGTAATACTCCGTCGCTGCGCAGTCGAGCGCCAGGTAAATGTCTTCTCCAGGTCGGTATCCTGCGCCCTCAATCGCCTTCATGACAAAGCCGAGTGCTTCGTCGGTGGATGCCAGATTGGGGGCAAAACCGCCTTCGTCGCCGACATTTGTATTGTGGCCGGCGTCCTTCAGAGCCTTGCGCAACGTGTGAAAGACCTCGACCCCCATGCGCAGCCCTTCGGAAAAGGTCTCCGCTCCGACCGGCATGATCATGAATTCCTGAATGTCGATCGGATTGTCCGCGTGGGCTCCGCCATTGACGATGTTCATCATGGGAACCGGCAACGTGCGCGCGTTCGGTCCGCCGAGATAGCGATAAAGCGGGACTTCCAGATAGGATGCCGCGGCGCGCGCGGTCGCCAGCGAAACGCCAAGGATCGCGTTGGCGCCAAGGCGGGCCTTGTTTTCGGTTCCATCCAGATCAATCAGAACCTGGTCTATTCGGGCCTGGTCTTCCGCATCGAAGCCGCTCAGCGTATCGAAAATCTCACCATTCACGGCGTCCAGGGCCTTGGTGACGCCCTTGCCGAGGTAGCGCGTGCCACCGTCGCGCAATTCAACCGCTTCATGGGCCCCGGTTGAAGCACCTGAAGGAACAGCCGCCCGGCCGACGGTTCCATCGTCCAAAACGACATCGACCTCGACGGTCGGGTTGCCTCTGCTATCGAGAATTTCGCGTCCGATGATGTCGACGATTGCGGTCATGAATATTGGCTCCGATTGAGATGGGGCAGGTAATACAACAATGTCGAAGGCTTGCAAGCCCGTTGATGTCTTCCGGAACACCGATAAAATCACCTGCACAGCTTATGGTTAACGGAAGATTCATCGAATGCCCGTCTAAGTGGTTTCGGAGGGATCGTTTATCGCGCGGATTTCAGATGCGTGGAAACGGTGGGGGATCCAACATGGCAGTTCAAGGTAAATCCGACACGCCGGACTTCAAACCGATCGTGGTGCGAGCAATCCTGGTCGCCGTGGTCGTCGCACCAATACTCACCCTGATCAACCAGTGGGAAGGAGTGATCGGCGATGCGCCCCTTTCCTACACAAAGGCCGGGCTGACATTCTTTGTGCCGTTTTTGGTGTCGTTGGTGAGTGCCTTCATGGCACAACGGCCTCCTGCTGTGTCGGCAAAAAGTGATCCCTGTCCGGTGGAAGTCGAGGATGGAAACGACGAGGGTCAGTTGCATCCCGTTTTGAGCGGCAATTTTTCATCCGACGATCGCAACCGGGACCTGATCCAGGACATTACCAGCACCATCGGCGTCGTCCGCGAAAATGCCACGAAGGTAAATACGAGTTCGAAGGCGCGGGCAAAGTTCGCCGATGAACTGGCGCATCTCTCACGCTCGCTGGCCGACGATCTGGCTGGTATTCGTGATGACGCCTTGTCCGGAAAAGACGCGCTTTCCGGACTCAATCATCGTTTGGCGGATATTGCGGAACAGACTTCAGGGTCGCTGGATCGCGCGAGCGGCCGCGCCGAAGCGATTGCAAACGTCAATACCGCGCTTGCGGCGTTTCGCGACAATTTTCAGGAGATCGACCGGACTGCCGAAGCCATTACCGGCATCGCCGACAAAACCCGTCTTCTGGCTCTCAATGCCACGATCGAGGCCGCCAGAGCCGGAGAATCCGGTCGTGGATTCGCGGTTGTTGCCGCCGAGGTGAAGGAACTCGCCGCTTCGGCGAGATCGTCCGTCGAAGGGATCAACGAGTTGGTCGCCGGATTGACGGAGCAGGTTGAGAACGTCCTGTCGGAAATCGACACTCTACGCCAGGACATTGCGGATGGCGTGGCTGAAACCGAGAACTTTCAATCGTTTCAGGCAGATGTTGAAGAGGCTCTCCGGTCGGTATCGGAGAATGTCTGCAACGTGGCGAACAAGGTCGCCGAAGACCTCCCCGCCTACAACGACATTTCTGAAAAACTGGATCAGATCAGCAAGGATTCGACAGCGGCCATTGCCGGTTCACAGCGCAATATGGACCTGACTTCACAGGCCATCGAAAAGATCGGTGAATTGTCTTCCCGGGCTTGACGAAATGCAGAATCGGCTGTGGGACCGGACATTTATCATCTTAAAACTGAGATTTAACAACTGCGTCCAGCTCTTTGAGACTCAAAAGCAAATCTTTCATTTCGCGGAGTGGCACCATATTCGGACCGTCCGATAGGGCAATGTCCGGATTATCGTGTGTTTCGATAAACAGTCCGGCAACGCCGACGGCAATGGCGGCGCGGGAGAGCACCGGTACAAATTCGCGTTGACCGCCCGATGATGTCCCCTGCCCGCCGGGTTGTTGAACGGAATGGGTCGCATCGAAGATTACCGGCGCGCCGAAGCCGGCCATAATCGGCAGTGAGCGCATGTCCGATACGAGAGTGTTATAACCGAAACTTGCGCCGCGTTCGGTTGCGAGCACCTGTGTGTTTCCCGCGCCGGTGACCTTGGCGAGCACGTTCTTCATGTCCCACGGTGCGAGGAACTGGCCTTTCTTGACGTTTACGATACGCCCGGTGTTCGCGGCGGCGACCAAAAGGTCGGTCTGACGGCACAGGTAGGCGGGAATTTGCAGGATATCGACCACCTCCCCCGTCGGCGCGCATTGATACGGCTCGTGCACGTCGGTCAGGACGGCAACATTGTGCTTGTCCCTGATATCCTGAAACACCGACAGGGCTTTCTCCAGTCCGAGACCGCGCGCCGCACCGGCACTCGTGCGATTGGCCTTGTCGAAGGAGGCCTTGAAGACAAATCCGATGCCTGCATCCCGGCAAATGCCGACGAGTGCGTCCGCCATTTCCAGCGCATGGGCGGCGCTTTCCATCTGACAGGGTCCTGCGATCAGACTGAATGGGGCATCGTTGGCAAAGGTCGCGGACGAAGTCTCAACAACTGCATCGGGAGATTTTGTCATGACGGATCCGTTTGGTGCTGTTCGAATATCATTGCGCAGCCGTGGCAGTCACCCGGCGGCACGATGAGCTTGTTGTTGTGGGACTTCGCGTCAACACCGATTTGCTGCAATCGCCTTGCCATGGATTGCAGATCGTCCACAAGGATGCGTACCGCGGCGATGGTCGCCGCGCCAAGGTCGGACCGGTAATCGGATACCCCGAACAAGCGTTCAAAACCGATTGGCGTCAGGATCGAGATCTTGTGCCGTTGTGCATCGATTTCCACACCGAAGCTGGTGGAACGCATATCACGCTCCCCGATGAAGGCCGATAACATGACATGATGGTCGGAGGGTTCGTCGGCAACGATCACGATTCCTGCGAGGTCCTTCGCGCCGTTGTCGTGGCGTTGATAGTCCGGTTTCCAGAAATTCTCCGGGTAATGATGGTCGCAGGTGAAAAACCCTATTTCCGGCAGATGCGGATCGCTGACGAATGTCAGGCTGAATGCGACCTTTTTCTGCGTCCCGTCCGGCAAGGTTGCAACCCGTTCAAAATCAAAGGGATCGTGCACCGTCAGTCCGGATGCGACAAATGTGGTCCGGTCAGCTGCCGCGCCCTCACTGGTCAGAACCAGCATTGCAGCCCCTTCGCCATGTCGTTTATGCCAGTCGCGATTGTAGTGGGCGAAGCTGAAGGCCGTCGACGGAAGGGATTTCGGGAACTTGCTCTCGTCCGCAATCTCGACATATTCCAAAAACATGCCATCGAGTTGAACGAGCTGGTTGGCGGTTCCCCAGGGATGCTCCGCCCGCGGCGTTACACGGAAGCCCAACTCCTGCATTGTCCGGGAGGCATCGGTGAGCGAATCCACCGGCAAAACAATATGATCGATCGAGCGAGCCAAATCTTCCTCCGTCAGATCGCGTTTGCAGTCGGCTGGGCTCTCCCATCGGGACAGGGAATTGCCGTTATGGCACCGGTTTTCAGACCAGCCGGCTGTTTTCGATTGCCGCGCCGATAAATGAGGAGAAAAGCGGATGCGGTTCAAACGGACGCGACTTCAACTCCGGATGATATTGCACACCGATAAACCAGGGGTGATCCGCAAGTTCGATGGTTTCCGGCAAAGTACCGTCCGGGGACATACCGGCAAAAATCAGCCCCGCATCCGTCAATCGCTGACAATAGTCGATATTGACCTCGAACCGATGCCGATGGCGCTCGGAAATTTCCGTGTCGCCATAAATTTCGGCGATCCTGCTGCCGGGTTTGAACCGGGCGGGATAGGCGCCAAGACGCATGGTGCCGCCGAGATCGCCGTCTTCGGCGCGTGTCTCCAGCCGGTTTCCGCGCGTCCACTCGGTGAGAAGTCCGACGATTGGCTCGCTGGAGGGCCCGAATTCGGTCGAGTTGGCTTCTTCGATTCCAACCAGGTTTCGCGCGGCTTCGATCACCGCCATTTGCATGCCGAAACATATACCAAAATAGGGAATGTCGCGTTCACGGGCATATTTGGCTGCCGCCACCTTGCCTTCCGCGCCCCGTTCCCCGAACCCGCCCGGCACCAGAATGCCGTTCACGGGCTCAAGCGCGGAGGCTGGGTCTTCGGCTTCGAAGATCTCCGAATCGATCCATTCGATATTGACTGCAACATTGTTGGCAATTCCGCCGTGCACCAGTGCTTCCATCAGGGATTTGTACGCGTCCTTGAGGTCTGTGTACTTACCGACAACGGCAATGGTGACTTCACCTTCGGGATTGTTCAACCGGTTTGAAATATCCTGCCAGCGGCTGAGATTCGGTGCCGGCGCACCGGTGATGCCGAAGGCCGACAGGACTTCATCGTCCAATCCCTCGTTGTGGTAGGCAATCGGCACGTCGTAGATCGATTTCATATCGAGCGCCGGAACAATTGCAGATTCCCTGACATTGCAGAACAGCGACAGCTTGCGACGTTCATTAGGCGGTATCGGCCGATCGCACCGGACCAACAGGATATCCGGCTGAATGCCGATGGAGCGCAACTCCTTGACAGAGTGCTGGGTCGGTTTGGTTTTCAACTCACCCGCGCTCGGAATGAACGGCATCAGCGTGAGGTGAATAAAGATGGCGTCGCCGCGCGGCAATTCGTTGCCCAACTGCCGGATCGCCTCAAAAAACGGCAAACCTTCAATGTCGCCTACCGTTCCGCCAATCTCACACAGCACAAAGTCGTAGGCGTCGTTGCCGTCGAGAACAAAATGTTTGATCGCGTCGGTGACGTGTGGAATCACCTGGACCGTGCCGCCGAGATAATCGCCGCGCCGCTCCTTGGTGATAATGTCCTGATAGATGCGACCGGTGGTGATATTGTCCATCCGATTGCACGGATTGCCCGTAAATCGCTCGTAATGTCCGAGATCCAGATCGGTTTCGGCTCCGTCGTCGGTGACGAAGACCTCTCCATGCTGGGTCGGGGACATCGTCCCGGGGTCAACGTTCAGATACGGATCGAGTTTTCGCAGTCGGACTGAATAGCCTCGCGCTTGCAGCAGCGCTCCGAGCGCTGCCGATGCCAGACCTTTTCCGAGGGACGAAACCACGCCGCCGGTGATGAAAATGTACCGCGCCATGGGACCCTGCTAATAGGACGAACCAAGTGATTCGGCCACCCCAAAATGACCGCAATCACGATTATTCCCAGGACACTCAAAAATGCGACCGGTTACCGACCGGTCGCACATCCCGGGAGTATTCAACAGACCAACTGCCAACGCCGCCGGCCCGCAAGCGTTATGAATTATTGCGAGGTCGGGACTTGAGGCCCGGACGGTTCGCCCGATTGCTGACGCAACGCATCGAGAATTCCGTTTCCAGCGCCCGGCTCCGAACCTTCCGGCACATTCAACTGATCGCCTTCGGTTATGATTTGCCGGTCCAGGATGTTGGAAGGTGCGCTGTCATTCTTGGCAAAAATGGCAAGTGCAAGCGAAGTGGAAAAGAATACGACCGCGAGCACCGCCGTCGTCCGCGTCAACACGTTGGCCGCGCCACGACTGGAAAACAGGCCGCCCATGCCGCCGCCTCCGCCGCCGCCCATTCCGAGCGCACCGCCTTCCGATTTCTGAATGAGCACGATGACGATCAGCGCGATCACGGCGATTAGATGCAGTACGAGGATTGCCTCTTCCATCACTTCGATCCAAATGTCTCAAATCCCGCGTTCCGGACCATCAACCCGAATGTCCGACGTGATCGGGCGCCTGCAGGATTTTGTAGGGGGTACAGTCGTTTCCGCGCTTTTATAAGAAGCGCGCAAACATTTCCAGTCCCAAATATGGGGATGCTTACCTTTCAATGCACGCTCCTTTCGCCGGTGCAGCATTTGCAAGAGTTTATTGCACCGCCAGAAACCGTTTGCGCTGACTGGAGCTATCGGTAGGCGGCTGCAATGCCAAGGAAATCCGAAGCTTTCAGGCTCGCACCGCCAACCAATGCGCCGTTTACGTTTGCGACCGCCATCAGTGCTGCTGCATTGCCCGGTTTGACAGAGCCACCGTAAAGAATGCGCATTGCCGAACCCTGACCTCCGAAGCGCTCGGCGAGGTTTTTTCGGATCATCGCGTGGACTTGCGCAACATCATCCTCGGTTGGCGTGCGTCCGGTCCCAATCGCCCAGACCGGTTCATAGGCTACAATGGTGTTTGTGGCGCTGGCGCCTTGAGGCAGCGATCCCGCCAATTGCCGGGAGACGATCGACAGGGTCTCACCAGCGTCGCGCTCGGCCTCGGTCTCTCCGACACAGACGACTGCCACAAGACCTGCCCGATGGACTGCCGTTGCCTTTTTCCAAACCGCGTCGCTGGTTTCGCCGTGATCGGCGCGCCGTTCGGAGTGGCCGACGATAATCAGACCGGCACCGGCGTCCTTCATCATCTCCGCCGAAACATCTCCGGTATGGGCTCCGGTTTCTTCGGCATGGCAATCCTGTCCGCCGATGGTGATGCCGGTACCCGCTGCGGCCTTTGAACATGCGTGTACCAGGGTTGCCGGCGGGCAGATCGCCAGATCGACCTTTGCTGTCAGTTCCGGCCCGTATCCGTCGGCCATGGCATTCAATTCGCCGATGGCGGACTGAAGACCGTTCATTTTCCAGTTGCCGGCAACAAGCGGCTTGATATCGCTCACAACATTCCCCTCAGGTGGATCGCGGTTTCATATGTTGGTGGCGCAATATCAAATAAGACAGGTGACGACCAGCCTGTCGGCACCAAAAGTACCGTGCTTTTGCACAAATTGTGGACGTCAGCGACGAATGGGGATTCCGACCGGATAACCTTTCGGTTAGACCGTTGCATGCCGTGTTGCACTTGCGGCAAACGGTTCTTATGATCCCGGCAATTTTGTAACGTGCCGTATGACGGCAAAACAGGAACAAATTCGATGCTCGACGCAATACGCAAAATGGCAAAAGGCTGGGTCGCTATGATCCTGATCGGATTGCTGGTGATGAGCTTTGCACTGTGGGGTGTTGCCGACGTGTTTACCGGCTACGGTTCCAATACGGTCGCCAGCGTCGGGGACCGGGATGTCGGATATCGCGACTTCCAACGCGCATATGACAACGCGATGCGGAACTTTAACCAGAGATTGGGCACCCCCCTGACCAACCAGCAGGCGGTCGCTTTCGGCATTCCGAACCAGGTCATCGGGCAGTTGACGACGGAAGCAACGATCGCCGAAATCGCCGACGACCTCGGTCTCGGCGTTTCGGAGGACAACCTTGCGAAGCTTATCCAGTCGGACCCCAGCCTGCGCGGTGTGAACGGGCAATTTGATCGAACCGCTCTGCAATACACGCTTGGCCGGATTGGAATGTCGGAAAACGAATTTGTGCTTGAGCGAAGGAAGTCGGCCTTGCGGGCGCAACTCGCCGACGGCCTGGTCGGGGAGATGACCGTACCGTCAACCTATATGGAAGCGATCAACGCGTACCAGAATGAACAGCGGACCGCCGATTATGCGGTCATTACCACCGGTGACCTCGATAAGCTCGCCGATCCGACGGATGCCGATCTGCGAGCCTTCTTCGACAAGGACAAGTCCGCTTTCAAGGCTCCCGAATATCGTTCCTTAGAATTGCTTGTCCTGCAACCCGAAACGGTGTCCGACCCGGCCAGTGTCACGGATGACGACGCCAATGCCGAATACGAGCAGGTCAAGGACACACGGTTTGGCGCACCGGAACGCCGCAACTTCCAACAATTGCTTTTCGCAGACAAATCTGCGGCTCAAGCAGCCTCTGACAAGATAGAGGGTGGCACGTCGTTCGAAGATATTGTTGCGGCCGAGAACAAGGATCTCAACGATATCCAGTTCGGTTTGAAGAGCAAAAGCGAGATTATCGACAAGGCGATCGCCGAGGCAGTTTTCGCGTTGCCGGAAAACGGCGTCAGCAAGGTGGTTGAAGGGCGGTTCGGTAATTTCATTCTGCGCCTGACCGATATTCGAGAAGAGGCGGTTTTGCCTTTTGCTGAGGTCAAAGACCAGATTAAGAGCGACATTGCCGCCAGGAATGCCGAGTCCGAGGTGTTTCGTCTTTATGACGAAATCGAGGATGCACGGGCCGGTGGTTCGACGCTAAAGGAGATATCCGAAACATTCAAAGTTGCCGTTCAAACACTCGACAGGATTGATCGTGAAGGCAATGGCGCGGACGGTACGGCCGTCACGATTCCTGAGCAAGGCGCCGTACTGACGGAGGTTTTCAACACAGATGTCGGAGAGGAAGCCGACCCGGTCCAGTTGGGTCGAACGGGCTTCGCATGGTTCGATGTCACAAATATCGTTCCGGAAACCGAACGCACGTTCGATGATGCGAAGGATCTGGTCAGTGCGGCCTGGCGGGCCGACAAGGAAAAAACTCGCCTGGACGACAAGGCTGCCGAGATCGTCGCCGCGGTCAAAGTTGGTCGATCGCTGGAAGATGTGATGACGCCGATGGGCATTGAGGTTACGAAATCCGACGATATCACCCGCTCGACCACGCCCGAGGGCCTGCCAACGAGCCTGGCATCTGCGGTGTTCGACGGGCCAGACGGGCACGTTGGTTCCGCGGCCGGCGCGGACGCGGATCAACGCATCGTCTTCAAGGTCACCAGTGCAAGCGAACCGGCCTATTTCGAGGAGGCTGAAGGGAACGAACAGACAAAACAGCAGTTTTCCACGGCGCTCCAGCAGACGGTTTTGCGGCAATATGTGCAAAAGGTTCAGTCCGACCTTGGCGTGACCGTCAACAATCAGGCTGTCGGCTACATCCTGGGTCTTTATGGCGATAATCCGCAGCATCAGGGTACGATGCGTTGAGCCTTCGGCATTCCGGAATGAACCGGGTTGGACCGGCAATCGGAGTATAGAGTATGCCTGATCTCAAACCGTTGATCGCCAAGGTTGCCGACGGCAAGTCCCTGGACCGGGATGATGCGGAAGCCGCCTTCAATGTCATGATGTCCGGGGAAGCGACGCCGTCGCAGATCGGCGGATTCCTGATGGCTTTGCGAATCCGGGGCGAAACCGTTGATGAGATCGCCGGCGCGGTATCGGTCATGCGGTCCAAGATGATCCCGGTTGCCGCTCCGCCTGAGGCCATCGACATTGTCGGCACCGGAGGCGACAATTCAGGCAGCTACAACATCTCTACCGCGACCGCGCTTGTCGTTGCCGGTTGTGGCGTGCCGGTCGCCAAACATGGCAACAGATCGCTTTCTTCGAAATCCGGTGCCGCGGACGTGCTTATGAAACTTGGCATAAATATCGACGCCACTCCGGAAAAGATAAGCGAATGCATCGCACAGGCCGGGATCGGCTTCATGTTTGCACCTGCGCACCATTCCGCCATGCGCCATGTCGGTCCGACCCGCGTGGAGCTTGGAACCAGAACGATATTCAACATTCTTGGCCCGCTTTCCAATCCGGCCGGCGTCAAAAGACAGATGATCGGCGTGTTCGCGCACCATTGGGTTGAACGCCTGGCGAAAGTTCTGAAAGCGCTGGGGTCCGAAAAAATTTGGGTTGCCCACGGCTCCGACGGGCTTGATGAATTGACGACTACGGGAACAAGCCACGTTTCCGAATTGAAGGACGGGGTCATCAAGACCTTCACGATCTCACCGGAAGACGCGGGCTTGCCGCAAGCGTCGGCCGCCGATCTCAAAGGCGGTGATCCCGACTATAATGCCGCAGCATTGCGGGCACTTCTCGATGGCGAAAGAAACGCTTATCGCGATATTGTGCTTCTAAATGCCGCCGCATCGCTTACGGTGGCCGATAAGGTGGAGACACTCAAGGATGGTGCCACAATGGCTGCGGACGCGATCGATAGCGGTGCGGCCCGTCATCGTCTTGAGAGACTGGTCTCCGTCTCCAACTCCGATTGATCCATATGACCGACATTCTGAAAAAAATCGAAGCCTATAAACGCGATGAAATTGCGGCGGCAAAGGCCAAGGTACCGCTGCGCGAACTCGAACGACGAGCCGCTGACCGCGAACCGCCCCGCGGATTTGCTGCCGCAATCGAAAAAACCATTGCTGATGGTCGAACTGCGTTGATCGCTGAGATCAAGAAGGCCAGCCCTTCAAAGGGGCTGATCCGGGACGATTTCGATCCACCCAGCCTCGCGAAATCCTATTCCGACGGCGGCGCAACCTGTTTGTCCGTGTTGACGGACGCGCCGTCGTTCCAGGGATGTCCGGAGTTTCTGACCGCGGCGCGGGGGACCGTATCGCTGCCAGCCCTGCGCAAGGATTTCATGTTCGATCCCTATCAGGTCTACGAAGCCAGGGCCTGGGACGGGGATTGTATATTGATCGTGCTGGCGGCTGTCGACGATTCAGAGGCAAAGGCCCTGGAGGAAACCGCCTTTGATCTGGGTATGGATGTGCTGCTCGAAATTCATGACCGGTCCGAGCTTGACCGCGCCCTGAAACTCAAATCGCCGCTGTTGGGGATCAACAATCGCAACCTGAAGACTTTTGAAACCTCGCTGCAGACTTGTGAAGATCTGGCGCCGCTCGTCCCGGAAGACCGGATCCTGGTTGGCGAATCCGGTATTTTTACCCAATCCGATATTGCCCGACTGGCCCGAACCGGCATCAATTGTTTTCTCGTTGGTGAAAGCCTGATGCGGCAGGACGACGTGGCTGCAGCGACACGGGAACTGCTTGGATTGTCTGCAGCGTCCATGCAGGCGGCACAATGAACGATCCCAAACCCTCGCTGACTCACCTGGACGATCAGGGCCGGGCCCACATGGTCGACGTTGCCGAAAAGGCGGTGACCCACCGGGTCGCCGTCGCGACCGGCCGTATCCGGATGAAACCGGAGACCCTTGACCTGATCCGCCAGGGTGCCGCCGCCAAGGGCGATGTCATCGCGACGGCCCGAATTGCCGGCATTATGGCGGCGAAAAAGACGCACGACCTGATTCCGCTCTGCCATCCGGTTCCGCTCACCAAGGTCTCAACCGAATTCGAAATCGACGAGACCTTGCCGGGTCTTGAGGTGACGACGACCGCAAAAGCGCTTGGCCAGACCGGTGTGGAGATGGAAGCTTTAACCGCGGTTTCCGTTTCTCTTCTCACGATTTACGACATGGCGAAGGCTGTCGATCGCGGCATGGAGATTGCCGGAATAGGCCTGTTGAAAAAATCAGGCGGCAAATCCGGCGACTGGACCTTGGAAAAATCTGAAACCTGATATGAGCCTTGTACCCGTTGACGAAGCCTTGCGTCGTATTCTCGATGGCGTTGATCCCCTCGGCGATGAGGCCGTTGCGTTGGCACAAGCCCGCGGGCGCGTCCTTGCCGGAGATCTCAAGGCGCTTCGTCAGCAACCGCCCTTCCCGGCATCCGCAATGGACGGATATGCGGTTCGGCAGTCGGACGCTGCATCTCCCGGCAAATCCTTGAGGCTGATCGGTGAGTCCGTTGCAGGGCGGGGATTCCACGAGCCGATGCCACCGGGTGCCTGTGTCAGGATATTCACCGGAGCGCCGATTCCGGACGGAGCGGACACAATCCTCATCCAGGAAAATGCCGAGCAGGTCGAACACACCGTTACTGTACGCGAAGCGCCTGTCCTGGGCCAGTTCGTGCGGCGTGCGGGTCTGGATTTCGACATCGGCGACGTCTTGCTGAAGCAGGCGATACGACTGGACTATCGCGCGCTCGCGCTTGCGGCCTCGATGGGATATTCGAGTGTCGAGGTTAAGCGGCAACCGGTCGTCGCTGTTGTCCCGACTGGGGACGAACTCGTGCTGCCCGGTGAGACGCCGGGACCTGATCAGATCGTTGCCTCCAATCAGGTTGGATTGTGCGCAATTGCCGAAGCAACGGGTGCACGAGCGCTCGACCTCGGCATTGCCCGCGATAACCTCCCTTCCCTTGCCACCAAGATCAACGCAGCGCTGGATCAGGAGGCGGATATCCTGGTGACACTTGGAGGTGCGTCGGTCGGCGACCATGATCTGGTGCAGGAGGCGCTCGGTAACCGTGGTATGGCGCTCGATTTCTGGCGTATCGCCATGCGCCCGGGCAAACCGTTGATGTTTGGAACAATCGGCAACATGCGGGTTCTGGGTCTTCCCGGCAATCCGGTTTCCAGCCTGGTGTGCGCGAAACTGTTTCTGGTCCCGTTATTGTTGCGCCAGCTTGGATTGCCGATCGAAGACGCGACCCGGCCTCACAAGGCGGTTCTCGGTGCCGCGCTTGCCAAAAATGACCGGCGCCAGGACTATATTCGTGCCGGCATGGCAGAAAACGAAAATGGCGACATGGTCATAACGCCGTTTTCCCGGCAGGACTCGTCCATGCTTGAGCGGTTTACCAATGCGGACGGTCTGATCATCCGGGCGCCCTTTGCCGATGCGCTGGACGCCGGGGCAAGCGTTGAGTACCTGCCCCTTCCCTGAGC
>Ga0207422_1003362_pt1 | contig 16254 bp, 13 predicted proteins | sample MarCyaLeptolynsp_FD_187757 | JGI IMG/M metagenome (GOLD analysis project Ga0207422, IMG submission 187757) | Marine cyanobacterial communities from Panama - species 1 Leptolyngbya sp. (SPAdes) | ecosystem: Environmental > Aquatic > Marine > Unclassified | place: Panama: Panama City | collected...
CGGCGATCCGACCACCGGCGATCCGACCACCGGCGATCCGACCACCGGCGATCCGACCACCGGCGATCCGACCACCGGCGATCCGACCACCGGCGGCCCGACCGAGCCCGACAGCGACTGCTGCACCCCGTCGATGGCCGGCCTTCCCGGCTGCACCAACGACACCTGTGAAACGGTCGTTTGCGATGCCGATCCATTCTGCTGCAACGTCCAGTGGGACAACATCTGCGCCAACGCGGGCCCGGCGTTGTGCCCGGCGATCTGCGGCGGCCCGCTCGATCCGTTCGAGACGCCGCAGCCGTTCGGCGACGACATCCAGGAGATCGATCTCATCGGCACCTGGAACCTGCCCACCGACGGCAGCGCTCCGGGATACTCGATGTCGCTGACGATCAACCCCGACGGCTCGTTCGTCTGGACCGAGCAGGACGACACGTGCACCACCGTTCGCGAGGGCACCGGTGTCCTGTGGGTGACCGGCGTGCAGCTGGTGATGCTGTTCGAGACGTTCACGGGCAACGCGCCGTGGGATGTCGCAAGTCAGTTCGGCTGGGACGCGACCGCCCCGTTCCTGATTCGCGCCGGCTACGCCCCGGCGATCGGTCACATCGCCATCACCGTCACCCCGGAGATGCGGGTGACGGTGCCCTGGAGCAGCTACGGCTACACCCGCACGGTTGGCGGAACCACGGTTGCCGACGTCTGGGTGACGGAGACCGAGCTGTGGGACGTGGTTCCGGGCGACTTGGTCGCCACCATCGTGGCGCGCGATCGCTACACCCTCGACTCACTCGCGGTGCCGGGAACTGCGGTCCGGGCCTACACGCGCTGGTGGTACGAGGACGGCGTGCAGACCGCCGAGCCGACCGTCTTCGAGAACCAGCCGTACACCGACGACATGGCCGGCAACGCGACCTTCTCCGGCGACGCGTACGTCTACGTCGGCAATCGCATGGCCAGCTGGGAGCCCGGCGACAACTTCGAGCTGGACGCCCCGACGACCTGCCCATGAGGACGAGCGCGCGGTACGGATCGGCTTTGGCGCTCCTCGCCGTCGCATGCGGCTCCGAGCCCGCCCCGACGCCCGCGAGCAGCTCGACCTCGACTTCGACCTCGTCCGCGTCCTCGTCGGGCACCGCAGCGAGCTCGAGCGGTGATGTCGATTCATCCGAAAGCTCGGGCGGGGACCCGCTGCCCTGCAACGGCGCCCCCCAGCTGTGCACGCGACCCTACGACACCGTCGTCTTTCCCGGCACTCACAACACGCACGCCGCGACCGAAGCCGGCTTCACGCCGCTCGCCGCCAACCAAACCCACCCGCTCGCCACCCAGCTGGACGACGGAATTCGCGTGCTCCTGCTCGATGTGGTCGCCGACGGGGACGCACTCGCGTTATGCCATGGCCCGTGCGACCTCGGCTCGATCCCGCACCTGGATGCGCTGTCGGAGATCGATGCGTTTGTCGCCTCGAACCCGCGAGAGGTCGTGACGATCATCTACCAAGACGACGCGGAGCAGGCCGACGTGGTCGCAGACCTCGAGGCAGCCGGCCTCGTCGACCGCATGTACGCCCATGGCGGAGGGGCGTGGCCGACCCTGGGCGAGCTGATCGATGCGGGCACGACACTCGTCGTCACCGCCGAGCGCGGCGGCTCGCCACCGGCCTGGTACCACCACGTCTGGGACGAGGCCTGGGATACGGGGTACCAGTGGACGAGCATCGCGGAGTTCGACTGCGAACCGAACCGTGGCTCCCCAGACCACGCGCTGTTCTTGCTCAACCACTGGGTGAGCACCGCCGTGGGGCTGTCCAATGAGAGCGCCGCGGAGCAAGCCAATGCACTCGACACCTTGCTCGCTCGCGTCGAGGCCTGCCCCCGGCTGCCGACGTTCATTGCGGTCGATTTTTACGATCAGGGCGATCTGTTCGAGGCCGTGGCGAGCCTCAATGGGCTTCCGTAGCGGTGCGTGAGGGCGCGGCCCCAATCGGGCCGTGGGACGGCGTTCCTCCGCCCTCTGATGTGTCCTACCGTCTCGTAGTGGGCGGCCCGGTCCTGATCGTCGACGACAACGAGGCGGATCGCGTGCTCACCCGACTCATGCTCGAACGCTCCCAGCGATGGGGCCCGGTCGGCACGGTGAGCTCCGGCGAGGATGCGCTCGCCATGTTCGCCGACTTCGAGGCCACGCAGGCGGCGAATCCCGAGCACTTCCCCCCGAGATTGTTGCTCCTCGACATCAACATGCCGCGGATGAACGGGTTCGAGTTCCTCGAGGCCCTCGGTGGACTCGAGCTCCCTGAGGACCGAGCGCCGGCGATCGTCGTCATGCTGTCCTCGGAGCATGCGACCGGCGACCGGCGCCGAGCGGAGCGATTCGCCGCGGTCCGGGGCTTCGTGCACAAACCACTGACCGTCGACCACGCGATCGAGCTGGCCGACGTTCACAGCGCAGGAGGTGTGGCGCAGTGACGCCCCAGGCTCCCCGCGACTTCGCCGATTTCACCGACTTCGCCGAACACCTCCTCGATCTGGCCTGCGTCGCGAGCACGGAAGGGCGCTTCTTGTGGCTCAGCAAGGGATGGACGGAGGCGCTCGGCTGGTGCGAGGGCCACCTGCTGGCCACCCCGTTCATCGATTTCGTCCACCCCGATGACGTCGAGTCGACCGTGGCCGAGGTCGCAACCCTCTCCCAGGGTATTCCCACCGTTCGATTCGTCAACCGTTACCGGACCGCCGACGGCAGCTGGCGCTGGCTCGAGTGGACGACCTCCCCCAGGGACGAGGTGCTCTACTGCGTGGTTCGCGACATCACGAGAGCCAAGGAGCAGGAGGCCCTCAACGAACGCCGCATGCGACTGCTGGAGATGAGCCTCGAGCTGTCCAACGCCGGCTACTGGCGGGTGGACTTCGCGCGCGAGCAGGTCGAGTGGTCCCCCGAGGTCTACGCGATTCACGGACTGGACCCCGCCACGTTTACGCCGACGCTCGAGACCGGCATCGACGCCTACCACCCCGACGACCGTCAGCACGTGACCGACGCGATCTCCAAGTCGACCGCAGACAAGGTCCCGTTCTGGTTCGAGCTGCGTCTGATTCGCCCCAACGGCGAGGAACGGCGGGTGGAGTCCGTGGGTCGGCCCGAGCTCGACGCCAAGGGCAACGTCACCGGCTTGTTCGGCATCTTCCGCGACATCACCGACGACCCCGCGGCCCTGCGCCGCGAAGAGCTCGAGCAGTTCGCCTACGTCGCGTCACACGACCTGCGCGAGCCGGCGCGAACGATCGCATCGTTCGTGGACTTGTTGCGGGACGAGGTTTCGTTCGAACCCCAGCACGCGCAGTACTTCGACTTCGTCACCGATGCGTCGAAACGCCTGGTGACGATGATCGACGACCTGCTGCGCTACGCGCGAGCCGGCTCGGAGATGCAGCCCGAACCCGTCGACCTGGCCCCGCTCGTCTCGGACATCGTTGCCGACCTCGAGGCCGCAGCTCAGGATCGCGGGGCGACGGTGAACGTCGACGGCCTCCCGGTCGTGATGGGCGCGCAAGGTCCTCTGCGTCAGGTGTTTCAGAACCTGATCGCCAACGCGATCAAGTTCGGTCCGGATTCGCACTGCCGTGTGCGCGTGGCCTCGAGTCGCGCCGGCACCAACCACGTCGTGACGGTCGCCGACAACGGGCCCGGCATCGAGCCGCAGCACGCCAAGCGAATCTTCGCGCCATTTCAGCGGCTCGATACGAGCAAGCCCGGAACCGGCATCGGGTTGGCGATCGCGGCGCGCATCGTCCGGCAGTGCGGCGGGCGCATCTGGGTCGACCGCGGGCCCGAAGGCGGCGCGGTCTTTCACGTCTCGCTACCAGCCACGGGCGCGCCCTAGCCGCTACATGTCCGAGCCGACTTTGCGCAGAGCCGCCTCGATGTCGAAGCTCTCTTGGCCCGTGACCTTGCCCGCCGCGAGCTCCGAGAACGCTTTCTCGAGCGAGGCCCGTCCACGGAACAGTCGCGTTCGCACCGTCGCCGGTGCGATGTCCAGCACGTCGGCGATCTCGGCGCCCGACATGCCCTCCCAGTAGTACAGCTCGAGCATCGTCTGGTGCTCGACCGAGACGCGCTGAAGCGCCTCCAGCAAGATCTCGTGTTCCTGCTGCTTGGCCATCATCGAGCTCGGGCTCTGCCCCAGCGCGTGAATCGACGAGACCCCGAAGTCCGGATCGACCCTGCGGTCTCGCGCGGCCCGATCCCGCAGGAACTTGAACAGCTGACGGCGCGCGACGGCGAACAGAAACGTCCGAAACGATGCGTCCCCCCGAAAGCGATCGCGCCCCTCGACGCAGCCCGCGAACGTTCGCTGGATGAGGTCCTCGACGTCGTCGGGCGGGACCTTGTTGCGAAAGAAACGTCGGACCGAGCGGAAGTGACGACGAAACAGCTCGTTGCCCGAGGACTTGTCGCCCCCTCGCCATGCCTCGAGCAGCTCGGCGTCGTCCCGCGCCATCGTCGACGAGTCTGGCATGGCTACCAGTCGTCGCGCCAGCGAAGAACCCCGTCGCGAACGCGCTGGTACACGCGCGTGGTGGCGCGTACATCCCCTGCGTTGTACTCCGCGATCTTGGCCAGCTCGCCCTTGCCGTACTCCACGGCAACCATCGAGCCGTCCATGTCCTCCTTGGGACTCGTCAGGCCGAGCGACCAACATATGACGTCGAGCGAGGACGGTCCCCGGCCCCGCGCGCCCAGCACCGAGTAGAGGTCCAGGTGCGGGCGCAGCGAGTAGCGCGAGGACATCAGGTCGACACGCACGGGAATGTCCCGAATCAAACTGCGTCCGATGAGAAAGGGAACGTCGAATCCGCGCCCGTTGTAGGACACGACGCAACTCGCATCGCCAGCCAGCGCCCAGAACGCCCGCAGCAAGTCGGCCTCGCTGACCGGACGGATCCAGCTCGGCATCTCGCCCAACACCGCCCCTTCCGGGGGCACGACGAAGACGGTGACCTCCGGATCCTCTGCTTCGCCGTCGCCGACCGCGAGCGAGACCACCTTGCCAAACCAAGGCGAGAGACTCATCACCTTGGACTCGTCCCACTCCTGGCGATCGGCGTACTTGGTCACCGCCTGCGCCACGGTCGGAGGCGCCTTGCGCAGGTCGACGGCGGGCACGGTCTCGATGTCGAACACGAGCGTGTCGCACAGAAGATCGGAAACCAGAGCGTGGCCTTCGTCTACCAGCCGCGTCGGGTCGTACCCTGGCTCCCCTTCGGTCGCCGCTCGTAGCCCGCGAACGTTGAGCTGAAGTGCCCCCTGGTACTGGTCTCGCTCGAACAGAACCTTGACGTGGCTGCCCCGCGCGAGCTCCTCCGCTGCCGCGAGCGCCCGCGGCCAGTCGCTCCAGATCTTGGCGGCCACGGTTCGGCTGCGATCGGCGAGCTTGAGCTCCACGAACGGCTTGCCCGCCCGCGTCTGTCCGCGTCGCATTGAACGCATGACCGCGTACGCCGTCATGAGCCGGGGTGCCCCCAGGGCCGGATCGGTGTCGACCGCGGTCAGGTCCTCCACGAGGGGGTACTCGGGCTTGGAAGCGTCGTCGGGCTTGTCGGAGCTCATGAGTCTGTCGCGCGACGGTATCAGCCCCGCCAACTCGCCCGCGACGGGGTTGGCGCGGCGACGTGCGACGACTCTCTATCGCCGCAGGGTGCCGTTCGCTGGCCTCGCGTCGCGGGCCGGGGCCACCATGGCCGGTGATCCCTCGGACGTGGTATCGATCCGCCGCCGACGAGCGATCGCCGAAGCGTCGTGCTAGGCACGGACGCCGGGCTCGAACGGCATCGGAGACCGATATGGCAGAACTCAAGGGAAGCAAGACCCACGACAACCTCAAGGCCGCCTTCGCGGGCGAGTCGCAGGCGAACCGCCGCTACCTCTACTTCGCCAAGCAGGCGGACGTTGAGGGGTACCCGGAGATCGCCGGCAACTTCCGCGAGACCGCGGAGGGCGAGACCGGCCACGCGCACGGCCACCTCGACTACCTCAAGAAGGTCGGCGACCCCGCCACCGACCTCCCGATCGGGGACACCGCCGACAACCTCAAGGCCGCCGTCGCCGGCGAGACCCACGAGTACACGGACATGTACCCGGGCATGGCGAAGACCGCCCGCGAAGAGGGCTTCGGCGAGATCGCCGACTGGTTCGAGACCCTGGCCAAGGCCGAGAAGAGCCACGCCGGCCGGTTCCAGAAGCTGCTCGACGACATGTAGTGACGGCGCGGCCGTCGGGGCCGCCGCCAACCCACGAGGGCCGCGTTTCCGTCCGGGAGCGCGGCCTTCTCGCGTCTGTCTTGAGCATGCGGACCGGGTTGCTATGGTCCACGCGCAGACATGAGTGAAAAGAACGTCTCCTATCAGCCGACCGATGGCTTGTCCTACGACCCCGCGGAGGACAAGTACTGGGACGAGTCGGCCCTGAACAAGGAGATCACGCGGGTCTTCGAGGTCTGCCACGGCTGTCGCATGTGCTTCAAGTACTGCGACTCCTTCCCCACGCTCTTCTCCCTGCTCGACGACCAGTACGACGGGGACGTCCGGCGCATCACCAAAGCGGACACCGAAAAGGTGATGACGCAGTGCTTCCAGTGCAAGCTCTGCGAGGTCCAGTGTCCGTACACGCCGCGGGACAAGCACGAGTTTCAGCTCGACTTTCCCAAGCTCGTGCATCGGTGGTCGGCCCAGCGTTTCAAGAAGCAGGGGCCCACGCTGCAAAACCGAGTCCTCGGCGACCCCGATCTCGCTGGGATGGCCGCGCGGGCGAGCCTCGGCCTGGCCAACGTGATGAACCGGGTGCAGGCGCACCGGGTCTTCATGGAAAAGGTCATCGGCATCCACCGCGACAAGCAGCTGCCCGACTTCGCCTTTTCGACGTTCGAGTCCTGGGCCGCCAAGAACGGGCTGATGGAAAAGGGCCCCGGCGGCGAGGCCGTGCTGTTTCAGACCTGCTTCGTGCAGCACAACGAACCGGAGATCGGCAAGGACACGATCGAGGTCCTGCAGCGCAACGAGGTGGACGTTCGCTGTGAGCGAGGCTTGGCCTGCTGCGGCATGCCGGCATGGGAGCACGGCGATCTGGAGGGTCTGCGCAAGAAGGCCCGCACCAACCTCGACCTGCTCGTTCCCTACGTCGAGCAGGGCGCAAAGGTGATCGCGATCAATCCGACGTGCTCGATGATGCTGCGGCGCGAGTACCCCGAGCTCGTCGACGAGGAAGATCGCGAGCGCGCCCAGCTGGTGGCCGATGCCGTCGTCGATCCCAGCGAGTACCTGTGGTCACTGCGCAAAGAAGAGCGGTTCAACACCGACTTCGCCAGCAGTCCCGAGGGTACCGTGGCCTACCACGCACCGTGTCACCTCCGAACCCAAGGGGTCGGGTTTCGCGGGCGCGACCTGCTGCGCAAGATTCCGGGGGTCAAGCCCAAGCTCGTGATGGAGTGCTGCGGACACGACGGCACCTACGCCATGACGACCGAAGGCTTCGAGCCCTCGCAGCGCGCCGGCAAGCGAGCGTTCGACGGCATGGGTGAAGCGGACGCCAAGGTGTGGTCGACCGATTGCCCGCTGGCGGCGATCCAGTTCGAGCAGCACGCCGGCCAAAAACCTCTGCACCCGATGAGCCTGCTCGCCAAGGCCTACCGCGGCGACCGCTTCGACAAGCCGGCTTTGCCCCCGGGCGACGCAACCGTCGCCGAGCTCCCCGAAAACGAGAAAACCAAGGACGTCGATGAAACCCGTTGAGCGCAGCGAAATCCTCGACTACGTCACCTACGGCGAGCAGCGCGACGCGATTCGCCCCGGTGTCCTCGCCGCCAAGCAGCAGCGTCGGATCATCGTGGCCGACGGCACGCTGACCTTCCTGTTCGAGAACCGCGACACGGTGCGCTACCAGGTGCACGAGATGCTGCGAACCGAGCAGATCGTCAAGGAAGCCGACATCCAGCACGAGCTGTCGACCTACAACGAGCTGCTCGGCAGCGGCACAGAGCTGGGGTGCACGCTGCTCATCGGCATCGACGACGAGCAGGTGCGCGACGAAAAGCTCCGCGCGTGGGTCAAGCTGTGCGACCACCTCTACGCGGCGGTGGGCGACGAGAAGGTGCGCCCGACGTTCGACCCGCGTCAGGTCGGCGACGAGCGGCTCAGCTCGGTCCAGTACCTCAAGTTTCCCGTGGGGCCGAAGGCTCCGACGGCGCTGGGGTGCGACCATCCAGACCTCACGGTGCAGAGCCAGCTCACCGACGAGCAGCGGGCTGCGCTGCAGGCCGACCTCGACGCCGACTGAATCGAGTCCTCAGTCGTTGGCCGCGGCGGGCAGCTCGGGGCGAGTCGCGCGCAGGAGCATCGCGGCCGAGCCCAGCGCGATCGTCAGCCCCCAGCCGAACGTGATGCCGCCGAACATCTGCAGCCGTCCCCAGGCACAGATGGCCATCACCATCATTGCGCCCCAGCGAACGTGCCAGCGCAGCGTCGGCGTGGTGCCGGACGCTCGCGCTGACGCCTGGTGAACCGCGAAGTAGATCCCCGACACGATCGAAAACCCGAGAAACGGCAGCCCCGCAACGGCCATGCCGCTGCTGAACGCAAACCACGCCACGAGGATCAGCTGGCTGTGCATGATCGCGATCGGCGGACGGACCAGCCGAGAGGCAAACGCCGGCACTGAGATGCGCGACGCGATCGCCACCGCGAGTCCGAACACGAACGGTGAGCCGAGGCCGATGACGGTGATGAAGCCTTCGACCGGACTGCGACCAAAGGCCTCGACCACGAGGTCGATGAACCGACGACCGTCCGGCAGCAGCGGAAAAAATGCCGCCGCGACCATCGTCAGACCGAAGAGCGTCACCCGCCCGGGCAGCGGGGGCTCGGGGAGCGGTCCGTCGTCCTCGAAGTCCTGTCCGTGCGCGTCGTCGTCCGTCACCGAGGCAGGATGACACGAAACGACTTTTTCGACGGCCTGCGAGTCAGCCGAACGACTCTAGCGCCGCGCGGGCCACGACGTCCCCGTGCTCTTGCACGAAGTGACCGGCCTGATCGAGCACGAGCGGCTCGGGACAGCCGCGGATCGTGCCGCGCAGCTGCTCCATCACGGGCTTGCCGAGCACGGGGTCCTGCACCCCGATCGCCATGAACGATTCGCCGCTCCACTGCTCCCGCCAAAAACCGATGGCGCGACGCGACGTCTCGGCCCCGGGCATGTCGCGATCGGTGGGCACGATGGCCGGGAAGCGCTTGACGCCCATCTTGGCCCGCGCGTCGGCGAACGGCGCGTCGTAGGCCGCGACCTCGGCGTCGGTCAGTCCCGGGACCGCACGCTTCATCAGGCGGCCGACGTCGAAGTCTTCCTGGGAGGCGACGTAGTCACGCCATGCGAGGAACCCCGGCGAGGGCACCACCCCCACGGCCAGCGCGGTGTTCATCACGATCAGCCGCGAGAACCGCTCGGGCATGTCCATCGGTACGGTCAGCCCGATGATGCCACCCCAGTCCTGGCACACCAGCGTGATGTTGGACAGCTCGAGCTTCTCGATGAGGCCGACGATCGTGTCGCGATGAAAGTCGAACGTGTAGGCACCCGCAGCGACGGGCTTGTCCGAGCGCCCGAAGCCGAAGAAGTCCGGAGCCACGACGCGTCCGCCCGCCTCGACGAAGATCGGGAGCATCTTGCGGTACAGAAACGACCACGTCGGCTCGCCGTGCAGGCACAAGAACGTGTGCGTCGCGTCCTTGGCCCCTTCGTCGAGGTAGTGCAGGCGCAGGCTCGGCGCGACCGCGAGTCCTTCGGCGTAGTGCGGGGCGAACGGGAAGTCTGGCAGCCCTTCGAAGCGAGCGTCTGGGGTGCGTACGTGGTCCATCGCGACAGCTGACCGATTGAGTCGGGGACCTGGCCGACCGAGAGAATGCGAGAAGGGGGGATGTTTCCCGGCCGACCAGGCCGCACACGACGCGGTTCGTATAACACCGGGCTGTGGGGTACGGTAGGGACAAGGACGTGCGCGCAAGGTCATGCGCCAGTTCAACCGGGTCATGTGCGGCCGCTTCACCCTCACGACCAACGACTACAAGGCCGTCGCCGAGGCCCTGGATGCAGAGCTGCTTGCCGAGGCTGACGAGTGTCGTCCGCGTTACAACGTGGCGCCCGGTGATCGACACCCGATCGTTTGGCTCGACACCGGCGACGACGCGCGACGCCTGATGCAACCGGCCGCGTGGGGCATGCCCGGCGCCGACGGCGACCGCGTTCACATCAACGCGCGCAGCGAGACCGTGCACACCAAGCCCGCGTTTCGTGACGCACTGTTCGGCGCCCGGTGTCTCGTCGCAGCGGATGGCTTCTTCGAGTGGACCGGAGACAAGAACCACCGGCAGCCGATCTGGTACCACCCGCCGGGCGGAGGCTTGTGGGTCTTCGCGGGCCTGTACCGGGACGTGGTGGATCGCAAGACGGGCGAAGTGGAGCGCCGCTTCACCATTCTCACGACCCAGGCGAACGACCTGGTGGGCCAGATCCACGACCGAATGCCCGTGATCCTCGACGCCGCCGGGCGCCAGCAGTGGCTGGCGCCGCCGCCGACGGACGTGCACACCTGGCCGGCAGTGTTCTCACAGATGCGCGGACTGCTTGCGCCGCTCCCCAGCGAGGCGGTGGTCGCGACCGAGGTCTCCAACCGGGTCAATCGGGTCGCCCACGACGCCCCCGCGTGCATCGCCGAGCACCGCCACGTCAAGCAGCAGACCCTGTTCTGACCGCGACAACCCTGTTTATTGGTAGCCTCCGCGGGCGCCGAGCGCTGCCACCATGCTGTGGGCCTTCGTCACCGCCACTCTGCTGGCGGTCGCGCCGCCGGAGGGTGCGACCGCCTCGCGTGTCGTGGTCGCGGAGCCGCGGAGCTATCACGCCGAGCACACCGTCGACACGATCGTCATCGACGGCAAGGCCACCGAGAAGACCTGGCAGCGCGCCGACGTCGACGACCGCTTCAAGGAACGTCAGCCCAACGTCGGCGACGACCCTCCCGTTCGGACCGAGCTCCGGGTCGCCTATGACGAGAGCAATCTCTACTTCTTCATCGACTGCCACGCGCCGCCCGGCGACGTCACCGCCCGGACGCTGCGTCGCGACAACGGCGGGATCTTTCAGGACGACACCGCGATCCTGAAGATCGATGCGGCGCACAACCATCGCGACGCGGTCGCCCTGGGGGTCAATCCCGAGGGCGCGCAGATCGACTCGCTGGGCCTCAACGATGGCCAGCAGTTCATCACCGAGTGGGACGCGGTGTGGTACGCCGAGACCACGCGTCGCGAGGATGGCTGGACGGCGGAGTTCCGCGTGCCGTTTGCAATCCTCGGCATCAAGAGCGCCGACCACCAGTCGATCGGACTCAACATCACCCGCGATCACCCGACGCGCAACGCGACCTACGACTGGGCCTTGATCGTGCCACCACGCAGTCCGATGGCCGCCAGCCAGTTCGGCGACCTCGAGGGCATCGAGCACGTCAAGGCACAGCGCGCCGTCGAGTACACGCCCTACGCGCTGCTGCGGAGCAACTTTCGGCCCGGCTTTTCGCTCGACCCACGCCGACGGCCAAACTTCGCGACCGGCGGCGACGTTCGCGTCCAGGTCGGAGCCTCCTCCTACGTAGAAGGCAGCTTTCTCACCGACTTCGCCCAGGTCGAAGCGGACCAGGTCCAGGTCGCTCGCGATCGGTTTCCGTTGTTCTTCCCCGAGCGGCGGCCGTTCTTCATCAACGGCCTGGACGTGTTCCAGTTTGGGCGCGAGCGGGAGGCGCAGTTGTTCTTTTCCCGCCGGGTGGGCTTGGTTGGGGGCGGCCAAGCGGTGCCCGTGCTCGGCGGCGGCAAGGTGTACGGCCGCGCGGGCCGGGTGCAGTACGGCATCCTCGAGGTACAGACGCTCGGCGCCCCCGACGATCCCCGGCGCGGGATCGAGGCGAGCGAACCGGAAAACGTCGCGGTGGGGCGGGTGAAGGTCCAGGCCACCGACGAGTTCAACATCGGTGCGATGGTCCTGGGCCGGCACCGCTTTTCCACCGAGCACCAAGACGATGCCGCGGCCGGCGTCGACGCGCGGGTCGTCGCGCTCGGTGGCAAGCTCCAGTACTACGGCTTTCTCGCGGGAACGTTCGCGCAAAGCCCCGCCATCCCGGCGATGGATACCGCGATGGGAGTCGAGCCCGCGACGCCAAAGACGACCACGCTGGGCGGCAGCGCCTATTCGTTCTTACAGTACCGCGGCCTCTACGTCCGCCCCGACGCGCTCTGGCTGTGGAGCGACGACAAGTTCGACCCGCGACTGGGCTTCTACCGCCGACCGGGTTCGTCGCGTCAGGAGATCGGCATCGCCTTCGTGCCGCGACCTCAGGTCCTCGGCCTGCGGGAGATTTCGTTCGGCCCGCGCTACTCGGTCGAGTTCGACCCCGGCTATCGCGACCGCCTCGGGCAGAGCGGCGGCAGCAACTTCGGGCTCACGTGGAACAACGGCGCGAACATCAACTACCAGTATCGGCACTTCGTCGACGACGTCGCCCGGCCGTTCGAGCTGTACCAGCACACGGTCGAAGCGCGCCGCTACACCGGCTTCTCGCACGTCGTGTCGGTCGGCTCACCGCAGCGCCGCGCCGTGACGGGCAACGCCCGCTACGAGTTCGTCGAGCTCTTCGGCGGAATTGCGCACCAGCCCTCGGCGAACATCACCGCCCGTCTGGGCAAGCACTTCGCGTTCGGAGGCGGGTACACGCACCTCGTCGGGCACCTCGCAGACGCCGACGAGACCTTCGACTTCGGCTTCGCCAACGCCAACATGGACATCGCGTTCACCCGCAACCTGGCGATCGACAATCTCGGCCGGCTCGACCTGTCGCCCGGCAACGAGCGGGTTGGTGTGCAGTCCCGTCTGCGGTGGCGCTTCATCCCGGGCAGTGACCTCTTCGTCGTCTATCGTAGTGACGTGCCGCTTGCGGCGCCCGTTGCCGGGGGTGACGTCGCGCGCCCGTTTCACGAGCTGACGGTCAAGATCACCTACTACCTGCGTGCCTTCGTCAATCGCTGACCGACTCGGCAACGGCAGGGTCTGATCCGGTACCTGCGGTAGCCTTCCGGGCATGCCGCCGGTCATCGACGCCTGGATCCAGCACCCGACGCCAGCGTTTCTCTCCGACCCGATGTTCGCGACCGTGCGCCGCTGGTCGGGAACCGATCAGGTCCCGTCGGAGATCCCGCTCTCCTTCACCACGGCGGCCCTCGAGTCCGCCAACGTCGAGCGCGGACTGGTGAGTGCGTGGCACGGACCCCAGGGCGTCATGATCAGCAACGACGAGGTTGCCGGCTGGGTCGCCGAGCGTCCGGATCGACTCTCAGGAATCGCATCGGTCGACCTGTCCCGTCCGATGGATGCGGTGCGGGAGCTTCGACGCGCGGTCAACGAGCTGAAGATGGTCGGCGTCCGCATCCTGCCGTGGCTGTGGGAGACCCCGCCCGACGATCGGCGCTACTACCCGATCTACGCCGCGTGCATCGATCTCGGCGTGCCCTTTTGCCTGCAGGTCGGGCATGCGGGACCACTGCGTCCGAGCGAGCCCGGACGACCGATCCCCTACCTCGACCAGGTCGCTTGCGACTTCCCCGAGCTGGTGATCGTGGGCGGGCACATCGGCTACCCGTGGACCGAGGAGATGCTCGCGCTGGCGACCAAGTACGACAACGTCTACATCGACACGTCGGCGTACACGCCCAAGCGCTATCCGTCGGCGCTGGTGGAGTTCATGAAAGGTCGCGGCCGCAAGAAGGTGCTGTTCGGCACGAACTGGCCGATGATTCCGCCGGCGAAGGCCCTCGGACAGCTCGACCTGCTGGGACTGGACGACGAGACCGCCGCCGATTTCCTCGCCGGCAACGCTCGGCGGGTCTTCGGGCTGCCGTGAGCGAGCAGTCCATCGCTCGGATCATGGCTGAGCGCCCGCGACGAGCTTGAGCGACCGGTCCTCGCCGAGCCCCAGCGTGACCTCGACGCCCGGCTTGACGTTGACTAGGCCCCGATAGCGATAGCGGTTGTTGCCGGTGACGTCGTGGCCGTCGACGCTCTCGATCGTGTCGCCGACCTTCAGCCCGGCCTGCGCCGCGGGGCCATCGGGTCGAACGAACGCCACCTCGAGGGGTACGTCCTCGGACTCGACCCCGGGCGGCGTCTCCTTGGTCTTGAAGCCGAGATCGCCGTCATCATCGGCGCGCTTGCGGCGATTGGGCACCACGAAGATGTCCGCCAGCTCGTAGCTCTTGACGTCTGTAGGGATGCTGGCGCGCGTGCGCGTCCACCCGTAGGTCTCGGTGTTGAAGCTGCGCGGCATCGCCATCACCCGAACCTCGCCCGCCGAGGCGTTCTCCACCGTGAAGTGACCGTCTTCGTCGGAGACGTTCGGTTGGTCTCCCTTGCCGCCGCCCATGCGGAACGAAAAACCGCCACCGCGCAGCGGAGAGACCGTGACTTCCATGCCGGGCACCGGCTCCTTGGTCTCGAGGTCGAGCAACCGCCCGGTCACGACGACCTTGGGCACCAGCTCGATCTTGATGCCCTCGATGTCTTGCCCCACGGCGAGCTCCGTATTCGCGGTGGCATCCCCGTCCGAGGAGGTGACCGAGATCTCGAAGTTCCCGGCCGGGACCTCGCGCAGCGTCCAGCGCCCCTCGGTCTTGTAGAAGCTGTCCGAGGCCCAAATGCCGGCCGCCTTGTCGTTGGCGCTGACCCGGAAGTCGTCCGGCACACCGCCGCCGACGATCGAGACCGTGCCCGAGATGGTCCCGGTCGTTTCGATCTCGAGCGTCACGCCGGTCGCCCCGAGCTCGACGTGCTCGGTGATGGCCTCTCCCCCACCCTTGCGAAAGGCACGGATCGTGTACGTGCCGTCGCCGAGCTCGTCGCAGGTGAACGCCCCGTCCTGATCGGTCAGGATCGGTTTGCGCCCCCACGAGCCCCAGCGCACGGTCTGGCGGTTGCGCCCCGCGGCCGCGGCCGCGCTCTCGGACTCGCGGTCGCAGTTGATGAACGCGTCGGAGACCGGACCGCCTCCGGCGTCGACGACGGTGCCTGAAATCGACCCGTCGTGGGTCTCCACCACCAGCTCGACTTCCGCGACCTCGCCCTTGGCGATGTCGATCAGCTCGCCCTGCAGGTCGTCGTCCGACTTTCCGGGGGCGCGGAGCTGCTTGCGCCAGCCCTTGTTCGCGCTGACCCGCGTCGGCCCCGGTTCGACGTTTTCGATGCGGAAGGTCCCATCGTCCGCAGTGCTGGCGCGACTTCGCCACGAGCGGCCGCCGGTTCCGCGCGCCTGCACGCTGGCGCCCGAGACACCTTCGCCACGCTGGTTGACCACGCGCCCCGTGACACCGCCGCCGCGCTCGAGCGTCACGGTGATCGGCTCGGCCCCCGACTCGCCGACCTCGATCTCCGGCTTGTCCTCGAGCTCGAGAAAATCGTCCGCGCTGACCGACACCTGGTACTTGCCGGCGACCACGCCGTCGAGCTCGAACGTTCCGTCGGCCTTGGTGCGATCCGAGGCCCACTGCTGCGTTCCGGCGCGCCCCTCGAGCATCACCGAGGCCCAGACGTTTGCATCTTCGACCGGCTTGCCGTCTTCGTCGACGACCTTGCCGCCGACGGTCAGTCCCGATTCGACCTCCCACACCTGATCGCCGATCGCCTCGGTCCCGACCTCGAGGTTGGGAATCTCGGTCTGCTTACGATAGCCGTCACAGTTTGCGGTGACCTCGTACGTGCCCGGCTTGAGGCCGCGCACCAGCACGGTGCCATCGGGTTCGGTCTGTCCCCACTTGCTCTCGTTGGCCTTCTTGTCCGACAGCGAGACCGAGCCGCGCTCGCACGGCTTGCCCTTCGTACCCGCGATGACGACCTGCCCGCGGACGCTCGCCGCTGGATGCAGCTCGATCAGGACCTCGCCTTCCGACTGCGCGAGCCCCACGTGCACGGCGAGCTCCGCGCGGCCGTAGCCGTTCTCCGTCACCGCCGTGGGGTGATACTGACCGGGCCCGAGGCTCTCGAGCGTGAAGCGGCCATCCGCGTCGGTCACCGCCCGCGACTCGCTCCACCATCCCATGTCACCCGACGTCACGACCGCGTCGGCGACCGGCGTCTTGGTACCCGCAAGCACGACGCGACCCGAGACGACCG
>Ga0207422_1003364_pt1 | contig 16237 bp, 15 predicted proteins | sample MarCyaLeptolynsp_FD_187757 | JGI IMG/M metagenome (GOLD analysis project Ga0207422, IMG submission 187757) | Marine cyanobacterial communities from Panama - species 1 Leptolyngbya sp. (SPAdes) | ecosystem: Environmental > Aquatic > Marine > Unclassified | place: Panama: Panama City | collected...
CCCCCGCCGATATCGCCACGACCATTCTCCCGCTCGTGGAAGGCCGGATGGCCTTTGCCACGGGCTCCGTCATCAATGTGGATGGCGGGCTTTCCATTCCACGCCTTTGAGAGACCACCATGGAAAAGGGCTACGATTTCATCATTATCGGCGGCGGCAGTGCAGGCTCTGTCCTGGCCGCGCGGCTGACGGAAAATCCGGACGTCAATGTTCTGCTGCTCGAGGCAGGTGGCCGCGACTGGCACCCGTTCTTTCACGTCCCGGCCGGCTTTGCGAAAATGACCAAGGGCATCGGCTCCTGGGGCTGGCACACCGTCCCGCAGCGGCATATGCAAGACCGGGTGTTCCGCTACACTCAGGCCAAGGTGATCGGCGGCGGGTCAGCCATCAATGCCCAGATCTACACACGCGGCAACGCGCTGGACTATGACGAGTGGCGCCAGATGGGCTGCGAGGGCTGGGGCTACGAAGATGTCCTGCCTTACTACAGGAAAGCCGAGGACAACGACACCTACGACAACCGCTATCACGGCAAGGGCGGTCCTCTTGGCGTTTCCAAGCCTTGCGCACCGCTGCCGATCTGCGAGGCCTATTTCGAGGCGGCCGCCGAACTCGGCATACCGCGAAACGAGGACGTGACCGGCGAGAAACAGGACGGCGCCGCCTATTACCAGCTGACACAGAGAAATGCGCGCAGGTCCTCTGCGGCCATGGCTTATCTCGCACCCAATCGGAACCGCCCGAACCTTCAAGTCAGGACGGACACTCAGGTGCGCCGCATCGTCGTGGAAAACGGCATCGCCACCGGCGTCGATCTCATCGATGGAACCTTCCTGAAGGCGGGCAGCGAAGTGATCCTCTCGTCGGGATCGATCGGATCGCCCAGACTGCTGCAACTGTCCGGGATCGGGCCTGCGGACCATCTGCAAGGCCTCGGTATAAACGTCGTCTGCGATCAGCCCGGGGTCGGTGCCAATCTTCAGGATCACCTCGATCTTTATTGCATCTGTGAGGTCAGCGGTCCCCACACCTATGACCGCTACGCCAAGCTTCACTGGTCTGCGATAGCGGGATTGCAATATCTCTTCACCAAGCGTGGGCCGGTTTCTTCGAGCCTGTTTGAAACAGGCGGGTTCTGGTATGCGGACCCGGAAGCCAGATCACCCGATCTGCAGTTCCACCTCGGCCTCGGCACCGGCATTGAATCGGGCGTGGCGGCAATGCCGGACGGTGGCGTAACGCTGAATTCCTGCTACCTCAGACCCCGCTCACGCGGCAGCGTGCGCCTTCAGAGCGACAACCCGAAGGACGCGCCTCTGATCGACCCGAATTACCTGGAAGATCCGCAGGACCGGGAGATGTCGATCCGCGGCCTGAAGCTGACCCAGGAGATCCTGGCCCAGGGGCCGCTGAAGAAATACATCAAGGCGGAACGTCTGCCCGGGCCCGGCGTCAGGACGGACGAGGACTATTTCAACTTCATCTGCGAACACTCCAAGACATCCCATCATCCGGCGGGAACCTGCCGCATGGGCTCGGATGAAGAAGCCGTGCTCGATCCGAGACTCCGCTTCAACGGGATCGGCAGACTGCGCGTCATCGACGCCTCCGTGATGCCGACCGTCGTTTCCTCCAATACCAACGCTGCGGCCATCATGATCGGTGAAAAGGGAGCCGACATGATCAAGCAGGACCACGGGTGACCTTTCATGATCAGACACATTGTCCTTGTCAAATTCCAGCCAACGGTCAACGAAGACACAATCAGCGGCTTCTTTGAGGAACTGCGCACGATCCGGGAGCAGGTGTCCGGAATTCTCGACATCACGTCGGGGCGGAGCGAAAGCCCGGAGAAGATCGAGCGCGGTTACATGCACGGTTTCGTCGTCGACTTCGCGGACTGGGATGCGCTTGAGCGTTACCAGACCCACCCGGACCACAAGGCGCTTGGCGCCAAGCTGGTTGCAAATGCAATCGGCGGTCTCGACGGCATTCTCGTCCTCGACATTCCCGTCGCGGCCTGATGACCGCCGGCAAACCTTTCAGGAGTAGCCGATGCTGACCCTCCCAACGCTCGATAACCGTCTGGAAGATTATGCGCTCACGGGCGACCCGCTGACCCCGCGCGCTCCCGGTGTACCGCTCACCCGAATTGCGTTCGCGGCCGCTCATGTCGTCTCCTCACCGTTGGCCGAACGTGACCCGTGGGTCGGATCGCCCGCCGTTGACTGGGACAATACCCTCAGATTCCGGCACTGGCTCTGGGACCAGGGTCTGGGCCTCGCTGAGGCGATGGACACCGCGCAGCGTGGCATGGGTGTCGACTGGCCGACGGCAAAAGAGCTCATCGAGAAGACCATGCGCGAAGCAAAAGCGCATCCTATGAAACCACGCGTCGCTTGCGGAGCCGGCACGGACCAGAAACCGCGCGAAGCATACGGTACGACCGACGACATCGTGGCAGCCTATACAGAGCAGATGGAAGCGATCGAAGCCGCAGGTGGCCAGGTGATCCTGATGGCCTCCCAGGCCTTCCCGGCGATCGGCGCCGGAGCCGAAGACTACAAGTCCGTCTACGGGACGTTGCTGCGGCAAGCCGCATCGCCTGTCATTCTCCATTGGCTCGGCGACATGTTCGATCCGAAGCTGACGGGCTACTGGGGATCGAGCGACGTGGCGACAGCGATGCAGACCGTACTGGACATCATCGATGCCCATAGGGACAAGGTCGATGGCATCAAGATCTCTCTGCTTGAAAAGTCCTATGAGGAAGACCTCAGGGCTCGCCTCCCTGAAGGCGTTCTTCTTTATACCGGTGACGACTTCAACTATGCGGAGTTGATCGAGGGGGACGGGACGCGCCATTCCCATACCTTGCTCGGGGCCTTCGCCGCAATCGCGCCGGCCGCGAGCCAGGCATTGGAAGCCCTGGCACGCAACGACCTGGAAACCTATCACGGTCTGCTGGAGCCGACGGTTCCGCTCAGCCGCGAGATCTTCAAGGCGCCGACCCAGTACTACAAGGCCGGGATCGCCTTTCTTGCCTGGCTCAATGACGCACAAAGCCACTTCATCATGCCCGGCGGCTTCCAGTCCTCGCGCGAAATAACACACTATGCGGAGGTCTTCAGACTTGCGGATCAGGCCCGTTTGCTGTCAAAGCCTGACAAGGCGGTCGAACGCATGAAGCTCCTGTTGAGGCTTCACGGCGTCGACTAGACGAGGCAGGCCGGGGCGCGCATGAAGAAAAGACCCACCATTCTGGATGTCGCGCAAGAGGCCGGCGTGTCGAAGTCGACCGTCTCGCTGGTGCTCCAGAACTCTCCGCTTGTCAAACAGGCCACACGCAGTGCGGTCGGTGCCGCCATCAAGAAACTCGGTTACGTCTACAACCGGTCCGCTGCCGGTCTCAGAGGGGCGGCGTCCGGACTGATCGGGCTGATCATCAACGACCTGCGCAATCCCTTCTTCACGGAGTTCGCAGCAAGCGCACAGATGGAGTTCGCTCGGAAGGGCTATTCGACCGTGGTTGCCAACACGGATGAAGATCCTGCCATCCAGGCTCAGGTGATCGCATCCATGATTGAACACGATGTCTCCGCATTCGTAATTTCACCTGCCTATGGCGGTGATGAAGACGCTTTCGCGCGGATCGAGCGCGCAGGAATTCCAACGATGCAGGTCCTCCGTCTGCTCGACGGCCGCACCGATCTCTTTCCCTTTGCCTCGCACAACTACGCTGCCGGGGGCGATCTCGCAACGCGACATCTCTTTGACCTTGGCTGCCGGAATATAGCTTTTGTCGGTGGTTTGGAGGACAGACCGATAACCGAGGAGCGGATGTCCGGCTACAGGTCCTTCATGCAGGCACAGGATCTGCCGCCAAGGGCATTTCATGGGCGACCCTCGCGCGCCTTCGGACGGGACCTGGCCCTGAAGATCGCCGGGGACCACCCGGAAATCGAGGCCGCGATCTGTTTCAGTGATCTTGTAGCACTCGGGATGATCTCGGGATTTGCCGAGGCAGGTGTGGCAGTCGGCAAGGACATACGCCTGATCGGCTTCGACGACATTGAGGAAAGCTCGCTTGTCTATCCGCGCCTGAGTTCAATCCGGTGCGACACCAAACATTTCGGCCAGAGTTCCGCGCAATCGATGCTTGCCTGGATCGTGGACGGCAAACGACCGCCCGATGTCAGGCACTACGACGTCAGGCTGATTGAACGCCAGTCGAGCATCGGGTTCGGCTGATGACGGACGCATCACACCCGGTATCGGGGACAGTCCAAGCCGGTCATGCAACGGCTCCAGAAATGCGGGGAGACATTGAGAGGAGCATTCGTGAGGCCGATGCGCTGATTTTTGATTGCGACGGCACGCTCTTGAAAACACCTGTCCTTTACGCGGCCGCATGGCAATCGGCTTTTGAGAATGCAGGCCTTGGGATGGACCTCGACTGGTATCATGACCGGGCCGGCATGTCTGAGCACGTCTTGCTTGATGCGTTTGAAGCCGAAACGGGTGTCACCATCGACCGGTCCCGCGCTGTGCGGGATTTGAGACACTTCATTCTGACGCACATGGATTCTGTTAAGGAAATACCAGAGATCGCCGCAATTGCGCGCGTCAGCCACGGCCACAAGCCAATGGCCGTCGCTTCCGGTGGCTCGCGCGAAATCGTGCATGCTTCGCTTCAGGCGTCCGGCCTCCTGCCACTGTTCCAAACTGTTGTTACCATTGATGACGTCGGCAACGCGAAGCCCGCGCCCGACCTTTTCCAGACGGCAGCAGAGCGTCTTGATACCGAACCACAGTTTTGCCTTGTCTTCGAAGACAGCCCGCAAGGCATCGCAGCCGCAAAGGCTGCCGATATGAATTGGATCGACGTGAACTCCATAATTTAGCGCAAGTCCACAGAGTGTTGCGCCCATTGACCGGCGCACTTTCTTCAGCTGCCAAGGGGGGCTTGGGCGTCGCGATATCGCCAGCCAGCAGCGCGCGACTACGGTGGTCAGCAGGTGAAAGTCCGCGCGTTCCAGATGCCGCAATGCGATCCATCGGCAACGTTGACCTTCGGCAAGACTAACCGGCACAAGTTAAATGTTGCGCTATTCGCATAATGGGCAAAGACGCTAAAGGTTTTGTTCAGCCCGGCCCCTTCCCGAATGATACCGTTTTAATCCCTCCGTCTCGTGTATTCTTTGAGTGTCTCGGGGGTCCCGATTCATTTGCAGAGCAAGCCTGTGCAATTCCAGGACTCAATCCGGGGCGTCGCAGCTCGGGCAAAACAAGGCCTTTTCTATCGCAAAAAAGTTCAGTTTTCAAAACAACTTGGCGGAGTTAGGGGTCGCTTTTTCAGCACTGCAACCCTAAAGATCCCGCATCACAATACAGAGGCGTCATATGCCAAGGACAGGGAGTCTTGTGGTTGCTGCCACCACGGTGTGGCGCGCGGCCGCGCGGTCAAACGCGGGTAGTGCGACGTGTCTCAAGCCGGATATGTGGCACTGGCCCGACCATTCTGCCCAGGCAGCAAGAATGCAGAAATTCTGCGCTATCTGCATACCGTATTCCTCAGGGTCAGTTTAGCCTGAACGCGGAATACTCTCGCCCGCCCTGTTGCAATCGCTCCGACCGGACCGGCGGAGATTCAAAAAAAATCGTCTAGAGAACTGAATTCGTCATTTCAAAAAAAGATGAAAAATACACATTGGTTTGCCCCCAGCGAGAAATTCAAAACCAACACGATTATCGAGAACCTGGATTTCGACGACTTTTTGGCTCACGCTGACTTCCTTGCACATACAGGTCAGAAGTTTGAATACCGCCAACTTGGACAGGGGCCGTACGAGGGACGCTTGCTCTATGCGCCGGTCGGCAATGTTTCAATTCAGATCGAGTATGCAAACCAAAGTCTCGAAAAGATGGTGGACGTCAAATCCGACAGTTTTACTTTCGTCATGTCAGGCGAGAAGACATTGCTACAAGGCGCTGTTTCAGCAAACGATGGAACTTCCGATTGGATCCAGGTATTTTCTCCAAACGCTGAGCATGTGGCGATCACACCCTCCGACTGTACCCTCACCGTGGTGCGGATAAGGTCCGATATTCTGCTGGGTCATTCTTCCCTCCTTCCGGAGGTTGCCGACTGGTTTGCCAGCCTGGGAAGACAGCCTGTTCTGATACAGTCGACGTGGCACGCCAATCGATTGCGTTCAGACCTTCTCGTCTCGATCGAAACGCTATTTTCGAAATCTGCGCTCAATCACCGTATCCTCCTGGACGATACGCTTGCCCTCAGTATTGTGTTTGTCTTCAATCAACTATGGATACTTCGCAGGTCTTTCACATCCACCGAGATCTCTCCGGCACGCGAACGTTTTTTGTCGACAAGGAAACTGTTGTTGGAGACAGATGAGGAATTCTCCCGTCTCTCGCAAAGCATGACCAAGCATTTTGGCTCCAGGCGGCTGATTGAACAAGCCTTCTCCGATCAGGTCAAAATGGGTCCGCTCGCCTATGCCCGGATTGTCCGGCTGCACAATGCGCGCCGCAAACTGCGCGATGCGGACTTGAAATACCAAAGCATTGGCGACATCGCCGCGGAGGAAGGTTTTTGGGACTGGAGCCGGTTTGCAACCTACTACCGAAGGCAGTTTGGCGAACTGCCATCAGAAACGCGATTGAAGCTTGGGGGCTGAACCGAGGTGTCTGTATGTGCAGAGCATGTACTTTACCCTTGAGTTCTGGCAGCCCCGGAGACCCAATCCTGCGCCAGCGCTGGCCGATGCGCATTGCCGTTGCATTCGCAATCGCCGCGCTGATTGATGCCCTTCGCTTTTGCTTGCAATGCCAATTTATCTAATACATATTCATATATTAGAATTTAATGTGAGATTTTTGTCATGTCACTGACACGCCGCGCCTTTCTGTCCGGATGCGCCGCCCTCCACCTTTCGGCGCCGTTCAACCGGTTCGCGATGGCCGAAATTTCCATCGGCCAGGGGATGCTCACGACGGTCAGTGACGGCAACCTGACGCTTCCGGGCGGCTTCATTTTCGATCCGATGCCGCAGGACCAGCTTCGCCCCTTGCTGGATGAGGCAGGCGTTTCTCGGGAAACACTCACGCCGGATTGCAATGTCTCGCTCTACCGCGATGGAAAGAACACCGTTCTGTTCGACGTCGGGTCAGGGCCAGATTTCCAGCCGTCCGCCGGAAAGCTGATGGCAGGTCTGGAGCAAACCGGTGTGGCACCGGAAGATGTGACCCATGTCGTTTTCACTCATGCTCATCCGGATCACATCTGGGGGCTGCTCGACGAGTTCGACGATCCCCTGTTTTACGACGCGACTTACTTGATCGGCCGGGCTGAATGGAACTACTGGTGGAACCCGGAAACCGTCGACACGATCGGCGAGGCGCGGGCAGCGATGGCAGTCGGCGCTAAACGCAGGCTTGAGTCCATCGAGGACACGGTCGAATTTTTCTCCGGCGGAGAAGAAATCCTGCCCGGTATACAGGCCATTTCAACCCCCGGGCACACACCCGGTCACATGAGTTTCGAAGTGCGCAGCGGCCCGGATGCTGCACTCGTCATCGGGGACGCCATCGGCAATCACCACATTGCCTTTCTGCGGCCAGCCTGGCCAAGCGGATCAGATCAGGACGCAGAGGTCGCAGCCTCGACGCGCATTTCCCTTCTTGACCGTATCGTTGCCGATGATCTCAAGGTCGCCGGCTTCCACTTGCCCGGCGGCGGCATTGGACGCGTCGAGCGCACAGGGAATGCGTTCCGCTTTCTTCCGGAGGCTTCATGATACGTCTTTTCGGCTTGATCCTTTCCACTTGTCTGGCCGTCCCGGTGCAGGCGAGCGAAGATATTGCGGACCAGTATCCGGGCTCCGCGCTCTATTCAAAACCGGTGGAAGTCATTCCGCATGTCTGGTCCGCGATTGGCGCGACGGCACCGCCGACGTATGAAAACGCTGGCCACAACAACAATCTCAGCTTCATCGTGACTGGGGACGGCGTTGTCGTGATCAACGGCGGTGCGGCTTACATCCTGGCAAAGGCGCTGCACCAGGAAATCAGGGTGATCACCGATCAGCCCGTCAAACTCGTCATCGACGAGAACGGCCAGGGACACGCGATGCTCGGCAATTCCTACTGGTCGGAGCAAGGCGTGCCGATCCTGGCCCATGTCGATGCTGCCCATGAAATCGAGGAGCGTGGCAACCAGATTCTTCAGGCCATGAAACGATACAACCGGGACAAGGCGGAAGGCACTTTCGTGGCACCGCCGACCGAGACCTTCGAGGACAGGCGTGTCATCGAGATGGGCGACTTCCGCATTGAAGTCCTTCACCTCGGGCCGGCGCATGGCCCCGGCGACACGCAGGTCTGGCTGCCGGAACAAGGTCTGGTGATCGCAGGCGACATGGCCTTTCACGAGCGCATGCTGCCGATCTTCGAGGATACGATTGTCGCCGACTGGCTGGAGACATGGGAGACCGGCTTTGAAGCCTTGAATGCGACCTACGTCATTCCCGGCCATGGCCACCCGACCAATATGGCGCAGGTGCGCCGCTACACGCGCGACTATCTGCTTTACCTGCGTGAAAAGATCGGGGCGCATCTTGAAAATGGCGGAGACCTCGCCGACGCCTATTACATCGATCAGTCGCCCTATGCCCATCTGGACACATTCGAAGAGCTGGCCACGAGGAATGCTGGCCGTGTCTACGAGCAGATGGAATTCGAATAAGACTGCCGCTCTGGAAGTTTACCGCGCCGTCAGTTGCCGATCGCCTCGGCGACGATCTGCTGCATCAGGTTTTCAACCGCCTGCATCGAACCGTCGGGATAGTCCTTGTGACCGATCGTGACGCCGTCATCCGTCTCCATGACGAAAATACCGTAGGGACAATGGGTGATGTTCATCGGGTCCTTTTCCATGACCTGGCGCGACACGACGGCTGAGCAGAACAGAAAGATGTCCGCGTTCTTGAAAATCATCGCATCGCTGCCGACGTCGGACCCGGTCCGATTGAGCATCTCGCCCACATGGCTGACAAAATCTATGACGAGGCCCTGCCCCACAATCGCGCTTTCGACCGCAAAGGTCGCGTCCTCGAAGGAACCGTCGAACGAATAGGTGAAAGGCTTTTCGGCAAGGGCAGGAGCGCTGACAGCGATTCCGAGTGCTGCCGCAAGTAGAACAGTTTTCATGGCCTTATCCTCCATCAAGTCGAAAGAGCTTCTCATGTCACCGCACCCCGGGCATTGATCCAGATCCAGTCCGGGGCGCGGAAACCGCTGTTATCCCAGCATGTCGGTGGTGATGCCGGTGTACCAGCCCTCCGATTCCTCGTAAGTCGCCTTGCGAAGATCCGCGCTTTCGCCAGTTTGGGAAATGAAGCCGTCGACCTTGGCGATTTTCTCCGGCGTTGCCTCGTAGGTGGCACCGACCTTGACGCCATCATTGGGCGCGATCAGCGACCAGCATGTGTTGGAAAACTTCGCCGGGAAGACCTTGGAACCCGTCAGCGCACCCCGCACGGCATTGGCGCAGACCTTGGCCTGCGAATTCGCGGAGAACCCGGATTTCGGCATGTCGCCCTGGCTCGAGGCATCACCGAGAACGTAGATGTCCGCATCGGCTTTTGTCGACATGTCCGCGGCATTCACCGGCGCCCAGTTGCCATCCGTGACACCGGCAAGTTCGGCGATGCGGCCTGCCTTCATGGCCGGGATCACGTTGCAAACGTCGACCTTTGTCTCTTCGCCGTCGATCGTGACTGTCATGCCCACCGGGTCGACCGAAACGTTGCCGCCGCCGAAGTCCTCGCCGATCCAGTCGACCATGCCTTCGTAGTGGTTCGCCCAGCCTTCCTGGAAGAGACCCATCTTGGAGAATTTCGGCTTCGGATCGGCCACGATGATCTTTGCGGTCGGATTGTTCTGCTTCAGGAAATGCGCAACCATCGACACCCGCTCATAGGGCCCGGGAGGGCAGCGAAAGGGGTTTGGCGGCGCGACCATCGCAAAGACGCCACCTTCCGGCATCGCCATAAGCTGCGCCTTCAGGAGTTCCGACTGGGAACCGGCCTTGTAGGCATGCGGCATCGCATTTTGCGCGCTCAGACCCCAGCCCTCGACAGCCCCGTCGACGAAGTCGATGCCCGGGCTCAGGATCAGTTTGTCGTAGGGTACCGAACCGCCGCCCGCCAGGGCCACGGTCTTGGCGTCACGGTCGACACCAATGGCCCAATCGTGGACGACATTGACGCCACCGGCAGCAAGGCCGCCATAAGTATGGCCAATATCCTCGATTTCCTTGAAACCGCCGAGATATAGATTGGAGAAGAAACAGGTGTAATATTTGCGCGTCGGTTCAATCAGGGTCACGTCGATCGCGCCCTTGCTGTCCTTGGCGAGGTAGCGTGCCGCAGTTGCACCGCCGGCCCCTCCGCCAACGACAACCACGCGCGGTGTTCCTTGCGCTTTGACCATGGGAGCGGACAAAACCGCTGCCATTGCAGCCGACGTACCGATAAATTGCCGTCTATTCAGTGTCATTTCTTCCTCCCTAAATGCACCGTCATTGTTCAAGCGCAGCAAAATAGGCTGCCAGCGCCGCTATCTCTTCCGCGTTCAGCCGACCGGCCATCATCTGCATGACCGGGTGGGCGCGTTTCTTGTTCTTGTAGGCATGCATCGCGACCACGAAATCTTCTTCCGGCCACAACACGATCGACGGAATGCCATCATCCGCGCCATCCGCCTGGTGGCAGGTCGTGCATTCGCTGCTAAGATATTCGCCATATTCCGGATCACCCTTGAGCGAGAGGATGGCCGGATCGAGGTCATGATCCGTCGGCGTGGCAGTCGGGTCCGCCTCGGGAATATTGGCCGGGTCATCGGAAAACGCGCGCAGGTAGGCGATCAGATTGAGGCGGTCTTCCGGCTTTCGAAGACCTGAAAAACTCATGCGCGTCCCGCTTGCCAGCGCCCGCGGTTTTTCCAGAAACGCATCCAGCGTATCGGCATGCCACTCAAGTCCGCCGGTCCCGGCCCGAGCGAGCGCCTTGGAATAACGGAAGTTCTCGTGCGTTCCCGCCTGCCGGCCAAAGATGCCGTTGAGATGTGGGCCGATGCGGTGTTTTGCGCCTTCCCCCACCATGTGGCAGCTCTTGCATTTCTTGAAAACCGCCTCGCCGGCGACGGGATCGCCGAAGTCATCGGCGGCGGCCACCGTGCAGAACAGCGACAATGCAAGTGCCGGCAGGATTTTGGTGAGGCGCATTTTCCCTCACTCTCCGACCGACTTCAGATACGCCGTGATGGCATCAAGGTCGTCCTGTTTCTTGAGCCCGGAGAAGGCCATCTTGGTGCCTTTCATGTAGGATCGCGGCTTTGCCAGAAACTCCGCCAGCGCCACCTCATCCCAGACGCGGCCTTCTTCCTGCGCGGCAACGAAGACCTTGGAATACTTGAACCCGTCCACGGAGCCCATCTGGCGGCCGAACAGGCCGTTGAGATGCGGACCGGACTTGTTCTTGGCGCCCGTGCCAACCGCATGACAGGCCCCGCATTTCTTGAAGACCTTTTCACCGGACGCCACCAGAACGGGATCGAGGGAAGCCGAAGCGGCAACGGACGGCGCGTCTTCAGCGGCAGCCTCATCCGTTCCGGCGGAAGGCGCAGCGGCGACGAAGGTCGGCGTGTCATCCGCCGTTGCATGGTTCATCACCGACTCGCCACCGTCTTCCGGCGTCACATCGAGGAAGGTTGCGCGCATGGTGATCTCGACACTCGGTTTGCAATTTTCCATGCACGGCTCGGCTCGCCACTCGGCGTATTCCAGTGCCGGACGGTCATCAATCACAAAACCGTCCTTGTTGTACATCTCGAACGCAGCGAAATTCTCGTGGCTGAGTTCGAAGTCGTCATCGACGAGATCGTTCGAATAGAGAATGTAGGCAACGATTGCATAGGTCTCGTCCGCTGTCAGCGTTTGCGCTTCGCCGAACGGCATGGAGCGGTGCACGTAGTCAAAGACAGTCGAGAGGTAGGGCCAGTAGGACCCCACGGTTTTCACAGGATCCTTGTCGCCAAGCGTATCGAACCCACCGGCAAGAACAGGCCAGTTGTCCACGCCCTCGGCAAAGTCTCCGTGACAGGAGGCGCACTTTTCCGCAAAGACTTCCTCTCCCCAGTAGGCGTCCCCCTTGCCTTCGGGCAGGCCCCGTCCATCGGGCAAAACGTCGACGTCCCAGGCCGCGATTTCTTCCGGCTTCGCCGTGCGGCCAAGGCCGAATTTATCGCCGCTTTCCGGCGCTCGTTCCGTCAGATCGCCACCACGCGCCGCATGCTCTTCCGCTGCGGCCTGGATCTCTGCGATTTTCTCTCTCAGATCCGAAACGGCTGCCGCCTCGTCATCGGCGCGCCTGTTCGCCGTTTCCGCCTGCAGGGAGACCTGCTCGACACGTTGTTCCAGGGCGCCGATCTTCTTTTGCCCGTAATCCATGTTGGCGAACAGGAGCGCGGCCGAAAGCGCGAGCGCCGTCCCGCCGGCAACCGGGAGAACAATCTGGTTAAGAGACTTCGACATTCTCGGCGACCCCGTTTTTATCCACGAACCAGGTCTGGATGCAGTTGTTGTGATAGACGGCGTTTTCGCCGCGCATGGCGCGAAGCTGTTCCTTGGTCGGTTGGACGTACCCGGTTTCATCCATGGCCCGCGACTGAAGCAGCATCGGGTTTCCGTCCCAGTCGATATCCAGATAGAAACGGGTCAGGGCCTTGGTGTCGCCCTGTTTGCCGAGACGGGCCGTCTCCCAGCTGATGCCGCCGTCTCTTGAAACGTCGACCCGCGTGATCTTGCCGTGACCGGACCAGGCGAGTCCGGAAATGACCAGGGGGCCTTTGCCGTGCGGAATGGGCATCTGCGGGCTTGGCGATGTAATGACGGATTTTGCATCCATCACCCAGGTCCATTTCCGGGCCGTGCCATCCTCGTAGACATCGGTGTATTTTGATGTTTCTTCGCGGCTTTCCACCGCCATGTCGGTGACTTCGATGCGACGCAGCCACTTCACCCACATGTTGCCTTCCCAACCCGGCACCACCAGGCGGACCGGGTAACCGTGCTCCATGCGCAGCGCTTCGCCATTGGCCTTGAACGCCACAAGCACATCATCGAGGGCTTTTTCCATCGGGATCGAACGGCCGTTGGAAGACGCATCCGCTCCTTCGACATAGACCCACTTGTCTTTGAGCTCGCCCGCAGCGGCAAGACCGGCCTCGTTCAGGAGCGTGCGAAGCGGGACGCCGGTATATTCCATGTTGTGGATCATGCCATGCGTGAACTGCGCGCCGTTCAGCTGGGCGCCCGCCCACTCCATGCCGGTATTGGCGGCACATTCGCAAAAATAGACATGGTTCTCCCGCGGGAACCGCTCCAGATCCGCGTAGTGGAACACCAGCGGCGTGTCGACCAGTCCGTTGATCATCAGCCGATAGTCTTCCTTACGCAGTTCGATCGCACCGGAGTGGTGGCGTTCGAACGCGCAGCCCTGTGGCGTGATCGTACCGTCGAGCGCGTGGATCGGCGTGAAGTTGATCGAGGAAATCGGCGACGCTGTCAGCCATTCAACGTTGCGGCGGACCACGTCCTTCTCAAAGCTGATCGGCATGCCGTAGGGCGTTTCGTCCACGCCGGCACCGGTGATCGATGCCCAGTCCTGAACGTCAGTGATCAGCGGATCGGCCTCGCTGGCGCTTGCCGCCCCGGCGACGGATGCGCCTGCAATCGCAACGCTGCCTTTGAGAAAAGACCTTCTGGATGTTCCGGTTTTCGCATCCATCAAAGAAGACTCCCTGCCTAAACTATGCACCAATGACTTCAACGCTGTTGCTCGGCTGTGTCGTCACTGTGCCGAGCTTGCGAACGTGATTTTCAACGACGTCCCAGATCTGCGGTCCTTCCGTGCCCTCGTTCACGCTGGCCCAGCCGGCCACCACGTAGGAGCGCGACGGGTCGATGGCCTCGCCGGTTTTCAGAAGGGTCATGTTCGAAATCCGGCTGCCCTGCGGCTGGCCGATATCGATCCTGTAGCCAAGCCCGCCGGTGCGCACCATGTCACCGCCCTGCTGGTAATAGGGGTCCGGATTGAAGATGTTGTCCGCGACGTCTTCCAGCACGACCTTCAGGAATTCACCCGTCATTTCGGTGCGATAGGCCTTGCCGTAGGTCATCGAGGTCACGTTGAAGATGTCTTCCCGTGTTATTTCCTGACCCGGGATCAGCGACGGTCCCCAGCGCACACCAGGGCTCAGGGCGATTTCCGCATCGCGTTCGGAAAGCAGCGCATCGCAGATGAGATCGTCCCAGGTGCCGTTGAAGTTGCCCCGGCGGTAAAGCAGGCTGTCGGTCTTGCCGATGACCTCCGACAACTCGGCGACAAAGGGTGCGCGTTGCTCATCAATGAGCGCGGCGATCTCCGCATCCGGTTCGATAACGTCGGCGAAAACCGGAATGAGCTTGTGCCGGTAGCCCATGAGCTGTCCGTTGCGGATGTCGAGATCGACACGGCTGACGAACTTTCCGTTCGACCCGGACGGAACGATGATCGTCCTGCCTGACAGCACCGGCTCGGGAAGGGCATCATGGGTGTGGCCGGACAGAATGACGTCGATCCCGCTGACTACAGTCGCCATCTTCTTGTCGACGTCGAAGCCGTTGTGGCTCAGAACGACGACACACTCCGCGCCCTCCGCGCGCACCTCGTCGACCATCGCCTGCATGTTTTCGTCGCGGATGCCGAAGGCGAATTCGGGGAACATCCAGCCCGGGTTGGCGATCGGCATATAGGGAAATGCCTGCCCGATGACTGCGACCTTGGTGCCGCCGCGCTCGAACATCTTGTAGGGCGGGAAAAGCTCCGTCGGCTCGTCCCATTCGACATCGAAGATGTTCTGGCCGAGCGCTGCAAAGGGAAGGTCCTCGACGATCTCGGTGACCCGCTCACTGCCGAGAGTGAATTCCCAGTGAAACGTCATCGCGTCCGGGTTCAGCGCGTTCATGACATTGACCATGTCCTGCCCGGCCGTCTTGTAGCATGTATAGGAACCGTGCCAGGTGTCGCCGCCATCAAGAAGGATCGCGTCAGGGCGGTCGGCGCGAATGGCCTTGATCACGGTTGCAACACGGTCCAGTCCGCCAACGCGGCCATAACCTTTCGCCAGAGACGAAAAGTCGCCGGAGCTCAACGCATAGTGGCTCGGGCTGCCGTCCGCGATGCCGTAGAGCTTGCGGAACTGCGCGCCGGTCACGTGCGGCACGGCGCCCCGGTTGTCGCCAACGCCGATGTTTTCAGAAGGCTCCCGGAAATAGATCGGTTTCAACTGCGCATGGATGTCGGTCACATGAATGAGCGAGACATTTCCAAACGTATCGAATTCCAGAAGCTGGTCCTGGGTCAGCACCTGCTGCGCAGCAAGGCGCGCCCAGTTGCTGAAGCCAGAGGCTCCGACAACTGCAGATGCTGCCATTCCAACCTGCAGAAAATCGCGACGCGAAATCATAGTCCTGCTCGCTCCTCAAAACATATGCGCATAAGTGAATATATCACTTCGAGAAAAGGGCCCCGACTGAAAACCGGGACCCTGACGTTACATCAGTTGCGGACAGACGGACCTTCGACGCTCAGGCCGTTCCCGCGCGAAGCAACATAGAGTTCAAGGGCGATGAACTCGGGCGAACCCGGCTTGTATGTCTCCGCCCGCGTGTCGCGCACACACCCCTTGAACCGCGCATGCACGGAATTGAGCTTGGTGTTTTTCAGCCTGTACGTCGGAAAGCCATTGATATGCCCCTGGCTCAGGTGATCGGCGCGGATCATCAGGCCATAGCTGTCTTCGTGGCAGTTCGCACAGGACAGCTCAAGCTGTCCGGTTCGGGTATAGTAGAGCTCCTTGCCCTGCTCCCAGGTTTCCTTTGCCGGACCGTCGATCGCGACATTGACGGGCATGCCGCGCGAGACGGAGGAAATCAGGGCGACCATGTCGGTCATGTCGCCACCGGTGTATTTCCACTTCTCTGCGCCCATATGCGTCGTACGGCAATCGTTGATCTCCATCTCGATGGTGGTCACCTTGCCTTTTTCGTCGTTCCATTTCGGATAGACAGCACGAACGCCGGCCATTGTTTCGGGACCTTCATGGCAGCTTG
>Ga0207422_1003367_pt1 | contig 16229 bp, 12 predicted proteins | sample MarCyaLeptolynsp_FD_187757 | JGI IMG/M metagenome (GOLD analysis project Ga0207422, IMG submission 187757) | Marine cyanobacterial communities from Panama - species 1 Leptolyngbya sp. (SPAdes) | ecosystem: Environmental > Aquatic > Marine > Unclassified | place: Panama: Panama City | collected...
TTTTGGTGTCGATGTCAATACAAGATCAAAGCAATAACAATATACAACAAGAAGCATATAAGTTCTCAGTAACGTATTTTGTTCTTTTAGCTGCTGCATTTGCCTTTTTGTACTTTCTTTTTGAAGACGGAATCATACATGCCGTACAGAAGTGGGATACGCCAGAATATAGTCATGCTTACCTTATTCCAATTATTTCTTTATTTATTGTCTGGCAAAAAAATAATTACATAATTAAAGAAAAGCTACCTGGCTCATGGCTTGGTACTCTGATTGTCATTATGGGACTGTTTTTCTGGCTCCTTGGCGAAATGAGTACACTGTATATCATTATTAAATATGCCTTACTGGTTGTTATATTTGGTTTGGTATTATCATTCTCTGGCATTAAACAGATGCGCTTCTATTTTGTAGCAGTTGCATTGCTGTTTTTTACTATACCTTTACCTAATTTTATCTATAACAATCTATCATCCTATTTGCAGCTTATATCATCAATTATCGGTGTGGAAGTCATCCGTTTATTTGGTATCAGTGTGCATCTTGAAGGTAATGTAATCGATCTTGGAAATTATAAGTTGCAAGTAGTGGAAGCCTGTAATGGCCTGCGCTATTTATTTCCTTTAGTGACTTTAGGTGTTATAGCCGCTTATTTCTATCAAGATAGTTTTTGGAAAAAGTGCGTTGTTGTAGCATCAACTCTACCCATTACAATTTTAATGAACAGTATTCGTATTGGTATAATTGGTGTGCTTGTTGAGTATTGGGGTATTGCAATGGCAGAGGGCTTTCTGCATGACTTTGAAGGTTGGGTCATTTTCATGTTTTGCTTTGCCATCTTATTGATTGAAATGTGGTTGCTAACTAAATTAACAACAGGTAAATCTCTTAGAGACGTATTAAGCATTGATATGCCTGCTAAGATTGATTTTAGTGCTTATAAGGTTCAGCAAAGAGCTATTCCCAAACCTTTTTATCTGTCTATTGGTGTGATTTTCCTGGCATTAATGGCAAATACTATATTACCTGAGAGGCAAGAAAATATTCCGCAGCGCAAAACATTTAATCAGTTCCCACATAAAATTAATATGTGGGAAAGTCATCGTAAGGCTATGGAAGCACAATTTATTAATGCACTTAAATTTGAAGATTATTTACTAGCAAATTATACAAGCGATCAAGGTGCATTGGAGTTATATATTGCTTACTATGAATCACAAAGGAAAGGAGAGTCTGCACATTCACCACGTTCATGTCTGCCTGGAGCTGGCTGGAGAATTACCGATAGAAGGCCGGTAACACTTGCATATGATTACCGTGGAAATGATCAAAAAATTAATCTTAGTCGCATGTTAGTACAGCAAGGCGATAACCGCTTTCTAATGTACTATTGGTTCAAGCAGCGTGATAGACATATTACAAATGAATATTTAGTTAAATGGTTTTTATTCTGGGATGGTTTAACACGCAACCGCACTGATGGCGCATTAATCAGAGTAATGTATCCCATACCTAAAGGGTACGATGTACAAACAGCAGATGATACGGTTCAGTCATTTTTGCGCGATACTCTACCTCTATTGCCAGACTATGTACCTAATTAATATTGTTTAACCATGTTGTTTTATACAATATTTTTAGTGGCAATGTTTACAGCTATCGTTTTGATACCGCCACTCACTTATGTATATAAAAAATTTAATTTAGTAGATATTCCAACACCAAGGAAAGTACATACCGTTCCAGTTCCAAGAGTTGGTGGAATAGCTATCGTTATTGCTACAGTTATTCCTGTTATTGGGTGGATTCAGTTTGATTTACCAATTGTCGGCATGCTTGCTGGAGTAGGCATTCTTTTTGTGCTTGGTATTATCGATGATGCTAAAAATTTATCCTATAAAACTAAATTTTTAGTGCAGATAGCTTCCATAGTGCTGATATTTGCAACTGGTTACATACATATTAACTCTTCGTACTTTGTCACTAATGACTTGTTGCCCGATATATTAGTGTTAGTTGTCTACTTTTTATTTATTCTAGGTGTGACTAATGCTATTAATCTTGCGGATGGTTTGGATGGTTTAGCGGGTGGCGAAGCGTTACTTTCATTTAGCATTATTGGTCTGCTTGCCTATGAAATAAATAATCTCAGTATAGTGCTAATAGTGTTAGCCATTATTGGCTCGGTATTTGGTTTTTTGCGCTTTAATACCTACCCTGCAAAAATATTTATGGGTGATACAGGTAGCCTATTTTTAGGTTTTGTCTTGGGAGTGCTGAGTGTTGCACTTACCTATGGCTCTGATAATGCTTATGCTAAAACGTTACCGCTATTATTAGTCGGATTACCTATCTTCGACACAATTATGGTCATGATTATAAGAATCTACCATAAACAATCACCTTTTAATGCTGACCGAAATCACTTGCATCACAAGCTGCTAGATCATGGATATAAACACTATCAAAGTGTGTTGATTATATATTTGATACAAAGTGTTTATATATTAACAGCTTACTTCATGAGGTATGACACAGAATTAAATGTAATTTTGGCTTTTTTAGTAATTTCTTCATTGACATTTTTAGTTGGTGTAGCACATAAGCAGCCTGTCGCCAAATCAAATCATAATAAGAATGAAAGTGTATTTTCTAATCTAAAAAAATACGTTGCCAATAGTGAAGATAAGATATTTTCGTTATTAACATTGTTATTACTTGTATATGTATTTACATCTATATCTAATATTCATAATGGTGGCTTAGATATTTTGGCTTTATTAGCGGTAATAACAATACTTGCAGTCATTGGATTGATTTTCTATGTTAGAAAGCCTTGTACGTGGCTGGAACGCATAGCTATCCATGTGATGATCGTACTATCTATCTACTTTGCTACCCAAAAAATTGATTCATCTTTAATGAATCAATTTCATTTGGGTTTATTACTAATATGTATAGGTTTAATAGCAATCTTATTTATAACTGGTGGCAGTAAACAGTTTGTGGGTTCGCCGCTAGATTTTTTACTCATAGCTACTGCAATTGTAATACCAAATTTGCCAAGATCACCGGTGTCAGATCCTAATCTTAGTATCTTGGTCATCAAATTGATTATTTTGTTTTACTGTATTGAATATGTTTTGTTCAATATTAAGCATAACTGGTGGGCGGTTAGATCTACTTTAGCGCTGTGTGCCTGTGTGCCGATTTTTATGAATTTTTTATAATTGTTTATTTAAGGATATCCTTCGGAGCGTGTCATGAATAAGTTACTTATATTATTAATTTGCGTTGTACTAGTGCTGAGTGCTTGTGGTGGCGCAGAATCCAGAAAAGAGAAATATTTAGCTAGTGGCAATGAACATTTTCATGATAACGATTGTAAAAAGGCAAAGCTAGATTATAAAAATACTCTTCAAATAGACCCTAAGACGGTTGATGCGTTAGTAGGTTTATCGCGTTGCGCGATAGAGGAAAAAGAGTGGAGGAGCGCTTATCAATTTTTACTTGCAGCGCTAGAGACAGATCCTAATTCAATTGATGCTAAGTTAGATTTAGCGAAAATATATTTAATTTCCGGGGATAATCAAAAATCCTACCAATTAATTGAAGAAGTATTATCGAATCAACCCGAAAATGCCACTGCACTCGCTCTGAGAGGAATATTCCACCTTAAAAATAATACCGTTCCTGCGGCACGTACAGACTCCAGTAAGGCATTGCAGAGCGAAGAGAGTAATTTGACTGCAATAACTTTGTTTTCCTCACTTGAAGTTAAAGATGGGGAAACTGAAAATGCAGTCGAATACATTGAAAAGCAGCTTGAAAGTTCTGATGTTACAAAAAGAACGCGTAAAGAGTTACAGGCAATGCTAATTGCTCTATATGGTCAATTAAAAGATACAGATAATATTATAAAAATTTATCAACAATTAATTGAACAATATCCAGATGATAATACATATGCATATCGACTAGCAGCCATCTATGCTGGTGATGGCCGTATCCAGAATGCAGAAAATTTATTATTAAATAATATTGAATCTAGTGATGATAAATTAACTTATATTGCTTTTTTAGATAAATATAAATCTGAAGATATAGCAACTAAGGCATTAGAAGACTACGCCAGAGACGATGATGGAAAATTAAAACTTGCATTAGGTAAACGTTATCTTCAACAAGATAAAATAGAACAAGCTAAAAGCTTATTTGAAGCCTTATCTAAAGACATATCACAAGTTGAGCATTTAGAAGCAAAAAATGAGCTGACTTTGTTAGCACTTAAAGATAATGATACTAAAACTGCGTTGGGATTATTAGAAGAAGTCTTATCAGAACAGCCAACTAATTTACGTGCATTAGTATTACGAGGCACTTTGGCTTTATCTCGTCGTGATGCTCCAGCGGCAATTGCTGATTTCCGTACTGTATTACGTGATCAACCAAATAATACATTTGCTATTCGTCAGCTTGCCGTTGGTTATATCCTTAATGATCAACAAGACTTGGCAAAAGAACTTGTGCAAAAAGCAGTAGAAATTGACTCAAACGATAAGCAGTTAGGGCTTCTTTATGCCAGATTACAAGGTGATGAGCAGAATTTCGAAGCAGCAATAGACACAGTTAATGAATTGTTAACAGAGAATGAAGATGATCTGGACACGATTAAAACACTATTTGATCTGCAAATTGCTAATAGGGATTATGTGGGCGCTAAACAAACTGCTGAATCAATGAAGACAGTGATGGGCGATAATCCTCTGGGTTATTATTTATCAGGTGTTCTGTTACAAAATGAGAACAATCCAGTAGAGGCAGAAAAACAATATCTAATTGCTTTAGATAAGCAGCCCAGAGCTAATGAGCCATTAACTGGATTAGTCAGGTTATACTTATCACAAGATATGGATGATAAGGCCATTGCTTTACTTAATAAGTATATTAAAGATGATCCTGAATATTTGGTGCCATATAACTTGCTGGGTGAGGTGGCGCTATCTAAAAAAGACTATGTGTTAGCAAAAAACAGTTTTGAGTCTGCGATTAAAGTAAACGATCAATGGTGGGTTCCTTATCGTGGATTATCATTAACATATATCGCTCAGGGTGATAGAGAAAAGGCAATTCGTGCCTTGGAGCAAGGTTATAATCGAGGGGCTGGTACAGAAAGGCTTGGACTTGAACTGGCGCTTGCATATTATCAGCAAGGGGATAGAGCAAAAGCAATTTCTACCTATGAAAATATTATTGGAAAAGTACCAACTTCTATTCTGTCAAAAAATAATCTAGCCATGATATTAGTTGATAGTGAAGCAAGTACCGAAGATATTAATCAAGCTATTGTTTTTGCTGATGAATTGGAGTCTATCAATGAGGCTGCTTCTTTAGATACTGTTGGATGGGTAAATTATAGGGCTGGTAATATAGCTAAAGCTATTGAAATACTAGAACGGGCGGTGGCACTTGCGCCTAATGCAGCAGAGTTACATTACCATCTTGGTATGGCGCATACAGGTGAAGGTGGTGATATAACTAAAGCCAAAGAACATTTAAAAATTGCAACTGAATCAACTCAGGAATTTCCTGGCAAGGATCAAGCCTTAGAGACATTAAAGTCGTTGTGAGTACATACTAATGCATTAAGTAATGGGGTACTAGTGTAGAGATATCGGATTGGTTGCGTGACTGTTCTAAGCTTTGTTTAAGCTGAAATTCTATTTTGTCAATTAATTCTTGGGTCTTGTGTGGGTTATTTTTTGCAAGCTGTTCCTTAGCTTGTGACAATAATTTGTCTGTGTCTCGCCACAATGCATGTTCTTCTGCTGCGTTATGAATACGTTCTTCAAGTAAATTTATTTGGTCATGTAGTTCTTTGTTGCTGCTTTCCATGCTTAGTGCCTGTAAGGGTGCAAATAAAATTGAAGCCAAGCAGAGCAATAAAAGTAAATTTTTCATAGTTTAGAATATTATCGTCTTACTGAAGGGCCATTAATAGGCAATCCGTTATTCATATGAGTATGGAAGTATTCTAAGTTGCGGTATGTTGCACTCTGTGCTGCTAAAGGTGCTGCGCGTACTTGTTTGTTGCAACCAATATAACGTTTATGTAGAGGCCCCAGTGCACCCCATTTATTTCGATAAGTTGGCCAGCCTGTAGTTTGACCAAGTGCGGGGCCTAATGACTCAGTGCGTAGTTTTTTACCTGCATTGTCAAAGTGGCAGTGAAAGCATGCAAAATTTAGTTGTCCTCTACGGGTGAAATAAAACTTCTTTCCTGCTTGGTAGGCCTTTAAAGCATTGTCATTAGGTACTTGCACATTAATAATTTTACCGCGACTCTGATTGGCAATAAATGCAACTAGACTATTCATTTCGGTGCCCAGATAATCGTATTCTTCTAACTTAGCTTGTTTACGGCATAAATTAATTGCATAAGGCATAGTGATTACTGTTTGTAGTTCCTCGCTCCATAGTGGGTAAAAATGTTTAATACTCGGACCTTCGGGGAAGCATGTTTTATATATGCTTGAATCTTCATTCCATAATGCTTGGCCATTATCGATATGCATTTCATAAGGTGGAAATTCTTCAAGTGCTTCCCAGTTTTCGCGTGCAGTCATGTCTAATGCATAAACGCCATTAGAAAATTCAGCAAAAGCTACATCAGGAAAACGTTGTTTAAAATAGCCTTGTATTAACTCTAGGTCTTTTTTGGGTTCGTTAAGTTGTAATTCGGCATTAGATAGAGAAACACCCAAGCAAAGGTAAGCAATAATAAAATAGCAAATATTTTTATACATATTTATACGTATAAATTAACCGCCGCAACCACCAATGGTCACTTTAATGCTTTTCGAGGCAGTGAAAAATTGATTATTTTTAGTCGATATCAGTGCGATAATATTGGAAGATTTTGCCATCTTTACTCTAGTTGCTACATAGGCTTCCAGTTGAGGGTTAATATCAAAAGAAGAAGTGAGAGGGCTTGGATTATTATCAACTATAATAGAGATGCCTGTGACATCAGGAATAGATGCATTCACTGTGACCGGTACTACAGCACCATTTTCAGCTATTTCTGGTGCTTTGATGTGAATATTTTCACTTTCAGTTGGAGTAGTATTATTAGTCAGAGAGCTAAGAACTTCATTAAGTTCTTTATGCGTGAATAAAGACTCCTGCCACTCTGCAAATACTCGGCTAATACTACCTAGCATAGATAAAGTAGCTACACTTGTGATTTGAAATAAGAAATTTCTTTTATTGCTATTTAACATTTATTGCTACCTATAATGAGTAAATAAATTTTACAACTTGGTCTATTTCATCTTCACTAAGTATTTTATGCTTGCCAAAAGGTGGCATGACTGTGTATGGATTGAATTTAGTTTCATCCCAAATTCTGTCACGTAGTAGTTGTATATCTGGGTAACGTTGCTTCATGTTGGATAGTTCAGGGCCTATGTTGCCGGGGCTTTCTCCGTCAGCGATTGCATGACAGGCAAGGCAATTTCCCTTGGAGCGATCAAAAGCAATACTTTGCCCATCTTGATTAGCAAATGCTTGGAATGTTAGCGTGATGAAGAGACTTAATGCTGAAAATAGTGTGCTCGTTTTGAGGTTACTAAACATGAAAGCGTTATCTCTCGAGTAATTAAGAATATAAGCCCAGTCTTTTTGAACGGAATATTACTTAGCAGCAGTATGATAACGCGACTCTGAACGCCTATCTACTTGTTTAGTTTTTATCCCAGTATTAGTAGGTGGATTCAACGAGAGTTGAATCTTTTGAAAGATCTGATTGGTTTGAGTACGTATTTTTTTATGCATAATTCCCTCAGCTCTGTAACGGCAGGGCTGGGGAATCATTAGTTTAAACGCGAGTTTAATGGGGTTTATATTGTTTGGCGATACGATACTCTAAAGTACGTAACTCATTGTTATTTATAAGAATATTTTTGCTTTTTGGTGCTTGCAGTTGAATTGAGTATTGGTTGATCTTTGAGCTGGCAAGATCGGGTGATTCAAATGCGACGTATATCACTGGCTTGCCTATCCATTGCTTGGGGTTTGTCCACTGTTCGTACATGGTAGCGGTACGACCGATGGCGTTTCTTGAGACAATATTATCAACTTGTTTGTCTGCATCGTAAAAACGTAGTGCACTTGCAATAGACCATTTGCTGAGACCAACTATGAGTGGTTTTTGACCAGTCTTTAGTTCGATTGATTGTTCAATATCATGCAGTTCTTGAGCCGTTTGTTTCCAAAAGTAATGAGCAGTGACATTGGTATCGATTTTGATGGGTAATCCCAGTGCAGCATAGTGCAATAAGCCACCATAGAGTAAACACAGGCCAGCAGCAGAATATAATGTTAAAGAAGTAAAAAGCTTTTTATGGATAAATCCTGATGTTGGGCTGAGAGCAAAGGCTAGTAACGGAATTGAAAGTAACCAAATCGGTGCTGTCCAATGAAAGCGTGGGTAATGACTCAGGCTGAAATATATGTAAACAGCTAATGGCACAAATGTAAATATTAAGAAATACTGCTTATATAAAAGCTGTAAGTTCTTGTTAGCGAGTTTGTTGCTAATTAAAAATGATAAATTCTTGTAAGCACTGATTATAAACATCAGGATGAAAGGCGAAAGTAAAATCAATAAATGTAATACAAGGTAATGTGTTGAAAATATAGATTCTCTATCTAAGCGCCTGGTGGTTTGGAATAAGAATGAGCTCCATTCATTTTGTGCATTCCAGTAAATCGTTGGAGAAAATATAATTAGTGAAATAACTCCTGCTATATAAATTATTGGTTTTTTCCACCATAAGCGTAATTCACTATTAAAACTGATATAAATAATCACGCTTATTGCTATTAATGCTATCGAGTATTTTGATAGCATGCCCAACCCAATACAGATACCTAAGCCTAACCATGATAAAGAAGATTTATTAATGGTTATATTGGCTACTAGAAATAATGATATCGCCCATAGCATTACTTGTAATGCATCAGTGGTTGCAAGAAATCCTGTTGCTACTGTGAATGGCAGAATTGAGGTAATTAGTAGTGAGATATAAGCTGAAGTTTTATCAAACAATAGCGAGGTTAGGCGAAATATGAAATACAAAGTGACTAGTCCAGTGATGTAAGGAAGAATTCTTACACCAAACTCATTATCGCCAAATAGACTGGTTCCTAACCATATCACCCAAGCAATCATAGGTGGGTGATCTAAATAGCCAATACTGAGGTGTTCTTTATAATTCCAATAATAGGCTTCATCAGGAATTAATTCGGCGGTACCTAAATATAAAAATCTTAAAACAATAATAAAGCCAGTACAGGCAATGGCTAATACACGCCAGTTAATTGAGCTATGCGTTTTATCTAGACTGCTATCTGTAGGGAAGACAATAAATGATGCACCAAGAAAATTTATTATTGCCGCAGCTACAATAGCAGGGAAAATGGCTATATTTGGATCTATATGGAATAGATTAATGAGTACGGCTAGCACGCCGCCGCGAATAGTCAGTGCTAACATACCAAAGAAAATATATTTTACGGCTCGATGAATCCAGCTTGACAGCGAATCATGAGAAAATTTGAATGACCAGATTGAGTTTAGTAAATAATTAAATGTTGCTGCAATAAAAAAGCTAGTGATATGCGCGTTGCTAACAGTCCAGCCATTAGATATGAAAGTGCGAAAAAAAAGTGCATCAACAATCACTCCCAATATACCCACAGTCATAAATTTACCTGTGGTTGGACCTGTCACTCGTCCGCCACTTAACTCAAGTAAACGTTGGGAATATTGAAGTAGTTGTTTGCCAGATAACTTTGATTCCCCATGTACTCGGTCAGTGAAAACAATAGGCGATTCGGTTACGCGGTATTTATCCAGTCCCGAAGCAAGTAATTCAAGTAGTACTTTGTATCCTTTCGCTTTGCCATCAATGCTGGCAAAGCATTCTTTGCGACAAGCAAAAAAACCTGATGTCGTGTCTTTTACATCAGTCAATACGCGTGCGGGTAAACCTCCTATCCATGATAGTAAGCGTCTATGAGCTGGCCAGTTGCTAATGCCACCATTTTTTATATAGCGGCTGCCAACAACAACATCGTAAGTGTTGTCGATTAGGGGTTTAAGTAAACTGGGTACTTGCTCAACTGGGTGGCTCAGATCAGCATCCATTACCAGTACAAATTCAGTGTCAATATTACTGACACCATCGAGAATGGATTGGGTTAAATCAGCAGTTCCTGTTCTTTGTAATACTGATATATATTTATGCTTCTGGTGCCAGGCATTAATTTTACTAACGGTATCATCCTGTGAGTGGTCATCGACAAATAAAATATCGATATGACAATTATTTACAGTGACCTGAGTTAATTTTTCCAGTAAAGGGTCAATATTTTGCCCTTCATTCAGCGTAGGAATGACAATAGTAGCACTGTGCATTGTAGTGGGCTGGTTAAATTAGAATGATACTTACTTGATATAGATATTGGAGAAATGATACCAGAAATCTGAATTGTATACGTCTGGTTTGCGGTGAATTCTGCAATGAAAACCTATACTCAATTCTTCCCATGATTTTAAATGACTAATAACCTGCCATAGTGGTTTTGCACGTACTTCGATTAATAACTGTCTTTGTATGATGGCGTCTGTTTTATAGCGTTTATTGATTTCATCGCTAGTAAGTTTTTCAAGTTTGCAAGAATCTGAAAAATCAATAATTAAGCCGGCGTCAAAATGACTGAAATCGCAATTACAGGGGGTCAAATATAAGACTAATTCATCCTTATATTTGCAATGCTCAAAATATTCCATCAATTTTTGAAAAAATAAAGCAATGTCAGGAAGATTTTCATGTGATAAATATTGATCTATCGTTTCTGATGCAATGTGATCGGTTCTCTCAATATTGGTATTGGAGGTGATAATCGATGAGCCAATATCAATGTGATCGGTGATTGTGGGGTCTATAAATTTGACTGTGGGATGCTCTGATGCAATCAGTTCTTTAATATCTTTAGGAGAGTTCTTTGCATTATTTTTTTTAACATATTGATCGCGTGGTGCATCTTCTGAGAAATAACCTGCATACGGCATATATGATTTTGGATTGCAGACGTGTATATATTTCAGTATAGATAGTTTGACAGATTTATGTCGATTAGATGTTATTTCAAGTTTTTTATCATAGTTGTAATGATTAAATGTCCAAGGGTGTCCTGAAGCGCCTGCTGCAAAAGAGGTTGCTAAGAAATCAATATTTTTTGGTAAGTGATAGTGATTCAGAGCTGAAGAATCAACCGTGATTACTGCTTGTTTCTTACCGTAACTTATATAAAGGCCACTATCATCTCTAAAGTCACCGGATTTGAGGATGGAGAGAAAGATTTCACGGTTGTCAATTTGAAATATCTGATTAAAAGCTAAGGGTGTTACATTTTTAAAGCCAATATTCTTTAATGGGGTTTCTGTTGATTTGGTTTTAAAATCGGGAATTACAATGGGTATATCTGGTCGATGTTCATGTAAGAAAAGTAGAGACTCTTCATGCATGTGGTCTGGATGGTTATGGGAAATATAAATTAAATCCGCATTTAATAATTGTTCTAATGCATCATCACTTGGAGCAGGTTTATGCCACCATGAATTTAAAAAGCATGGACCTTTTAACCATGGGTCTGTGATAATGTTAATGTCACCACATTTGAATAATAAGCAGGCATGTGCAATGAATCTTATATTTAGATCTTGTTCGCTTTGTTGTTTGTATAAATCATCAGGCAATTGTAGATATGTATCGTACTCTTCGACATTAATAGTCTTATTGGAAATACTAAAATCGAGAGTATCTTTTTTTACGTTTACATTAGTATAGTGTAACTTTTCCAGGTCTAGCTTCCAGCCATGAAGGGGGCATTCAGCGGTATTCTTTTCATCACATGGTTCAAGTGTTCCATTGGCATGATCGCATATTCTTGAGATTATCCAATCTACGCTTTTATTTGCTGTTAACTTGATAATGTGTTTGTCAGAAAAATTAAACCCAGGCGATAATTCATCAATATTATAACTAGTGTTATGCGCAGATTTTTGGTTTACACCAACGAATGTGCCTGCATAGTTGATTGCTAATTCTTCTTTGTACATGTGCGTCTTTTCAAATATGTGCTTGATAATTATGTATTTATAGTAAATACATCATCAGCTATTTTATTGATTTTAATGTTTGAAAAATTTCCTGTTAAAGAATTAAGACGTGAAATCTTTTCATTCAGGTATTCTGTATTTATAGTGGGAAAGCGATGTTTATGATATTCAACGCTATTTCGACTGGAAGTTTTTCTGCTTTTAAGTATTTTTATAAGTGTTCTAGCGTTATTATGAGTTTTGCTGGGGAATTTTGTAAATAGATTTTTATGCTGGTAATTTGTATTAGTATAATTTTCGCTTATTTTTTTTATAATTTTATTACATGAGAAATCTCCGTTTAAACTGCTAATATGGTGGCTAAGTATAGACTGATTATTAGCATTTATTGCTGCTTTATTTTTTAATATATCGGATAATTTTTCAGCCAGTGACTCATTAGAATCAGCAATAGCACATAGTTTTTTTGGCAGTTCATCATCAATGATGTTATTAATTATAGGATAGTAACCTAAGGTGGGTGTTTCCAGTATGGTGGCTTCGATTGATGTAGTACAGCCGTTGGAAATTAATGCTCTAGCACCCATGATCCACGGGATAACATTGCCTTGATTACACACTGTAACATTTTTTAATGAATTAAGTTGCTGTTGCCAAGAATCAACACTTTCTGAAGGGTGGGGCCTCAAAATAAAATGTATGTCAGGAAATGATTCGGCTAAATAAGGTACTAACTGCTTAAAGTAAGTAAATAGTGATTGCTTATGGGAGTAACGTTGTGAAATAAAAGTATCGCTGGTATTAGTGTTAAAGTTTTTGTCACGATTTGCTTCTTGTGTGCCAACATTAGGGATAAAATGATTAACTTGGCCAAAGTTGGTATTGATTAAGGTGTAGTTACCATATTCTTTTATTAGCGCATCTCGTTCGGGTGAAAAATAATTTCTTAATTCAGGTCTTAGCAGGTCAATCCTGGGGTTGCCCACTTCATGCACGGGCTGATTTTGGTAATGTGGGTACTGCTTGAATACTTGTGCATCACTTTGTCCCCAGCTAAATAAGTGGTCTATGTGTTTAAATGTCGCTGGAGAAAGGCGGTGGTCATAGTATTGTTGATCTGGCAGTCTGACCAGTGCTTCCTCATCCCATGCAACTATTCGATGACCTAATCCATTTAAAATTTTGAACATTCGGTCACTGAAACGGCGCATACTTTTAGCCAGATAAACCGCATTGTTAACTTTAGATGAATGAAAATGTATGTGGGCACGTGATCCAATAATACATTGGAATCCTTTTTCGGCAGCTGTACAGGCAAGAAGAAGTTTGCCGTCTAATTCGCGCACTTGACTCTCAACAGGAATGAGTAAAGTATTAAACTCTCTGTGCATATTTCTATTATTCAGTCATTAATACTTCTGCAAGCTTTAAATCTATTTCTTCATCGATATTAACAATGGGTCTGTCGATAATTAAAGCGATACATTTTTCTTGCATGAGGTTATTTTTTTCAACTAAACTTTCACGTGTTGTGGCATAGCAGATGCCATTACGATGATAGTAGTTGGGGATGTTTTGTCTGATGGAATGCTTGATTCCATCTTTGAGATAAGGTTCTATAAGGCCAGTGTTGGATACTTTTAATGTTTTATGTGGAGTGTAATGACCAGGAGTTTTGCTGACTGTAGCGACTGTATATACTTGTTCTTTTATAAGCAGTTCAATAGCGTCTTTTAAATCTTGGGGAGCCCTTAGTGGGCTTGTAGGTTCGAGCAGAATAGAGATATCAAACTTTTCTTTGTAATATTTTTCAGATTCGAGCCAGGCATGTTTCCACATATCGATGGACTTTACATTGTCGCCTGCAAGTTCGTGTGGACGTTTAAATGGCGTATCAATATTTAGTGCTTTTGCGTGACTAAGAATTTCGTCGCAATCAGAAGATAAAATAATTGCGTCGATCCATTTAAGTGATTGAGCACATGTCGCTACATGTTCAATCAGAGACTTACCATTAATCTGGCGCAAGTTTTTTTTTGCAATACCTTTGCTGCCACCGCGTGCTGGTATTACAGCAAGAATATTTTTGTTTTGTAATGACATAAGTTTGCTTATGTCGCTAACTTTTTTTGGCTAAAATAGAAAAGCTGACTGGGAACTTTGTATGTTTGCGTACTAAATTCTCGGTGAATTCTGTGTCCCATTGTTTGAGCGTAGGCCAGTGTTCATTATAAAACCAGGCTTCAGTTTCTTGGCGTTGTTTTTCAGGTAGATATTCTAATGCTTGAAGCCAGCAGTAACCGATTGCGCTGAAAGGTCCGCCATCCAGTTTGGTATCGATAGGCTCTAGTCCTACTTTGCGCATAATTTCATGCATACCATAGGGTGTATAACGTAAATAGTCATCGGGGATTTGATGTAATTCCCTTAAAGTAGGTTCAAATACAAAAACTTTGCCATTGGTTTTGGTGATGCGCGCCATTTCACTGAAAAGGGCTTCTTGATTAGCGATATGATGCACTAGATTGGGTACTAAAACTAAGTCTGCAATTTCACTATCTAAGCCAGTATTTTCAATAGGAGCGCGCGTTGAAATCGGAACTTGTAAAAAATCTTTATCGAGGACTTTGTCCTTATTGTATGCGCCTCGCTCGTCTGCGCTTTCGGGGCTGCTGTCAACAGAGATAAAGTTTTGTTGATGAAAGTAGGGTCCGACAAGGCTATACCCACCGTATAAAAGTCCTCTTTCTAAGGACACAACAGTCGAACCTGGCAATTCAGTCTCTGCTAGGGATTTTACTTCTTTGAGAAGAAGCTCAAAATGAGGCAAGCGGTCAGTCAAAAATACTTTATTTGCAAGTACTTGGTTATGTTTGTCAATTTGTTCTTTGGAAAAACTCATGGCGCTTATTGTACAAGAAAAATATGCGGTGAAACCTGCTTAATCCTGATATTCGAGGGGCTGTTTATAATTTGAGCGAATTTATTGATTTTTTCCTGTAACTGATTTTCACTCAGTGTTGGAAATCGTACGTTCTGAAATGAGCTATGATATTTTGACTTAGGTGATATGCCTTTAAGCCTCTTAATAAAACGACGCTTGTTAGCGAGCAGGTGACCATGAAGTCTGTTCGTGGTTGGCGTTAATTTTGTTTCAGTTGGGCTAATATCTGTCAGTATATCTACAATTTTTTCGCTGCACAGTTGATTAGTATCATACTCAATATATTTTTTAATTATTTCCGAGTTAAGAGGTGGTAGTTTATCATTAAGTGCTTTTTTTAAAGCCAATTCAATATCATCTAGGCTAGGGCATTGATGGCTGAGCTCATCAGGCATGAGGGCATCATAACCATAGCGTGCGTCTTTAATTGGAACATATGCGATTGAGGGTTTCCCTGATAAGTAAGCTTCTATACCTGTAGTACAGCCACTATGAATCAATATCTTTGATGCTCGAATCCATGGAATAACATTGCCTTTCTGTACTACTTCTACATTTGCATATTTTTTTGCTAACTTAAAATAAACTTCTTTATTTTCGACAGGGTGGGGACGAATAATAAACTTTGTATTATTGAAGTTATCTGACAAGAAAGGGATTAATTGCTTAAAGCAGTCAAGTATAGTTTGTTTGAATTTAGCGCGACCTTCACAAAACTCTCTTCCCATGCCTGTCGCGCCTCTACCCATATCTAGGTAATTGCCTCGTTCATCTTTGCTTGTGAATAAATTATGGATAGGGAGGTGCGCATTCACATTTCCGAAATTAGTGTTTATTAGTACAAAGTTGCCGTGTTGGTTTTTTATCTTTCCAACTTCGTCATCAAAATAATAAGAAAATTCTTTACGCAGCATATCCAATCTTGGATTACCTACTTTGTGCATTTTTATTGTATTAGGTAGTAAGTTATATTGTTTTAATAGGTCTTCATTGTCTTGTCCCCAGGTAAATAAATGTGAGATATAGGATAAAGCGACTTTAGATAATCTTCTTTTAAAGTATATGTCAGGAGGGTAGTGTACTAATGCTTCCTCA
>Ga0207422_1003371_pt1 | contig 16221 bp, 17 predicted proteins | sample MarCyaLeptolynsp_FD_187757 | JGI IMG/M metagenome (GOLD analysis project Ga0207422, IMG submission 187757) | Marine cyanobacterial communities from Panama - species 1 Leptolyngbya sp. (SPAdes) | ecosystem: Environmental > Aquatic > Marine > Unclassified | place: Panama: Panama City | collected...
CGGCACCAGAAGCCCATACGGTTGGGTACGATCAATAAGACCCGGCCACCGGGGGCCAGGGTGCGCCAGACTTCGCGTAGGAGACGGCGACTTTGTTCCGTATGTTCCAGCATATGCACCAGCAGAATGCGGTCCATAGACGCATCGCGCAGCGGCAGATGATTGTCATGGGCGATGGTGCTGAGATTACCACTGTAAGAGGCGGGATCACTGTTGCGATAACGCGGCCAGCGCATCACGCCTTGCGCGGCGGGCATGATGGAGATGACATGACTGGCTTCATCGCGGAATTGTTCGAGAAAGGGCGGCGTATAACCCAGACCCACAAGGTCCATATTTCTGACAGAGGGCCATAACCGGCGGATTTCCTGGCCGATCAGGCGCTGGGTAATCTGGCCCAGCGGAGATTGATAAAAGGCGCGAAGTTCGACCACATCCTGATACAACTTCGCGCCTCCTGTTTGTTTCTTCTGTGCGAGCTTTGATTAGCTGGAGATATATTGTCCACCATTGATGGTCATGGTGGCACCAGTCATGAAGCCCGCTTCGTCAGAGGCCAGGAAAGCTACCGCGCGGGCGATTTCTTCTGCTTCACCCAGACGACCTACCGGAATACCGGAACGAATGCTGTCCAGAACTTTTTCCGGCATGGCGGCAACCATGTCCGTGGCAATGTACCCCGGGGCAACAGCATTGGCGGTGATGTTGTTACGGGCGCCTTCCTGAGCCAGGGCTTTGATGAAACCAATTGTACCGGCTTTGGCAGCGGAGTAGTTCACCTGACCCAGCTGGCCTTTTTGGCCATTGATGGAACTGATACAGATCACACGACCGAACTTGCGTTCTCTCATGCCATCCCACACCGCTTTGGTCACATTGAAGTTGGATGTCAGGTTGGTGTCGATCACCGCATCCCACATGCCTTTGTCCATGCGGTGGAAAGTTGTGTCCCGGGTGATACCGGCATTGTTGACCAACACATCAATGTCACCCACCTGGGCAACGATGTCGGCGACGGCGGCCTGACAGGCGTCATAATCGGCTACATCAAATTTAAAAACGGGAATGCCGTTTTCTTCACTGAATTTTGCAGCGGCTTCATCGTTACCGGCATAGCTGGCGGCGACTTTGTACCCTGCGTCTTTTAAGGCAGTTGAGATGGCGGCCCCAATTCCGCGGGTGCCACCTGTCACTAGTGCTACTCGTGTCATATATTTACTCCTGATTTTTCTGTGTTCTTTTTTGTTTTTTGTTCGACGTGCTTATGGGCGTTCAACGCACAAAGCAACACCCATACCCCCACCGATACACAACGTGGCGAGACCTTTTTTCGCATCTCTGCGTTTCATTTCATGCAACAATGTACATAAAATCCGTGCACCACTGGCCCCAATCGGGTGACCAATGGCAATGGCACCACCGTTGACATTCACTTTGTCGGTGTCCCATTCCATTTGTTTGTTTACTGAACAGGCCTGCGCGGCGAAGGCTTCGTTGGCTTCGACCAGGTCAAGTTCCTGATGGCTCCAGCCAGCTTTTTCCAGTGCCTTGCGGCTGGCTGGCACCGGACCGATACCCATGATCGATGGATCAACACCGGCGGTGGCCCATGATTTGATCACAGCCAATGGCTCCAGACCACGTTTTTCGGCTTCTTCGACGCTCATCATCAATACGGCGGCGGCACCATCATTAATGCCACTGGCGTTGGCGGCGGTTACGGTACCGTCTTTTTTGAAGGCTGTACGCATGCCAGAGATACCTTCAACTGTCGCACCCTTACGGATATATTCGTCTTCTTCAAAAACGATATCGCCTTTACGGGTTTTGATGGTCACGGCCGTGATTTCATCTTTGAACTTGCCGGCGGCCTGAGCGGCTTCGGCTTTGTTCTGACTGGCCACAGCGAATTCGTCCTGAGCGGCGCGGTCAATGCTGTTTTCTTCTGCTACATTTTCCGCTGTAATACCCATATGATAAGCATTAAACGCATCGGTCAGGCCATCGTTGATCATGGTATCAACCATGGAAGCGTTGCCCATTTTGGTGCCGTTTCTCAGGTGCGAAGCATGCACAGACTGGCTCATGCTTTCCTGACCACCGGCAATCATGATGTCTGCATCACCCAAAGCGATGGATTGCGAAGCCAGGGCCACAGCGCGCAGGCCAGAACCACAAACCTGGTTCATACCCCAGGCGGTTGTTTCTTTGGAAAGGCCAGCATTGACTACGGCCTGACGGGCAGGATTTTGACCTGCACCAGCGGAAAGGACCTGACCCAGGATCACTTCATCAATTTCGTCGGGCTTAACGCCGGTTTCTTCCAGCAACGACCGGATAACTGTTTCTCCCAGATAGTGGGCGGGCACACCGCTGATGGTTCCGTTGAAGGATCCTACAGGTGTTCTTTTGGCGGCGACGATGGCAATTTCCGGACGGTTTTCTGTCATAATTTCAATCCTGATTTGGTGGGGCTTTTTTTGATCGAAGTCCCGATTTACATAATCTGATAATTTTCTGTCGGAAACGATACGTGGTGTGTTGACTTTTGGGCAGCATCATTCCGGTATCGAATCAATGTTATTATCGCACTGCAATAATAAATTGCAAACAGTTCAATCCCTTTGTAGGGGCCAAATATAACAACATTATTTCAGGAAATTCAAAATATCCGGCCACAGGTTTTGCTCGGCACCAAGACCGGCGATCATATTCACATGTCCACCCGGCGCGATATAATGGGATGCATTGGGCAGAACATCTAATAAGGCCATGGCTGATTTTGGCGGCACGATCCGGTCCCGAACCGGGGTCACGATATGACAGGGCAGGGAAATGTCTTTTGGATCAATCAGATGATCGCCAATCATCCATTCACCTTTGAAGGGTAAATTATGTTTATACCAATCCGTCAAACAGTCATAAGCGGCATTCAGAGCCATGGGCGGGCCATCATTGGCCCAGTCTTCGATGGCCACAAAGATGCGGGTTTTGAAGTCATCTGTTGGCAGATGCGCAAATTTACGGAATTTACGGGCGGTGAGTGTCGGATCAATGCTGAAGAAAAATAACTGCATGATGTCCATGGGTACCAGACCCAGTTCCCGATATACTTCTTTGGAATTTGTCATCATCTCCAGGAAATGACCCAATTGTGGATTTTGATCCAGTGAGAAATTCCACGGCGAAGCCACAAGGGTTAGGTCCTTAATGATATTTTCCTGTTTTAAAAGGCTCGCAGCAGCCAGGGCAATATTGCCGCCCATACAATAGCCCAGCAAATGAACAGGCCTGTTGTGATGTTCTGAAACCTGGCGGATCATCGGTACCAACAGATCACGCACGTAATCTTCCAGACCATAGTGTTTTTTCAATGGGCCGGGAACACCCCAGTCCACCAGATAACTATGTACGTCATTTTGCGCCATAAAGCGCATGAAGCTGTGTTCCGGCAAAAGGTCCAGAATATAGGAGGGGTTGATCAGGGACGGGACGGCGATCAAAACGGGATCATCTTCGGAAGGGGAATTTTTAAATGAGCCGAAATCCAATAATTCAGTGGAGCCGAATTTTAAAAAACAGTCGATGTCTGTTGTTTCCCGGCGATAGGGATGGGCCTGATAGGCTTTAATGCCGCTCATCATTTCTGTCAGGCGATTTTGTGCCTGCAACATGACGGTTTTTTGCAGGTCCATCATGTCCTGTTGTTTCAGGGTATGACGTAAGGCATCAGCGGCATCCTGTTGTTCCGGGTGACAATCCAGACCATCCATTAAAAACAAAGGTAACGAAGCTGCACCATTTAACCACATGCTGGTAGCATTGACGATATGCAGAGGCAATGGCCGGGGGCCTGTGCGTTTGTGGTCGTTTCGTTTATGAGAGGAGGCAGGCTCTGTCATACCTAAACTATAAAAGGATGCAGGCCATCAGGAAATGATAAAATCTTTTTGCCATGAAAAAAGCTGACAAAAGACCAATGATCATTCTGTCAGCTTTTAAGACTTGGCAATTTTTTAAGCGTGGTTATTTGGATTTCGGCGTTGCCACAACATAATTGAAAACACCGGCTTCGCGAACACCGTCAACCACTTCCAATACCCGACCGGTTTCTGAATCCGGGTGGGCTTTAACAACAACAGACGGATTTTCCAACTTGGCTTTCAAACGTTCCACGTTTGGACGTACCGCACGGATATCAACGCGACGTTTGTTGATCCATACTTCGTTACGGTCTGTCACATCAATAAAGATACTTTCGTTATCATTATCCTGTTCGGATTTTTGGCTGGAGTCCGGACGGTTGATGTCAACGCCAGATTCTTTCAGGAATGAAGCCGTTACGATAAAAAAGATCAACATGATGAACACAATGTCCAACATTGGGGTCATGTCGATTTCTGCTTCATCAGCCGCTTTATGATGTTTATGCCGCATTAAGAACTCCGCTATATTTTTTGCGTTTATTTATTCTGTTTCTATTCTGGTTCGATTGGCGTTATTTTTCAAGCCTGAATGTGAATTTATATATTACACCGGACACAGGCCTTGGTTTTCCATCGATTACCCTAGGTTTATATTTAAAATTGCCGATGGCTGTCAATGCAGATTTGTTAAAACTGCGATTCGATGTTTCCAGAACTTTTGGATTCGATACGGCACCGGTCTCGGTCACGGTGAATTCCACCACCACATATCCCTCTTCGCCACGACGCTGCATTGGCCCCGGGTAGGTGGGCGGGATCTGACTGATCAGGATCATATCCCCGTCATTAAATTCCGGATTAGGTGTTTCAATTATTGTTGTGTTCGTTGGATTTCCCCAATGTCTGTCGGAGGTTGGCGGCGTAACCGGGTTGATTTCCGGTACTGGGATGCCTTCTCCTCTATGTGGAAGGTCTAATTTTTCCATTGGTTCAGGTTTCTTTGGCCCAGGGGGCGGAGGTGAAGTCGGCTCTTCCAGATTGACATCAATAATGACCTCTTCAGTTGGTAATGAAATCTGAATATCCTTAGGGACAATCAACATGTTCATTAACAAAAATAAAGCACATGTGATTGCCATTGCCGCCATTAAGGCAGAAGTGATTCTTGCGATAGGATGATGAAATAAAGCTGTTGTCAGCTGAGCGAATGTGAACGAAGAGAGCGATTGCACATTTGTCATGATAAGTCCCCTTTCTGTTATAGTATAACATAAATACGATAATATAACAAAACTGACGACTTAAGATTGCATCAGGTCTTATGACTGGGGCACAGGAATGGATTTTTATGAGGAGGCCACCGCATGGTTTCTCATGAAATGCCCAACAGCGGTCAATGTAGCACCGATACTGGTCAGGACCATTTCCAACCAATGGGGATCATGGAAGAAAACACCGAGCCACAAGATCGCCAGACCAGTGACCATTACACAAATAGCAAGGGTTGCTTTTTTAAATTTGTAAGCTTGCAGGATACCGATCAACGCCAGCATACTTGCCAGACAAACCAGACATAAATGAAGCAGTTCATTTTCCGGCAGGGATGTTGTCAGGCTGGGCAGTAATATCAGGATGATCGGATTTGCCAGACAATGAGCAATACAAAGCCCGGATAAGGCCATAGCCAGTTTATCCAGAAGAGTAGTCTTGTGAGATTTGCTCGCACTCATCATCTATTGAACTCCGAAATATTATACCAAGGATCCGATATTGCCAGAATGTAGTCCGGTTCCGAAAAGAACGGGTTATATCTGGCAGCAATGATCACTTTGGGGGTGTTATATTATAACATAGATGCTTTAGCAAGGGATCAATTTCTGCAGTGCATTACATTCTAAAAAAGGGATTAAGTGAAATCTTTTCGTTCGGATAATTTTTGAACCCAGGTTTCCAGGGCCTTGGGATCACTGGCCCATTGGAACAGATTTTGTTGCCAGAAATCCAGATATTGTTCGGCCAGAGGAATCAGGTTTTGCTCTGATGAGGAAGAAGGTTCAGCAAGATCATCGGTCGTTAATTTTTTATCAGACATTTACCCAGTATAAGGGGGCAGTGGTGGAATGATCAAGGGCTGCGGGTTTTTGCTGCGGTTTTTGTGCGCAGCATTTTTTTCGCATTTGCGCAATATTCTTCTTGCACTGCAGTTCATTTATGTAAGATGATTGTACATAAACAGTATGTTTTTTATTTTAAGAAGGGTGAAGCCCCATGGCGAAAAAACCACGCAAAGAAGGCGAAGGCATTATTATTAAAAAATATGCCAACCGCAGATTATATAATACCGACAGCAGCAGTTATGTGACTCTGGATGATCTCGCGTTAATGGTCCGCGAAGGTACGGAATTTGTGGTCCGCGATGCCAAGACCGGTGACGACATTACGCATTCTGTGCTGACGCAAATTATTTTCGAAGAAGAAAGCAAAGGCGAGACACTTCTGCCAATTAATTTCTTGCGTCAACTGATTGCCTTTTATGGTGACGGTCTGCAAAATGTTGTGCCGGATTATCTGGAAACCAGCATGTCAATGTTTGCTGAAAATCAGGAACGGTTCCGCAGTTTTGTATCGGATAATTTCACTGCCGGGTCGGCTTTTTCCTTTAAATCCTTTAAACCTTTTGAAGAAATGACCCGCCAGAATATGGCAGCTTTTGAAAATGCCATGCAGATGTTCAGTCCTTTTGCCGCTGGCCAGGAAAATAATGGCGACGGCAATGCCGCCGAAGATAAAAAAGAAGAAACCGCGGCCGAAGAACAATTAAAAACACTGCAGGAACAATTGGCCGCGATGCAGTCGCAATTAAACGATTTGCAGAAAAAGTAATCTGTTCACTTACATAATCAGGATGTCCAGGATGCCTAGAAAACAGAGTATGGGTGTTGTTGCCTTAGGAATAATCGCTTGCCTGTTGATGGGCTGCGTTAATGATCAGCAAGTTTCTTCCTCGGAAACGCAAACACTGACCTCTGGTGTTTTTCTGGAACATATGGATCGTTCGGTAAATCCGGCGGATGATTTCTTTGCTTTTGTGAACGGTAAATGGCTGGCGGAAAATGAAATCCCGGCGGATCGGTCCAGCACGGGGAATTTTCTGTTGTTGCGTGATCAGTCCCAGACGGATATCCGCGCCATTATTGATGAAACAGCCGCGGGTAATTTTCCGGAAGGGTCCGACGAGCAAAAGGTAGGCGATTTTTATAAATCCTTTATGGATACCAAAACCCGCGATCAGTTGGGCAGCAGCCCTCTGACAGGGGAACTGGCCAAGATTAACGCCATTGCCAGCTATGATGATTTGGCCGCTTATTTTGGTTATGCCGATAAAGTCGGTTTTACAGCGCCATTGGGTTTATATATTTCTGTCGATGCCAAACAGCCGGATCAATATGCCGTCTACAGCTGGCAGACAGGTCTTGGCCTGCCTGACCGGGAATATTATTTCAAGGATGATACCGACAGTCAGAAAATCCGTGAGGCCTATGTAACACACATCGCCCGCATGTTTGAACTGGCGGGGATCGAAGTTGCTACAGAGGTGCCGAGCCAGATTATGGCACTGGAAACGATGCTGGCGGAGCATCACTGGAAAAAAGAAGACAATCGTGACAATACCAAAACCTATAACAAATTTGATCGCGAAAAGCTCGGCGATGTAATGCCCGATTTTAACTGGATGGCTTTCCTGAGCGAAACCGGTGTTGAACAACAACCCTTTCTGGTGCTTAGCCAACCCAGTTACCTGACTGCGCTGGATGGTGTGATTAAAAGCACCTCCCTGGATGAATGGAAAAATTACCTCACATGGGGATTGATCAATTCCACAGCCAGTCGCTTGGACATGGCATTGGATCAGCAGAATTTTGATTTTTATGGCCGTACTCTGAGCGGTACACCTGAACAGCGGCCCATGTGGCGTCGTGGCGTTAGCGCGGTGAACGGCACATTGGGCGAAGTGGTTGGCAAGGTGTATGTGGATCGGCATTTTAACAAAAAAGCCAAAGCCCGTATGGATGAACTGGTTCAAAACCTGATCAAGGCTTATGAGGTCAGTATTCGTGATCTGGATTGGATGACGGACGAGACCAAGCAGGCGGCTCTGGTCAAGCTCAGTAAATTCACGCCCAAAATTGGCTATCCGGATATCTGGAAAGATTATTCGGCGCTCAGCATCAAAGCAGATGATTATTTTGGCAATATGTACCGTGCAGCGTTGGCGGGTCATGACCGACAGCTGGCGAAATTAGGTGGACCGATCCAAAAACATGAATGGTTCATGACACCTCAGACGGTTAATGCCTATTATAACCCGACGATGAATGAAATTGTTTTTCCGGCCGCCATCCTGCAACCGCCTTTTTTTGATTTAATGGCCGATGATGCCGTGAATTATGGGGCCATTGGCGGGGGGATTGGTCATGAAATTGGTCATGGTTTTGATGATTCCGGCAGCCGGTTTAATGGGGACGGCGCATTGCAGAACTGGTGGACCGACGAAGACCGCGCTGAATTTGAAAAACGCACAAATGTATTGATTGCCCAATATGGTGCTTTCCAGGTTCTGGAGGGCTTGAATGTCAACGGTACTTTCACACTGGGCGAGAATATCGGTGATTTGGGTGGGCTGAGTATCGCTTATAAAGCCTATAAAATGTCTTTGGGCGGTAAAGAAGCCCCGGTTATTGATGGGCTTACTGGTGATCAGCGGTTTTTCATTGGCTGGGCTCAGGCCTTTATGGGCAAAGAACGTGATGAAGCTTTGCGTCAACGTATTCTGACCGCACCTCATTCTCCGAATATTTTCCGGGTAAATGGTGTTGTGCGCAATGTACCTGCTTTTTATGAAGCCTTTGATGTGAAACCCGGCAACACCTTGTATTTACCGCCCGAAGAGCGGGTCAAAATTTGGTAAGGCGTTACTGGTCTGCATACTTCAGACGTGCGGCGATGGTCGGCCAGTTGATGTTAGCCTGTTTGATTGTGGCCAGTTGGGATTCACGCCATACCTCACGGGTTTTTTCTGAATAAAACAGATAGAGTTTGCCATCGGCTACGTCCCAGATCAGCGGGTCGGTGGGATTGGTATATCCTTTGGAGACACCCAAGGCATCATACCCACCATATTGTGGGGCGAAAGCAGTGGGGTTGTCGGCGAACTGATCGCGGTTTTCTTTGGTCTGAAAATGCCAGACCGAACCCGCCCATTCGGCCTCATAAGTTATCTCTCCGACTTCTGGGCCTGTTGGTGAAAAATAAGACACTGGGTCATATCCAAACAGCGCCACACCCCCTTCGCTGTCCATGATCAGGCTGTCGGCATAATAACTTTGACTGGCGTAATAAAAGGATAAGGCCCCCCCTATGGAAATCACCAAAGCAGAAACGGTGAGCAGGATTTTCATCAGGTTATTCATTTTTTGGTTCCAAAAGTTTCCCCGCCGCCCTCCAGATAGGCAATTTCCTCTGTGGTGGAGGGACGGTCAAGAATCTCGTTACGGTGCGGGAAACGACCGAATTTTTCGATAATGTCGCGGTGTTTGATGGCAAAGTCCCGTTCATATTCCAGGTCTGGTTCCTGATCAAACAGCTCAACACACAGGTTCTGATCGTCGAGATTTTCACTATGTTCCAACGGCAGATATAAAAACACCTTTTCCGTTGGCGACAGTTGCTGGTGCAAACCTTTATCCAGGGCAAAACAGGTGATGTTTCTGGCCTGGTCATCTGTGCTAAATGACCGGGCGGTGCCGCGAAACATATTGCGCGGAAACTGATCCAGCAGAATGATCAGACTTAAAAGCTGTTGGGCAGACAGACTGTCGAGTTCTGGCAGGTTTTTATGTGTGTCTTCATAAAAGTTGCCAAAACGATCTGATATTTGCTGATCCATTTCGTTGGAAACAGTCCACCATTGGCTTTTATCCAGACCGAACCAGAAATCATATATTTCTTTCAGCTGGTCATCTAAAGCCATGATATCTGTCCATTAAATAAGGGCTGTTATCGTGTCGGTACGGGTGGGTCTTCGCGGTAATCGTAAAAACCACGTCCGGATTTGCGTCCGACCCAGCCGGCTTCCACATATTTTACCAACAATGGGCAAGGACGATATTTGGAATCGGCCAGACCTTCGAACAGGACCTGCATGATCGACAGACAAGTATCCAGACCAATGAAGTCAGCCAGTTGCAGTGGCCCCATTGGATGGTTGGCACCCATACGCATGGCTTTGTCGATGGATTCCACGGAACCAACACCTTCATAAAGGGTATAAATGGCTTCGTTAATCATCGGCAGCAAAATACGGTTCACGATAAAGGCTGGGAAATCTTCGGAACTGGCGGTGGTTTTATCCAGTTTGGCCATCAGTTCCTTGGCGGTTTGATAGGTTTCTTCGCTGGTGGCGATGCCGCGGATTAATTCAACCAGTTTCATCACCGGCACCGGATTCATAAAATGCAGGCCAATGAATTTTTCCGGACGGTCCGTAGAGGATGCCAGACGTGTAATGGAAATTGAGGAGGTATTACTGCCAACCAGGGCTTCTGGTTTCAGGCGCGGGCACAAATCAGCGAAGATCTGTTTTTTAATTTCTTCGTTTTCTGTGGCGGCTTCGATCACCAGGTCTCTGTCGCCAAATGTTTCCAGTCCCACCACAGGCTGAATGCGGTTTAAGGCTGCCTGGGATTCTTCTTCTGTAATGTTGCCTTTGGCAACCTGGCGATGCAGGTTCTTGTCAATGGTGCTGACAGCATTATCCAGGATTTCCTGACTAAGGTCGCTCATCATGACATCAAAACCAGCCAACGCAAAAACATGGGCAATACCATTACCCATTTGTCCCGAGCCAATAATACCAACTTTTTGAACCATGTCTGGTTTCTTTCTTTATCTAATCTGTTTTGGGCAGTTATTATTAATTATATTTAAAACTCCCTCCCCGACAAGCGGGAAGGGAGGGAAGTGTTTGTTATGATAACTCTTTTTCCAGTTCTGGCAAGGCCTGGAACAGGTCAGCAACCAGTCCATAATCTGCCACCTGGAAGATCGGTGCTTCTTCGTCTTTGTTGATGGCAACGATCACTTTACTGTCTTTCATACCGGCCAGGTGCTGAATGGCACCGGAAATACCTACGGCGATATAAAGTTCAGGGGCCACGATTTTACCGGTTTGGCCAACCTGATAATCGTTCGGTACGAAACCGGCATCAACCGCTGCACGGGAGGCACCAACGGCCGCACCCAATTTATCGGCAACCGCATCCACCAGCGCAAAGTTCTCGCCTGAGCCCATGCCACGACCACCGGAGATGATCACTTTGGCAGAGGTCAGTTCAGGACGTTCAGATTTGCTCAGTTCCTGACCAACAAAGCTGGAAATACCAGGATCGGCCGCACCGTCGATATTTTCAACGGCCGCAGAACCGCCTTCCGTTGCCGCAGCAGCAAAAGCCGTTGTCCGCACGGTGATGACTTTTTTCGCATCAGAACTTTGAACTGTCGCAATGGCGTTACCGGCATAAATTGGCCGTGTGAACGTGTCGGCAGATTCTACAGATGTAATGTCAGAAATCTGTGCCACATCCAGCAGGGCTGCTACGCGGGGCATGAAGTTTTTACCAGTTGTTGTGGCCGCAGCCAGAATGGCGTCATATCCGTCTGCCAAACCAACAACCAATGGGGCAACCACTTCGGCCAGGTTATGTTCATAATCGGCACTGTCAGCCACCAGAACCTTGGCAACACCAGCCACTTTTGACGCGGCGTCTGCAACGGCACCACAACCGGAACCAGCGACCAGAACATGAACGTCACCACCCAATGCGGCGGCGGCTGTGATTGTGTTCAGTGTGCTGTCTTTTAATTCAGCATTATCGTGATCTGCAAATACTAATGATGTCATGATTAGAGTACTCCTGCTTCGTCACGTAATTTGCTGACCAGTTCAGCAACGCTTTCAACCTTGATACCAGCTTCACGTTTGGCTGGCTCTTCTACTTTAAGTGTTGTCAGGCGGTTTGCCGTATCAACACCATAATCAGCAGGTGTTTTCTCATCCAAAGGTTTACGCTTGGCTTTCATGATGTTTGGCAGAGACGCATAGCGTGGCTCGTTCAAACGCAAGTCAGCCGTCACAACAGCCGGCAGGTTCAATTTAACTGTTTCCAAACCACCGTCGATTTCACGGGTAACATTGACACTGCCATCCGCCAGGCTGACTTCAGAAGCGAATGTGCCCTGCGGCCATTCCAGAAGCGCGGCCAGCATTTGACCAGTTTGGTTGCAATCATCGTCAATGGCCTGTTTGCCTAAGACCACCAGGCCAGGGTTTTCTTCAGCCACAACAGCTTTCAGAATTTTTGCGACCGCCAGCGGTTCCACCACATCATCGGTTTTTACCAGGATGGCGCGGTCTGCACCCATTGCCAATGCTGTGCGCAATGTTTCCTGCGCTTGAGCCGGGCCAATGGACACAGCAACGATTTCGTCTGCGTTGCCAGCTTCCTTGATGCGAATTGCTTCTTCGACCGCAATCTCATCAAACGGGTTCATGGACATTTTGACATTTGCCAGTTCGACACCGCTGTTATCCGGCTTTACGCGAACTTTGACGTTATAATCGATCACCCGTTTGACGGGTACGAGAATCTTCATTGATGTAATCTCCTGTTACTTCCAGACAGGCTTGGCGATTATGCTCTCCTTATATACCTGTCCGGTCGTTGGTTCTGCTGCAGCGCAATATAAAAGAGTTACCTTAACATTACGGCAGTGTCAATTGAATCAAAGCCTATGATTTTCTTTCTGTAAGCTTTTTGGATTAATTTAGTACCGAATAGTAAAATTCGGCTATATCCTATATAGCTTGGTTACTATCAGAAGGGCACTACCTCATGCAGGGTAATTCACCTAAATTATTTATTACACGGCGATTCTTTCCTTTTTTTGTGACCCAATTTCTGGGGGCGTTTAACGATAATCTGTTTAAACAGGCCCTGGTGGTTTTAATCACCTTTACCGTTGCTTCGGGGGGGCAATCCGGTTTGGATCCCGCGATGCTGGTGACGATTGCAGCAGGCCTGTTTATTTTACCATTTTTTTTGTTCTCTGCCTTGGCTGGCCAATTAGCAGATCGGTACGAAAAACATCAGCTGATCAGAATCATCAAAATGGTTGAGGTTGCTCTGATGTTGCTGGCAGCTTATGGGTTCTGGCACGGTCACAGCATCTTTTTGTTACTTGTTTTGTTTTTGATGGGTACCCAATCGGCATTCTTTGGACCGGTTAAATACGGTGTTTTGCCAGAACTGATCAACCGGGATGAATTGATCAATGGTAATGCTTTGATTGAAACGGGCACCTTCCTGGCCATTTTATTGGGGACCATTGCTGGTGGCTTGTTGGTGCTGGCCGAGCAGGGGTCCGTCATTATCGCCTATGGATTGGTGCTGGTGGCCATGATGGGTTTTGCATCCAGCTGTGCTGTGCCGCGAACCCCGAATAAAAACCCGGACATGCCGGTACATTTAAATATTTTCCGGGAAACAAAGAATGTCATGGTTCTGGCCATGTCAAAAAGAACCATTTGGCTGGCGATCGTTGGAATTTCATGGTTCTGGTTTATTGGCGCGACTTTTTTGGCGCAATTACCCAGTTTCGTAAAAACGGTTCTTCAGGGTGACGAACAGGTGGTGACCTTTTTGATGTGCGCTTTTTCAATCGGTATTGGTGTTGGTTCCTTACTCTGCAATCTGATTCTGAAAGGCCAGATATCGACCAAATATATGGTTTGGGCCTTGTTTGGAATGTCGGTGTTTATTGCCGATTTTTACGCGGTCATCTTGATGAATGACCTGGGGCAGGTTTCATCAGGGAACAATTTACAGGATTTGACCGCTTTCCTGAAGGCCGGACATAATATCCGTATCTTTGTTGATTTTGCACTGATTGCCATATGTGGCGGCATTTATATTGTGCCGCTATATGCTTTGTTACAGGATCAAAGTCCCCCCCATGAACGCGCACGCATGATTGCTGCGAACAATATCGTCAACAGTTTGCTGATGGTGATGTCGGCGGTTTTGGCCATTGCCATCATTGCGGCGGGCTTCGATGTGGCGGATATCTTTGCGGTGATTGCCGGGCTGAACGCTCTGTTTTATTTTTATATCCGCCGTCTTAAGGTCACATGATCAGGCATATCTTGCTATTAAGCATATCTTACCGGCAGCGCCGTGGTATATTTGATTTGTTCCATGGCAAAGCTGGAACTGACATCGGAAAAGTCGGCTGTCTGGATCAGGCGTTTATAAAAATCATCATAAGCGGCAATATCCGGCACCACGACCCGCAACATATAATCCACATCACCACTCATACGGTAAAATTCGATCACTTCGGTGATGTCCTCTACCTTGCGGGCAAAGGCTTCCAGCCAGTCCGGGTTATGATGGTTGGTTTTTAAGGTCACAAAGACGGTCACACCTACATTCAGTTCTTGCGGATCCGCCAGGGCCACGCGCCGGGTAATGATTTTTTGTTTTTCCATCATCTGAATCCGCCGCCAGCACGGGGTTGTGCTGAGGCCCACCTGTTCGGCGATTTCCCCGACAGAAAGTGTGCAGTCTTGTTGAAGAATTTTTAATATTTTTTTATCAATAGTATCCATGATTAATTTTTATACCATAAATAGAATAATTTTCTAATAAAAAATCAATATGTGGAAAAAAAAGAAAAAAATTTCAGGAGGGTTTGTTATGATAAAGACAATGAAACTTGAAGATATATGGATTACGTTATGAAGGCTATTACAAAATTATTCACCGAACATCCCGGTACTGTAAACGAAAACTATTTCGAGCACATGGGACAGGCCCTTTATTTCTTTGTGCATTTCTTTGCGGCTGCTTTCGCGGCATTGATCCATGCCTTTCTACCGTTCCTGTGTGTCAAAACAGGCAGCAACATTGTGAACCACCTGCACGAACGTATGGTCACAAACCGTGTTCGCAAACCCGGTCCTGTTAAAAGTCCGGCAGAGGCTTAAGCCCCACTGTTGAAATAAGGCCAAGTTCAGATAAGGCCCCGTTCAAACAAGGAAAGTATGGAATATGAAAAGAATTGCAAAATTATTCACCGAACATCCCAACAGTGTGAATGAAACCTATTTCGAACATATGGGACAGGCACTGTATTTCTTTGCCCATTTCTTTACTGCGGCGCTGGCAGCGTTTGTTCATGCTTTCCTGCCTTTCCTGTGTATTAAAACCGGCAGCAACATCATCACGCATCTGCATGACCGGATGGTGGCCAACAGAGTGCGCAAGCCGGAATCCACAGAATATTCAGAAGAAATGGAAAAACAGTTTTCGGATATCGCAGCGAACATATAAACTATGTATATGACTGCTGAATCGAAATTAAAGGTCACAGGCCAGGGTGATATATTCCCTGGCCTGTTTTTAGGTGTAGTCCTGGGCGCATTGGCTTTTTTTGGCCAAAAGCTTTTCGGGCTGCCCAGCATGTTGTCCGCATTGGTGTTGGGCATGATGCTGCATGGGGTGGCTTCAAGCGAAGTTTTCGCCCCCGGTATTCAGTTTATTACCCGCCAGGTATTGCGCTTTGGCGTGGCCTTGTTAGGCGTGCGAATTACAGTCGGTCAGGTCATTGATCTTGGACTTGAAGTGGTTGTGGTTTGTGCTCTGGCAATTGTGCTGCTGATTGGCGGTGGCATGATGTTTGCCCGTAAATTGGGCCTCAGCCGTGATTTTGGCGCCTTATCGGGGGGTGCGGTGGCCATCTGTGGTGCATCGGCGGCCATGGCGATTTCTTCTGTTCTGCCGGACGGGCCCCAAAAAGAAAAACAAACCTTACTGGTTGTGGTGGGTGTCACGGCATTGAGCACCATCGCCATGTTGCTTTATCCATTAATTGTGCAGCTGACCGGCATGGATGCGATCGAAGCCGGGCAGTTTCTGGGTGCAACCATTCATGATGTGGCCCAGGTGGTGGGTGCCGGATATATGATTTCCCCGGAAGTGGGCGATTATGCGGCGATTGTGAAATTGTTCCGGGTGGCCATGCTGTGCCCGGCGGTGATTATTCTGGCCCTGATCATCTCCCGCAGTGGCGGCAGCAGTAATGGCAACCTTTTAAAAACCTTCCCGCTGTTCCTGTTGGGGTTTATGGCTTTGATTGCCATTAACAGCATGGGGGTTATCCCGACCGATGTGGCGGG
>Ga0207422_1003379_pt1 | contig 16174 bp, 13 predicted proteins | sample MarCyaLeptolynsp_FD_187757 | JGI IMG/M metagenome (GOLD analysis project Ga0207422, IMG submission 187757) | Marine cyanobacterial communities from Panama - species 1 Leptolyngbya sp. (SPAdes) | ecosystem: Environmental > Aquatic > Marine > Unclassified | place: Panama: Panama City | collected...
GACAGAGGTAGAGAATTATCCGGGCTTTGCTGAAATCCAGGGTCCGGAATTGATGGAGAAGATGAAAGACCATGCGCTGAAAATGGGCGCCAAGCTGGCGGAGGATCATATTATCTCTGTCGACTTCGATTCGCGCCCTTTTCGTGCGATTGGGGATAGCGGAACCGTCTACACCGCAGATTCCGTCGTCATCTCGACTGGCGCTCAGGCTAAATGGCTTGGCTTGCCGAGTGAAAGCAAGTTTCAGGGGTTCGGGGTTTCTGCCTGTGCCACCTGTGACGGCTTCTTCTATCGTGAAAAAGACGTGGTCGTCGTCGGCGGCGGCAATACCGCGGTCGAGGAAGCTCTGTTCCTGACCAATTTCGCGTCCAAAGTGATCCTGGTTCACCGGCGCGACAGCTTGCGGGCAGAGAAGATCCTACAGCATCGCTTGCTCAATCATCCGAAGATTGAAGTGCGCTGGAACACAACGTTGGAAGAAGTCGTCGGCGATGAAAATCCCCTCGGCGTCACAGCAGCGCGCCTCAAGAACGTTGACACGGGTGCCGTCGAAGACGTGCCAGTCCACGGTATTTTCATTGCGATCGGGCATGCACCGTCGACGGAGCTGTTTGTCGGCAAACTTGACATGCACGACAATGGCTATCTGATCACCGCGCCGGATTCGACGGCGACCAATATCCCGGGCGTGTTTGCAGCCGGTGACGTCACAGATGAAACCTATCGCCAGGCGGTCACCGCTGCTGGCATGGGGTGTATGGCGGCGCTCGAAGCCGAAAAATTCCTGGAAGAGGCCAAGGCGCTCGAAGTTGTGGCGGCTGAATAGATCAGAGCATTTCCGTCGCCAACAGCTGGACCACGGAACGCTCTTCATTCTCGAGTGTGAATTGCAGCAATTCTGCACGTCGGCGCATGACGTCTTCAAGCGTGCTGTCAGCGTGGCAATCGAGGGCGGCCTGCAAGCTGGATTCGATTTCTCCACGGTACTTTTTTGCGTTCAGCGATGCCAAGGCACGCGCATATTGCCAGTGGATGGAGGCGTCGCCAGGTGAAGCGTCTATCGCCGCCTGATAGTGGCGACGGCTCTTTTTCACAGACGCGCCAAGTACTGAAGCACCGATCGCGCCACCGCGGCGACGAACTTCCAGGTGCCAGACGGCGAGAAATCCGTGAGCAAACGGGTTGTCGGGGTCGTCTTTGAGCACGCCTTCCACAAGATCCCTGGCATGTTCGCCATACCCCGTTTTCATCGCTTCGCGAGTCGAGAGCGGCCTGGCTTTCAGGGACAGTGCAATCGCAAGCTGCAATCGGCCTTCGATATGTTGGGGCTCAATGGCAAGCGCTGAGCGTGCATAAGTCTCGGCTTGGTCAAGCAAACGAACCGGCGGTACAAAATCGGGTGCGCTCATCGCCTCAGCGAGGAGACTTCTGGCGGCGAAGGCGAGGTGGTCTGGAGACTCGGTTTGTTGCGCGAGCGTTGCGGCGTCTTCATAGCGCCCTTCCGTAAAGGCGATCAGGTGCGCTTCATCCTCGGCAAACGCCGCGGGTGTGAGTCCTATCAGCAAGGCAATCGTCCACCGCATACAGCGCATGGTACCGCAATCGCAGCGTGTTCCCAATCACAAATTCGCCAAGCACGCGAATTCGCCGTTCGAGATTAGTATGCGATTTCTAGACAGTTCGATTATCTCAGGCCTCAATGAGGATTAGCAGAGGGCTGATCCGATCCCAGAAACGGAGCCACGACATGGCGAAGAAAGACAAAAAAGACAAGAAAGCGAAAAAGGCGAAGAAGGCCGCTAAAAAGACTCAGGCCCAGTTCCTCGGCGCTGCGATCGAAAACAAGGGCGTTGAAGTTGCTCACAAGATCTGGCTCGCCGGTGTTGGCGCTTATGGAAAAGCCTATGACGTTGCCACTGAAGGCGTTGGCAAAGTCAGCGGCCAAGGCGAAGTTCTGTTTGAAGATCTGGTTGCCCGCGGTGAAGAGATCGAATCTGACGTGCGTGCGCGCCTGAATTCTAACTCCGCCATCGCAAAGATGACCGAACAGATGAACCGCGTTGCGGAAGAAGCTGAAAAGGTTCGTGGCCGCGTTCGTGAAGCTACTGAAGAAGCTGCTGAAGCCGTCAGCAAGTTCCAGCTCGAACAGCGTGAGCGCCTGGAAGCGCGTATGGAACGCATGCGCGAAGCGCTCGGCCTGAAGCAATTCTCGCTGAAAACCAAGAAAGCTGAAAAACTGCACAGCAAACTCGATGATCTGGAAGAGCAGGTCGCGGAGTTGCGTGCTGATGCCGAAGGCGTTGACGAGAAAGTCAAAGCTCGCGTAGAGCGCCTGAGCCAGGAAATCGCTGCTGTCGGCTCCAAGCCGAAGAAAGCGAAAAAAGCTAAGCCTGCAGCCAAGAAAACTGTCAAAACTGCTCCCAAAGCTAAAGCCAAGGCCGCTGCTGAGCCAAAAACTGACGAGAATGGTCGTCTGACCAAGCCTGTCGGTTCGCCTGACGATCTGAAACTGATCAAAGGTGTCGGTGCTGTGCTTGAGCGTCGCCTGAACGAAGCTGGTGTATTCCACTTCTGGCAGATCGCTCAAATGCGCAAGGCACAGGTCGATGCACTTGAGGCTGTTCTGCGTTTCCCGGGCCGCATGGTTCGCGACAATTGGAAGGCGCAGGCGCGTGCTCTGGCCAAGAAAGTTGTGAGCTAAAGCCTTACAATTTCCTCATGCTGAGACCGTCGGGTTTTCAAACTGTGTAGAATTCGGTATAGAAAATCCGCAGTAGAGTATGCGTAGAGTGTTGAGGGGAGGTCTTTTTGGCCTCCCTTTTTCGTTTTTGGCGTGCGGATACCATCGCTAAACCTGTGATGTTCAGGGCGATTTCACGGGAGTGCTTTGAATTTCTACGGTCGCGTGATCAATTCCGAACTCTGCACTCAATTGCGCTTTTACCGCCTGGCGAAGTGATTCGATGCAGGCGCCTGGCTTTGCCTCAACATCGAGCGTCACAAGCGTTTTGGTTTCATTCAACGCCCAGGCGTGAATGTGGTCGACACGCACAGCGTCGCTGAGTTCCGCCTCGAGATGGGTCTTGATGGCCTCTGTCGAAAGGCCAGGTGGGACACCCTCGATGAGGATGTGAGCTGTGCTTCTGACCACTCTCACACCGCCGACCAGGATGATCAGGGCGACCAGCACTGACAAGATCGGATCGATCGGCATCCACCCGGTCGACATGATGATCAAGGCGGCGCCAATGGCTGCGACTGATCCCAACAAGTCGCCCGCCACGTGCCAGAGCGCTGCGCGCATGTTCAGATCGTCCTGATTGCCGCCATGCAGGATCCGGAAAGCGACGATATTCACCAACAGCCCGAGCACTGCAACGACGAGCAAAAGCTGGCCCATAACCGCTTGTGGTTCCAGCAAGCGCTGAATGGCTTCCGCAACGATCCACACAGCCAGCACAATCAGGGTCAGGCCGTTGACGAAGGCGGCCAGCACCTTGAATCGCGCCCAACCGAACGAGCGAGTTTGATCGGCGGGTCGTTCCGCCAGTTTGAAGCCAAGCCAAGCGAGCGCGAGAGATCCCGCATCGGTCAACATATGCGCTGCATCCGCCAGCAGAGCGAGTGATCCAGAGATCAGCCCGCCGATGATTTCGGCGAACATGAATGCAAACGTTAGGACTGCAGCAATTGCAACACGGCGCCGCCCGTCGGTTGTGCCGCCGACTTCATGCACGTGGGAATGATCATTGTGGCCGTGAGCGTGCAAGTGACTGTGCATAAGGAACACCTTATCAGCGCCCCTGATAACAGCAATAAAAACAGAATGTTGCCGAAACTATAACGCGCAGATGCAGCGTACGTTCTTGAATATTCGAGAGTTTTTGCGTCAACTCATTCGTGCATCAATCTCGCTTGATTCGCCGTTGGTCGGAATCGTATCGTCAACGTCACTGTCCGCCATGGCCTTGACCAGCGAAACGAGGATCGATTTGAGCCGCTCATCGTCGATGCGTGCGAAACTGCGGACAAATTCCATGAGCAGGCGCGATGACCCAAGCTCATCGAAATCGCTGCTCGATGCATCTGACTTGGCCGGGTCGAAGAACCAACCTGGGGAAACGTCCAGGCTTCGTCCTATCAGATACAGCCGCCCGGCACTCACGCGGTTCGCGCCAGTTTCGTACTTCTGAATCTGTTGATAAGAGATGCCAAGCGCTTCACCCAACTGGTCCTGCGTCAATCCCATGAGAATACGCCGGCGGCGGATTCTGTCGCCGACCAGGCGATCAACTTCACTCGCGGTTAGAGAGCTATTTTCCAGGTCCATAGTCATTCCTCGGATGCGCTCGCACAATAGCGGCAGCTGCATATGTTCAGGACCTAGACCGAACCGTCTTCATGACAAGTCTGTAAATCTCACCTGTCCGTGACGATTAGAGACAGTCTCAGGCTTTACAAATGAAGCCGCCTAGGGAAACTGCGGGCAAGTTATACGGTTATGATCGCAGATGCGTAAAGTTCACATCACCCTTCTATCGGTTTCTGTAGCGTCATTGGTGCTCGCAGCTTGTCAGAACAGCAATCGACGCCAGGAGTTGGCCTATGTCGAGCGCCCGGTCGAGCTGCTGTACGCGCGCGCGACCGACGAACTCGATAGTCGCGACTATGACACGGCGATCCTTCTGTTCAACGAAGTTGAGCGTCAGCATCCTTACTCAGAATGGGCCCGGCGATCGTCATTGATGTCGGCTTTTGCCGCATACGAGTCGCGTAAGTATGACGAAGCAGTATCGACGGCCCAGCGTTACCTCTCGCTCAATCCTGCCGGACAAGGTGCGCCGTATGCCTATTATCTGATTGCGATCTGCCATTTTGACCAGATCATGGATGTCGGTCGGGACCAGAAAACCACTGAACTTGCCCGTGATGCGCTGAACGACGTCGTCCGGCGTTATCCCGAAAGCGATTATGCGCGTGACGCGACCGTCAAACTCGACATGGTCAATGACCAGTTGGCAGGCAAGGAAATGGAAATTGGCCGCTGGTATCTGCGCCGCAACCAACACCTGTCTGCCGTCAATCGTTTTCGCACTGTCGTCAGCGACTACGAAACCACCAGCCACTCGCCGGAGGCACTCCATCGCTTGGTTGAGGTTTACCTCGCTATGGGGCTGAAGCAGGAAGCGCTCGCGGCCGGATCCGTGCTTGGTTACAATTATCCAGAGACCATTTGGTATCAATATTCATACCGCCTGCTCAGCGGCGAGGGACTCGATCCGGAAGGGGCGAGCGAAGTTCAGAAACGGACCTGGCTGCAGCGACTCATTCCGGGCGGAAAATAAAACTTGTTCTCATTTTGTTCTCATTGTATGAGAAGGCATGTTAAATGCGCTCTCGATACGATCATTTGTCCTGATCGACCGTCTCGATCTTGAGGCATCGACAGGATTCACAGCTCTGACCGGCGAAACCGGTGCAGGTAAATCCATAATCCTAGACGCATTAGGTCTGGTGCTTGGTGGCGCGGCTGACCGCAAGCAAGTCCGGGCAGGGGCGGATCAGGCAATCATCAGTGCCGAATTCGCAGTCGATCCTGAACATCCTGTCTGGGATCTGCTGAGCGAAAGCGCCATCGATTTCGAACGCTCTGAAACGCTATGCCTGCGCCGTACGGTGTCCTTGAACGGACCCTCGCGCGCATTTGTGAACGAGCAGCCGGTTGCAGCAGCCTTGTTGGCGCGGCTTGGCGAGACCCTGGTCGAAATTCATGGCCAGCACGCCGCCTCACGTCTCATGCGTCCCGCCACGCATTTAGACCTGCTCGATGCCTTCGCTGACCTGACGAACGATGTGCGCGCGTGTGGTGAGCTCTGGCGCGCTTATGAATCACGCCGGCATTCGCGCGAAGAGCTTGAGACAGCCGTCCAGGCGGCGCAGGAAAAGCGCGATTGGCTGAATTTTGCTGTTGAGGATCTTTCAACGCTCGCGCCAGAGCCAGACGAGGTTGAGACTCTGACCGCGCAACGATCAGCTTTGTTGCAGTCGGAACGCATTCGGGATTCAGTCGATGAAGCTTCGTCCACGCTAAGTGAACCGCGCCTAGAGGAAGCACTCGCGACAGCCTCGCGCGCTGCGGAGCGCATCGTCCGCGTGCCGGGGCTCGAGGCGCTGGAAGGCGATCTTCCCGCGCTGGCTACGGCAACGGCGGAGGCGATCGAGCGGACACTGATTGAACTGGTCGAAGCACAATCCATGGTGAATGATTTGAAGCGACACGCCAATCATGATGGGGCGCAGTTAGAATCAGTTGAAGCCCGCTTGTTTGCGTTGCGCGCTGCCGCGCGAAAATATGATTGCCTACCCGAACTGCTGACAGAGACGTTTGCAAAATACAAAGCGGAATTGGCCTTGTGCGATGCCGATACCGATTCGCTGACATCAGCGCGGGAGGTGGAGTCTAAGGCGCTTGCGACGTGGAAAGCCAAGGCCGGTCAGGTCAGCACCGTCCGCCGCAAGAGCGCCGCGGGTCTCGCCAATGCGGTGATGAAAGAGCTCGCGCCCTTGCAACTTGGCCGGGTTCAATTCCGCGTCGCATTCAGTGATTTGGCTGAGGACGAAAGTGGGGGCAAAGGCCTCGAGCGTGCAGAGTTTGAAGTTGAGACCAATCCAGGCGCTGGGTTCGGCCCGCTTAAGTCGATCGCCTCGGGCGGTGAGTTAGCGCGTCTATCATTGGCGCTGAAATGCGCTCTGAGCGAAAGCGGTGGCACGGGTTCGCTCATCTTTGATGAAGCTGACCAAGGCGTCGGCGGCGCAGTCGCGGCAGCGATTGGCGAGCGGCTTGCGGCCCTTGCAACCGAACGCCAGGTGTTTGCTGTCACTCACAGCCCGCAAGTCGCCTCTGCAGCGACGCGGCAATGGCGGATCATGAAAGAAACAGACAAATCGGGACAAACCGTTAGTCGCGTCGCTCAACTCGATGACGGTCAACGACTTGAAGAAATCGCTCGAATGTTGTCAGGCTCCAGCATTACCAATGAGGCGCGCGCCGCCGCATTGAAACTGCTGGAGGCGGCATGAATGAAGGCATAGCGGTCGAACAACTGACCGAAGAACAGGCGCGCAAGGAATTGGCGCGCCTGGCAACTGAAATCAAACTCGCGGACGCGGCCTATTATGTCGAGGATGATCCACATCTGACCGACGCGGCATATGACGCGCTGCGCCAGCGTAATCTGGCGATCGAGGCCGCCTTTCCCCACCTGAAACGCTCAGATAGCCCCAGCGACTCAGTTGGCGTCGTCGTAAAGGACGGGTTCGGTAAAGTTGAGCACGGCGTACCGATGCTGTCACTCGACAACGCGTTCAGCGATGAAGACGTGCAGGATTTTGCGGATCGCGTTCGACGTTTTCTCGGGCTCTCGGAAGAAGAACCTGTCATAATTACGGCCGAACCAAAGATCGATGGACTGTCGCTCAGCTTGACCTATTTGAACGGCGTCCTGCAACAGGCCGCCACGCGAGGCGACGGCCGGGTCGGGGAAGACGTCACTGCTAATGCGCGCACGTTGGAAGACGTTCCAGAGACGCTCGCAGGCTGCGGCTGGCCAGAGCGGATCGAAGTGCGCGGCGAGGTCTATATCAATTCCGAAGATTTCGCGGCCCTGAATGCCGCCGAGGACGCGGCCGGGCGCAAGACTTACATGAACCCGCGCAATGCAGCCGCGGGCGGCTTGCGTCAGAAGGACCCGGCCGTGACCGCTCAGCGGCCGCTTAAATTCTTCGCCTATGCCTGGGGTGAATACTCGACGCCCTTTGCCGACACGCAAACAAACGCTGTCGAAGCGCTGGGGCAGTGGGGGTTCCAAATCAATGACCTGTTCAAGGCTCATGACAGTGTCGACGGTTTGCTCAACGCCTATCGCGACATGATCGAGCGTCGCGCCGCGCTCGGCTATGACATTGATGGCGTCGTCTACAAAGTGGACCGCCTCGACTGGCAAGAGCGGCTGGGCTTTGTCAGCCGCGCCCCGCGTTGGGCGATTGCGCACAAGTTTCCGGCTGAGAAGGCGATCACGACCCTGGAAGCCATCGACATTCAGGTCGGACGGACTGGGTCGCTCACCCCGGTCGCGCGCCTGACTCCCATCACCGTGGGCGGTGTCGTCGTCTCGAACGCCACTTTGCACAATGAAGAGGAGATTGATCGTCTCGACGTCCGCGTCGGTGACCAGGTCGAGATTCAGCGCGCGGGTGACGTCATCCCGCAAGTCCTACGTGTTACCGATCCGGACCGGGCCGGGCGCGGTGCCGCATTCGAGATGCCGCATGTCTGTCCGGAATGCGGCTCTGAGGCGGTGCGTGAGGTGGATGACAAGGGCAAGGAAGATGTGCGCCGACGCTGCACCGGAGGCCTCATATGTCCGGCCCAGGCCGTCGAACGATTAAAACATTTCGTGTCGCGCAAGGCGCTGGACATTGATGGCCTTGGCGCCAAGCAGATTGAACTGTTTTACGAGCGCGGCCTGGTCAAGGCGCCGCAACACATTTTCCAACTCGAGCGCAGGATCGCTGCGGCTGGGTTCGACTCGCTGTCAAAGTGGGAGGGATTCGGCGATGTCTCGGCGGGCAAGCTGCTTGCAGCGATTGATGAGAAGCGCAATGCGCCGTTCGGACGATTCCTGAACGGGCTTGGCATACGCCATGTTGGCCAGACGACATCCGACTTGTTCTCTCGAACCTTCGTTAAATGGGACGAGTTCTGGCAGTCTGTAGAGGCGGCCAGGGACAATCCGGAGGGGCCGGAAGAACAGGCTCTGACTTCGATCGATGGTATTGGTGGCGCCGCGGTTGGCGCCCTCAAGGATTTTGCCAGCGAGCCACACAATCAGGAAATGATGGCAGAACTGATGTCCGAGATGACAATCCTCGATGGGGAAGCCCCTGCGAGCGAGAGCCCGGTCTCGGGCAAGACGGTCGTGTTTACAGGCTCGCTCGAAGCCATGACGCGCGACGAGGCCAAGGCGCGCGCGACGTCGCTGGGCGCGAAAGTGTCCGGATCCGTCTCCGGACGTACGGACATTCTGGTCGCTGGACCGGGCGCGGGATCTAAGCTCAAAAAAGCGCAAGATCTCGGCGTGACCGTCATGACGGAAGCTGAGTGGATTGAGCTGATCAGCGGACTTTAGACCGGCTTACAAGCGGCTTCGAGCCAGTCTTTCACTTCGCCGTCTACCAGATCGCCAACCTCACTCAAGACGCGTTGGTGGTAATCATCCACCCAGTCGCGCTCTTCGGGCGTGAGCAGGTCGGTATCGATCAGATTGCGCGCCAGCGGTGCGAAAGTCAGGCATTCAAAGCCTAACATCGGCCGATCACCGCCTTCAATGTCTTCCGCTGGGGTGACATATTGCAGGTTCTCGATGCGAATGCCGTACGCGCCTTCCTTGTAGAAACCAGGTTCGTTCGAAACAATCATACCCGGCATAAGCGGCGTTGCGTTCCAGGCTTTTGCGATACGCTGCGGGCCTTCATGCACGCCGAGATAAACGCCGACGCCGTGACCCGTACCATGATCATAATCTAGTCCCGCCTGCCACAACGCGTGGCGGGCCAGCGTATCCAAGTGCGTGCCAGTCGTCCCTTGCGGGAAGCGGACGCGGTCCATGGCGATATGTCCTTTCAGGACCAACGTATTATGACGCCGCATATCCGCAGTCGGCTCACCGATTGCGACTGTGCGAGTAATATCGGTGGTGCCGTCCGGGTACTGGCCGCCGCTGTCGACCAGATAAAGTGTCCCGCGCTCCAGGGTGCGATTGGAGGCAGACGAAACGCGATAATGCGGCAGCGCGCCGTTCGGGCCAGCGCCGGAAATGGTCTCGAATGACATGTCTTTCATGCTCGGATCGACCGTGCGGAAGTCGAGTAGTTTCAGGGCCGCGTCGATCTCGGTCACCTTGCCGGATTGCGCGTCTGTGTCGAGCCAGTGCAGGAATCGCACGATTGCCGCCCCATCCCGCCTATGCGCCGCAGCCGTCCCGCTAAGCTCCGTCGCGTTCTTGCAGGCTTTAGGCAACAAGACGGGATCCTGTTGGCGCAAGATGTTGGCGCCTGCCGTCTCGAGCGTTTGGAAGAACCAGGCAGAGGCGAGATTTGGGTCCAGGCTGACGGTTTGCCCTTTCAGCGCCGCTAGTTCTTCGTCCAATGCAGAGAGCGGCGACAGGGTCACCTGATTGCCGAGATGCTCGCGCAGGCCATCAGTCTCTTTGGCGGGATCCATGAACAGCGTGGCGCTCCCATCCTTGCGCATGATAGCGCGCGCGAGAGGCAGCGGTGAGCAAGCCACGTCCCCGCCGCGAATGTTGAACAGCCAGGCAATACTGGCTGGGGCCGTGAGGATGGCAGCATCGGCCTGATCGTCGCGCAAGGCTTCTGCAATCGCTGCGCGCTTTTCATCGGAGGCTTCGCCGGCCAACTCCAGGCTGTGTGGAAGCACGGGTTGCAAGGGCTGCGGTGGCCGGTCTGTCCAGGCAAGATCAAGCGGATTCTCGTCGACGGCCTTTGCCGTGGCGCCAGCCTTTGCTGCGGCCTTGGAGAACGCCGCGACATCATTTGGTGTCATCAGGGCCGGGTCATACCCAATTATCTGGCCGGCAAGGTCTTGCTGTGCAAGCCAGCCAAACGGACCCGGATCGGGGACATGAACACATTCGAACAGATCAGGATCGGTCTGATCAGCGCCCTGAATGGTATAGCGCCCGTCAACAAAAACTGCCGCCCGGTCTTTCAAGATCAGCGCAGATCCGAATGACCCGGTAAAGCCACTGACCCAGGCCAGGCGCTCATTAGCATCGGGAAGATATTCGTTCTGATACTCATCTTCGTGGGGGACGTAAAACCCGTCCAACGCAAGCTTCTGCAACTCTGTGCGCAATTTTGGCAAGTTCTCGCGACCAATTTGAGGACCGCCTTTGACATCAAAATTCTGTTTCATAGCGCTTACGTAGCCTTGAATGACATGTGGTGCAAAGTTGGAACTGAGCTATGCGATATCGCATGGAGATTCGGAGAAATATATATAGAAAAGTAATAACTCAATCCTATATGGGAGGCATAATAAAAACCAACCTCCCAGGAACTAGTAGAATGAAAAATATCAATATTCTCCGCGGCTATACCGGCCTCCACGCGTTCTTCCCGTCCGTTTCAAAAAACGTCCAGGAAGTTGAGCCCATCAACACGACCACTGTCGCTGTTACTTCAGATCTGACGGCCGCCGACCGGCCGCATTTGCTGACCAAGCGGTCCGCACGCTGGGCGCGCCGCACAGCGCACTAAACCGCGCAGCGCCGCAATACCAAAGTCGACCAGCCATCCTTTCGGATGCGCTTGATCAGGTCGAGACCGCGCCCGGTATAAGCGGCGCGCACCAATGGTTCCTGTCGGGTCAGCAGGCCCGACAGGATCACATGGCCGCCAGGGGCCACCATGCTAGTTATTTCCGGCGACAGGCAGATCAGGGGTCGCGCCAGGATGTTCGCAAAGATCAGTTCATACGGCGCTGCATTTCGGATCAGCGCATTGCCCGCCCCGCGCGTGTGATAGGCGCGGAAGCGATTGGCCACGTTGTTCTTTCGCGCATTCTCATTGGCCACATCGACACTTTGTGCATCGATCTCAGTTCCGATTGCGCGAACCGCACCAGACTTGATCGCGGAAATCGCCAGCACGCCCGATCCGGTGCCAACATCCAGGACTGTTTTCGGAGTGCCCGAGCGTAGCACGTGTTCAAACCCGAGCAGGCAGCCGAGAGTCGTCCCGTGATGACCTGTTCCAAAAGCCGGTCCGGCTTCGATCAGAATGTCCGTTTTGCCGGGTGCGCTGCGGGTCAGGGCATGACTGCCTGCAACGATAAATCTGCCAGCCTCGACCGGCGGCAAGCCCTCGAGCGATAATGTGACCCAATCGCGATCTTCCAGCGCGTCTATGACAGGATTAAGATCGGGTGCGACCTCGCAAATGAGATCCGCGCAAGCCTGAGCGTCTTCGGCGGTCTCGGCATACGCGTCGAGACGCCAGGTGAGACGCGTGTCTTCCTTAGCGTCGACGGCGCCAGCAGGCGACGGGTCGGTCCAGGCCAGTGTATCCCAGGCGGTTTCGATGGAGGCGCGGGGCCCGCGAGCAGAGATCTGATACATGCGCGGGGCATTAGCAGGGCGAGACGAACCTGCCTAGAGCTCAGACTGCGTCATTCGACATGGTGAGTGGCCAGCGCTGCGAAGCTCTGTATAAGGCGGGCATGACGACACGATTGAACATGGCTGTGGCAGGGTGCGCGGGGCGCATGGGCCGCCAATTGGTGAAAGCCGCTCATGAGGCTGGGCACGCGGTTACCGGTGGCAGTGAAGCGCCGGGCTCGGAATATCTCGGTCGCGATCTCGGGACCCTGGCGGGACTCGATCCCTTGGGTGCGGTTGCGCACGCAGGGATGTCGGAAGCCGGAAAGGGCGCGGATGTCTGGATGGACTTCACCGTGCCATCCGCGACCTTGCTGGCTTTGTCCATGCTACCTTCGCTCGGTGTGAAGGCTGCGATCATTGGCACAACAGGGTTTAGCGAGGCTGAAGAAGCGCAAATCACGCTTGCCGCCGAACGCGTCGCGATTGTTAAAGCCGGCAATTATTCGCTTGGCGTGAACCTGCTCGAAGCATTGGTGCGTCAGGCCGCGTCGCGGCTGGGTGAAGACTGGGATATCGAGGTGCTTGAGACGCACCACAATCGCAAGTTGGATGCGCCGTCCGGTACAGCTTTGATGCTCGGCGAGGCGGCTGCAGAAGGGCGGGGCAAGCCGCTGAGCGGTCTGCGCACTGGCCCGTATGATGGACCTGATGCAAAGCGAGAGCACGGAAAGATCGGATTCTCGGTTCGCCGGACCGGTTCGGTGATTGGAGAGCATGAAGTGACATTCGGTTCCGATATGGAAATCGTTTCGCTCAGCCACACTGCCTTGGATCGAGCTGTGTTTGCGCATGGTGCTATCAAGGCTGCAGAATGGGCGGCGGCGCAGCCCCCCGGGCTTTATGATATGAGCGACGTCCTCGGCGTTTAAGCCGAAACCGCGCCCTAAACGGCGTACATGTCAAATTTTCTGCTTAGAGATAGGCGTCAGGCATGAATTGCAGATCGGTATCGTCAGGCTTGGCACCTGCCGCGGTCAGCATGGCGTGAACCTGACCGCGATGATGGGTCTGGTGATTAAACACCTGCATCAGACACAGGGCGCGGTCGCGGCGTTGCTCGGCACCCGTAGTGTCGCGATAGACGAGGTCACCGTCAATTTCGGCCTGGGTCATCTGATCCGCCCAGGCGATGAACCGCCTGTCCGCAACTTTGCGCTGCGCCCGAAGATCACTCCAATCCTCGTAGAGCGTGGTAGAGCCGGAGATTCCGGTTCCGGGCGGGTCCCAATCGCTGATCCGGCTCATCCAGATCTGATCAGCCCAGAGAATGTGGGACAGGGTGGCATGAATTGATTTGAAGAAGCTGCCACGATCCAAGCGACGTTCGGCTTCGCTCAGTGAGTCGGTGGCATCATACATACTGTCATTCTGCCAACGATTATGCCGGGCCATGCGCTGCAGATAACCAGGTTGAATCATCGCGCATCCTCATAACTCACGGTCAGCCCTAGCCGGAGAATTTTCCGGATCGCGGGAAACCGCGCATGGCAACTTTACCAGCCTGCGCCCGTTTGCCGATCCAATCTCGCCATTCTGGGAAGCCGCGCATGCGACCCGCACTGTCGGTGACGATCAAACCGTCCTCGGCATGGAAAACCATGACGTCGCCCAGTTTGTCCGCGCCGCGATAATTCTGCAGTTTGTTGCCCTTGCCACGTGACATTTCTGGCAACTCGTCGAGTGGGAAGATCAGCAGTTTCTTGTTTGTTCCGATGACCGCGACATGGTCGCCTTTGGCGAGGTCGGTGACCAGCAGTTTCGAACCGTCCGGTACACTGACCACGGACTTGCCGGCCTTCCGATTGGATTCCAGTTCGCTCTCCTGAACCACAAAGCCATATCCGGCATCGGATGCCATGATCCGCTTGCGGTTGCCATCCAGCTTGAACATGCCGACAATCTCGACACTGTCCTCCAGATCGATCGAGATGCGGATCGGCTCGCCATGCCCGCGCCCACCCGGAAGCTTGTCGCAAGGCAAAGTGAAGGAGCGGCCGTCGGATGACATCAGGATCAGCTTGTCGGTTGTGTGGACCTCTTCCGAGAAAAGCAGCGTATCGCCGTCCTTAAACTTGGCGGAGCCGAGATCCAGGCCATGGCCCTTCATGCCGCGGATCCAGCCCTTGGTGGACAAGACGACGGTCAGCGGCTCCTTCGGCATCGAGGCTTCGAGCGCCGCTCCAACGTCAATGACAGGAGCCTCTTCGAAATTTGCCCGACGGCGACCGAGTTCAGTCTCAGGATCGAAGACTTTGCGGGCCGCTTTCAGCTCTTTCTTGACCTTGGTCCATTGGCGCCCTTCGGATCCAAGCATGGCAATGATCTCGCTGCGCTCTTCGTTGAGCGATTCGTGTTCCTTGCGGATTTCCATCTCTTCTAGCTTGCGCAAAGCGCGCAAGCGAAGGTTCAGGATGGCTTCGGCCTGGACTTCGGTAATCCCGAACCGGTCGATCATTTCCTGCTTCGGATCGTCCTCTTCGCGAATGATCCGGATCACCTCATCTATGTTGAGATAGGCAATCAGATAACCATCGAGCAGGTGCAGGCGCTTTTCAATCTTGTCGAGCCGGAACTGCGCCCGCCGCACCACAACCTCGCGGCGGTGGTCGAGATAGGCACGCAATACCTGGCGCAGGCCCATAACCTGTGGGGCGCCCTTATGCAGCACGTTCATGTTGAGGCTGAATCGTGACTCCAGATCGCAGATCCGGAACAGGCTTTCCATCAGCACGTCAGGTTCCACGGTCTTGGCCCGCGGTTCCAGGATGAGGCGAATGTCTTCGGCGCTTTCATCGCGCACGTCGGCGAGCAAAGGCGCCTTCTTGGTTTCGATCAGGTCGGCCAGGCGTTCGATCAGCTTGGATTTCTGAACCTGATATGGAATTTCCGAGACCACGACCTGCCAGGTGCCGCGTCCGAGATCCTCGACCGCCCATTTGGCGCGCATGCGGAAGCTGCCGCGACCGGTTTCATAGGCTTCGAGAATTGATTCCTTGGGTTCAACGATGACGCCGCCCGTCGGAAAATCCGGGCCTGGCATAACGGCAAGAAGCTCCTCCGTCGGCGTCGTCTTGCGCTCGATCAGCATCAGGGCGGCATCGATGACTTCAGCGACATTGTGCGGCGGAATACTGGTCGCCATGCCGACCGCAATCCCGGTCGCGCCATTGGCGAGCAAGTTCGGGAAGCCAGCGGGCAGAACCACCGGTTCTTCATCATTCTCGTCATAAGTCGGTTTGAAATCGACCGCGTCTTCGTTGAGGCCATCGAGCAGTAATTGCGCCGCCTCGGTCATCCGGCTTTCTGTATACCGCATCGCCGCCGCGCTATCGCCATCGATATTGCCGAAATTGCCCTGGCCATCGACCAGCGGATAACGGACCGAGAAATCCTGGGCGAGACGAACCATGGTGTCGTAGATCGAAGCGTCGCCGTGCGGGTGATAATTACCCATCACCTCACCGACGACTTTCGCGCATTTGCGATAGCCGCCATCGGGATTGAGCTTGAGTTCTCGCATGCCGTGCAGAATCCGGCGTTGCACCGGCTTCAGGCCATCACGGACATCGGGCAGGGCACGCGACGTGATGGTCGAGAGGGCATAGGCCAGATAGCGCTTTGTCAGCGCTTCGCTCAGCGGCTCGTTGATAATGCGATCGTCTTCTGGTTCTAGTACGTCGGACATGCGCACCCCTAAATCTCCGGTGGGCGTAGAATCGCCACACTCATGTACAGGTTAACAGAAAACGCCGATTGGTTAACGAAGGAATACCATGCGCCACTGGCGATTGATTTTATTGACCATAGGGGTTTTGGGGCTCGCATACCTGCTGCATCGCTTCGTTCCGCCTCAACATAATCCTTTGCGGCCGCCCAATCTCACCGAACCGCTCGGGCTGGCGACCTATGGAAAGCTTACAGAGCTGAAATAT
>Ga0207422_1003382_pt1 | contig 16163 bp, 16 predicted proteins | sample MarCyaLeptolynsp_FD_187757 | JGI IMG/M metagenome (GOLD analysis project Ga0207422, IMG submission 187757) | Marine cyanobacterial communities from Panama - species 1 Leptolyngbya sp. (SPAdes) | ecosystem: Environmental > Aquatic > Marine > Unclassified | place: Panama: Panama City | collected...
AAAAAGAATCGCAAAAAGCCTTATGGCTACGACAAGCATCTTTACAAAGCTCGTCATTTGATTGAAAACTTTTTTGCCAAGCTCAAGCAGTACCGAGCGATCGCGACTCGCTATGACAAAACGGCTCGCAATTTTCTCGGGGCTATTCATCTAGCTGCTATTGTCATTTGGCTTAACTGATGACACGCTCTAGTTAAACTCGACCTTGTAGCCGCGCAACAACTGACCGAGACATTGCTATAGGCGGCATGGGGAATTAGACCATTGATTGCACTCATGACCTCACAAGCCTGTCACCCGTTTGTGCAAACAACACCTCACTCGCCGGGACATTTGCACGCACCGCCCGAAACATTCCAAAGCGACATAGCCCAGCCCCAAATGCCAGCCGCATCAACAGAAATGTGGGCACTTCTCGCAAGGATTTAATCAACCCGGTCGCGCCAAATCGAACAATTCCCGCTGGACGGACAATGCCCTGCCAGATGGAATCGAGCCATGAGGGTAGGGTTTCAGCAGTCCAGTCCGCTGTGGTGACTTCACCTGCAACCAGTCCCGTTGCCTCCAGTAATTCTGAAAATCCTTCAATGCTGGAAAATGCCGGATGAGACCATTGATCCAGCAGTTGCCGCATCACTGGTTTTTCCCAAAGATTGAGTGGAATCTGGCGATCGTCCCGCTGATTCCAATCGGCAACCACCAGAATTCCACCCGGTTTCAGAACGCGCAATAGCTCTCTGGCAAACTGCGTTTTATCCGGTATGTGGGGACCCGCTTCAATCGACCAAACCACATCGAAACTGGCATCTGGAAACGAAAGTGCCAGGGCATCATCCACCTTAAATTGAGCATTCACCTCCGGAGGAGTCAGTTCTTGAGCGCGTCTCACTTGCTGAGGACTGATGGTGATTCCTGTGACGGTAAAACTATAATCCCGCGCCAGGATGCGACTGCTGCCGCCAATGCCACAGCCTACATCTAAAACGGTAGTACCGGCAGGAAGGCGCTCAAGTTCTCCCCAACGCACCATCTCATGCACAAAATCTTCCTTAGCTTTGAGGAAATCTTTTTTGCGGGGTGGAGAGCCGTAGTGTCCCAGATGGATGTGTTCGCCCCAGTAGAATTCGAGAATGCCGTCGTTCGTCCAATCATCATAGGAATTGGCAACAGAATCGGCAGAATGATACTTACGAGCTGTGAGTAGATACAGCGCAATCCCGACTATCAGGAGTGCCAGAAAAATTAAGAACGTAGCAACGAATACATTCATTCAGACTGAACCTCAACCCTCAATACTTCTGTCTTTAATACTTTTGATTGTTGCACTGCTTGTACAATCGGGCGCTGAATTCGCCATCGTCTCGGTTGCTTGACGAAAGGATGCGTTCGCGCAGCGTCTCCATTGGGGAATCGAAACTAAACGGTCTGAGGTAGCATCCCATAGAAGGAATTGGGAACAGTCCAGCAGATCTCCCATTCGGAGAGTCTTGACATCCGAGAGCAGATGACTGTTTTCACGATGACAAGCTGCGAGACGATAATTGGGAATTCTTTCAGAAAGATGATGAATGTTGTGATAGCCGATATCTGCCGTAAACCACCTGAGAAGGGCTGGTAATTCTAAATAACTGCTGCCCTTAACTGCACCTAGAACATAGTCCCAGCCGGCTGTTTTGTGAGCATAAGCACCCTCAAAAATATGCTGCACAAAAAAGAGCCAGATGAAAATCGTTGCAGAACAACTGAGCGTAATGGAGTAAATGCTCCAAAAAAGACCACTACCCCATAAATGGCTCAGAAAAATCCAGCCACCGACAACACAAATATTGTTAAGCAGTAGATCCCAAAATTCAGCAGCCGACTGCCAGTGTTTTGACTGGTGGGCAGAGATTGCGTGCGCTAAGTTAAATTCTGAATCTTTCTTCAAATCGGCGAATCCATGATGGATGAAATCATAAACTCCCATGATTAAAACTAGCCTCGGCTTGATGACAAGGTAGAAAAAACCGCCAGGAATTCCCATTAATGGATGTCGCAGGACTTCATATAGTTTTTGATTGAACGGATCGAGCGTAGAAAACTCCTCGGTGGACAGGAAATCTGCAACGCCTCGATATCGCTCCCAGTCGCCATTGGTTTTGTGATGGTAGGCATGATCTCTTGACCAGCCATATTGGGGAATCGCGTTGATTACACCCAGCATGAACCCAATGATTCGGTTCATTCGCTTTGACCGAAAGAGAGAATAGTGTCCGCAATCGTGCATCAAAGAAAAACAGCGCAGGGAGAAGAGAATCAGCAGAGCAACGATCGGGGGTAGAAGCCATAGGGAAATTGGCGCTGCTTTCACCGCCAAAATCCATAACAGGACATAAGGAACAACAGTATTGAGAATTTGATAAGTTGCCCGCAGGTTACTGCTATCGATGTAAGTCGTCAATACAAAATCAGCTTTGCTGACCGTATCCGGTGGTTTGAGTTGACGGAAAGATTCGCGTTTTACAAAGGGATGAACCGATGTCGGAATCTGTCCAGAACGATTCAGGTAGTACTTGAGCATATGGGTCTCAATTCAGCGATACGTCGGGATGAGAGGATAGCTAGGCGATTGTCCGGCGACAGACTTCGCCATCGCCATCAGAGTTACTGCACAACTTTCTTCTGCAATGCACAAACAGCCGGTTGAAACTCTTCCCAAGTTTTACAAACTTGCTCGTAACATTGGGGTAGCGTGATGGGCAGGTTTTTCAGGTCAAAGAATGTGACCTGGTTAAACGATTCCAGCAGGAACACTAATTTTGTTGTGGGATTGTAAGTATCCACCGCTTCCAGAATGTGGGCATTCATAAAGTGGTGGCGCAGAATTACCGTGTCAGGAGCGGCTAACCAGGCGTTCAAAAAGGCAGCGAGACGCGATCGCGGTACAAAGTGAGTTTTGAAGGATTCTCCCGCAACGCCAACACCAGGGGAATTGGTGCTGCAAATAATGACACCCCGTTCTCCACCCAGATATCCAACCCAGGCATTGTAGCCGATCGCCAACAAATTTGTAGCAATAAACTCTTGCTGCCAGTCCAGCATATCGGGCGCTTCATTCATGAGTGCCTCCTTTGGGGGGTTAAGTCAGGTTGAAACTCTATCCAACGGTGTTGCACCTGTGCATAACAGTCAGCAGGGGAAATCTTAAGGTTTTTTAGCAGGTTGATATCGACTACACCATTACCGATAACCAGAAGCACGATCGCTTGATTCGGATCGTAGGTGGTAATTGCCTTCAATAAGGCTATGACTGCCTCTAGTTGCAGTTCCAGTGCTTGCAGATACGCTTCTACTTGCGCTTGTGGAATAAATTCCTGATGAAAGGTCACGCTATCTACCTCCCAATCGAACGCCGAAGAGATAGTATCTACAACATTGCATACCACTATTCCCTTGCCCGTGTGCAGATAACCATTCCAGGCAGTGTATCCGATCGGCAAGATGTTTTGCTGAATGAATCGATTTTGCCAGTAGCCAGAGCATCCTTGCCACAGGTCATTTCGCATTCGCATTAATTTCCTCCCGCAGAACTTTTGCTGCTTGCACCATACTCTTGAGTGAAGGAATCACCTCTTCCCAACCTCGATACCTGGGTGAAAAAAAACACAACGACAGCTCGCATCCGATGTGAATTGGCAAAAAGATGCGATCGCCAATACCAACCATTGATTGACTCATCCCGAACCCGCACAACCGATCTCGTATGGCAGAGCGCGGGGACTAAGTTGAAAAGCGCCACTCGCTTGGGGTATGGCAGTAAAATTCAGAGGGAATTATGAAGCGTTGAAAAAATTTCTTGATCGTCATCTGTACCTCGCAGATAGATTTAATCATTCAATCAACATCGGCGGGCATTCTAACTCAGAGATTCTTGTCTCATTACAGTTGCGGGACAGCGTCGGATTCACACCGAACTTTCCCCGTTACCTCTAGCGGCTACTCTCCGTTAGAACCGAGTTCTAACGTTAACTCTATCACTGCTCTCACAAACAGGGGAACTTTAATTTTTTTCTGGCGTTGCTAATTCAAAGTAACGCGATGTGCAACTAACTTGGAGAAGAAAATCTCACCGATGTAGGCTAGAGCATTATGAACTGACACTAGCTCGGTGAGACTATGTTTGATATCGAAGAGTTTATCATTGCTGTCTACCTTTGCATTGAAGAGCGCTTAAAGCACCTGACAGATGCCCATCCGCCCCGCGCTCGTGGCTTTGCGCAAAGTCTGAGCGATACGGAAGTCATCACCTTAGAAATCGTGGGTGAATTCCTCGGATACCACACAGATATTAACATTTGGCGTTATGGGAAGCGTCACTGGCAACATTGGTTTCCCGCATTGCCTCATCACACCACCTTTGTGCGACACGCTGCTAATCTGTGGGCTTACAAACAGTTGCTGCGCGAGCAACTGCTAGTGGGACTTTGACAAAAAATAACCCCAAGAAGGGCTGAAAGCCTTATCTATCAATTGTTTTAGATCGACAATGCATAAATCCTGAATCTGTATGGATTTGAGGCGATTTTACCCCCCTTGATGTATTTTCCCGATCTGGCAAGGCTTTCAGCCCTTTTCAGAGGAACAAACTTCCAAAGTCCCACTAGTTGACCTCAAAGCCGACGAGGCCTCCTTATATCGGGTGGATGGCTTTCCCATCCCCGTGTGTGGCTTCAAAAGAGCGCCTCGCTCTCAAGTGTTTAAAGGTTGGGCGAGTTTTGGACATTCAGCCACCAAGCTCGGCACGTTCTATGGCTTTCGAGGGCATCTATTGGTGAACGCCAGTGGCATCATCATGGGGCTGGAGCTGTCGGCTGCCAACGTCGATGAGCGGGATTGAGTTCCGGAGTTAGCCGTCGGGCTAGAGGGGACGTTGTTAGGTGACAAGGGCTATTTGAGACCGGCTCTCACCCTGGATTTGGCCGCACAAGGCTTAGAGTTATTGACCCCAACACGCCAGAATATGAAACAGCGACTTACCCCCTCCGGGAGTCGAACTCTCAGTCGCTGCCGTCAGATGGTGGAGACGGTGATTGGCCATCTGTGTCACTGGTTTGATATCGAACGAGTTTGGGCGCGAGACTTGTGGCATTTAACCCGTCGTATTGCCCGCAAACTCTTGGCTCATACTGTTATGGTCTTTCTCAACCTGATCCACGGGCGACCCCCTCTCCAGTTTGCTGGTATCATTCGCGATTAGAATTAGTTGCACATCGCGTAAGTATGAACTGATAAGCGAAAGTCCAGAAAACTTGTTCGGAATTTTGCAAAATCATATCGCCATTCAACAACACCCCCTTATCAAATCGTTCATCCCTCAGTTCAGCAACGCCGCACTTCTAGGGCGGTGAGGATGTCAATAATCTTCCACAATCACCGGAATACCTACATCCACTTGCTCGAACAAAGCCGTAATATCGGCATTTCGCATTCGCACGCAGCCGTGGGAAACCGCTTGGCCGATCAGTTCCTCGTTGGGAGTGCCGTGGAAACCGATAAAGTTGGTGCCATCTGTCCAAAACCCAATCCAGCGCACGCCAAGGGGATTTTTCGGGCCGGGAGGGATGATTTCTTCGGTAAACGGATGTTGCCAGGTGGGGTGCGGAACCATCTGAATGACTTCAAATTCGCCAGTTGGGGTTTCCCACCCTTGTCTGCCGATCGCGACAGGATAGCTGACAATCAGCCGATCGCCTTGATAGAAGTAAACGCGGCGATCGCGCAAATTGAGGATTAAACGCTTGAGTTCTTCTTGGGGTAAAAAACGGGACGGATTGCCGAGGGGAGGCAACTCCAAGATGGGAAGATACTCAAAGAGAGAGGGCTGAGCGATCGCGGTTGCTTCGAGGGAAGGAGGGTCCAAGGAAATCTCTATTCCCGAAGAGTGCGCGATCGCTTCAATCGCACTCATTCCTAGCAGTACGGGAACTGCTGTCGCCGCACCCATCAGTTTGCTTCTCAAACTTCGACCGTTCGCTCGTGCCATTGTCGCTCGCAATTCTTCTTCACTTCTATGATATTTTTCCTCTCTCGAAAATAAAAACAGGGCGTTGGTCAATCAAGAATGCTAATCAATAAATCGCACTACTCAATTACTGGTTTTTCGTAGATAGTTGCACTCAAAGCATTACGCATTCACCAACGCCAAAAACAGAGCTAGCATCGCAGGGAGTCGGGAGTCAGGGAATTGGGAGACAAGGGGGACAAGGGAGACAAGGAAAATTGGGGAATAGGGAGTCGGGAGATGGGGAGTTGGGGAATTTATTCATCCTTCATCCTTTCATAAAACTCTGAACCCTGAACCCTGAACTCTAAACCCTGGTAAAGTTTGCCGGATCTTGATCTCGCCGATGCCGAACGGGAATCGGCTGGCCTTGGCGATCGCCTGCGAGGGCGGCGGTTTCTTCTAGGGCCGTTCTCAACCGCTTGGCCGCATAGATAGACATATCGCGAGGGACGCTAATGCGATCGCGCAGATATCGCAGGGCCGGATCGGAACCGCTGGGGGGCTGACACGCTTCGCCCGCCATCATCGAGGTTAGGGCACACCGCAACGCCTCATCAAACGATTCGCGATCGCCAGGATTCACTCGAATAATGTTGGTGCGATGCTTCAAAACCCGCTGAAGCGCTTCAGCACGCGAGGTTTCCGGTTCCGGGTAAGTTACATCGGGCAACCCGAACCAAGGCCCGCTATCCACCCGGACTTGATTGAGTCGCGTCTGAGGTTCGCCATTTTCCCAGCAGCCTCCCATTTGAGGCGGCAGATCGTGAGCGTGGGTGTGGAAGTCGCTTTGAGTTCCCCGGTAGGTGGGGCGGCTTTCCATCGCCTCAAACCAAGCCGCTAGGTGCGGATTTTCTTCTCGCAAGGAGTACCCTTTGTAGTAGAAAAGACTGGCATTCATGCGTTCGACATAGGGCGTAAAGATGACATCTGCGGTACCGAACTCGTCGAGGAAGTAAGGCCCTGGCGTGCGTCCCAACGCTTCTTCCACTTCCGCCACTACACCTATAAATTTTCCGCCGTTGCGCTGTTCTTGGCTGCGCGATCGCGCCTGATAGCATAACCAAACGCACCAAGCTCTAAACAACAGCCTTTCCAACCGCCGCAAGGGGAAGACTGCTGGGTCTTCCATCCCCCGACTCAATGGGCCGTAGACCCGTTCGAGGGCAATCAAAATGTCGTCGCTCTCCACGAGGAGGCTACCGTCAAGGGCCAGGGCCGGTAACATTCCCGACGGGACTTTGCGCTTGTACCAGTCCTCTTTTGTCCCGTAGCAGAACATGGTCACTTTTTCGATGCGGTAAGGAATTTGTTTTTCCTCCAACCACAGCCAAACTTTTTGACAGTAAGGACACCAAGCATGGTTATCGCGGTAGAGAGTGACTCGAACCTCGGCTTCAGAACGACCAAAGAGGCGCAACCGGGCCTGAGAGTTTGTCGGCCCGTTAATTGAGTCTATTTGAAAGTCTGCGAGGGCCTCTAGTTCTTGCCAGCTTAGGGGAGCAATCGTCATAGAAAGTGGGTGTCCTTTTGATTTCAAATCAATCGAATTATAAATCGCCCATTGCAGACTGGTTTGTGAAATTGGGGTTGTCTCTATCGCATCAAGTCAAAAAAGCTTTCTACTTCTTGTCATTGAACTTGTTCGCTAAAGTTTCTGCGTCAGTTACCTGTAGCTGACTGATATTAAAATGCGATCGCTTGCTGCTTGCTGATACAAATACACCCCGAACTCACTTTGATGAACTCTCTAAAATAGAAATTTCCTAAAACAACGTTCGACACCCCCTTGAATGCGGACAATTTATTCAATTGTCTAATTGTCTGAAGTTCGCTACTCAACCAAACGAACCCCATGAATGGAAGTAGACGGCAACTTGGGGGGAACTGCGTTAATCTCGATTGTCTTGATATTGAACTTGGGAATAATCATGAATTTATCGCCCATTTCCATCAAAATATACTCTTCCTGAAGACCTTTTTGGAGATTGCTAACCATATTGGCTGTTTGAGTATCTGCTGGACTGGTCTGCCATTCAAAGGTCTGGCTAGTTCCATCAATATATTGAATTGTCATTCGGATCGTCTGACTCATAAACCTGTCCTCGTAAAAGTGTGATGTAGTGCGATCGGGTTTAGCATACTGTAACAATGACCTCACTAACAGAACTTTGAAGGTTATTTATGGAAAGGTGGGAAGATCTCAGTTGTGGTATACCGTCAAGTCGGTGCAGCCATTGCAGATTTGTCGTTAAATTGTCCCAAAAGGCCATAATCGTGTTTCACGTTAGAAATCTCTTCCTTGAGGGGTTCCGCGTTCTCTGCGTCCGTGCAGTTGATGGCAACAGACCGTCCGCAATTACACGGATCGATTAAAACTTCAATCAACTACTTTTAAGAAACCTTTGTGTAAAAGTTCGTAGATGCGATTAATTGCGTTTTGCTCGCGATCGCTGAAGGAACTGGAGTAGGAGAGACTCATGAGCAGGCGCTGGTCTTGGCGAGTAATGCAGCGAGACGAGAGAATGCGTGCTGTAATTTCTTCGAGGGTAGTTGCGGAATGAGTCGCTTGTGCTGGCATTGACTTAAAAAATGAATGATGAACCGTACTTGTTTTAATATCCGCGATTTTTCGGAGTAGCGATGCGATCGCTTAGATGGTTCCCTGCGATCTCCACGAGAGAAAAGCGCGATCGCAATCACCGCATTTCATCATTGAGCATTAAACATTCCGCATTAACAATGTCAAACAGCTTAATCCAGGTTACTGCTCGCTGGTCGCTGCAAAGATCTCAGCAAAAAAGTCCTGCATGGCTTCCCAGGAACGCTGGTCAGCTTCTGCGTTGTAGGCCGTTCCTTTAGCAGGATCGTCGCCAGCGTCGGCGTGAGTAAAGCTGTGAACCGTACCGCCGTACATTACCAATTGCCAGTCAACATTGGCATCCCGCATTTCCTGCATAAAGGCTTGCACTTGTTCGTCGGGGACAAAGGGATCGTCCGCACCGTGGAGGACGAGAACGCTACCTTGGATGTTGTTAGCATCTTCTGGGTTGGGAGTATCGAGATTGCCGTGAAAGCTGACGACACCGGCAACGGGTGCGCCGCTTCGAGCCAGTTCCAGGACGGTTCCGCCGCCAAAGCAATACCCGATCGCGCCGATTGTGTTGGTTTGGGTGAGGGGATGTTGTTGAAGCACTTTTACGCCAGCGTTGGCGCGATCGCGCAGCAATTGACGATCGGAGCGATAAATTTGGGCTTGGGTTGCTGCTTCTTCATTGGTGGTGGGACGGACTCCCTTACCGTAAATATCGGCAGCGAGGGCAACATAGCCTAACTTCGCCAGTTTGCGCGCGCTTTCTTTCTCGTGTTCTCCTAACCCTTTCCAAGCGTGAACGACTAAAACTCCCGGCCTCGGATCTTTGTTGGCCTCATCGTAGGCGAGATAGCCTTCGAGGACGGTTTCTCCTTGCTGATAAGCGATCGTCTCGGTGTGGATGGCGGCTCGTGCGGGGAGGGCAACCGCTATGGTAATGAGGAGCGCGATCGGGATGAGCAACAAGGGCAACCAATACTTTTTCATCATTTCTCTTTAAGCGAAGGACAATGGTTTTGACTTCCGGAGATGTTAAAGTCCCAATATAACGCTACGTTGAGAAGTTACGATATGGGTCGGACTTGCTGGAGAACAGCGTCGGATTTGTCCGTCGCGGGAAACGTGGAAAGTTCGCCTTAAACATCAAGCATTGAACTTGTCCCAACTCCCTTTGATCTCTTCTCTCGTCAAAGTTTCAGGTTATTTGCACTAGACGTAATTCTAATGTCCGATCGCGTCCATCAATCCAACAAAACCTGCGTCCGCGCCCTCATTTCTGGCAGAGTCCAGGGCGTGGGATATCGCTATTCAACCGTCGAGAAAGCCAGGGAATTGGGCGTTGAGGGTTGGGTGCGGAATTTGCCAGACGGACGGGTTGAAGCGCTTTTCGCGGGAGATCGCGCTGCTGTCGAGCAAATTGTGCTGTGGTGTCACCAAGGGCCAACCGCCGCAGTGGTTCGCCAAGTTAACCTTGAGGAAGCGGATGGGTTGGGAATTCAAGGGTTTACAGTGCGCTATAGCAGTCCGACTTAGGTCGCGAAAAAATCTCTGAGAAAAGGGAATTAGGAATGTGCGGAGCCGAGAAAAATGAACTGGAAATGGGGAGCGCGATCGCAACCACAGAATGCTTCGAGATTTCGCTGTATCAGAACTGTGGGGATAGTTTTCGGTCTGGTTTCGAGTTTAAGTTTTGCAGTTCTAGCAGTATCCCCCAAAGAAGAGCAAGATTGGCGATCGCAGGACTTTTGGTGCGGCGATTTTCTGCAAAGCGGGCCGCTCAAAAAATGGGCTGCACGACAGCACTCCAAACGTTGCAACACGCCGACAGCCCAAAAGTTAGCAAATGTAATTGTTAAACCTTGCGATCGCTTGCTACAAAATATGCCTATTGTGCATTCCATCAAGTTTGGCGATATCGAGGCCGAGACTTACGAGGATATGCACTGTAACATAAACAAGCGCTTAAAGATTTCCCGCAAAGGAAAGGTTTATATTGATGAACTTTTGACATCGCGATTCCCAGATACTTGGATTCTAAACGACCGGGAAGAGCAATGTTTCTTCTACAACATTGGGGTAGACCAAATCCGAGATTTAGATGGCGATCGCGAACCCGAAATCCTCGTTACCTATCACACGAAAGGCGCTCACTGCTGTGCGGGTCTGCTGATTTATCACTACGATCTCGATCGAGATAAATATCATGCTTTGTCTCACTATTTTGGCGAATTGGGCTATCAAGAAACTAAAGGCTTGAAGGATTTAGACGGAGATAGAATCCTAGAGTTTGATGTTCCAGATGACAGCTTGTTTTGGGACTATAAAATTTTGATAGCAGAAATTTGGCAGTATCGTCAAGGCCGAATGTACGATGTTACTCGACGCTTTCCAAATGAGGTGCGCCAAACCGCATTTACGATTTTGGAACATTATCGTAGCTTGACCGATGAGGCAAAAACAAACTGGTATGGTCGCGGCCGTTTAAGCGCTTATCTGGCTTATAAATATATGCTGGGCGAAGCTGAAGACGGCTGGCAAAAAGTACGACAAATTTATCCAGGGGCAGATCGCGAAGAAGTATTGAGCAACATAAAAGAAGCCATTAAAGAACTTGGATACATCCCTGGAACTCACACAGAGCGAGTCGATTTAGAGCCGGAGCCTACAGAAATTAAAAGCAGTAGAAGAGGTCTTGCACCCAATCAGAAGCAACGCCACTTGCTCAACGCAAAAGCAGGGCAACAATTGACGGTAAAACTGAGCGATATTGCTTTTGAAAAGGGGACTATCGAGATTCGTCTCCTTACTCCCCAAGGTCGCCTTCTCGGAACTCTCGATCGCTATCAACAGCGTCGCTGGCAAGGCAAACTCCCCAGGAGTGGCGATTATGTTATTGAAGTTTATTCTCCGACTGGGGCAAAGTATTCCCTAGAGTTTGACGTTCTGCAACCTCAATAGATAGCGGTCAAAGATTGCAGTGCAGAGGGATACCTGCGCAACTGGCCGCGATCGCACCTGTAGCCGCAACCCGAAGCGAGATCGCGCTTCGGGGAACACAAAGAGAAACAACACCTTCTTTTAAGAACAAGAGAACAGAAATCCATTTCCTCGCTCAAAAAAATATGAGACGATGCTGTCATTGCCCCGAATCCGGCAGTGCAGAATCGTATCGCGCAGCTATCCGGGATAGGGGTTAGACGATTGCACAACTGCAACCCCAACATCCCCAAAATCAGACCTCTTTGCCAACAATTAAACGATATAGGATGGAGAAATTACCATGAAGTTTGCACTACCGCTGAAATTAGCAGCCCTAGCCACAGCAGCTATTTCAACCTTTACCCCCCTGAGTGCAGCACAGGCGGCATCTATTTTCGATCAACAAGAAGTTGACCAGGGTAAATTTGTGGCTGTTGCCTCGCCTTTTGACCGAGGTTATACCCTCATCATCATCGAGCAAATTCCCGGCAAGCGAACCTGCTGGAGTGAAGGTGGCTCAAATCCCATTGTCATCAATCCTCTGTGGGACACTTTTGACTTTTCTGGCATTTGTCGGCGCAACAGAGATAGCAACGGCTACTCCATTCGCGTCGATAACGACGATCTCGGACTTGATTACCTCCTGAACATTGTCCAGCGCAATGGCGAACTGCTTCTCGTGGGTACCCCTCGCGTTGGCGTTCGCGGGAACGAAATTCTCGTGGGTAGAACGAACGGAATTGCTGGCGGTGTCCTGAAAATCAATCTCGAACCCGGTTGGCGCTTTACCAAACGCGCCTATCAAGGCAAAACCCTCGGCCACGTCTACTTCACCAGAGGCGGTAGCGTCACAGGTGGTGGCGGGACTTCTGGCGGCGGAGGCACCACAGGTGGCGGTGGGACTTCTGGTGGGGGCAACACCACTCTCGTATTTCGAGACATTGCTCGCGACATTTACAAATCAGAAATCGAACAAGCAGTCAAGATTGGGTTTATTGCCGGTTTTCCCGAAGATAATACCTTCCGGCCTCTAGCTTCGCTGACCCGCGAACAACTAGTGTCGATGGTGTTTGAAGCGGTTAAGACCGTTCCCAACCTCAACATTACCGCCCCGTCTTCGGTCTCCGCTGCACCCTTCCCCGATGTCCCCGCCGCTCGCTGGAGTGCGGCAAAAATTAAGTGGGCGCGGGACAATCAAATTGTTCAAGGCTATCCAGAAGACGGCACGTTTCGACCGACGCGCAATGTGACGAGGGCAGAACTCGCAGCGGTGATGAAAAAAGCCGCGCAGTACGTTCGCACTCAACGCGGTCAGACGGCCCAACTGACAGCGAAACAATCACCCGTGACATTCTCAGATGTTAGCGGCCACTGGGCGGCGAATTTGGTGCGCGAAATGTCTGCTTACTGCAATGTAGCTTCTCCCCTCAACGAAAGCGGGACGCGCTTTGCGCCGAATACCGCTTCGCAGCGGAATTATGCAGCGACGGCAACGTTGCGAACCCTGAACTGCGTTAAGAACGATAACTAATCTTGCCGTGCCGAACAAAATTGGGGAATGGGTTAACTTTTACAAGCGTTCCCATTCCCAAAAATTTAATTTAGTTTTGTTCGCTAGCGCGCGATCGCGCCATCGACCTCTTAGAAACTAAACAAGTACCACTTGCCGTCGCGGTTGACGAGCTTCACTTCTTCAGCGTTCTCACCGCTGGGGCCGAAGGCTACGGGAACAGTTGCTTCTGTCCCGTCTTCGCTAATGACTGCATCACCAGTCACTTTACCCTCAGCAAAAGACTCAACAAATTCGCCTTTGTCTTTGTCTTCTGTGGAGAGTTTACAGATCCGCTGAGTATCTTCGTCGTTCTCTCCAGTCGGATCGCACAGTTCTTTCAGGCTCTCGAAATCCTCAGATTTTGCCGCGTCAAAAACCACTTGTACGACTTTTGCCGGTTCGGTCATATCCACTTCAGTTGTGGCTTTCTCATCAGCCTTTTCACCATCAGCTTTCTCGCCGTCGGTTTCGGTAGTAGCTTTCTCGTCGGCTTTTTCGCCGTCAGCTTTTGCGGGAGCGGGCGTTTCCGTTTCAGCAGCGGGTTGTTCGGTTGCTTCTTTCGGGGACTCAGCAGCGGTGGGGTCTTCGGTGGAAGGCGTGCTGCAAGCGGTCATTCCCAACGCGATCGCGATCGCGGCGGCTGCCGTTGTATTAAAAAAAGCTTTGTAGGACATAAGTGTTGCTTAATTTCTCAAAATGGGTTATGCATTTGGTCGAGATTTAATGATGCCACAAATTTTAAAAAATGCAACTTGTGCGGGCAAAAACCCTGAAATTGCCAGCAAGCAAACCTCAGCGAGATCGCGCGTCAATGTCGATCGCACCTCAACCGATCGATCTTGCTTGCTGCGCTCTCTTGACTTGTTTGACCGAAGTAAAAGATCTGCAATTGCTAAGTTCTTAATATTTTGTTACAAAATAGCTAGAACTACAGCTTAACAATGGATGTCTTTATGTTTGGTGGCATTGTCGGTTCGAGCGGCGATCGCGGCAGCGATTGGGGAGAAAACCTCCTCAATACTGTTGCAAGCAACACCCTGCGCCACCTGTTTACTCGCAGCGATTCAATCGATGTCAAGGTGTGCTGTAACCCTTCTAGCAAGCTGTTGCAAGGCAGCATCGACAGTTTCAAAATGCACGGTCGGGGTCTAGTCATCCGTCGAGAATTTCGCACGGAAGAGATGTCCTTTGAGACAGATGCTGTTTCAATTGACTTCAGCTCAGTTCTCAAGGGTCAACTCGCTCTCAAGCAACCGACCCAAGCGATCGCGCTGGTTAAACTCGCCGAAGCAGACATCAACCAGTCTTTTCGATCGGAGTTAGTACGCAAGCGCCTAGAAAACTTGACCCAAGCTGCTTTAACCGATCTCTCTGGCGGCGAACCTGTTTCCTTTACCGATGTCGAACTCACCCTACTCCCCAATAATCGAATTCAACTGTTTGCCAAAGCTGACTTAACCAACCGGATCGTCCCCGTCAGTTTGAGCTGTACTCTCGCCATTGCCAAGCGCCGGCGCATTCTGTTTCAAGGCGCTCGCTTTGAAGCCGATGCCGTTCCAGAAGAGGTTCGGGATTTATCCGAGCGGTTAACAGAAACCCTCGTCGAAATCCTCAATGAAATGGTCGATCTCGATCGCTTTAACCTGGATGGCGTTCTTCTGAGGCTGAATCGTCTGGAAACGAAGGGCAAGCAGCTCATTTTCAGCGGCTACGCCCAAATCGAGAGAGTTCCGACCACTGGCTGAACCGCTACCCGTCAATAGACGGCGAGGGAGTAGGGAATAGGGAGACAAGGGGGACAAGGAAAATTGGGGAATTGGGGAATTGAGGAATTGAGGAATTGAGGAGGTGAACTTCTGTGTCTTTACGCTTCCGACTCACCCAAAACCTGACGCTGTGCGGCGAGCAACATTTCAATTCCGCGTTCGGCCACATCCAGCATTTGGTTCAACTGCACGCGACTAAAACTGCCTTCCTCCGCCGTTCCTTGAACTTCAATCAGGTTGGAATTGCCCGCCATCACCACATTAAAGTCAATATCAGCGGCGACATCTTCGGGATAGTTCAAATCTAAGAAGACCTCTCCGTCGATTAATCCCACCGAAACAGCAGCGACGGGATAGCGGAGGGGGGATTGTTCTAATGTGCCTTGTTTGAGCAGTTTTTCGATCGCGATCGCTAGGGCCGCGTATCCCCCTGTAATTGAGGTTGTGCGAGTACCCGCATCTGCTTGCAAAACATCGGCATCAATCGTGATGGTTCGCTCCCCCAACGCCTTCAAATCGAGAGAAGAGCGAAGGCTGCGGCCGATTAAACGCTGAATTTCCTGAGTGCGTCCAGAAAGCTTTAACAGCTCGCGGGGGTGGCGTTGTGGCGTTGCTCCCGGCAGCATTCGATACTCCGCCGTCAGCCAACCTTGACCGCTGTCGGCTAAGAATTTAGGAACGTTGTCGGCCACACTGGCAGTACACAAAACCTTTGTCTCGCCACAACAGGCCAGGACAGATGCAGCCGCAAAGCGCGTAAACTCTGTTTCAAAACGAATAGGGCGCAGTTGGTCAGGCTCTCTGCCATCGGGACGCTGCCAAGACATAGGGGGCGATCGGTAATTTCTCCCATCAATTTTATAGCAGGAAGCTGGGTTCAGTTATCAGCACCTGACTGTGAGGGAGTAGGGTGTGGGAGAATTAGGGAATTGGGGCATTGGGGAGATGGGGAATTGGGGAATTTCTTCATCCTTCATCCTGTCTTGCCGAGTGTTCCCTTGCGTTTGTCAGCATTCCCTTGCGTCTTACGCCGACGCGGGGTCTGATATGAAATCCTTTTGAAGACTTGACTCAAAACCGATGCAAACTAACACGGGTCTCAAGGTTGCTCCACAATTGAGGGGCCAACGAACCCACTGATACGTCGGGGGTCCGGGGGGGGCGTAACGCTCCCGGTGGGGGGTCTGGGGGGCAAAACCCCCCAGAAAAGCCAGGGTTTTAAGGAACCTCATC
>Ga0207422_1003387_pt1 | contig 16135 bp, 12 predicted proteins | sample MarCyaLeptolynsp_FD_187757 | JGI IMG/M metagenome (GOLD analysis project Ga0207422, IMG submission 187757) | Marine cyanobacterial communities from Panama - species 1 Leptolyngbya sp. (SPAdes) | ecosystem: Environmental > Aquatic > Marine > Unclassified | place: Panama: Panama City | collected...
CCATGAAAATGCTGATTGCGCGTTCGATGTAAGATATCGAACGCTTCTTTTGCTCTGCGCAGCCCCATCCGGGGCTGCGTCCTCGGTGCCATTCCCACCGCCCAATTCTGGTCGGTGGAGCACCTGCGGGCGCGCAGTCGCGCTTGCGAAATCGCTGATTTCGAAACAGCATTCCATGTCTAAGCATCGTTCATGGACGCGCTGGGCATCTTCGCAATCGTGGTGCAAGAGACGGCTTGCGTTAGCAAGCCGCAAGGCCAAGGGCCGCCCGGAAGGGTGGCGCCGAAGGCGTCGGCCCCCCGGAGGAAGCCAAGCGGCCCGGATGGGCCGCGCCCGGCGCCTGAGGGCGCAAACCCAACCAAACCACACACCAAAAAGGGCGACCCGGTTGCCCGAGCCGCCCCTTTCTTGCCCTCTCCCAAAGGCTTTATCTGAGTTCGATCAGAACTCGGTCCGGACCGTCACACCATAGGTGCGAGGCTCCTGGATGAACGCTGAGCGAGCGGTGTAGCCTGGGCTGCCGCGAAGCGTGGTGTTGAAAGTCACGCCACGGGTGACCTGATCGGTCAGGTTGTTGGCCCATGCTTCAAGCGTCCAGCTCTTATCCTGAGCGCCGATGCCCGCGCGCAGGTTGACCTGCGTGTTGCTGTCCTGAACATCGAACGGAAGCAGGATCGTGCCGCCGCTACCCGGGTTGGAGGCCTGGGTAGAGGTCCGGCGATCGCTCTCGGTGCGAACCTGAGCAGACACGAAGCCGGTCAGATAGTTACCGATATCGGCTTCGTAGTTAGCGCCGACAATCGCGACCACCGATGGTGCGTTGGTCAGCTTGTTGCCGCACAGCTCGGTCACCTGTGCAAAGGTGATCGTACCAGCACAATCGTCAGGATAGGCGGCATCCGTCACCGTCAGGCCAAGATTGAACGACAGTCCATCGGTCGGCCGAACAACTGACTCGAGCTCGAAGCCCTTGCTGATTGCCGTCGGCACGTTGAAGGTCTGGAACGCCGCGCCTGTAAATTCGAGAATTTGCAGGTTGGCGAATTCCTGATGGAATGCAGCAATGTTCAGCGTTACCGCGTCGTCAAGCAGCAGGGCTTTCATACCGATCTCGAACGCATCCACTTCTTCCGAGAGGAAGGTCGGGTCGGCCCCGTTCACGGCAGCAGTCACGTCAAGGTTGATACCCCCAGCCTTGTAGCCGTGAGTGAAGCTGCCGTAGATCGTCACCGGCGCGTCAAACTCGTATGAGATCTTACCAGTGTAAATCAGCTCTTCATCGCTGAACGGCACATTGTACTCTGCTGGCAAGTTGGGTGCGCCAATCGCAGGAGCGGTAAAGCCGAAGCAACCGAGACCAACAATCACCGCGCCGAACGCCGCTGGGATCGCTCCGGTGCCGAGGCCATTGAGGCCCGCCAAACAAGCCGGGTTGTTGCTGGCGAGCTGGTCATAGCCACCCTGCTTGCTCTCATCCGAATAGCGCAGGCCAACGGTCAGTTTCAGGCCATCTGCGACTTCCAGCACGTTGTGCGTGAAGATCGACCAGCTTTCCGCGTCTTGCGAATACTGGTTGAGGGCGGTCGTTCCCACCGGGCTGACGCCGGTCAGCAGCTGGATCGGTGCCGGACCGAACGCGCCACCAACAAATGCGCCGTAGAAACGGTCTGTGTCTGGCCCGAGTGAGAACAGCGTGGTCGACTGAATTTCTTCGTCAGAATAGTAACCGCCGACAAGCCATTGCAGCGCGCCGTCCATGGCTTCACCCTGCAAGCGAAGCTCGTGAGTCATCGTCTTGATGCTCACATCGAGATCATCAACGTCAAACCAGTCGACGCCTGAGAAGTCAGTGTCGTAGCTTTCGTTCGATTGGAAGTCACGGTAGGAGCCGATGTAAATCAGGTCAGCGCTGTCGCTAATCGGAATCTCGATTTCGCCGGTGATACCCCATTGATCAACTTCCGCCATCGGAACCCGGTTGACCGTTGCGGTCCGGCGATCCAACGCGGCTTCAGCAGCGGTTTGATCGAAAGGAGTGGTTGCCGGCTGAACATGCGCTTGAAAACCACGCGGCCCAAGACCGACGGCGTTGTAGACCCCGTTGTTTTCGTTCGCTCCAGCAAGCACTTCAATCGCGGCGCAGCACTGATTTTCGGCGTGCGAATAGTCAAAAATCAAGCGCGCACGAATGCCGCTCTCACCTTCGTAGCCCAATTGGCCGCGGACCAAGAATTGGTCAACGGTGTGGGATTCGCCAATCTTTGTGCCAGTGCGGTCGATAAGGTCAACGAAACCATCGCGGTTGCGATAGGCGCCGGTCAAACGGACAGCCAAAGTATCCTCAACCAGCGGCGCGTTGATGGCGCCCTGAACGTTGATCAGATTTTGACTGCCATAGGTGGCATTAGCGAAGCCTCCGAATTCAGTGACATCGGGGCGCACAGTGGTGATGTTCAATGCACCCGCTGACGTGTTGCGTCCGAACAGCGTGCCTTGCGGACCACGCAGAACCTCAACCCGCTCGATATCGACAAATTCCGACAGAGCCACACCGGGGCGTGACTGGTATGCGCCATCGATGAAGATGCCGACGGCCGACTCAAACCCGATGTTGTTTGACGTCGTACCGACACCGCGAATCCGCAGCACCACTGATCCCGAAGCGATTTGCGCGCTCGAAGTCGAGAAGCTTGGCGAAACCGCACCGATGTTCTGGACGTTGACAACGCCTTGCTTTTCAAGCGTCTCGGGCGTTACCGCTGTAACTGCGATAGGAATGTCTTGAACGTCTTCTGCGCGGCGGGTCGCCGTAACAATAATAACGTTGTCGCGTGCAGCCGGTTCGGCCTCAGTATCGTTGCCTTGGGCAATGGCCGGTGTGGCCAGAAATGTGCTGCCCATAAGGGCAGCCGCAGAAACTGCGAGCTTACGTGTCATAGGTTTCCTCTCCACAAACCTGGTGTCACAATCCCTTTTGCCGGGATTTGCGCCGCGCACCCTATCAGGGCTTACGTACCTAACAAGAGTCATAGGCAGCTAATTGACGACAGTAGCAAAAATGCAACATTCACGAATGTGGGGCAGGATTGCTTCATTGCCACGCGCTCGGACGAAACAAACTTACCAAAGCATCCGCGCGATTGGCGGAATTCTGCCATTTAGTAGCGAAGACCGAACCCGAGCCAGACCGTCCGCGGCACTCCCAAATCGAGCACACCGCCAGAATTTCGTGTAACTATCTCTTCGTCAAAAAGATTCTCGCCTCTGACAATGAGCGCAAATTTCCCTGACAAAGGTGCTCGAAGATAAGCGTCAAGAGTCGTCGCAGCGGGCAAAACATCGGTTTCTTGATCGTCTTCGAACTGCGAACTGACATGGCGAAGAGTTGCGGACACATTCCATCCTTCCGAGGGCTGCCATGACAGCGTCGCCGACGATGCGAATTCAGGGGTTTGCGGTGGACGGTTTCCCGCCAAGGCAAGCGAAGCGCCTTGTCCGACAATTTCGGCATCGGTGTAGGCAAGCGAACCCATCAGGCTGACTTTGCCAAATGTGAGTTTGGCGCCCGCTTCAAGCCCTTGCGCAGAGATCGCGGGCAGGTTTTGCCGCTGGCGCAGATTGGGCTGAAGTGTCACGTTGGCAATCGCGTTCTCCACCTCGTTGTCAAACGCAGTCAGCGACACTGAGACAGCGTCACTTGGCCTCCAGTCAAAGCCTATCTCGAAGCCTTCGAGCCGCTCGTTTTCGAGCGCAGCATTGGCCTGCGTCACAACCGGAAACACCACGAATGGGCGGTACAATTCGTTGAGTGTCGGCAGTCGCAGGGACGTGTATGCGGCTCCCCTTATCCGGGCGCCCGCCCCCAGATCCCAGGTTGCACCGGCGCGCCAGCTGACCGACCAATCGCTGCGGTTGGGCGCGATCGATTCGCTCACCACTGCACCGTTCGCATCGACCGCTCGGAAAAAACCCTCACGGATGGTCGTGCGATCAGCGCGCAATCCGCCTGTGATCAGGAGCGGGCCAAGTTGCCAATCGTCTTCGACGAACAATCCAAGATCGGAGTTGGTCCCGCCCGCGCGGCGGCGTTCACGCAATGCCCCGGTGAAAGCGCTGTAGGCTTCTTCTTGAAGCTCACCTTCGGCGCGACGGTAATCAAGGCCGAGCCGGAGCGTGTGATCATCGCCCACAGGCGGTCTTACCTCGAGCTTCCCGCCAAGACCCGTCGACGGCGTGTTGCGCTGATCGAGCACCCGCACAAACCGCGTCGAGCTTATGATGATGTTCGAAAAGTTGCGCGCTTGGACATACGCGAGCGCATCGAACTCCCAATCTCCTCGGCCGACCACCCGAATGCTGGCGTCCTGACCTTCGGTGGCAGAATCCGCCCCGTCGAACCGCAACGTGCGGTGGTCTTCGTAAACCAATCCCCGCGCTTGGAACTCCACTGTGTCAGACAGCGGAGCGACAGCGCGCACCCCGACGGACCATCCATCAAAGGCTGCGCGCGCCGACGCCGGCACGCGCTGGCTCTCCGGAGTGGTAAAGAAACCCTGGCCTCGATCCCAACGACCGCTCAAAGTTATAAAGCCTTCGCCGAGTTTGCCGGCGACCGTGCCAGAGGCCTCGGTTTCTTCGCGGTCGTTGATCAGAAAACTCCCCGATACCGCACCGAGATCTTCAGCGTCCGCGCTCTCCAGTTCGATTGTCCCTGCAAGCGAACCGGCTCCAAATGGACCAGAGCCACCGCCGCGTGTGACCCGGATCTGTCCGAGGCGCTCCGGCGCGATCGAGGTGAAAGGCACATAGCCGAAGAACGGGTCGGTCACCGGGACACCATCGAGAACCACCAGCGCGCGGCTGGTGGCATTGCCGCCCAAGGCGCGCAAGGTCACCCCTTGCGCGCTGGGGTTTGAAGATCTGCTGTCTGATCGCCGGAACTGCTGAAATCCAGCGACGTTCTCGAGCACGTCTTCGATCCGCCCTGAGCCCGAAGAAATGATCTGCTCACGATCGATCGTGGTGACAGAATATGCTTCTTCCGAGGGCGCTTGGTCGAGGCCGGAGCCTGTAACAAGAATCTCGGCATCGGAGCCCGTATCTGGCACCTGGGCCGTTGCCGGGGTTGTCATAGCAATAGCGAGGGTGGAGCAAGCGAGCCGGATTGTGGTAGTCATGCGCGGGCGCCTAGACGATTGCGTGGACATAGTCAGTTGCAAAATGCAATCATGACTCGCTTTTGACCGCACACTGTGCTTACATTAGTGTAAGTAAGGGAGAGAAGAACATGCTTGCAACCGCGCCGGACCTCGACGTCCTTATTGTTGGTGCCGGGATTTCCGGAATCGGCATGGCCGCGCATATGGAGATGAAAGCCCCGCAGCACTCCTATGGGATTGTCGAGCGGCGCGCCGAAATCGGTGGCACATGGGACCTCTTCCGCTATCCGGGCATCCGTTCTGACAGCGACATGCACACGCTTGGGTTTGATTTCGAGCCTTGGCGTCATGAGAAATCAATCGCCGACGGTCCCTCGATTCTCGAATATCTCAATCGAATTGCTGATGAGCGTGATATTCGCCAAAAAATTCGCTTCGGCCACAAAGTGATCTCTGCTGATTTCCGCGAAGATGAAGCGCGCTGGCATGTTGAGACTGAACTGGAAGACGGCACCCGCAAGCTGATCACAGCGAACTTCCTGTATCTTGGATCCGGCTATTACGACTACGACGATCCCTATGATGCGGGCTTCGATTTTTCTGAGTTTGACGGTCAGGTGGTTCACCCGCAGTTCTGGCCCGAAGACCTCGATTATGCCGGCAAGAAAGTCGTGGTTATTGGGTCTGGCGCGACCGCTGTGACCATCGTGCCGTCGATGGCGGATACAGCCGCGAAGGTGACCATGCTTCAGCGCACACCCACCTGGATGGTGTCGCGGCCCGCCAAGGATAAGCTCGCGAACTTTCTGCGCAGCGTGCTTCCCGAAAGCCTCGCGTACAAGATTACTCGATTCAAGAATATCCGCATGCAGGATTTCACCTTCAAAGTGGCACGCAACAAACCCGAGAAAGCCAAAGACAGCCTTTACAAAGGGCTCGAAAAGGCGATGGGGCCAAATTACGACAAAGCCAGCTTCACGCCGCCGTACAATCCCTGGGAACAACGCCTTTGCCTGGTGCCCGATTCTGATTTCTTTGAAGCGATCAATGCTGGCACCGCGGATATTGTGACGGGTCACATCGAGGCGTTTGAGAAGAGTGGCATCCGGCTCAAGTCAGGCGAGTTTCTCGAAGCCGACATTATCGTAACGGCGACCGGCTTGAAGATGGCAGTCGCGGGTAAGATCGCGATCAGCCACAATGGTGAAGCCGTCGATTTCACTCAGCGGTATTACTACAAAGGCTGTATGTTCTCGAATTTGCCCAATCTTGCGGTGGTGTTCGGGTATCTCAATGCCAGCTGGACACTGCGCGCTGATATCAACTCAGATTACATTTGTCGGGTCCTCAATCACATGCGCGCCACAGGCACCGACGTGGCCACACCGGTGCTTTCTGCCGAAGCGGAAGCCGCCATCGTCGAGGACGACATCTACGATTTTTCATCGGGGTACATTCAACGCGCCAAGGAAATCAATCCAAAGAGCTCGACTCAGTTTCCGTGGCGCTTGAACCAGGAGTACGTCGTAGATCGCAAGCAAATCAAAGAAGATCCGATTGCTGATGGGCTGCTTAGTTTCTCGCGGGCTGGAGCTAATGCGCAGCATCCAGAGGAACAGCTCGAAGCCGCGGAATAATCGCGCCTTCCCGGTAGCCTTGCCTTAGCTCTTCGCTTAGAGCTGTGAGCATGACTGCATCGGACAAAATCTGGACCGCAGGGCTCGTCGTTATTGGTGACGAGATCCTTTCAGGTCGCACACAAGACAAGAACATCTCCCAAGTCGCCAGCTGGCTCCAGGTTCAAGGCATTCGCTTGGCGGAGGTGCGCGTTGTGCCGGATGTGCAGGACAAAATCGTCGAAGCCGTCAACGCGCTGCGAGCAGCCAATGACTATCTGTTCACAACGGGCGGGATTGGGCCAACCCACGATGACATCACCGTCGATGCAGTTGCGGAAGCTCTGGGTGTATCGGTTGTGATTCACGAGGACGCACGTGCCTTGCTCGAGCGCTATTATGCCGACAAGGGCGGCCTCAATGAGGGAAGGTTGCGGATGGCGCGCGTTCCCGATGGCGCAGATTTGATCCCTAATCGCATGTCGGGGGCTCCGGGCATTCGCCGCGGGAACGTAATCTTGATGGCGGGTGTGCCGCATATCGCGGCCGGCATGCTCGACGCTTTGACCGGTAAGCTCGAGGGCGGTGCTCCACTGATCACGGAGACAATCGGATGCTGGATCGCCGAAAGCGAAGTCGCTCACTTGCTGCGCGAGGTCGAGGACGCGCACGAGAATTGCCAGATCGGGTCCTATCCGTTCTTCCGTGAAGGCAAGGTCGGAGCAAATTTCGTGATCCGCTCGACCAGCGAAGAGGACTTGCGCAGCTGTGTCGATACGCTGACCGATGGTTTGGCAACCAACGGGTATGATTTCACCCCTGGCGGGATTTGAGCCACAAAACGAAGGCTCTCAAAACGCCCCTTTAACTGTTTCTCCTTATCATCGCTGGCGCGATGACCACGGCATACATCACGATTGACACCGAGTATTCTTCTGGCCTGTTTAAGGGGCGAGATGCGCACAGTCGGCTCGACAACTTCAGCCGTTCTATTGGCTGTGTCACGCCTGATGGCCCCGCCGGTATCACACACCAACTTTCGCTGTTCAAAAAATACGGCCTCCGCGCGGTGTTCTTCGTCGATCCGATGCCAGCAATGGTTTGGGGAATCGGCGCAATCGAAGACGTAATTTGGCCAATCCTGGAAGCGGGCCAAGATGTGCAATTGCACATTCACACAGAATGGCTGGAGTTGGCTGGTGCGGACGCCATTCTGCCAAGCCGCACCGGAAATAACATAAAAGACTTTGGTTTCGATGAACAATGCCAACTGCTCGAGTATGCGCGCGACACCCTTGTCGCTGCGGGCGCGCCCAAGCCAGCGGCATTCCGCGCAGGGAACTACGGTGCCAATGATGACACCCTGCGGGCTCTGGCGGAACTCGGGATACGCTATGACAGCAGTCACGCGCCAGGTCTGGTGGGAGCAGGCGCTTGCGAGATCGCACTGGGAGCCGAAGATCGCGCCCCGCTGCTTTACGAGGGCGTTGTCGAAGTGCCCATTGGTTGTATCGGGACAATCAACGGCGGGCTGCGCCACGCCCAAATCACGGCGCTGTCGCTCGATGAAATGAGCGCCGCCATCGAACACGCAAGCGAGCTCGACGAGACCGCTTTCGTTTTGGTCACGCACAGCTTTGAACTCATCAACAGGACATCGCTGGCCATGAATCGCGTCGTGCGCTCACGATTTGAAGGTCTTTGCGAAGCGCTGGCACAGATGCCGGGCGTCGATACTGGCGACTTTTCCACCTCTCCCCCGTTGCACTTTGGGCCGCGAACCCAGCGCGCCCCCGAGCCGCTGCCCGCCGATGTCCTGCGCACAGGCCGAAGGCTGGCAGAGCAGTTCATCTCCAACAGGCTTTACGGGGCCGTGTGATGGGTGCCATGGCCAAGATCGATTTCACAATCGGCTCGCGCCGACTCTTGTCTGTCCAACGGGAACTGGCAACTTGGGCGTTCACTTTGGAAGATGTCTTGGGTTTAGGAGCGGATTGGACTCCGCCCCCCACAGGCCGAGATGGTCTGCGTGTTCTGTCGGCTCCGCAATCCGAGATAGGAACAATACAAGCCGCGTACCCCGGATACGTTTTAGGCAGTCGCCAAGATTATCAGCGCCACTACATCGATATGGCCGGGAGCTATGAGGACTACCTCGCCAGGTTTTCCGGTAAGACCCGTTCAACGCTGCGGCGCAAGCAGCGCAAGCTGACGAAGGAACTCGGGCAAACCTATGCCGTAAGCGAGCACCGCACACCGTCCGAAATCGAGGTCTTCCTTGACGCGGCGCTTCCGCTGTCCACCAAGACGTATCAGGCGCGGCTGCTCGATGCCGGCCTTCCCGATACTCAATCCGCGCGCTCGGAGATGATTGCGAAGGCAGAGCAGGATCGCATGCGGTGCTATCTGCTCCATGCAGCGGAGGGCCCCATCGCCTACCTTTCCCTGCCGATTACCGGAGACACACTGGTCTACGCACATCTCGGCTACGATCCCGACTGGTCGCGGCTATCGCCCGGCACCGTGCTCCAAATGGAGGCGCTTGAGAGACTCTTTGCCGAACAGCGTTTCCGTTACTTCGATTTCACCGAAGGCGAAGGCGCGCACAAAGCGATGTTCGGAACCGACAGCGCGGCGTGTGCAAGCTTCGTGTTGCTCGAACCCACGCTTGCAAACCGCACCTTGCTGTCTGCGCGCTCGGGCTTCGACGACTTCGTCGGTCTGTCGAAGAGCCTCGCTGAAAGATCTGGCGCCTTGGGCAAAGCCCGCTCGATCTTGCGCGGTTAGAGCGCTTCGCGCCAGAACGTCAGCATATCCTCACGAAACTGATCGGCTTGATCGCCTTTTGAGCCGAGCGACGCGCCCGTGACCAGAAAACCTTCGCGTGCCGCGCGCGCCATGAAATCAAAATCGGTCGTCTTGGGATCGCTCTTGCCGGTGATGACGTCAATAAATGCGCCTTTGTCGTCAATGTAAACCGTCGGCGCGTGCGGAGCGACGGCCGCGTCCGGAAAATCCTCGATCCCCTGCCTGCGGTCAAAGCTGTGCTCGGCATTCTCGAACAAGCGAAAACTGACTTCGCCCTGACCGGTCTGACTGGCAAGCCGGATCGCTTGGGCATAGCCTTGCATTTGCTGCGGCGAACACCAATTGTCCTGCTCTCCAATAACAATCCGCATTTGCGTATCCCCGATGTCAGGGTTGAGGAATTGCTGGCCGCCCCATGGATAGACCCCGTAGACGGCGCGGATGGTCTCGCCCGACCCAAGCACCGCGCTTTTCGTTGTCTCCATGGCGGCCTGAACGACGGCCGAGCCTCCGCGGCTGTGTCCTTGCAAGCCAATCCGACCGGCATCGACCTCGGGCCGCGCGGCCATGGCCTTGACCGCAGCCAGCGCATCGAGAGCGCTTGCGGCGAAGGAAAACTGGGTCTGATTGGCAAATGTCGAGGTGACATTGCGCGCACCGAAGGGATCAATAATGAAGGCTGCATATCCTGCCTCGCACAGTGTCTCGGTGTGCATCAGATGCGACTCCGCGACGCCGACACTGCCGGGCACGACGATCACAGTCGGCAACGGAGACCCGTCGTGACCGGGCGGCACGAACAATTTGCCATCGATCGTTATTTTCGGAAGTTCTGCGCCCGAAATGATCTCGTAAAAGTTCGCCGGGTTGGCGCTTTCAAATTCTATCGCTTCGCCCTCGACGCCGTTGGCGAAGGTTATTGTGCGCTCCAAGAAACGTGCTTCCATGTGGTCCCTCCCGCGAACTCCTCCCAAACGACAAAGGGCCGGGAGGTCGCTCTCCCAGCCCCATAATTGTCGTTTCCCGAGTAGGAAAGATTGGGAATGTGTTTTCGCTCGCGGCAAATAGCTGGCGCGATTGCCTCCGCGGGGGCGGCCTACCGGCCGACGCCCTTGCAGGTGTGCTTCGCACGTCTGCGTCTTCGACTTCGACTCCGGGCTTGCGAGACTATGCAGTCTCGAACCAACTCGATCCGTCACCAGACGGATCGCAAGGGCGACTGCCCGTCCGCAGTGATGCGACCGCCAGGTCGCGTGAGCGAGGAAGAGTGAGCGCGGATGCGCTCACTCACCCAAAATCACGCCCCTTCGACTTCAGCAATGTCGATCTTGAGGCCCGGGCCCATGCTCGAGGTCAGCGAGACCTTCTTTACATATTTGCCCTTGGCACCCGATGGCTTGGCTTTGACGACCGCTTGCGTGATCGCTTCAAAGTTCGCCTTGAGGTCTGCGTCCTTGAACGACAGCTTTCCGATGCCCGAGTGGATGATGCCCATCTTTTCGACGCGGAACTCGACCTGGCCGCCCTTGGCGTCCTTGACGGCTTGCTCGACATTCGGGGTGACAGTGCCGAGCTTCGGGTTCGGCATCAGGCCCTTCGGACCAAGCAGCTTACCGAGACGGCCAACGACACCCATCATGTCCGGCGTAGCGATCACACGGTCGTAATCGAGATTGCCGTTCTGCATGTCTTCCATGAGATCTTCAGCGCCGACCTTGTCAGCACCAGCAGCGGTCGCCTTGTCGGCGTTGTCGCCTTTGGCGAAGACTGCGACCTTGACCGATTTGCCGGTGCCCGAAGGCAGCGACACCATGCCGCGAACCATTTGGTCAGCGTGACGCGGGTCGACACCGAGGTTCATCGACACTTCGACGGTCTCGTCAAATTTGGCTTTGTGTTCGCGCAAGGTGGCGATCGCTTCGTCGACGCTGTAGAGCTTCTCGTTATCGAGTTCGGCGAGTGCTTTTTGCTTCTTAGTCAGTTTTGCCATTTGCTTAGCCCTCCACCACTTCGAGGCCCATCGAACGGGCGGAGCCTTCGATAATCTTCATTGCCGCTTCCACGTCGTTCGCGTTGAGGTCTTTCATTTTGGCCTCAGCGATTTCCTTGAGCTGGCTCTGCTTGATCGAGCCGGCGGATACCTTGCCTGGCTCTTTCGAACCCGACTTGAGCTTGACCGCCTTCTTAATCAAGTAAGACGCGGGCGGGCTCTTGAAGGTGAAGGTGAACGAACGGTCCGCGTAAACGGTGATCGTGGTCGGGATCGGAGCGTTCTTTTCCAGGTCCTGCGTCGCGGCGTTAAACGCCTTGCAGAATTCCATGATGTTGACGCCGCGCTGACCCAGAGCCGGGCCGATCGGCGGTGACGGGTTTGCGGTGCCCGCCGGCACTTGCAGCTTGATATAGCCTTCGATTTTCTTGGCCATGGGGCCTTCCTTTCGCACTGTCGAACGCGGCCCCAAGACGAAGCCAAAGCGTTCTCATGTTAAGCGGTCCATCGGATCGGCTAGCGCCTCACCTCCCGCACGGTTTTCCCGAATGGTTTTCGAGAAGGCGCGCACATAGCGATTCCGGGCGCGAAAGCAAGCGATTTAGAGGAATTCCCCTCAGGAAGTCCTCATTGATGGAACACATGGAACACAGTCCATGCGCGCAAGAAACTCACTCGCTTTGGCGCGCCTTTCGCGCGGCGATAAAACTCTGAATGAACGCGATCAGAGCGACCAAGACCGCACCGACCATCGCGCCGACCCTGACGGCCGGGAGCACTTCACCGCCCGATACCGCGCGCGAAAGCGGCATCATCAACGCGATCAGGATCAGCAGTGTCACAAGCACAGCGATGTGCGCGACGATCTTGTTCTCGGCCTTCACACCCGGGTAGCACAGCAGCAAGATCACTCCCGCGATTGCCGGGATCAGTATGGTCACCGATTTGGTGTCGGCGTCGACATAGCCCCAAGCGGACATGGCGATCAGAATTACAGCAGCGATCAGGCTGGCAAGAGGGGCGCTGGGCATGAGAGAACTCCATTCTAGGACGCGGTTTGAGCGTAAAACTCTCCGGTCAAGCAAGTGATCCCTAGCAGCGTGGTGCATTTGTAGGAAACCGACAATGATGCGCTGCGAATTGCGCCCGCCAGACCAATCGCTTAGCTGTTGCATCGACCCCGGGGAGGTGATCATAGTGAACGCTCGCAAGCCGATCCAGATACGACCGCTCACGGGCGGCTGGCTCAGGGGATACACGATCCTCTGGATTGCGCTTGCCATCTTCCTGATGCCGCTCGCGATAGTGCATGAAATCTCTCGCTATGACGGGACACCGCGGACCAACGCGATCGAGATCGGGCTCGGCGCCAACATCATGCAAACGTCCTTGGGGCTCGATGTCTTTCAGGTTGGCACCGATGAAGCCGTTGCGGCCGGAATCGTCCAGGATGACGTGATAACGCATTTCAACGGCGTGCCCCTTACGGGGCTCGAGTACGGCGAGATGATGGACGCCCTTGAACGGACGCCAAAAGGACAAGCCGTCGCGCTGCGGCTTGTCAGCGAAGATGGCGTGGAGAAAGAAGCCCAATTGCTGCGCTCGGACGCCAACTCAGTGACCACGCTTGGCGGTGTCTTCACTCTGCCCGTGTTCAGAATGATCCTGATTACTCTCAACTTCTTGGGCCAAATCGGCTTTATGATCCTCGCGATCGTGTTGTTCAGACGTCGCCAAGAGATTGTCCCCCAGGTTATGGCGTTGGGGTTCCTGATGGTGACGCTGTTCCCGGCTGAAGCCTTCTTCCGCGACAGTCTTCCCGCTTTTGCGGGTGCCATACCGGACATCGTGCCCGGTTCGCTGACAATCCTCGGGCTGCTGCTTTTTCCGGAGGGCCAGTTCAGGAACCGGCTTTCGGTTGGCTTTGCGATCTTTGCCGTTGCCGCTCTGGCTCTCAATGGTCTGGTCATCTCAGACTTCGCCCCCGGTGCGTCTCAGCTCGTTTTCATTGCCATTATGGCGCTGGTCGTGCTCCAGATCGGCATCAAGTATCGGGGAAGCGCAGATGATGAAACGCGGCAGCAATTTCGATGGGTGTTTTTGGGCTTCGCAGGGATGGTCCTGTTCATTGCCATCAGCGAGGTGATCGGGGAGATTGGCTATTTTGTGGCGGCAGCGGCACCCGGGCCGCACTACAATTGGCTCAGCGCGCTGACACTGATCGTGGCACCGGTTTTCGAAAACAGCGCGCCCCTCTCGCTGGCGCTTGGACTGTTGATCGCTCTGCTCCGATATCGACTGTACGACGCCGATGTCGTGATTGGTCGAACGACCACCTATGTCCTGACCACTGTGTTCCTCGGCCTTGGATTTTTTGTCACCGAACGCGCGATAAATTTTGCGGGCCGAGCCTATCTCGGCGATGACTTGGGGGCGATCTCCTACGGGATCGCAGCGGCGCTGGCGGCAGTGTCGCTTGGGCCGATCCACGCAGCGATGGTGCGCTGGTCGGATCGGCGGTTCCAAAAACAGCTTGTCTCGCTGCGCGACGACCTGCCTGAAACCGCCCGCGATATGCGCCATTCGGCGACCCGCGATGACCTGCTCAAGACTGCTCTGGAGCGGGTCGTGCCCGCAGTCTACGCCAAGGGCGCAGCGGTGTTGAACTCTGACGCGAGCGGGGTTCTGCACGCCCAAGGCCTGGCGCATGACGAGGTTGAGGACTGGGCTTCAAACTGGACACCCGAAGTCGGGGTGAAAGGGTTTGCAATCGACAAGAGCGATCCGTTCTTGCCGTTTCGCATGCCGCTCAGAGCCGCCGACGAGGAGTCAGAGATTGTCGGATGGCTGGTCGTCACAATGCGGCTCGACGGCAGCATGATTAATCGCGATGAGCGGATCGTGCTGACCGGTCTGGCTGATCCGCTGGCGCGGGCGATGACCATCATTGAAGAACGCGTGAAGGCGGGCGAGGAAACCCGCGACCGGATCGAGACCCTGTCCGATCGATTGGCCACGATCGAAGTGTTGCTCAAACAGACGTTGCAATCTGGCTCGGTGCGCTCCGGATTCAAACCGGCCGAGTGAGCGGACTACCCCTCAACCGCTTCGTTGACCGTTTGGTTGAACGCTTCGAGCGCGCCTTCAAACCGGCCGAAATTGAGCTCGCTGTTGGCCCCCGATCCCAGCCCGCGCTGGATGCCCTCGCCTATGTCGAAGTCCTCCTTGAGCGTAGTCATCGTGATCGCGTGGTTGCGCTCCCAATAGGATTGCGCTTTTCCCTCACCGTAGGGCCCGGTTCGTGGCACCATCGTCGCAAGTCGCAGTTCGGTCTTTCCGGCTGACAGCGGGGTGCTGCGGATCCAGATCAAATGGTCCTGCTGCACCAGCATCTGACTGGTTGGGAACATCGTGTAGATGATATTGGCGTGGTCGCGCAGCCGCCATTCGTCCTGCGGAAGCTCCGGAAAGGTCTCTCCCATGCTCGCGCGCGGGAGCACAGAGCGCATATGCTTGCCCAAGCATTGGTAGCTCGACAGATTATCTTCGAAATAGGGGCCGATCGTATCGCGGTGCGCGATCTTGAAGTGATACGATTCGATCCCGCCCTCGATCAGGATCTTCCAGTTGGCATCGATCACCAACGTGTCCTCGGCTGCGATATCGAGCGAACCAATATCAATCGCCGCGAGCTCTTCAGCCATTTCGTCGAGATAGCCTTCGAGCGGGCGATCAAGCCCGACGGTCGGCACAACCCATACAAACCCAAACGCTTCCTTGCAGGGGAGCGAGGTGAGGCCGAAATCCTGCTTTTCCGCGCCGGGAAACCCCTCTTTGAAATGCGGCGCGGCGAGCAGCTTGCCCGCGCTCGAATAGGTCCAGGCGTGGTAAGGGCAGGAGAATTTGTGCTGACAGCCGCTCTCCTCGGCTACCAACTGGGCGCCGCGATGGCGGCACACATTCAGGAATGCGCGAACCTGGCCCTGCTTGTCGCGCGTGATTAGAACCGGCTGGCCGAACAGTTCATGGCGCAAAAATGACCCCGGCTCGGGCAGCTCGCTGATATGAGCCACGGCGTGCGGCTGGACCATGAACAGCTTGGCCTTCTCCTCGGCGAAACGCTCCTCCGACAGGTAATGCCCCACCGGGCTCGTGGTCGCCGCCTCATCGCAATAATGCGTGCCTTCGGCTTTCAGATCGAGCAGCTCCTCCGCCAGTGCAATTTCGGTCGCCCGTTCCATATCCCTACTCCCCAGCCTCGTGACCCAGTCCTTACCGATCGGTAGGTATTTGACTTACCAATCGGTAAGTGTCAAGTCTGTTTGATGGCCAGAACGACCCGTGACAATCTCCTCAAGACCGCACGCGCACTGTTTGCGGAGCGCGGGTTTGATGGGGTCAGTATCGCTCAGATCGCCGCCGTCTTGGGTGTGACCAAGCAAGCGCTGCTGCATCACTTTGGCAGCAAAGAGAAGCTCTACGGAGAGGTGCTCAAGACGATTTCGCAAGAGTTTGAGATGCAACGCACGGCGCTGGCTCTGGAAAGTCAGCTGCCCGCCCAA
>Ga0207422_1003391_pt1 | contig 16128 bp, 12 predicted proteins | sample MarCyaLeptolynsp_FD_187757 | JGI IMG/M metagenome (GOLD analysis project Ga0207422, IMG submission 187757) | Marine cyanobacterial communities from Panama - species 1 Leptolyngbya sp. (SPAdes) | ecosystem: Environmental > Aquatic > Marine > Unclassified | place: Panama: Panama City | collected...
CTGCGGATGCTTGCGGCCACCCTGGGGCGGCACACTGGCGACCGTGCCTTCCATGGGCCGGTTGAGATCGACACTGGCCAGACCGCGAAAGCGGTCTGGCGCGGCATCTATCTGGCGGTTCACTTCTTCGTTGGTGATCAGGTCTCCGGCAGGGCCATACCAGGCCGACAGAAGAGTGATGTCCACACCCGCTTCGTCCATGGCCGCCAGTGTCAGCTCCGGGGTTGGCACCAGGGGCTTGCCTGCCTGACCGGTCCAGCGCAACAGGGTTTCGAGCCAGGGCTGCTTTGCCATCCGCTCCGTTGTGAGTTGTGCCCACACATCAATTGCACCCATGATCCGGCTCCGATTTGATTTACTTCACTAGTGAAGTATTATGTCCGCAGATGCTATGCAAGGCCTTTCATGACGCCCTCTCCCGCCTCCACCCACAAACTGTATTTTCTCATCCAACGGGTTGCACATGTTCTGAAGACCCGCGCTGATGCGGAGCTTGCGTCAGCTGCCAACCTCTCCACGGCGCAGGCCGCGGTGCTGGCCGTAATTGCGGACCGCGAACCTGTGGCCCAGTCCGAGGTTGCCCGTGACCTTCAGCAAAATGATTCAGCGGTAACGGCCATGGTCAGGCGCCTGGACAAGCTGGGCTATGTAGAACGCAGCCGCGCGCCGGATGACGCACGGGCGTGGGCCCTGTCTGTGTCCCGCAAAGGTCATGAAGCCATCGCCGCGTCACGCCCGGCCTTCGGTCAGGTGAACGAACTACTGGACCGGCACATCAGTGCCGAACAGGCCGTGGGTCTTGCTCAGTCTCTCACCGAGCTTCTGCAGAACGCGGATCGCGAGCAGCGGTTAAGAGTCACAAAGACCGATCGTACCACTGCACATCCCAGTAGCGACCGAACTTGAAGCCTACTTCCCGGTAGAAGCCACAGGGTTCGAACCCATGTTTGCGGTGAAGTGCATCCGACGCCTCGTTGGGAAGGGTCATCCCCGCCAGCAGGCGATGGACCGGCGCATTCTTGAGCGCTGCAAACAGGGCTTCATAGAGTTTGCCACCCAGCCCCTGCCCACCTGCATCCTGCCGTATATAGATCGTGGTTTCCACGGACTGCGCGTAGGCTGCCTTGGGCCGGTAGGCCATGGTTCCGGCATAGCCGAGAACCTGTCCGCCCGTGATTGCCACAAGCAACTGATGCGGACCGGTATCAGCAAACTGGTCAAACCACGGCTGGCGGGTTTCAACAGTGTACGGCTCTATGTCGAAGGTGATGGCGGTCTCGCGCACATAGTGGTTGTAGAGATCAACGATCTGCTGCCGGTCCGCCGAAACCGCGTGCCGAACATCTATGCTCATTCGACCCGTGCCTTTTCCAGCATGTCGTCGACACACCTCTGGAATGCTGTGGGGTCAATCAACTCATCGGCGTATTCGAGCAATGTCGTCAGTACGTAGTTATTGGACAGGCTTGTCTGTCCGGCAAAGCCGCGCAGCTTTGCATACGCCTCATCCGTCACCGCCACATTGAACCGTTTGGGGAGCGGCTTTCTAAACTTTGGTTTCTCAGCCAAGAAGCACCTCCAGTTCCTCCAGAACGTCCGGCAACATCTCCGGCAGGTCTTCCGCAATCAGGCCGGGACCAAAATGCGTTGCCGCTTCGCCATGCAGCCAGACACCAATGCAGGCTGCTTCAAAGGCCGGCACGCTCTGCGCCAGTTGCGCCAGGATGAATCCACCCAGCACATCGCCGGAACCGGCGGTCGCCAGTGTTGGTGGTGCGTTCGAGTTGATCGCAACCCGGCCCTGCGGATCAGCAATCACCGTGTCCGGCCCCTTCAGTACGACAACCGCACCGGATTGACGCGCCGCCTCGCGCACCCTGCCGGGCTTGCCGTCCGGATGCTCGTCCAGATCAGGAAACAGGCGTTTGAATTCACCTTGATGCGGGGTCAACACGACCGGACGGTCAGGCATTTGCCGGATCACCGGCCAGCACATGTCCGCCATGCCCTCAAAGGAGGTCAGTGCATCAGCATCGAGCACAGACGCCGCACCACTCTTGAGCACGGCGAGCGTTCGGGCGCGGGTGGAGGAGTTGATGCTGGAGCCCGGGCCGATCAACGCCGCGTTCTTGCGTTTGTCCTCAAGTATGGCCGTGATGCCGGGCGCACCATCGAACTCAGCAAGCATTATGGCCGTCAGCTGCGCGGCATTCACTGTCAGCGCGTCTTCGGGGCTCGCGACGGTGACAAGCCCGGCACCGGCCCGTAGGGCGCCGCGGGCCGCGAGACGTGCTGCACCCGTCGTCGTTGCGCCACCGCTGACAACCACCGCATGGCCGCGGCTGTATTTGTGGCCGTCATTGCGCGGCAGCGGAAACTGTCGCCCCCAGAGTGACGGCCCATTGTGAAATGCCTGCGGCTTTACCTCGCCAATTGAGGCTTCCGGAATGCCGATCGGTGCAACGAGCAGTTCGCCGCAGCGCACTCGCCCCGGCAGCAGGACATGGCCGGGCTTCGCCCGATGGAATGTGACGGTCAGATCGGCGGCAAAGACGGGTCCGAGCTCCGCACCGGTATTGCCATCAATACCGCTTGGCACGTCAACCGCCACACAAGGCACATCACTTGTCTGACTTGCTACGGCCAGTGCAGCCGGAACACCATCCAGCGCCCGCGTCAGGCCGGCACCGAAGATGGCGTCTACGACCAACTCTGCACCTTCTGCGGAGTTCGTTGAAAGCCCGTGCGTCTCGCCCTGCCAATCAGCGGCTGCAAGCGCCGCATCTCCGGTAAGTTTGTCCAGGCCACCCAACAGAGACAGAGTTACCGGCCAGCCGCGCTCCGTGAGCACGCGGGCGATGACAAAGCCATCTCCACCATTGTTGCCCGGTCCGCACAGAACAGCCGTGGGCCGGGCGTCCCAGCGGGCGCACATGGCATCCGCTACAGCTGTGCCGGCTGTTTCCATCAGCACACGGCCGGGTACTCCGGCGGCAATGGCAAACGCATCTGCACGATACATCTCGGCAGTGGTCAGGAGTTCAGGTCCTGCCGCGTCGAAAGCGGGGTCGTCTGTCAGATCAATCGTCATCTGCTATCCGCGTTGTTGTCAGCGAACGACAGTATCCGCCTCACGGCCGAGGGATACCAGCGTCAAACGGGCATCCGAGACGTCAAACTGGGTCACCGAGCAATTGTCCGGACGGAAACACACCACGCGATCATCACTGGTCGCGCCACCAACAGCAGCATTGATCGCGATGAAATGGCTGAAAATGACGGTGTCTTCCGTTACCGCCTGAAGCCGTGCCACCAGCGCGTCGCGCCATCCCGTAAAGTCCACATCGCCGGACACTTCGTCCTTTGCAATGTCGCTCCACGTGCCGGGCATGACCCTCCGCAGCCATTGGGCGCGCTCATCCAGATCTTCCGTCGGGGACGGAATTTCGCTCACCGCAGCCTCCACGGTCGGCACTGCCGACCACAAACGAGCCAGCGGCATGCTGGTTTCCCGGCAGCGCTTGAGCGGGCTGGTCATCAACGGCAGAGGTGCCGCACCGCCAACAAGCCCAACAATCTCGCTTGCGACGGCTTCTGACTGTGCCTGACCAACATCGTTCAGTCCGGGATCAGCGTCCGCGCCCCAGCCGGCCGCCGCCAGGCCGTGGCGGATCATGTAAATACGTGGCATGGCGTTACTCCGTTTACTGGATTTCTGTGAGGTCGCGGCGAATGGCATCACCGCCCCATTGTGCAGGTTCATGCCCATAGACAAGGCGTGCTCCCGGAAACGACTGCGCCAGCGTTGTCAGTTTTGCAATGCTGTCTGAGGCGGCTTCAAGGTCTGCTCCCAGACCGCCCGGCGCATTGTATTGGAACGTTGCTTCCAGATGAGCTGCGTCGAATGTCATCAAGATTGGTCCTGATGTCGCATTCAGGAACACCGACATGTGGCCCGGAGTATGGCCGGGGGTTGCCAGCAACCAGACAGACCCATCACCGAACAAGTCGGCTGCATCGCCGATGTGGGGCATGGAAATGAAGCCGTTGTCCGCTGCTTCAACGCGCATGTCTGCGGCGAACTGTTCATACCGGTAGCCCTGTGTCTCGCGCAGCGGACTCCTGAGCGCATCGATCTCCGCTGCCGACGCAATCACAACCGGGTCGTACCGCGCGAGCACCGGACCAAGTCCGCTGGCATGGTCACCGTGAAAGTGTGTTGCGACGAGATAGTCGATGCTCTCGACGCCATCCCGTGTCAGTTGCGAGACCACATCTTGTCCTGGTTTGTTGCGACAGGGAAAATCCAACACGACGAGAATCTGGTAGCTGCATTTTCCTGCACGCACACCACTGTCCAGGAGCACCCGCTGGCCGGACGGATGGGTCACCAGATATGAGATCGACGGCACCCACTGGTCATCGCCAAGACCATCAGGCACGCCCTCAACTGTCGGGTCGATCAATACACCGCCGCCTGCAAAGACCTCACCGGTCACAAAGGCAGTTACGCCTAGGTCCGTAGGCGACGCCAGCACTTCATCCCAGCTTTGCGGGGCATCGGCCGCTGCTCGCCAACTGGCCTGCTGGACATCGGTGATGTCTCCGATGTCACAGGCCGCCAGGGAGGCAGCAAGTGTGCCGGCCAGTGCAACTGTTCTACCGGCACGTGCCCAAGCCCCGCTGCCCATACCTAAACCGCCGGGGTGAAGGTATTGGTGCCGAGCTTACCGTCCACACCTGCCTCCGCAGGCTTAACCGTACCGCTCACGCCCAGCATCTCCCTCGTCTTCATGGTTTCAAGCAGGGCCTGGTCGGCCGGAACATGGGCAACGAACCGATGACCGGTATCATTCATCCGACCCAGCACCATCCCGAACTGAGCGCCTTCGCGGCCGTGCACGACGGTATAGGTTTCAATCTTGGCGTTGCCATCCGGGAGTTCATCCACGACAGGGTGATCCATGGCATCAAGGTCTGCCTGATAGGTCGCGGGGTTCTCGCGCTCCCACGTTCCTTCCTTCGGGGTGGTTGAATAGATCCCGATTGAGTGCTTGGTCACGAACCAGCCATTGGCCGTACACAGGCCTTTTGAACCGGGCTTGGCCCGCACCTTGTCGAGCATGGTTGCGATGGAGTGCATCACGTAGTTGTTGCCGGCACCGCCGAAGTAGGGAAGTCCACCGGTGACGGTGAAGTCCCGCGGGTCATCCAGGGTCAACCCCAGCTCCTGTGCACCAATCTGAACAGCGGACGGAAAACAGGAATAAAGGTCGAGATAATCCATGTCGTCGATGGACATGCCGGCCATTCCAAGAGCCTTTTGACCCATGGTCCGGATGGCGGGAGACGAGTGATAGTTCACGCGCTCGGTCACGTGCCAAAGGTCATTGGCATCGCCGCAGCCATGCAGGTAGACCCAGCGATCTTCGGGAATGCCGAGTTCCTTTGCTTTCTCGACGCTCATCATGATAACCGCCGCCGCCTGATCAACACGGATAATCGAGTTCATATACTTCGTATACGGAAAACCGACATAGCGATTGGTTTCGGTCTCGGTGGCAATTTCCTCAGGCGACCGGAATGTGGGGAACCACGCGTGCGGGTTTTCTGACGCCACCTTGGTGAACTGCGAGAACAGTTTTCCAATCTCCAGCTGATGATCCTTAACGGTACGGCCAAGCTGCCCGCGGATCGCATTCTCGAACAGGGGATAGGTATTGACCGGGAAGTACATGGCGTGGCGGCGTTCCATCTCGTTCACGCCTGGTTTCTCAACACCAATGTGCGTCGGTTCTCCACCGGGGTCGTCGCCCCACTCGGGCTGATGACCTTCATTCAGTGCTGACAACATGGAATGCAGGCCTTCCGAACCTGCCAGCAGCGCACAATCGGTCTCGCCGTTGGCGATCTCCTCAGCTGTGTGGTTGACCAGCCATTGCGGTGTGTTGCCACCGGTCGCTGTGTAGAGTTCGCGAGCAGGACGGGCGCCGACAGCATTGGCCAGTGTGCGCGGTGCGTTAGTGTACTGGCCGAAGGGCAGTCGGCCTGCTTCAGGGCTGTCCGCCGTAAATCGAACCACCGCCACGGTATCGAGGGCCTGCGCCAGGGCTTCGCCGCCCTTGGCATCTGTCAGAGCCCGTTTGGCAGCCTCGGTCATCAACGCCATGGGGGACTGCGCATCCGCAGAAGGCACGCCACGCTGGGTGATCTGGCCGCCGCCGACGAGGATGGGTGTGTTTGCTTCGGGCATGGGTTCTCCTGAACAGGCTTGTTGGTTTAGCGAATGTCGAGGCCAAGTCAGCGCAGGTAGCGCGAGAGACGGTTACACGCCTCTTCCAGCACCGCCGGCTGCTTACAAAAACAAAATCGAATGAAATGGTGCGTCTTGTTGCGGGAAGTGGGCGCATAAAACGCACTGATGGGCACTGCTGCAACCTTTGCTTCGCGCGTGATGCGTTTGCAGAAGGCCAAGTCATCCTCGTCACCGGCCATCGGGCGGATGTCAGCCGTGAGGAAATAGGTGCCCTCGCACGGGCTGATCTCAAAGCCGATGTCCTCAAGGCCCGCATGCAGGATGTCGCGCTTTGACGCAAGGTCACCGGCCTGTTCTGTAAAAAATGCGTCCTCTTTCCCCAGCCCGTAAGCGACGCCCAGCTGCAATCCTGGCGGGGTCGTAAAGACAAGATTCTGGTGCGCCTTGGAGATCAGAGAGACAAGCTCCGGCGAGCCTGAAATAAATCCGACTTTCCAGCCCGTCAGAGAGAAAATCTTGCCTGCGGACTGGATCCGCACAGTCCGGTCAGCCATTCCAGGCAGTGTCATGAGCGGGGTGTGGGCCACGCCGTCGAAGATCATGTGCTCATAGACTTCGTCACATACTGCGATGACATCATGACGGCGGCATTTATCCGCGATTGCTTCCAGATCAGTGTCACTGAAAACGCGGCCCAGGGGATTGTGAGGTGTGTTCAGCAAAATGAGCTTGGTCTTGGCGGAGAACGCGGCCTCAAGCTCGGCCAGATCAAGACGCCATTCCGGCGGCTGCAGCGGAACACACCTGGCTGTAGCACCTGCCGCTTCGATGACCGGCAGGTAGGTGTCAAAGAAGGGTTCAATAAGAATGGCTTCATCACCGGGCTTCAGAAGCGCACCCAATGTGGCCGCCAATGCCTCGGTGGCTCCGGACGTAACAAGCACCTGGGTCTGCCACTCCAGATCCATGCCGTAGAACCGCCGGGCATGGTCCGCAACAGCGGATCGGAGTTCCGGCACACCCATCATGGGTGGATACTGGTTTGGCCCATCAATGATGGCGCGGGCTGCGGCGGCGCGAATGTCATCCGGCCCCTCGTCATCCGGAAAGCCCTGGCCGAGATTGATTGCCCCATGCTCAACAGCAAGGCCGGACATCACAGCAAAGATGGTGGTTCCCTGCGAGCCATAAACCGGATTTGGCGCCTTCATCAGCCTTGAGCACTCATATTGTTCGCATTCAAATTCGCTCTCACATGCCAGCAACCGTCAAACTTTGGCAAGCACCGACCCGCAGGCACCGGCTCCCAGAATTTCCGTCACCAAGGTGACCAAGAAACAGGCGATCTCGCTGCATAAAGAATGGGCATATGGCACTATTTTTGTGCAATAACACAGACAACGAAGCGCCTTCTGCCTAAGGGTGTTAACGAAATCTTTGATTTCATTAGTGTTTTGGCGATTGCTTTCTCTGGCATGGGGCGTGCTTTGCGATTGGCATATTTTAGTGCGGACCTCATCCGGTGCGGCGCCATCCCCTTTTAGCGGCTGCCGGCCAGAGGACTAGTATGGGAGGCCGCGTGCTTTGCACGGGCATATAGGCATGAAAAAGATCGAAGCGATAATAAAGCCGTTCAAGCTCGATGAAGTGAAGGAGGCGCTCAATGATGTTGGCCTTCAGGGCATCACCGTCACGGAAGCCAAGGGATTTGGCCGCCAGAAGGGTCACACGGAGCTCTATCGCGGCGCTGAGTATGTGGTGGATTTCCTACCGAAGGTAAAAATCGAGATTGTTCTTGGCGAGGAACAGGTGGACCCGGCGCTAGAAGCCATCCAGAACGCAGCGCGCACCGGACGCATCGGCGACGGGAAGATCTTCATCACCAATGTCGAGGAAGTCGTGCGTATCCGCACCGGTGAAACCGGCGAGGCCGCCGTCTAGACCACACACTTTTTACGATGCGGCTGGGGGCACTTTCCGGTCGCAGGATCACTACGAAACTCGGTCCCGAAACACTGGGGCCAAAGCGTTAAGACCACAAGGAAAGGAATAGCGCCTATGTCCGATGCAGCTTCAATCTTGGCGATGATCAAGGAGAAAGACGTCAAATATGTTGACCTCCGCTTCACCGATCCGCGTGGCAAGATGCAGCATGTTACCTTCGACACGGACCTCGTGGACGAAGACCTGTTTGCCGATGGCACCATGTTCGATGGGTCATCCATCGCGGGCTGGAAGGCGATCAACGAGTCCGACATGGTCCTCATGCCGGACCCCGAAACAGCTGTGATCGATCCTTTCTACGCACAGACCACTCTGGCCATCACCTGCGACGTGACGGACCCTGCCGGCCAGCCTTATGACCGTGACCCGCGCATGACCGCCAAGAAGGCGCTGGCCTATCTGCAGCAGTCCGGCGTTGGCGACACAGCTTACTTCGGCCCTGAAGCCGAGTTCTTTGTCTTCGACGATGTACAGTTCTCGGCAGACCCCTACAACACGGGCTTCCGCGTTGATTCCGTTGAACTGCCGTCCAACACCGGCACCGAATATGAAATCGGCAACCTGGGTCACCGTCCGCGCACCAAGGGCGGCTACTTCCCCGTGAACCCGATCGACAGCGCGCAGGACCTGCGTTCTGAAATGCTGACGGTCATGAAGGAAATGGGTGTCGAGACTGAAAAGCATCACCACGAAGTGGCTGCAGCCCAGCACGAACTCGGCATGAAGTTCGACACGCTTGTTCGTGTGGCGGACAAGCTGCAGATTTACAAGTATGTCGTTCATAACGTGGCCCACGCCTACGGCAAGTCAGCCACGTTCATGCCGAAGCCCGTCTTCGGTGATAACGGCACAGGCATGCACTGCCACCAGTCGATCTGGAAAGACGGCAACCCGCTCTTCGCCGGGTCAGGCTACGCTGACCTGTCAGACACATGCCTCTACTACATCGGCGGTATTCTGAAACACGCAAAGGCCATCAACGCCTTCACAAACCCCAGCACCAACTCTTACAAGCGTCTGGTGCCAGGCTATGAAGCACCGGTTCTGCTGGCTTACTCAGCCCGCAATCGCTCTGCCTCCTGCCGTATTCCGCACGGGTCCGGCCCGAAGGCGAAGCGCATCGAAATCCGGTTCCCGGATCCGACCGCAAACCCCTACCTGGCCTTCACCGCCATGCTGATGGCCGGCCTCGACGGTATCGAGAACAAGATCCATCCGGGCGAGCCCATGGACAAGGATCTGTATTCCCTGCCGCCGGAAGAACTTGCCAACGTGCCGACAGTCTGTGGCTCGCTGCGTGAAGCTCTCGAAGCACTGGACGCAGACCGCGACTTCCTCAAGAAGGGCGGCGTGTTCACCGACGACCAGATCGACGGCTACATGGAACTCAAGTGGGAAGAAGTCATGAACTACGAAATGACTCCGCACCCCGTTGAGTACGACATGTACTACTCAGTCTAAGACTCACTCTCAGCATCTGATGCTGCCTTAAGGCCGGAGCCACAAGCTCCGGCCTTAATTTTTTGTAAATTATTTGTATACGGACAATGGCGGAAAGACTCGTGTTTTGGGCAAACGGTCAGCATGGCTGACTCGATATGCCTTGATGCTGCACTGCAAAGAGATTCAGACTTTGAGTCACAACAAACAGGGAGGTTTGGACGATGACGCCACCCACGCACGAGGCCCTTGAATAGGACTGAAAACGGCAGAAAATCAGGCGTATTGGAACGGCGCGATACCACGCGCGCTCACGCGATTTTCGCTTAACCCATGCACAAGCTAGCGCTCATTTGTGGCTGGCACGCCGGACTTGATTGCCTGATCGCAGCCGCATTCAGCCCACCTGATTCAGACTTGAGTGTACTTGAGTTGGAGGTTCGATTTCTCAGCACTGACGCACCCACATGGTGCGTGCCGACAGACGATCCGGCAGCCGGATGGATTTAAAGGCGTCCCCCTGACGCAGTCCCTACCACCGGCCCCCAGTGCCGCCCAGAGCGGCAAGGATTGATCCTGCGGATGCCGGTGTTCCTCGACCCGGACGGTGATCTGACAAACGACCTTGATGTAAGCCCGGCCCTAAGGTTGCGGGCGGGAGACATCTCCCAAAGAAAGACGGCCCCGCGAGATGCGCTGCATCCACCAAGGCGGGGCCGTCGCTTTTTGAGGAAGCGTTCCTTTAAATCTGTATGCGGACAGACCGGGTGGCTTACTAGGCAGCCCGCGCCGCATTCATGGCCTTGGCTGCCTTCTGCTCATTCGACATGTACATGCGAAGAGCTTTGAACGTGCTTATGCCCGTATCCGGATCAAGCCCCTCCCCCATGCGGATGAGCTGCAGGCAGTACCAGCCCTGCGCGCCCCAGGCATTGAGACCACGAAACAGGTCGATGGGGCTGTTGGGGCCAAGGAAGCGCGTTGGCCCAAGACGAAACGTCTTCTCCCACTTCTTTGCCTCGGAAACCTTTCCGTCCATCATTTGCTGCGGCAGGTCCGCCTCCACGCATAGCGGCCGGGCGATGCCGACCACATCAGCGTCACCGGAGCTGAGCGCCTCGTTCATACCTTCAACAGTCCGAAAACCGCCGGTGACCATAAGCGGCGTGTTCTTCACAGCCTTTGCCATGTCCGCCGCATACTCCAGAAAATAGGCTTCGCGTTTGCGTGTGGAGGAGCGAACCTTTTCCTCATAGACAGGCTCAAAGCCTTCCGTATCCATCATAACCGGCTGCTCGTAGTTGCCGCCGGAGACTTCCAGCAGATCAAGCCCCGCCTCGTCCAGCCACTTGGCAACCTGGATTGAGTCCGAATGGCTGAAGCCGCCCTTCTGGAAGTCGGAGGAATTGAGCTTCACGGATATCGGAAACTCAGGACCGACCTTCTCGCGAACGGCCTTCACGGTCTCCATCAGCAGGCGCGCGCGGTTTTCCAGTGACCCGCCCCACTGGTCCGTCCGCTGGTTCACCAGCGGGTTGAGGAATTCGGAAATCAGATAACCGTGTGCTGCGTGGATCTGCACACCGGAAAAGCCCGTATCCTTGGCAATGCCGGCCGCAAACGCAAAACGATGAACGATATCCAGAATCTCGTCCTCGGTGAGCGCGCGGGGCTTGCCGAACTGGCCGCCGGGCATCTTCACTTCAATTGCGGACGGCGCTACCGGCTCCGTTGTCACCGTGGCCGGCGTCTGCCGTCCGGCATGGGACAGCTGCATCCACAGATGTGCGCCGTTGCGGGTTCCCGCTTCCGCAAAAGCCGCCAGCGCGGACAGCTGCTCATTTGACTGCGGGCCGTCGATCACCACATTGCCCGGCCGCTCAAGATACCGGCCATCTACCTGCACATTACCGGTGAGCAACATGCCCGATCCGCCATCCGCCCAGCGGCCATACAGCTTCACGTGTTTGTCGGTCGCCACATTGTGGGAGTCAGCCAGACCTTCCGTCATGGCGCCCTTGGCAATACGGTTTTTCAGGACCGCGCCGCAGGGCAGCGTCAGTGGTGATGAGATTGAAGTTCCGGACATGGTCCCCCCGACTATGCATGTTGAGTGTGGTATCAGATGGCGTTTCGGCGAAACATTACCAGAAAAAAACACTCAGGCCGCAGGGAATGGCCGCACAGGAAACCCTTGCCCGGTGTAAACTTGATGCGAATCACGCACCTCATGCTTTGACACACTGCCAATCCGCGTGCGCAGTCGGCCTTGGGCCGTGCGGCGCTGCAAACGAAGCTTTTTCAGCCTTTTGGAGACCCATGGCCCGCGCCACCAAGAAATCCGCCGCTGCCGACGCGCCTGACCTTTTCGAGTCTGCTCCCGCCAAACCTGCCCGCAAGTCGACGCCCAAGAAGACTGCGACCAAGGCCAAAGGCGGATATTCGGCCAGCGACATTGAAGTGCTGGAGGGCCTTGAACCGGTCCGTCGGCGTCCGGGCATGTACATAGGCGGCACTGACGACCGGGCCCTGCATCATCTGTTTGCGGAAGTTCTCGACAACTCCATGGATGAGGCCGTTGCCGGGCATGCGACACGTATTGACGTTGAACTCATGGCCGACGGATCTCTAGCTGTCTCGGACAACGGCCGCGGCATACCTGTCGACCCGCACCCCAAATTCAAGGACAAGTCGGCACTTGAGGTCATTCTCACGACGCTGCATGCGGGCGGCAAGTTTTCGGACAAGGTCTATGAAACGTCGGGCGGCCTGCATGGTGTGGGGGTGTCCGTGGTGAATGCCCTGTCGGACCGGCTTGATGTGGAGGTTGCCCGCGACAAGGAACTGTACCGCCAGTCTTTCGAACGCGGACACCCGGTGACGAAGCTCAAGAAAGTCGACAAAGCCACCAACAAGCGCGGCACAACTGTTTCATTTCATCCGGACCCGGAAATTTTTGGACCAAGCGCCCACTTCAAGCCTGCCCGCCTCTACCGCATGGCCCGTTCCAAGGCCTATCTCTTCGGGGGCGTACAGATCCGCTGGAAGTGTGCTGCTGAACTGCTGGGTGAAGGCGCGCAGACGCCTGCAGAAGATACCCTGCACTTCCCCGGCGGGCTGGCTGACTATCTGGCGACCACAATTGAGGGCAAGGAGACCGTTGTCGCCGAGACCTTCTCAGGCAAGCTGAAGGCCAAGGGCAGCGCCGGCACGGTTGAGTGGGCCATTGCCTGGCTCGGCAATGAAGACGGATTCTGCAATTCCTACTGCAACACCATCCCCACCACAGAAGGCGGCACCCATGAAGCCGGGATGCGCGCAGCCCTCTCCAAGGCACTCAAGGCCTATGGCGAGCTGACGAACCAGAAAAAGGCGACCTCGATAACAGCTGATGACGTGATCGGTACTGCCTGCATCATGCTATCGGTCTTTATCCGAGAGCCTGAGTTTGTCGGACAGACGAAGGAAAAACTCTCGACGGCGGCCGCCCAGCGGTTGGTGGAGACAACCCTACGGGACCACTTCGACACCTGGCTGGCCTCCAAGCCTCAGCAGGCCTCCCGCCTGCTCGACTGGGTCATCGACCGGGCGGATGAACGCCTGCGCCGCCGCCAGGAAAAGGAAATCAACCGCAAGAGCGCGACCCGCAAGTTACGTCTGCCGGGCAAGCTGGCCGATTGCAGCAATTCATCGTCTGCCGGCTCAGAACTTTTCATTGTTGAGGGCGATTCAGCCGGTGGCTCTGCAAAGCAGGCGCGGGACCGCAAGACGCAGGCCGTCCTGCCCCTGCGCGGCAAGATCCTGAATGTGGCCAGTGCCACCAGCGCCAAGCAGGCGCAGAACCAGCAGATTTCAGATCTGGTTCTGGCGCTGGGCGTCCAGACGCGATCGCGCTACAGCAGTGATGATCTTCGCTATGAGAAGATCATCATCATGACGGATGCAGACGTCGACGGCGCCCATATCGCCACCTTGTTGATCACCTTCTTCTATCAGGAGATGCCGGAGCTGATCCGCGACGGGCACCTCTATCTGGCGGTGCCGCCGCTTTATCGCATCGCCCAGGGCGGCAAGACCATGTATGCGGTAGACGACGCTCACAAAGACCAGTTGATGGAGAGCGAATTCAACGCCAACCGCAAGTTTGAAATCAGCCGCTTCAAGGGTCTTGGGGAAATGCTGCCCGCGCAGCTCAAGGAGACCACCATGCGGCCAGGGCACCGCACCCTGCTTCAGGTCATGGTGCCGGAAGATGATCAGGACCAGACGAAGACCCGGGTCGGCGAACTGATGGGTACCAAGCCGGAGCTGCGATTCCGATTCATCCAGAACAATGCCGAGTTTGCGACGGATCTGGACATCTAGCTGCCGGCTGTTTGGCAGAGCAAAAAGCTGTGACTTCACGGCCATAGTTGTTGAAAACGTGCCGATTTTCGCACTTGGAGTCGGGTTTTCCGTAGGGGCAGCCTCACTCAGTTCATTGACTTTCCATACTTTTTTCTTATGTTGCACTGCAAATAGACGCACCTGACCCGTGCGGTCTCGATGTGGCGCCCTTACAACGGGGCTTGCAGCGGGGTACCGCCGGACACGGTTGGTGAGAGACGTCATCTTGCGTGCGACAGCGTCTGTTTGTGGATGCCGGACAGGTCCGGCCCATTATTCGCGCGCCGCAGTGACAAGCGCGGCGCTTTCTTGAACGGTCCGCCGATGTCCCGGGAATACGCCCGACCATCAATCACTGGACCCACGGATTGACGCCAGCTGTTTGCATTATGCGAACCAGCCAAGTCCTTACTTGAAAACGAGACTTCATGACATTTGACGAATTCGGCCTCAACGCCGACCTGCTGAAAGCCATCAACGAATCCGGCTACACAGAGCCCACGCCCATTCAGGCGCAGGCCATTCCCAAGGCACTTGCCGACCGTGATGTTCTGGGCATTGCCCAGACCGGTACGGGCAAGACCGCCTCCTTTACCCTTCCCATGATCGAGCGCCTCTCAAAGGGCCGTGCCAAGGCGCGTATGCCCCGCTCGCTCATTCTTGAGCCGACCCGCGAACTCGCCGCACAGGTCGCCGAGAATTTTGAGAAATACGGCAAGTACCACAAGCTCTCCATGGCGCTGCTCATTGGCGGTGTCTCCTTCGGCGACCAGGACAAGAAGATCGACCGGGGTGTCGACGTTCTCATCGCAACGCCGGGCCGCCTGCTTGATCACGTCGAGCGCGGCAAGCTGATGCTCACGGGTGTGCAGACACTGGTGATCGACGAAGCTGACCGCATGCTGGACATGGGCTTCATCCCGGACATTGAGCGCATCTGCAAGCTCATCCCGTTCACCCGCCAGACCATGCTCTTCTCGGCCACCATGCCGCCGGAAATCGAAAATCTGGCAAACAATTTCATGCAGGCCCCCGCCCGTATCGAAGTGGCCCGTGCCTCGACAACCAACAAGAACATCACTCAGCGTGTTGTGACCTGCGGGTCGCGCGACAAGCGAAAGACCCTGATCGAGATGATCGGTTCTGAAACCATTCAAAACGCCATCATCTTCTGCAATCGCAAGCGTGATGTGGACGTTGTGGCCCGTGCCCTCAAGAAGGCCGGCCTTGATGCCTCTCCCATTCATGGTGATCTCGACCAATCCGTCCGCACACAGACGCTTGGCAAGTTCCGTGATGGCGAGTTGAAGCTGCTGGTTGCCAGTGATGTGGCCGCCCGTGGCCTCGACATCCCGGAAGTCAGCCACGTCTTCAACTACGATGTGCCGACGCATCCGGAAGATTATGTGCACCGGATTGGCCGCACGGGCCGTGCCGGTCGTGACGGTGCCGCGTTCACGCTGGTAACACCGGACGACAAGAAATATCTCGATGCGGTTGAGAAGCTGACAGAGCAGACAATCGAGCGCTGGACGCGTGAAGACGAAACACCTGCCAAGGCTACAGAAGACGACAAGCCTGCCGAAGAAGCGGCACCTGAGGCAGAAGCATCCGCAGACGAGCCTGTAGCTGAAGATTCGCAAGCACCTGCGGAGGCCCTGGACGTCGTTGAAACCGCCGAAGCTTCTTCCGAAGCTGATGCCGACACAAACACCGACCATGTTGATGGCGTAGCGGCGCGTGCACCGCGCCGTGGACGCCGCAGAGGCGGACGTGGTCGTGGCCGCAACCGCCGGAGCAAAGATGCTGAGACCGCGGAAACCGTTGATGCGGCGACTGAGGCCGAAAGCACCGTTGAGACAGAGTCAGACAAGCAGCCTGACGCAGAACCACGGGCACCACGTGGTCGTGGCCGTCGCCGCAATGGCAACGGCGGCGGCAATGGCGGCGGTCGTCAGGAGCGGATCATCGGCATGGGAGATCACGTCCCAGCTTTCATCTTGCGCCCTATCCGTCCGGCCAAGGCGGCGGCAGAAGCTGCC
>Ga0207422_1003393_pt1 | contig 16114 bp, 16 predicted proteins | sample MarCyaLeptolynsp_FD_187757 | JGI IMG/M metagenome (GOLD analysis project Ga0207422, IMG submission 187757) | Marine cyanobacterial communities from Panama - species 1 Leptolyngbya sp. (SPAdes) | ecosystem: Environmental > Aquatic > Marine > Unclassified | place: Panama: Panama City | collected...
AAATAGATACATAAAACAATAAAAGTAAATGATTATGTTTACTTTATATGTTGCCTTTATGCTTTTGGATTATATATTACGCATTGTATTCTTGGTTTACAGTAGTCAACAAAGAAACCATTCTAGACCAAGACAACCAACACAAAATCTACATCCTCCCATTACTGGACCAGGAAGAACGAGACAACTATTTCTATTGGATAGGAAAGCATTTAGAGTACTACTGCAAAGGATTAGGGTTCGAAATCACTTTTGCAAATGATTATACAGGACCTGCAACAATGATAATAACGGCATCTGGGGTTAAAGAACTTTACCCTAAGGTATACGAACTCATTGACAACGCGCCAAAAATAGACGACTGGAAATTTGAAGCACTCAAAAGACCAAGTAAAGAAGTGGATAGTGATCTCGAATCCCCTTACGAATTTGGACCATTTAAAATTAAAATCGCAGACCTAAGCTTCCAACCGGTCAAATACATCAAAAGCACAGGAAAAATAATAATACACATCTACTCAAACGCGTCATTGCGCCGTGCCCGCCAAAGACCGGGATCCCCAACAAAGTTGGGGAGAAGCAACCCCATAAACAACAAAGACCTCAAAACCGCAATGACCTACATCTTGGAAGACCTCTTGGGAGAAGAACTATTATATGCCAAGATCAAAAACTTTAAATTCTATAGAAATAATCGAAATCGTGGAATCACCTATAAACTAATACACTTAAAAAACTATTCAGATATGATAAACAAAAACTAATTCTATATTAAAATAAGATAATTAAAAGCAGTTTATTTTTATGTTTTTTAATAATTCTGAAAGTGGAAAATTTCAACATTTTCTGCAATGATTGTATATTGAACAATGATTATTGAACTATTTATCTTTAAAATGGGTGACAGAGTACACAGTTCAATAAAATTCAAGGACTTCTTGAATAAAACGTGGAATCACTTTAGGACAAAAGAAACAATACAAAGGTTGTCTTTTAATTTTTATCTGCAATAAGTAGGTTTAAAACTTCTTAGGCTAAAAAATAACCTATCAACACTTCTAATACATTGCCACATTACCCTTACTTCAAATTCCTCAAATCGAGAAAGTAACAATCCTAATTTAAAATCTTAATATATTTATTATCAATTATTAATCCTTTATAAATATAAATTCTTTTAGAGTCTTTACTTTCACTAAAATATAAAAATTTTCCAGCAATATCATCAAGGATAAAACAATAACTAATAGACAATTTATAGAGGTTTTGTGCAAAGAGTTTCTTGTCTACCTTAATATATCCGCTTACTTCTTCTGTCGATTCAAAAACATAACTAAAAAGCATATTTACGTATTGCTCTTCAAAAAAGGCTATTATTACATCACTAATTTTATGATTTATAGTATTCTCTGTACTTACTGTCAATGATGGAAGTACTCTATAATTTATATCTCTTCTTTTTGGGGATTCTAAAAATGAAATTATGGTATTAATAGAGGGGTATTGAAAATCTTGCATCAATATCATATCTATATAACCATTACCAAATACAGATTTAAAAAATCTTTTCTTTGATTCTAAATATTGCTTTTTTTTGAATTCAGTCAATTTTTTATTAAGTGTTTCCATTATTATTTATTTTTTTGGAGTTATATAGAAGTGTTTTACATCATCTATCTTCGTATATCTATTAGTTTGAAACCACCCAGCTGCTTCATCTGCTGTTTTAAATAACAAATCTTTTCCATTTTCAGCAGCTTTACCTATGTGGTAATGTATATCACCATCCTTTACGTGTTTAACAATAACTCTATAGCCATCTTTTGTATTAAACAATTGGAATTTGCCTACATGGGTTGCATTATCTGTATATATAAATCCTGTAGACTTATCCCAACCTTTCTTCAAAATATCATCTGTAACAGTCCATTGAGCCGTTGGTGATTGGGACTTTGGAAGATTTAATCTTATTCTTTTAAGATAAGCATACGCTAAACCTTTTGTTCTAAAATATAAATTAGATGCCATGCTTGAAGCTGCCAATGATCTTTCAACTTTTGGTAGTTTCGCAGGACCGCCGATATACCAAGGCATTTCAATGTATATTGGATTATTGCCTGATTCTCCTGTAAGATAACCTTCTTGGTCAACGTTTAAATAAAAATCACCTGAACCAGCAGGACTACCGTCCATTTTAATTTGCCTCATTCCAAATTCATACCAATTAGCTTTCGGTAAAATCTGGCCATTTTCATAATCTAATTGAGTAAATTTATAATTTCCATCTGAATACCATCCTTGATCAGTAAATTCGGTTCCTTCATGCCAGTTCCAACCAATTGTAGGTTGGTACTTAGGTGAGCTAAAAAGCTCACCAGGAGAAGCAACTCTTTTTGCAATTCTTTTCTCCCCTTCTTCATTGCCTGGCTCAGAAGGTTCTAATCCTTCTAGTTCAACCATATCTATCAATCTATTTCCACTAAACTGATATGGACTATAAAAAGGATATTGAGACGCAAGCGGATCCCTTGCAAAAAACCTCCCCACCCGTGGGTCGTGCATTCTATATTTAAAGTTTACACTATTTCCCTCACCTTTCACCTCATCATCCATCTCCTGCCCTTGAAACCCATACCTGTAATCACCCGTGTTGGCGTGCCTTCCCGGCATAAGCATTCCGAACGGATATAGGGGTTTTACCAGTTTTTCAACTCAAAATATTAAAGAACGTTTAGTAAATATAAGAATATTTGTAGTAGTTGCATTAATTACAATTGATTTTGTTTTTAAGAGAATTATGAATTAAAGAGTTGGATGAGAAGATAAAGAAACTATTCTAAATCATTTACCTGAGGCATAAAAAATTATTCAAAGCTTTTTCAATAAGAAAGTGCTTAGATAAACATAAAAATTGCCTTTTCCTAAAGGTACTTTTGATAATGTAGAATTTTAATAGACTTTAATAGTTTTGAAACCTAATAAAGAAAAATCTCAAACATAATGTTATATTGACGGTGGTGGTGGAGTTTCATAATCTTCCAAACACATTTTTATTTTTTCATTTTTTGTTGCTTTTTCATTATCAATAAAATAATGTCGAGGAATGTCTTTTGTTACATCAATTATATAACCCAATGAATCATTTATTGAAATAGAGCTCAAATAAAATTTTAAGCTATCGTGTAAAAGTATATTATCTAAAACCTTATCAAAATATTCAAATTTGATACCACCTAAATATTTTTCTCTTAGAGTAAATGAAAATGAATCTTTTGGTTTAATTTGAATCTTTTCATCAAAATAATCGTCATAAATTACAATTTTTTCTTCAATTTTATACATTTCAAATTCTGTTAAATATTCTTGATTATCCTTTAGTAAAGATAGATTAGAATTGAATTTAAGTCTCAATGTGTCAGCTGAGTGATTTAATAAAGATATTCTTAATCCAAATCCGGATAAAGTAAATGGAGCAGGATGTATATAAGATTCACACTCTTCATTAAACAAAAAAATGTCAATAGACTTCAGTTTAACTTCAATTTCTTTATTATGAATTTCATTTTTACAACTTACTGAAAGCAAAGTAAATATAAATAAGATGTATTTAAAATCAATTACCTTCATCCTTAGATTGTTTTAGAGATGGATCAAACCAATTTTGCCCTTTTTCATTAAATTCAAGTTTTGTATTAAATAATTTTTCATATTCTCCTCTCATTCTTTTTGAATAATCATTACTTTCAGGATAGTTTTTCATAGCCCTATTTAAATATCTTAAAAAGGTAGTTCTTGTCGCATCTTTATAACTTGAAGTAGTTTTGCTCCAGGTATGGTGCTTAAATTGATCAATATATACAGACATTTCATTAATACCATAAGTTTTATAACCCTGATAGTCATACTCTAAGTGACGATTCTCATGAAACATATCATTGGCTAAGTTGTAATAATCTGAATAAATAGAAGATTTAGTTATAGCAATTGCTTTTTCATTTAAATGAGCTTGAGCATAATGAGATTGTTTAGCAATGCTTTCTTTCATATTGTCTGAAAAATTATAATGATCTCCTGTTGAACTTTCTATAGATATTTTATTATTAAAAAGTGTAATTTCCCGAGCTAATCTTTCTCTATAATATATTGTTGTAGCTATATTTGAAATAGTTTCATTACCAGTGAGCAATAAGGGTTTGCTGTTAAAATCGAGCATATAGTTATAATCTGAACCTGGTATGTTATTTTTAATTATCTCAGATCCAACTTTATTATTCCCTCGCGCTTCGATAAATTCTTGATTAACAACTCTTATGGTATTATCAGTGCCAATTTTACCTAGAAGATTCCCATCAGCAGTAAAATAAAATTCCAAGCCTTCTAAATCAATACCATCAATCACTCTGTTTTCAGAAAAAGCATAATCAGCGTTCCACGGATAAGATTTAAATAAAGGGTCTCTTGAAAAAAACCGTCCCACCCTCGGGTCATGCATTCTAAAAGTGTAGTTAACTGAATTTCCTTCTCCCTTGACTTCGTCATCCATCTCCTGTCCCTGGAAGCCGAACCTGTAATCACCCGTGTTGGCGTGCCTTCCCGGCATAAGCATTCCGAACGTATATAGGAATTATACCTAATTAACACCTAAAAATTTTGAAAGAACGTATTGTAAATATAGATTGTTTTTGTCGGCATTAGAGAGCAATTTATATTAAAATCTCTTGTTGTCAATATCTTAAGATATACAAAAAAATTATTAAAGATTACTTTGTAATTACCAAAGCATTATCTAAAATAGATACGTCTCTTGTTATATTAGAATTTAATGATGTATTAATTTTATTTTCATTAATTAACAAAAAATCGAGAACTTTCTTATTTGGAATAGCTAAGGCCACTTTCGAAGCATTTCTAATTTCTAATGAAAAACCACTTTCGTATATATTTGTAGGATGCCAAACTTGTAAAAAAGCATTATTTGATAAATAAAAGGTTAGAATTTCGTCAGAAAAATTAATTTTTTCTATTAATTGATATTGCTGTTTCAATCTTTGTTGCTGGCCCCATATTTCAATATTCTTAATCCTGTTATTTTTTTTAATCATTAAATCAACAGGCTTTTTATATATTTTTTTAAATTTCGAGAAACTATCTTCTTTAAATTCAGAAGGTATGTCGTTTTGGTCTAAATAAAAAAACATATCGGGAAAGTTATTTTTAATCCATTTATTGAAATCATCAAGAGTATGACATTTTTTTATTATTTCATCATTTAACTCAACAGTAGCAAATGACATAACTTCATCTCTAATTCTTTTCAATTGAAAATAAAGTAATCTCATTTCGGAAAAACTTCCTCCCGCATATAAACCCTTAAGAATTTGATAGTCTTTTTTTAATAATTTTTTCATTTTAAGGTTTTATAGATAGATCTATTTCGGTTGCGCCTTTCTCAATTTTATAGCCTTTGTTTTCTAAAAATTTAATCTCTTTACCAAATGTTGTCAACTCATTTGTAAACTTCCCATCTATCGCTCTTATATAAAAATTATTCATATCCTTTGGGTCACTTACAAACCTAATTTTTTCCCCTTTTTTGATAGCTTTTTCTAAAAAGGGTTTATTAAATTTATTAAAGAAATCTGCACTTTCCCTAGCTATATCCTGGGGAACATCTAAAAACCTGAGTCCATCTACTCCAAACACACCATCTTTTTTAAGCACATCTATAGATCCTACAAATCTTCCAAGAACCGTTGTAGTTCTATTCGGGTCTACAACAATATCCCCTCCATATCCTTTAAAACCTATATTGAATTTATTACCTGTACTTCGAATTGTTCTGGTTATATCAGTAACATTATTGCCTAGTTCCCCTAATTTTCTAAGTTTTGCTAAATCTCCAAAAGGCAAAACCCCAATAATAGCTAATGTTATACCTGTCTTATCACCTCTATAAATATTAATTCCAATATCATAAGCGTCCCCAACTCCAGGAATAAAAGTAAATGCAAATTCAAAGGCATCCTCTTGAGCTTGTCTAAAGATTTTTCGTTCTTCTTTAGTGGAATTTCTTAATACTGGATCATAAAGGGTTGTACTCCATTTAGCCTCTTCCAAACCTTCAAGCTCAATATATTGTATTGGTTTATTCCCACTAAATGAATAGGGTGTATAATGAGGATATTTTGCAATGAGAGGATCAATCGCAAAAAACCTCCCAACCCGTGGGTCGTGCATTCTATATTTAAAGTTTACACTATTTCCCTCACCTTTCACCTCATCATCCATCTCCTGCCCTTGGAAGCCATACCTGTAATCACCGGTGTTTGCGTGCCTTCCGGGCAAAAGCATCCCGAATGGATATAGGAGATTTAACAATTTATCAATACAAAACTTTAAAGAACGTCTTGTAAATATAAGATAATTTGTACCGGATATTTAAATACTTAATCAAATAGTACTTGATAACGATAATAGGCCATTATCTTTAAGATGATTAACTTGATACTGACCTCTAAAAATTTAAGGATTTTTTCAATAAATATGTGGCTTCGCTTTAGAGCATAAAAAAACCATCTGTTAGGATGGTTTCATTTTCATTTCTGGGAAGAAAATTAATATTCTACTATACCAATAAGATTACCTTTAGATTTGTCAAAGACAATAGTGTAATTTTCCTTTTGAAGGTAATATGTTGTGTTCTCCTTTGGATAAAACTTATTGGGGTTAAAAAACTCTCCAACATATTCTATTACAGATGACTCTAATATTAAACTGCCTCCCTTTTTAGGAAAATATTGAAGCAATCCATTATCTTTTATAAAAGAATCTGCGTCAGATAAATCATTTAATTTATATTCAAAAATAAACTGATACTCCAAATTATCGTGGCATTCAATAACCTCAATATTTTCGGGCAACTTTATATCAGTAAGTTTTCTAATTTCTTTTGTACAATACTCTTCTTCTTTACAGGAAAAGGTGATTTGCACTAAAATCAATAATATCAATATTTTTGCTTTCATCTATACTTAATATTAACCTCCTTTTTCCTCATCGAAGTAAGGTACTAACTATGCCGCATTAGACTTTACTTCTTTGATTTCTTTATCGTCCCACCAATCAACATTTTGGTCTTTACTGGTTTGTTTTACTTTTATTTTAGGCGACAAAATTTCAAAGCCTTTTCCTGGCAAAAATAATCTTCCAACATCAGTAGCTGTTTCACTTCCAGATGTTCGTTTCCCTTTGTCCTTTTTGTCAAAATCCCATTTATCATAAAACTGCATTGTACCTTCAAATGACCACTCGTTATTATCTCCTCTGGTCAGAATTCCTTCAAAATTAATGGTAAATTGCCCTAATGTCCCTTGTGTTCCTGATTTGCCACTTACAGAAAGTGTGACTTTTTTTGACTCTCCAGCTTTTAGGGAATTTACTTCATTTAAGAAGTTTTCCTTTTCTTTAGCCCATTTCTTATCGCTCTTTCCTTGGTAAATCGCAACTGAATAAGGATTAGTGTCCAATGCTTCTTGTGCTGTTAAATGCAAAGTTCCTCCCTCATAAGAACTATATTTGTCTATAAATTTCTTTGGTAAATAATGGTCGAATTGGGATTTAAATAGTTCTGTTTTTATTTGATTGGTTCCCGAATAGTGAATTTGATTATATTTTTCAACGACTTGTCCAGTAGTTGCATCGTCTCCAGCTAATTTTAAGGCTGTATTCCAATCAATTTGCATATCAAACTTTGCATCTTCCAATCCTTCCAGTTCCACTCTATGTATAACTTTATTTCCGCTAAATGAATAAGGCGAATAATGTGGATATTTCGCGGCTAAAGGGTCTCTGCTAAAAAAGCGTCCTACACGTGGGTCATGCATCCTGTACTTGTAATTCACAGAATTTCCCTCGCCTTTTATCTCATCATCCATCTCCTGCCCTTGGAAGCCATACCTGTAATCACCCGTGTTTGCGTGCCTTCCGGGCATAAGCATTCCGAACGGATGTAGGGATTTACCTCTTTTTCAATTCAATATTTAAAAGAACGTGTTGTAAATATAAGACTATTTTTAGGGGTTTTAGTAACAGTTTCTTTTTATCCTATATTGTAATTTGTAATTTGTAATTTGTAATTGTTTTTATTTTACATTATTTGAAAGTTCGAGACATTGATTAATATCTATCTACCTAAACATTTAAATCTTATTATTGTGTCATTATTATCAAGAAAGAGTTTTTCCATACAAACATCAAATGCATTACCAGTTGATTTTACACCTGCTCGAATATAAAAGGTAACTTCTTTCTTATACAAGAGATTATTAGGAGCCCCAAAATATTTAGGTATACTAATCCTATTTCTTTTTACAGTATCCATTTTGTTTGGATAATTTAACTTAAGACTGTCACCAATTATAATTTGAAAGCGCTTAATAAAGATTTCATCTGGCTTATTTGTAATATATATTTCTTGTTGTTTGGTGTCATACTCAATTGTAGTTTGCTCATAATCACATCCTATAATAAATATAAATACAAGAATAACATATATATAGATTTTATTTCTCATTCAGCTCTTCTTTTAGATTTTCTCTTTCTATTTGTAAATCTGTGATTTCCTTTCTATAGGCATCATATATCTGTTTTACCATAGGAGGTGAATTCTCCAAATTTGTTCCTTCACTTTTTAGTTGCTTTAAAATATTCGAAGCCGCATTGGCCCAAAATGCAATTTCCGTGTCGATACCTTTATAAAGTCTAAATTTCTTTCCTGCAGTTTCAATTTCATTGTTTAGCTTTGTTGTTTCTATGGCATTTAATTCACATCTATCTGTATTAAGAAGATCTATTACATTGGGATTATTAATTAACCAATCATCCATAGCATCTCCAATATTATAGGCTCGCACTTCCATTGGTGCATCCCTATATCCATATTTTGATACTTCGGTCAAATACTTGCCTATAAAAGCAGAATAGCCAAATTGTAAATATTGAATTACATGAGTTTGTTCATGAGCTATCAGACCAATAAAAAAACTTGCGCTATAACCTGTATATGAATCACGATAGACAACTGTTTCACTACTAATAGTAATTGCTCCATGTGTGCTCAATGCATTTCTGGCAACTCTACTATCAATAGGTCCATCTTTACCACTTTCTTTATAATTTGTCTGAGTATACCACATAACATTTTCCAAAGAGGCTTGTGAAACATTTAAAGCAGGCTTCATAAACATTTTTACGGATTGAGTTAATCTGCCTTCTTCAATAATTGTTTTGGGTTCTAATCCTTCTAATTCTACGGCATCAATAACTCTATTACCACTAAAACTATATGGAGTATAGTATGGATATTCCCTAAATAATGGATCTACGGCAAAAAACCTCCCTACCCTCGGGTCATGCATTCTAAAAGTGTAGTTAACTGAATTTCCTTCTCCCTTGACTTCGTCATCCATCTCCTGTCCCTGGAAGCCGTACCTGTAATCACCCGTGTTGGCGTGCCTTCCCGGCATAAGCATTCCGAACGGATATAGGGTCTTTACCCATTTATCGGTTCAAAATTTAAAAGAACTTATGTAAATATAAGATTATTTGTAGCAGTTGTATAAGCTACAAATGATTTTATTTTAATGGTTATTTTAAATAACAAATTAAACAGTTTTGACAAAGAAGATAAGTCCACCATTTTAAAAATCATTGATACCACGTTCACAAAAAAAAGCTTAACGACTTTTTCAACAAAAACGTCGTCTCGCTTGTATAAAAAAACCACCGCTTGGGGTGGTTTTGTGAAATATTTCTCTTCTGCTAATTTCTATTTTTCAAGATGCGACCGAATAGAATATTGACTATTATCAATACAATAATCAGCAACAGGATATAATAGTGCTCCGATAGCATTATATAACCCAACGTCCTTGTCAGACTTTCTTCTCTAGAAAAATAATACTCAAAGGCCTCTACAAATAATATAGCTGGTATTAAACGATAGGCCAACAAAAACAAAATCAAGAATATTATAAATGAAAAGTATAACTTATTTCTAAAAAGCACTCTCAGCTTTTTAATTGCAAATAATATCCCAAAGAAAACAATTAGGTAAAGTAACGTATTAATTGTTAAATATAGCATCTGTTTCTGTTTAGTTTCCAGATTCATCATTGGTGCCATCACCAAATATACCCCATAAAGTCAATGCTTTAAAACCTCCGTGTGGAACCCAGTCCTTGATATTAATTCGTTTCATATCTGTTGCATTATTCACATCTAGTCCCATACTCTTCATAAGACCTCTTTTCCAAATTTTGTATTCAACTACGTGTGAGAATAGCTTTCTTGCATCCTTAGATGATTCTACAGCTTCATCGCTTACGGGTCGATTAGTATAAGGGTCTATTGCATTGGGATTGTTTTTGATAAATTCCAATGCTAAATGATTTCCTTTCAAAAATTCTATATCCCCCTCAAAAATAGGATCTCTTACATCCTCCAATGGATTCAGATAATCATCAAAACCATCTTGGCTGATATCATGGGCCTTTGCCAAACCATCTTGAAAATCGTTAGGTGTTTGCCCAAAATCATAACCGTAAACGTTCCCCGCTCCTTTGGTATTAAATATCGGTCCAAACAGAGTAATGCTTCCTCTACCAGAATAAAGGCCATTCCTTCCAATATTGTCCGCAAATGAATTTTGAGTTACTTCCCATTGGTCACTAAGGAAAACTTTTCCGCCATTTCCTGTCAATAGGTAATAGGAGTATTTAACTCCCCTACCTTCTGGGCCAAAGGATTGCGAAAACTTTTTATAAAAATCCTGAGCCGTCTTCCCGTGTATTGCGAGTAATTGAGAATTCGAAAGATTTCTATAATCCTTCACGGTAGATTTAGATACCGGCTTTCCTTTCATGTCAAGCAATACAATATAGTGTATATATTCCAGACCCTCTAACTCAATCCCGTCAATAACCCTATTCTCGCTAAAAGCATAGGGGCTATTCCAAGGATATTCACTACTTAATGGATCTATTGAAAGAAACCTTCCCACGCGAGGGTCATGCATCCTAAAAGTGTAGTTAACCGAGTTTCCTTCACCTTTTATCTCATCATCCATCTCCTGCCCTTGAAAACCATACCTGTAATCACCCGTGTTAGCGTGCCTTCCCGGCATAAGCATCCCGAACGGATATAAGGGTTTTGCCCATTTTTCAACACAAAACTTCAAAAGAACATGATGTAAATATAAGATTTATTGTAATCGAGATATCACAATTCATATATTTTTATTGGCTTTTTAAAGCCAAAGAATCAAACGGATTGATGAGGAAAATTGGTGGTAACCTAAAAATCATTCGAACCGAGAAGATATTTCGTAAGGCGGCCTTGACAAAATGATTGATGTACAAGCCACGCATATTTCTCGTTACGAGGTTAATCTGACGTCTCCAACAAATGACTTTGCAAAAAAAATTCTGATGCGCTAGAAGTCTCTTCGGATGCGCTTATCTACGGTTCTGACGAACAGATTGTAAATAACAAGCTCAATGATGAAGAACTTTTGCAGTTATTCCATAAAGTACTAACATTAAAATTAGCGTCAAAAATTACACCAGAATCATTGGAAAAACTTAAGTTACCATCAAATTTATTGCCTTTTGTGCTTAAATTCAATGTATTTCCATCATCCAGCGTAATAGCCTTTTCTGTTAGTTCATCTACTGATTATTTAAATAGTCTCTTTATTGCCCCACCAGAAATAAATGGTATAAATGCTCCTACACCTGGCTAAAGAAAAATCTCAAACAGAATGTTATATTGACGGTGGTGGTGGAGTTTCATAATCTTCCAAGATCAAGTGGTTGCAGCTATTTAAACAAAAGTATGTATTCACTTTAAGGCATAAAATGATTTCAATTAAAATGTTAACCATTTCCTTATAATTAAATACCCTTACAAAGTACAATTTTATAAACTATAAATGAAGAAAGAGAAGGTGTATTAATAAATGAATGTCAGGAAAAAAGAGATTTCCATTTTTAAATAATACTTTTCATTTTATTGGTTTAATTGAAATTATTTTTGTTATATAATAAATTTCAGCTTCTTTTTCAATAATCAAATCACATCCCTTTTTATCAAGTGTATAGGTTTTGCCTTTACCTTCATAAACACACTCAAATTCAATATTGTATAGTAAGTATTTAATATTACCATCAAAGGAATAATCAACATCATGACTCACTGTTTTTTTAGCGTTAATTATCTGTTTTTTAACTTTTCTAATTTGCCTTTTAGTTAAACTATATTTTAAGGTGTCTGTTTCTATGCTTGGTTGGAGCATTGAATCATAGATTGTTTTCTCATCTGGAAAACTAATTTTTACTTTTTTAAAATCTATTGGAGGCATTCTATATACAACGCCATAATTAAGCTCTCCATTAGTTAAATTAATGAATTCAGGATTTTTGCTAATATCTGTTGGTGAAAAATTCGAACATAAATTAAATTCATTTTTATTACACAATTCTAAAGCTAACACTTTTTTAAAACTTATTATTTTAACATCCATTTCCTCAACTTGAGAAAAGCTTATATTAGCAAATAAATTTAATAAAATTATTAAAATAATATTATTCAATGGTCGATCTATTGGTTTCATCATTAATTATAGTTCTTGAGTTTTGAGTAGAAGGCTTTATTTTACCACTAGAGCCATCATTACTTTGTAGACCATCTTGATCATATTCATATTCTCCATCTCCGTCTGGTGTGTGTTTATGGGCTTTTGCCATATTATGTCCTCCCTCGTGAACAATAATTTCCATTAAGGGAAGGTCAGTTTTTCTTTCACTATTTATATATACAAAATTAAAATCAGGTAGTCCTAAAAACCCCTCAGAGACAGCAGCACCACCAGTATTTGGATCAAAATGATTGTTTAAAATTCTAGCAAACTTATAAAGTGTTTTTAGTCCATCATTCCCCGTAACATCTGCCATTTTATATAGTTGAGATAATTGTCCTGTAGTACTCATTCTATTCATAATTAAACCTCTAGATTTAGGGTCTCCTTTCATAAAATTAATCATCCCATTAATTGTTCTTTCTGTAGTGATATTAATATCATATTGAACATCAATTTTATAATAAGAAGTAACACCATTATCAACTAGCTTTTTAGCAAACTTAGCTCTATTTTTATCTGAAACTTTCGGATTATTAGCCCTTTGAGCCCATTTTAAATGGTCTCCTTCTAAAAATTTAGCTTCAGTTTCAGAAGTTGGTAATGTGATTGCATAGTCTACATAATTACCCTCTGAAAACCTGTCCTTAAAGGCAGTCGGATTGACACTATTCTTCGCTAACCCACCCATAGGGTTCTCTTCAAGAATTTTATAGTCTAACTTAATCGTGATTTTTGCTTTACCGGGTTCGTTCAATGTGGGGTTACTTGATTTAGCTACAATTAACTTTTCTGCTCCTTCCAAATCAATTGCATCAATTATTCTATTTTCAGAAAAGGCATAAGTACTATTCCATGGGTACTCTTTGAATAATGGATCAACAGCAAAAAACCTCCCAACCCTCGGGTCATGCATCCTGTACTTGTAATTCACAGAATTCCCTTCCCCCTTGATCTCATCATCCATCTCCTGCCCCTGGAAGCCGTAGCGGTAATCTGAAGAATTGCTATGTCTGCCCGGTAGGAGCATCCCGAACGGATAAATGCTATTTTAGGCTTTCAAAGAACTTTTATGCTGAATTCAGTTAAAAATGGAATATAATGTAAATTTACTTTTGTAAGATACTTTTATTACCAAAACGTGCAAATTGAAAGGGGATTATTTAACTGTTATGCCAATATAAAAATTCGAATATACTGGCATAGAAAATATTATCTTCTTTAAGTCTAATTTTTATAGTACTTCTCCCAAGGTTTCTCTCTTCATTTGTATAATATATTCTTTCCATCTAATTGTGGGAGTCCTTTTATTCAAGAAAAGGAGAGTAACAGCGCAACTATTATAATGAAAGAATTTATATAGAACACTCTTTTTTTATAAAGGGAATAAATTAGAAGTATTAAAGCAATAAATATCAATAAACTTCTAACAATCAAATTAACCAAATATATTACACCAGTCTTTAGACCAGCGTGTTCAGGATGTAATGAATCGTCTATTTCTGTAATAAAAAACTTATTATAGATGACCACTAACAATAATATTACACTAGTGACAAAAATTAAAATTTCAATAATTTTTTTCATATTTAGCAACAATTTAGCCTTTATCCCTTAACGTCTTTCTCAATTCAGCATCTTGTTTTTCAGACTCAACCTCTGATTCTAGCCTTCCTTCCTCTATTTTTTGGAGTAACTCTACTTTAGCTTTTTGTCTTGCTGCTCTTATCCCAAAAAATGGAGACCATTTACTCCCTGATGTCTCTCTAACAAACCTATTTGCATCATTTTCATTTAGTACTGAAACATCTTTGCCCTGGTTCGGTTGATTTATTTTCCACTGCTTATATTCTGCCAATAGGCCAATAACAAATTTTTGGCCTCTAAGTGCGTTTCTAGTCTCCCCAAAAACATCATATCTTAATGGTGTGTCTAATCCCATTTCAGAGGCTGTCATACCTTCTTCAAATTGCTTTATTCTACTTATCATAAGCAAATCTGCATCTAAAGTTCTTACATCTTCAACAAATCCTTTTGAAAGTCCTCCCTTGGATGTAGCAACATCATAATTGATATCGTGTTCTTTAGCAATTGCATCTGCAATGTCAATAGGTTGCCAACCGAAATCATAATTCTTTTTGAAGCCATCTATAGTGATAGAACCACCCCCCGAATAAATTCCGTGGGTTATAGCATTGTCATAATAATCGTGTCTAGGGAGATCCCAGCGTTCCGCAATAATTTCAAGTGTAGCATCGGATATATATAAATGTTGAACTCCTTCCCCTTCAGGACCATAACGAGCAGAATTATACCGACCTGTAGGTGTCCCCCCCATTATTTTAATGGTCTCATTTGAATACTGATAAATTGCATTCTCTTGGGTATATAATATTTGGCCATCACCACCAACCACGTGGGTTTTACGGATATATTCGAGACCTTCTATTTCAACTCCGTCAATAACTCTGTTCTCTCCGAAAGCATATGGGCTGTTCCAGACATAAATTCGTTCCAATGGATCCACTGCAAAAAACCTGCCCACCCGCGGGTCGTGCATACGGTATTTGTAATTCACCGAGTTTCCTTCCCCTTTTATTTCATCATCCATCTCCTGTCCCTGGAAGCCATAGCGGTAACTTCCCTCCACGTTTCGGCCGGGCATTGCCATCCCAAAGGGATAGTAATCGGTACGTGCCACCACAAATGGGGTCCCTGTGGAGGTCTTTCCAATGACCGCCCTTACATTGCCCAGGTGGTCGGTGAGCTCATATCTGTAGTTGGCTATACTACTTCCCGGTAAGTCGGACACTCCGCTATTGGAGTAAACCCCCAACCTACTTGCACCATACACGGGTATTTCCTTTTGTTGTGGGGGATTGTTGGTTGATGTGGTCTGCACGGCTGTGTAGATGGACATTACGGTACCCGCTGCATCCCTTATATAATAGGTATGGTTCCTGTTGCCATTGGACAGGTTGTATGCGGTTTTCTTTACGCGGTGCCCTCGGTCATTGTATGCGATATCCATCACCGGTATGGTTTCTGCTTCCATTTGTATGTTGTCCAGATAGATGGGCTCGGTACCGTTAGCGGTCAGTTTTTTTATCCTAAAAATTATATTGTTCCCTGTTGGGGTAAAGGTCAATGTATGGCTTTGGTCATAAAATTTATTGCAGGCACTGCCACCCATATCGGGGTCGGTGATATAGTTCAACGCGGTGTTGTAGCTCACAGTTGCCAAAGGGGTGGGGTTTAGCGTCCCGGAAAAAAAAGCCGCGTTAAAAACATCAACCACAACCATTTCTGCTTTTTGAAAAGGTTTTAATTTTTGATCCAATTGTTCGATTAAAAGTTTTTTCTTATTCCTCATGAACTACCTTTTAAGTTTACAATCAATACTAAATGTAAACGTTATTA
>Ga0207422_1003395_pt1 | contig 16107 bp, 9 predicted proteins | sample MarCyaLeptolynsp_FD_187757 | JGI IMG/M metagenome (GOLD analysis project Ga0207422, IMG submission 187757) | Marine cyanobacterial communities from Panama - species 1 Leptolyngbya sp. (SPAdes) | ecosystem: Environmental > Aquatic > Marine > Unclassified | place: Panama: Panama City | collected...
GGGCGACCCGGTCGCCCAGGGTCGCGTCTTCGTGGTCCCGCAGGCGGGCTCGGTGGTCGCGCTGCGAGCATCCTCGGGCCGCGAGAGCGCCCGGGTGGCGCTCGCCGATGGTGCAGGGCTGCCGCGCGTGGTCGTGACCGGCGACGGCACGCTGATCGCGGGCCGGGGTAACCACTTCGTCAACCTGCGCTCGGCCACGGCGGGCCACGCTCCCGCACCGCAGTCGATCGATACCGCCCACGGCGTGCTGTTCCCCGACGTCGACGTGCTCGACGAGGGCCAAGGCGACGGCGAGCGACTCACGCTGGCGCTGGCCTTTCCCGAGTCGGGCGAAGCACCCCGTCAGGGCGTGCTGCTGTCGCGGCGCGTGGTCGTCTCGGCGCGCCTGGACCCGCATGGTCGTCCGCTGCGAGCGCGCTGGGTCTATCACGATCGCTGGGACCGCCAGGAGTTCGTCGCCGTGCACGTGGGCGCGCATCGGGTCACGTTGATCCGAGAGGACGGCGCAATCATCGAGCTCGATGCCGACAGCGGCGCGCTCGTACACAAGTACGACGGCCTGGCCGACGCCGACGGAGCGCTGTTGCTCGACCTGCCCGATCGCCCGGCCGATCGCGGCCCCGACGGTCGCCAGCAAGACACCGTCCCCGCGCCGAGTGAGCGCGCGGTGGTCCGCTCGCTGATGCGCCTCATCGGCGAAGAAGACGCCCGCCTGCTCCCCGCGCAAATGCTGGCGGTCGAGCTGCTGTGGCGCTCCGAAGATGTCCGCTCGCGCCGGCTCGTGCACGCGGTGGCCAGCGAAGTCCTCGGCCCGTGGCACACCGAGGCCGGCCAGCGCCTGGCCCGTCACGCCGAGGTCGTCCGTCACGGCGCGTGGGGTCCCGCCGATCCCGCGGAGCTGGCCCAACGTGCCGATCGTCTCTCGCAGCGACCGAGTTTTCTCGCCGAGCGCTCGGTCTCGGTCGGGCAGCTCGCCCGCGATGCGGTCGGCAGCGGCACCCCCGACATGGTTGCGCACCTGGCCGAGCACTTGCTGCACCCGGCCACCCCTCTGGATGCGCTACCCGATCTCGTGCAGACGCTGGGCACACTCGGCGGGCCCGAGGCCCAGGACGGACTGCTCCAGTTCGTGCGGGCCTATCACGCCGACCCGGCGTTCGTGGCCGAGACGCCGTCGGTGTTCGCTGCGGTGGAGCAGCTCGGGCACCTGGTCGCTCAGGCCGACACCGGCGCGCTGTCGGCCCCCGCCTCCGCGGACGTTCGCGCGGTCCTGCGCGAGGCGGTCGAGGACCCGTTCACCGATCCCGTGCTGCGTGTGCACATCCAGAGCGTCTTGGCCGGTTTGCCCGAGGCTGCTCCCGCCGATCCGGTGGTCGCCGTGACCGAGGCCGCCGACCACGCGATCGACGACACCAGCGTCGAGCCGCCGCGGTAGGCTCCCGGCGATGACGTCACGGCTGAGCCGGCGCGAGTGTCTGGCGACGCTCGGGAGGATCGTGACGATGGTCGGGCTCCCGCTGGGAACGCTCACCACGTCCGCATGCCGCCGCGACGAGGAGGTGCAGGCCACCATCGACGAAGTCGCCGCGCTCGCCGACGCCATCACCGAGGCGGTTCACGGAGCGCGCTCACCCAAAGCCGGGGTCACCGAAGCGCGGCGCCTGCTCGCCGAGGCGCGCGAGCGACTGACCGAGCGCGTCCTGAGCCTCAAGCGCATGCGCACCGGTGCCATGAGCCCGCAGCTCCAGCGCGCGTGGCGGGACGCCTTCATCGATGCGCTCGCCCAGGTCGAGGGACTGCGCACCGAGCTACGCCCCGCGATCGCAGCCGACCCCGAGCTCGGCCGCGAGCTCGATGCGCTGGTCACGGAGTTCGCGGACCTGCTGCGACGCAAGCCCCTCCCATAGACTAGGCCCCCTCAGGCCGGCTCCAGCCGGACCGGGCAGACCTTGAGCTCAGCGGTTTCCGTCACCGGATCGTAGCCGGCCCCGGTCAGGTCGTTGACCGCGGTGTCACCGAAGCCAAAGCTGCAAAAGACCGTGCCGCGCGGCGAACGGTCCGTGGCCTCCACCGTCAGCTCGACCTCGCCCCGGCGACTGCTCATCTTGACGCGACCGCCATCGGCCAAGCCCCACGCCTTGGCATCCGCAGGGTGCACCTCGAGCGTCTCCTCGGGCACGAAGTAGTGCATGCCGGCACGGCCGGTCATCGTGCGCGTGTGATAGTGCTGCAGCCTTCGCCCGGTGGTCAGCCACACGGGGAAGTCGTCGTCGACGACCTCGGCCGGCTCGCGCAGCTCGACCCGCTTGAACGTGCCCTTACCGCTCTCGCTCGGAAAGTCCTCCTCGTGCAGCCGCGGCGTGCCGGGGTGGCCCTCCTCGGGCACGGGCCAGTGATAGGTCCCCTGCCCTGCGCGCTCCCAGTTGACCCCGCGGTACGTCGCCGACAGCGAGCACACCTCGTTGAAGACGTCCGCCGCCGAGTCGTACTCCATGTTGGTCACGCCGATGCGCTTGGCGAGCTCGGACATGATCCACCAATCCGGCTTGGACTGCCCCTGCGCGGGCACGGCCGCGCGAACCCGCTGAATGCGGCGCTCGGTGTTGGTGAACACGCCGTCGGTCTCCGCCCACGCCGTCGCGGGCAGCACCACGTCGGCCAGCTCGGCCGTCTCGGTGAGAAAGATGTCGACCACCACCAGGTGGTCCAAGGCGCGCAGCGCCTTGTCGCAATGATGCCGATCGGGGTCGGACACCAGGGTGTTCTCGCCGCAGATCAGCATCGCCTTGAGCTTGCCGTCCGCCGCGTAGTCCAGCGCCCGCACCTTGGTGATGCCGCGCTCGGCGTCGATCTCGCGCCCGTAGGCCGCCGAGAAGCGCTCGTGGTGCTCGGGGTCTTCGACCGGCTGAAAGCCGACGAAGTTGTTGGGCAGCGCCCCGGCATCGCCCGCCCCCTGGATGTTGTTCTGCCCGCGCATCGGGTTGATGCCCGTGCCCGGCCGTCCGATGTTGCCGGTCATCAGCGCGAGGTTGGACAGGCTCTGCACGTTGTCGACCCCGCAAATATGCTCGGTGATCCCCAACGTGTAGTAGATGGCGCCCGCGTCGGCGCCGCCGTAGGCCAGCGCGGCCTTTTCGATGTCCGCCGCCGGCACGCCGCAGATCGGCTCGGCCCACTCGGGGGTGAACTTGCGAACGTGCGCGAAGAAGTCGTCGGACTCCAGCGTTCGCGCCGCGACGAAGTCCTCGTCGACGAGCCCCTCGCGCTCGATGACGTGCGCCATCGCCAGCAGCAGCGCCACGTCCGTGCCGACGTTGAGGGGCAGGTACAGGTCGGCCATCTCCGCCAGCGGAATGCGCCGCGGGTCGGCGACGATCAGCGTCGCGCCCTTGCGGTGGGCCTTTTTGATCCGCGTCGCCGCCACGGGGTGGCACTCGGTCATGTTGGTGCCGATGCAGAAGACGACATCGGGCTTTTCCATGTCTGCCAGCGGGTTGCTCATGGCCCCGCGTCCGATGGTGGCCGCCAGACCGGCGACCGTGGGAGCGTGTCACGCTCTCGAGCAGTTATCGACGTAGTTGGTGCCGAACCCCGCCCGTATGAACTTCTGCACGGTGTACGCCGACTCGTGCGGCGCCCGGCCCGATGCGATCGCGTAGACGCTGTGGCGCCCATGTTCGTCGCGCGCCTTGGCAAAGCCAGCCGCCGCGCGGTCCAGGGCCTCGTCCCAGGACGCGGGACGCAGCGTGTCGCCGTCGCGCACCATCGGGGTCTTGAGCCGCTCGTCGTGCTGCACGAAGTCGAACGCGAACTGTCCTTTGACGCACAGCGCCCCTTCGTTGGCGCCGCCGTCCCGCGCGGGCCGAATCCCGACCAGCTTGTCGCCCTTGGACATCAGGTCGACCGAGCAGCCCACGCCGCAGTACGGACACACCGAACGGGTCGCCCGCAGGGCCTCGGGCTCGCCGCTCGCCCGCATCGCCTTGCCGTCGCCCAGTGCCCCCGTGGGACACGTCTGCACGCACTGCCCGCAGAAGGTGCACGCCGAGTCGTCCAGCGCGTTGTCGAACTCGGTGACGATCTGGGTCGCAAAGCCGCGGTTGGCCACGCTGATCGCGTAGTCGCCCTCCTGCTCGGCGCACACGCGAACGCAGCGGTAACACGAGATGCACTGGTCGTAGTCGCGAAAGATGAACGGGTTTTTGTCGTCGGTCTTCGACGTGCCCGAGTGCTTGCCCGCAAAGCGCGAGCCGTCGACCTCGTAGCGCTGCTGCAGGACCGACAGCTCCTGGCTCGCCGCCCCACGCAGCGGGTCGATGTCCGCCTTGGGGTTTTCCGAAACCACGAGCTCGACCAACGTCTTGCGATGCTTTTCGATCGACTCGGTCTTGGTGCGCACGACCATGCCCGGCTCGGCCGCCGTCGTGCACGAAGCGACCGGGCCTCGGCGCCCTTCCACCTCCACGACACACAGGCGACAGCCGCCGAACGGATCGAGCCGGTCGTCGTAACACAGCGTCGGGACCTCGGCCTGGGCGCGCTGGGTGACCTCGTAGATCGTCTCCCCCAGCGAAAACGGAATCGACACGCCGTCGACGCTCATCGTCGGCAGCACGTTGGTGGGTGCTTCGCTCATGCTTGGTCCTCCGGTTGGCTGGTGGCAGCCACGTGGCGCTCGACCTGGTCGGGGAAGTAGCGCAGCAGGCTGTCGGTGATGAGCGGCGCCGCGACCCCCAGGCCGCACGCGCTCGTCGCCTTCATCGTGTCTCCAATGTCGCGGACCTCGTCGGTCCACTGGGGCAGTCCCTTGGGCCCGGCCCCGTGCTCGCCCTGGGTGAGCCGCTCGGTCAGACGCTGCGTGCCGATGCGGCACGGAAAGCACTTGCCGCACGACTCGTCGGCGAAGAAGTGCATCGCCTGGCGACTCACCTCGACCATGTCGCGCGAGTCGTCGAACACCATGATCCCGCCCGCGCCGAGAAACGAGCCCTTGGCCCGCAGTGCCGGCTCGTCCAGCGTGACTGAAAGATCGTCCTTGGCCACGAAGCCGCCCGACAACCCGGCCATCGTCGCCGCCTGCACGGTGCGGCCTCCGGGAACACCGCCGGCCCACTCGTCGATCAGCGTCTGCAGCGGCAGCCCGATCGGCACCTCGTAGTTGCCGGGACGCAGCACGTCACCCGAGAGGCTGATGACCTTGGTGCCCGCGTGCTCGCCCAGACCGAGCCCCTGGTACCAGTCCGCCCCCTGGACGAGGATCGGCGCGACCGCACACAGCGTCTCGACGTTGTTGACCACCGTCGGCTTGTCCTCGTAGCCGTGCGTGACGGGGTACGGCGGACGGTTGCGGGGAAACGGGTGCTTGCCCTCGAGCGAGTTGAGCAGCGACGTCTCCTCGCCGCACACGTAGGCGCCCGCGCCCCGGCGGATCATCAGGTCGAAGCCCTCGAGCAGGCCCGCCGCCTTCGCATCGTCGATCGCCTGCTGCAGGATTGGAATCGTCTGCGGGTACTCGTAGCGCAGGTAAATGAACCCGCGGCTCGCCCCGGTGGCGAGCGCCGCGATCGCCATGCCCTCGACCAGCGCGTGCGGATCGTGGTCCATCAGCGCGCGGTCTTTGAAGCAGCCCGGCTCGCCCTCGTCGGCGTTGCACACGATCGTCTTGGGCGTGCCCTCGGCATCGGCGACCGCCTGCCACTTGCGTCCGGTGGGAAAGCCCGCGCCGCCGCGACCGGCCAGGCCGCTCTTGGTGATCGTGCGCAGCACGAAGCCCGCCCCGCGCTTTTGGGCGGTCTCGAGCGCGACGTAACCCCCCGTGCGCCGATAGCCATCGAGGGTGGCGCGGTCGGGCTCGCGAATGTTGGCGAACACGCACTCGGTCCCCTGCCCCGGGTATGCCGGCGGCAGGGGCGAAGGCGCTTCGGTGAGTGCGTCTTTGGAGGTGCCGACGAGGACCGAGTCCTCCTGCAGCACCGGAATCGGACCGTCGCACCGACCCGCGCACGGCATCGGGGTCGCGCCTGGCAGCGACGCCGAAAGCTCGGTGTAGCCCCGCATGCGGCACACCGGCCCGTCGCACACCCGGGGCTTGCGCTTGCCGCCCGGCACCCGCGACAGGTGGTGATAGAAGGTCACCGTGCCGAACAGGTCGGCGAGCGGCAGCCTCAAACCGCGCGCAATGGCCCGGATCGCCGCATCGGAGACGAACCCGTCGCGGTCGTGAAAAGCATGCAGGAGCGGCAGCAGCGGGGCCGGCTGCGCACGCCAGGCATCGATCAGGTCATCGTCGGTCGGTCGGCTCACGAGGGTTCTTGTTCAGGGTATCAGCGGCTGTCCCCGCCCCGCGATTGTTCGTCGGCGACTGTCCTCACGCGCTGCACCGCACTGAGCAAACGGATGCACAGCGTGCGCTCCGGATCGCCCCGCCGCCGCTTCCGCACCGCCTCCGCGCACGCCCGCAGCGCGGTGTGAGCCTGCCGCACGAGGCCAGCAACGGATGCTCGCTGGCCCGCACACGTCAGCGCGTCGGCGAGCGCGACGTGGGCGAGCGCGATGCGGGCCTGGGCGTGCGGCGTCCAGTACGGATCGGCGGTCACCGCTCGATAGCGGGCCACGACGGGGGCGAGCGCCTCCGGCTCGGGTGCGACAATGAGGGCCTCGAGGTCCAGGTCCGCCAATGCCACGGCCGCCGAGGCCTGCGCCCCCTGGGCGGTACGCCGCTGGGCCGAGCCCTCGGGCAGCGCATCGACGGCAGCATCACGGGCTTGCTCGAGGTGCTCCCGCGCCTCCGCGACGGCTGCCGGCCCCCGCGTCGACACCTCGAGCGGTCCCCAGATCAGCGTGCCGCACTTGGGGTCGTCCTCCCCTCGTTTGAGGCACAGACCATCCTCCGATGCCCCGTCGCAGCTCTCCGCCAGCAGCCCGCGCCCGATCGCGGCGTGGGCCACCGCGGCCAGTCCCGAGGGCTCCTCGCCCCAGTGCTCGAGGTACGCCCGCGCCGTCTCCACCCCGCGCTCGTTTCCGCCGGCCAGGCCCACCGCGATCGCGTCCGCCACCTGGGCCCGCTCGGCGTGGCTCGGCGCGGCGTCCTGCCCCGACGCTTCGTCGGACCCCAGCAGCCGCCAGCCGGTCACCGCCGCCGCGACGACGACCGCGACCGCGAACAGTCGAAAGCCGCGCGGCGTCACGGGCATGAGGTACTAAAGATCCAGCTCGCCCTGCCGCCCACCGGGCCCCGGCTCGCGGGGCTTGCCCTTGGCGTCCCGCCCCAGGTGCGCCAGCGCCTTGCGGGTCACCTGACGGCCCCGAGGCGTTCGCACGATGAAGCCGCGCTGGAGCAGGAACGGCTCGTACACGTCCTCGAGCGTGTCCCGCGGCTCGGACAGCGTTGCCGCCAGCGCGTCGATTCCCACCGGCCCGCCGTCGAACGCATCGACGATGGCCTCGAGGATCTTGCGGTCGGTCCCATCGAGGCCTTGGGCGTCGATGCCCAGCTCGAGCAGGGCCGCGCCCGCAACCTCATCGTCGATCGTCTGCTTGCCCGCGACCTGGGCGAAGTCCCGCACCCGCCGGGTCAGGCGGTTGGCGATGCGCGGGGTGCCGCGACTGCGGTGCCCGATCTCTTTGGCGCCGCCTTGGCTCGCCGGCATGCCGAGCAGCTTGCTCGTGCGCAGCACGATCTGGGCGAGCTCGTCGTCGGTGTAGAAGTCGATGCCCTCGACGATCTGAAAGCGCTCCCGCAGCGGCGCCGACAGCAACGCCGTCCGGGTCGTCGCCCCGATCAGCGTGAACGAGGCCAGGGCAAACGGCATGGTCCGCGCCCGGCTGCCCTCGCCCACCGGCAGGTCGATCCGCCCGTCCTCCATCGCGGAGTACAGGCTCTCCTCCACCGTCGGGGTGAGCCGATGAATCTCGTCGATGAACAGCACGTCGCCGGTCGACAGCGCCGTCAGGTGCCCCGCGAGCACGCCCTTGTGCTCGATCGCCGGACCCGAGGTCACGTGGCAGGCAACCGACAGCTCGTTGGCCAAGATGTGCGCCATCGTGGTCTTGCCGAGCCCCGGCGGGCCGTGCAGCAGCGTGTGGTCCAGCGCCTCGCCGCGCTGCCGCGCCGCCTCCACGAACACCCCGAGCTTGCGCTTGAGCGCCGACTGCCCGATGTACTCCGCCAGCCGCTGCGGGCGAATCCCGGGGGTGTCGTCCTCGGCGTTGTTGGCCGCGGCGCTGAGCGGATCGGATTGCTCCCGCTGCTCGCCGTCGTCGTGCCGTACGCGGGCCACGGCGCTACTGTACCTTCACTCCCACTCGATCGTGGCGGGCGGCTTGGACGAGATGTCGTAGGTCACGCGGTTGATCCCGCGAACCTCGTTGATGATCCGATTGCTGATCTTGCCGAGCAGGTCGTAGGGCAGCTTGGCCCAGTCCGCCGTCATCGCGTCGGTGCTCTCGACCGCGCGCACGGCCAGGGCGTTTTCGTAGGTGCGACCGTCGCCCATGACCCCGACCGTCGAGACCGGGAGCAGCACGCCGAAGACCTGCCACAGCTTGCGGTACCAGCCGGCGTTTTGGATCTCTTCGATGATGATCGCGTCCGCCTCGCGCAGCAGGTCGCAGCGCTCTTTGGTGACCTCGCCCAAGATCCGCACGCCGAGCCCCGGCCCCGGGAACGGGTGGCGCCACACCATGTGCTCGGGCATGCCCAGCGAAATCCCCAGCCGGCGCACCTCGTCCTTGAACAGCTCGCGCAGCGGCTCGACGACGCCCATCTTCATGCGCTCGGGCAGGCCGCCCACGTTGTGGTGGGTCTTGATCGTGGCCGACGGTCCCTTGAACGAGACGCTCTCGATCACGTCGGGGTAAAGCGTGCCCTGGACGAGAAAGTCCGCCCCGCCGATCGCCTTGGCCTTGGCGTCGAACACGTCGATGAAGGTCGCGCCGATCCGCTTGCGCTTGACCTCCGGATCGGTCACGCCCGCGAGCGCCTCGAGGAACTCGGTCTCGGCGTCGGCGACCACCAGGTCGTTGTGCAGACGCCCCTTGAACATCTCTTCGACCTCGGTGCGCTCGTCCTTGCGCAGCAGGCCATTGTCGACGAACACGCAGTGCAGCCGGTCGCCGATCGCCCGCTCGACGAGCATCGCCGCCACCGACGAGTCGACGCCACCCGAAAGGCCGCACAGCACGTGGCCGGTGTCCCCCACCCGCTCGCGGATCGCCGCCACCGCCTCTTCCACGAAGGCCGACATCGACCAGTCGCGGGAAAAGCCGCACAGCTCGACGAAGCCCTCGAGGACCTCCTTACCGCGCGGGGTGTGGGTGACCTCGGGGTGAAACTGCACGCCCCAGATCTTGCGCTCGACGTTTTCAATCGCGGCGTGCGGGCAGCTCGGCGAGTGGGCCAGCGTGGTGAAGCCCTCGGGCAGCGACTGCACCCGATCGCCGTGGCTCATCCACACCGGCTCGGTCGACAGCGCGGTAAACGGCGCCGTCGGCCCTTGCGCCCGATCGACGGTGATGTCCGCCGCGCCGTATTCGCGGCTTTGGGCCGGCGCGACCTGGCCGCCGAGCGCATCGACGATGACGTACAGCCCGTAGCAGATACCGAGCACCGGCACCCCGAGCTCGAGCAGCCCGGGGTCGGGCTTGGGAGAGTCCTCGTCGTAGATCGACGACGGGCCGCCCGAGAAGATCAGGCCCTTGGGGTTTTTGGCCTTGATGCTCGCCAGCGGGGCATCGCAAGGAACGATTTCGGCGTAGACCCCCAGCTCGCGCACCCGACGGGCGATGAGCTGAGTGACCTGCGATCCGAAGTCGACGACGATGAGGCGTTGATGCTCACTCGACACGGTAGTTCGGGGCTTCCTTGGTGATGATCACGTCGTGCACGTGGCTCTCCCGGAGCCCGGCCGACGAAATCCGGCGAAAGTTCGCGCGCTCCCACAGCTGGTCGATGTTGGCGGCACCGACGTAGCCCATGCCCGCCCGCAGACCGCCGACGAGCTGGTGCACGGTGTCGGAGATGGGGCCGCGATACGGCACTCGCCCCTCGATCCCTTCGGGCACGAGCTTGCGGTCCTCGGTGGAGGACTGGAAGTAGCGGTCCTTGCTGCCGGCCGCCATCGCGCCCAGCGAGCCCATGCCGCGGTACACCTTATAGACCCGGCCCTGGTACAGGACCTTCTCGCCCGGCGCTTCGTCGGTGCCCGCGAGCAGGCTGCCCACCATCACGGCGTTGGCCCCGGCCGCGAGCGCTTTGACGATGTCGCCGGAGTACTTGATGCCGCCGTCGGCGATCAGCGGCACCCCGGTTTTGCGGGCCACCGTCGCGCACTCCATGATCGCGGAGATCTGCGGCACCCCCACCCCGGCGACGATCCGCGTCGTGCAGATCGAGCCCGGTCCGATACCGACCTTGACCGCATCGGCGCCGGCATCGACCAGCGCCGAGAAGGCCTCGGGGGTGGCGATGTTGCCGGCGACGAGCTGCAGGTCGTTGTGCTCCTTGCGAATCGCGGCCACCGTCTGCAGCACGCGGCTGCTGTGACCGTGGGCGGTGTCGACGATGATCACGTCGACGCCCTGCTCGACCAGCGCCGCGACGCGCTCCATCGTGTCCGCCGAGGTCCCGACCGCGGCGCCGACCCGGAGTCGACCCAGGCTGTCCTTGACCGCGTCCGGATTGGAGTCCGCCTTGAGAATGTCCTTGACCGTGATCAGGCCGACGAGCGCGCCACTGCTCGAGACGACGAGCAGCTTTTCGATCCGGTTCTTGTGCAGCAGCCGCTTGGCTTCTTCGATCGAGGTGCCCTCGGCAACCTTGATCGGGTCCTTGGTCATGACGTCCGCGACACGCTGCTCGAGCCGGGTCTCGAACCGGAGGTCACGGGAGGTCAAAATGCCGACCAGGCGGCCTTCATCGACCACCGGCAGCCCGGAAAACCCGTTGTTGCGCATCAGCGACAGCGCGTCCGACAGCGTGGCATCCGAACGGATGGTCAGCGGGTCGACGACCATGCCCGACTCGCACTTCTTGACCCGCCGGACCTCGTGGGCCTGACGCTGCGGGTCCATGTTCTTGTGCAAGATGCCGATGCCCCCCAGGCGCGCCATCGCGATCGCGGTGTCGGCTTCGGTCACCGTGTCCATCGCGGCGGCGAGGATCGGTGTGCGCAGCGTGATCGTCTTGGTGAGCTGGCTGGCGACGTCGACCTCGGCCGGCATCACCTCCGAGTAGCCGGGCTGCAGGAGGACGTCGTCGAACGTCAAAGCTTCGCGGATCTCGGTACGGTCGGCCATGGGTCGCCCCTCGGGTGAATTCGGGGAGTATAGGGGTCGGCCGTCGCGCGATGCCACCGCGGCCATGGCACCGGAGCGGCGTTTTGTCGCGATCGAGGCCGTAAACCGCGGTGGGATCTGCCGCCGCCGCCGCCGATGTGAGTCGGCAGCGAGCGGGCGGCGGTTTGGCGAGCGGCAACCGCGCAGCGGGCGGCGCGGGCTCGATCCCGATTGGGCAACTTGTCCTGGGCAAACCGTACCGTCGCGACGACCCGCCGATCGGCACGCGGTGATCGGTCGCGCGACGGTTGGTACCGCGGCGGCGACTTGGGCAAATGGCCTACCGACCACCGGAGGTTCGACAGCTCGGTACAGCCGCCTACGTTGGGCCCATGGGGGAACGGGGCGTGCCGCTGCGCGCAGGCGCCGGGTGGTGGGGTCGACGGGCCTTGTTGGCGGGCCTGATGGGGGGCCTGTGGGGGGGCCTCGGGATCGTGGCCTCGGCGTGCGCCGTCGGGGTCGACCCCGAGCCCGACGTGCCTCCGCCCTCGATGATCGGTGGCGACGGGATGGGCGGCACCGACGGCGTCGAGGACGACGACGACGACGCCGAGCCCGGCGAGACGGACGGGACCTTCGACACCGAGGGCGATCCGGACGCCGACGGAACCGAAGGCTTCGACGACGGCACGACCGGCGACGGCGACGAGGGCGAGCTCGCCGACGGTGGCTCCGACGGTGGCCCCGCCGACCCGATGGCGCTGTGCGGCGATGGCAACGTCGACCCCGGCGAAGAATGCGACGACGGGGCGGCCAACGGCGAGGGCGCCCTGTGTACGCCCGAGTGCCAGTTCGCCGAGTGCGGCGACGGCTACCACCACCTGGGCGCCGAGGAGTGCGACGACGGCAACGGCGTGGATACCGATGCGTGCACCAACGGCTGCACCACCGCGACCTGCGGCGACGGCATCGTGCACGCGGGCGTCGAGCTGTGCGACGACGGCAACCTGTCCGACAGCGACGGCTGCACCTCGACGTGCAGCATCGCGACCTGCGGTGACATGATCGTGCAAGCGCCCGAGGCCTGCGACGACGGCAACGCGAGCAACACGGACGGTTGCCTCAACACCTGCCTGGTAGCCAGCTGCGGCGACGGCCACGTGTGGGCGGGCCAAGAAGCGTGCGACGACGGCAACGGCAGCAACACCGACGCGTGCCTGGCCACCTGCGAGCAAGCCACCTGCGGCGACGGCTACGTCTGGGCGGGCCAGGAAGACTGCGACGGGGCCGGCGATGAGACCGTGTACAGCTGCTCGTTGGCGTGCGAGGACCAGCTCGTCTGGTACCAGTGGTACTTCGGACAGGGGCAGGCCCCCGACCCGCAGGCGTGCACGGACTTCAACACGTGGCGCAGCGCGCTGGCCGACGACCACACCTCGATCTTTGTCGCGGGCACGTTCGGCCAAAGCGGCCGGCTGTGCACCGGGCCGCAGGCGACCACCCTGTGCAACGCGCTGCGGACCGGCGGCAACGCGACCCTCGCGTGCGACGGCTACACGTGGCACGTCGGCAACAACTGTCTGGGCGCAATGGAGGTGACCGTGGACGGCACCGTGTGCGATTGCGACGACTTCGGGGGCTGGGCCCTGCGCCCGTGCATCGGTGGCAGCGACTGGGGCGGCGCGAACACGAGCACCTGCGGCGGCATCTCGCAGGACATCTACATCGAGTGCGGCTTTTTGTAGGTGAGCGGCCTATGATCGCCCGGTGGGGTGGAGCTTCGCGCAGCAGCGCACGATCCAATGGGACCAAACCGAGCCGCTACGGCTGACGCCACCCGGAGCACCGGTGCACCACGCACCGATCCAGGCGATTGCGGCGGCATCGGACGCCTTCACCGCGGACTCGAACGGTCGAGTCCTTCGCTGGACCGAGGCGCAACCACCGAAGCTGTGGTGCGACGTCGGCGAGCCCGTCGTCGGCCTGGCGGCGTGCGACGGTCAGCTCGCGTGGGTGACCGGCGATCGCCAGCTCAGCGTGCACGTTGCCCCGATCGATGACCCCGACGCGCGGACGCATGTTGCAACGCTGCCTTGGGACGTGGCCGTGCATGCGCTGCGAGTGTCGGAGGTGGGCGCGGTCTGGCTCGCATGCTCGGGCGCACGGCGGCTGGTCGACGACGTCCCGGCGTCCTGGAACGGCAAGTCGGTGGTCGCCCTGCTCGAGCTGAGTGCGCATGCGCTCCCCGACGGGCTCGTCGAGCCCGCCCAGCTGACGATCGAAGCCGAGGGGTGGCACGGACGGATCGCCGAGGCGTCCGCGATGTCCCCCGGCCGCATGCGCCCCCGCTGCTCGATCGCCGTCGACGGCCGCCTGTGCGCCCGGCTCGGTGAACACGGCAAGCGACGGCTGGGTCTCCCCTCGGCGGACGTCGAGCGGTCCACCAAGCTCCTGGACCACTGCTTTGGGCCCGACGACGACACCCTCATCGGGCTCGACCTTCTGCGCGCGCGACTGGTCCGCGTCGGGTACACCAGGGACCGGGCCCGGGTCCTCGGCGAGATTGAGGCCGCAACCGCCTCGCAGCCGCGAAGCAGACACGTCCTCGCGCATGCATCGTCGCCCAGTCACCAGCGGGCCGCTTGGGTCGTTCACGCCGAGCCAGGCCTGTGGCTCGTCGTTGCGGACGCCGAGCGCGAGTGCGTGTACCAGACCGAGCTCGCCGCCAGCGTCTCGGTGATGGCCTTCTGGGACGAGGACACGCTGCTCGTCTCCGACGTTCGCTCCGGGCTGCGGCGCGTGCGGATCGTCGACTCGGCCGCGGACCCGATCGCGGTGTCGCCGATGTCCGCCGAGCAAACCGAGCCGCTCCCCCGGGCGCGTTTGTGGTCGCGACGAGCGTCGGCCTGGTGCAGCACGAGCACCCACGCATTCCTGCTCGACGACCGCGGGGTGCTGCTGCGCCTCGAGCTCGAGCACGGCGAGCTGCACGAGCTCGGTCGCATCGAAGCCCTGGCGTCCTACCAGTGCTCCATCGCCGTATTCGCCGACGACGGAGGAGAAGTCCTCGTGCGTGCCGCGAGCGACGATCAGGGTTGGCAGGCCTACGACCTCACCACCGGGAACCTGCTTTGGAGCCGTCACGGCAGCCCGCAAGTCGCGAGCCACGCTGGCCAACCGGCCTACCACACGGGGCGTGGATCCCTGCAGTGCCTCGCGCTGCGGACGGGCGAGCCCGCTGCCTTGGTCGAGCGATCGGACGACGACGTCCAAGCCACGTGGACGGTACGGGGTCGCGTCCTGTACGACCCACTCGGGCGAGCACGCTACTCGGTCCCGTTCGACCCCCTCGACCAAGGGGTCGGCGTCACGCCCGACGGCCGGTGGCTCGTGGTGGAGCGCTCTGATGACGTGCAGGTCGTGCAGGTCGACCAGCTCGACCAGCTCGACCAGCTCGACCTGGCCGAACCGGACGACGCAGACGACCCGTTGCCGGCATCACATCCGCCCGAGCTCGAACCCACGTCCGACGTCGGCGCGCATCGCTTCGTCGTTCGTCCGCAGCGCACTGCGCCGAGCGAGCCGTACGTCGTCGAGGTCTCGCCCCCCGACGCCGTGGTCCACCACGGGGGCGTGGTTGCGCTTGCGGGAGGCGACCCGTGGGCGTTCAGCGTCGATGAGACCGGACGCATGCTCCGTTGGACCATGACCGCCGGCGCACTCGAGGTAACGCACTGGCGTGCGGCGGACGGCAGCGAGTGGGGCGACACCGCACTCGCCGTGCGGGGCGATCGGGTGGTTTGGACGCGCCGACTGGGGCCGGATGGCGCGCGCACGGCCGTGTTCGTGGCCGACGCGCCCATCCCCGATAGCGCAGAGCGGCTCGCCATCGTGCCATCCCCGGTGCACGGCGTCGGCCTGGGCGTCGACGGACACACGGTGTACGTCGCGTGCGCGGCTCGGTTCCGGGTCGAGCACTCGGCCCCCGCCGACTGGCCACATCCACAGGAGCGGGTCTGCACGGTGGCGTTCGAACGCGACGAGACCAGCGGCGAGCATCCCCCGCTTCCCGCAGGCCTGGACGTGGAGGTGCACGCGCCCTGGCTGGCATCGCTCGGCCACGTGGACAACCGCAGCTTTTTGACCGCGGTCACCCATCTTCGCATCGGCGATGCCGGCGAGATTCTCTCCGTCGGCGCACGCCACGGAGCCTCGCCCAAGACCGAGATCGCCGACAGCACGGGCAAAGCGAGAACGACCAAGCTCGCGGGACACGAGCGCAGCCCAACCGCCGGTCAGCTCGTCGCGCTGGCGCCCGACAAGGCGGCAGTCGTGATGACCGGAACCAAGTCCGATGCGGTCAAGCGCTCGATCGCGGTCGACGACCTGAAGTTCACCCCCAAGGCGCCCCTGGTTTGGGCGAGTGCGCTCGACCCGAGCCGCACGCGCTACGCCATCACGCTCCGCGTCGACTACGACGATGCTCAGCTGGTGCTCACCGACCTCGAGGCCGCGACCGCAGCGCGGGTGAGCGCACCCGAGCTGGGCCTGCTCGACGCCCCGCGGCTCGCCTTCGTGGGGCCGTCGAACCTTCTGATCTCGCCGAGCGCGGGTCTGTTTCACGCCGACGGCGCAGACCTGCATGTGAGCCCCGTGGCGTGCCCCGAGCCGTTTGGGACGCCGGACGCGGCGGAGTGGCTGGCCCTGGACTTGTGCGGGCTTGCGCGAGGGCGCCGACATGCATGGTTTCTGACCGAGGGACGACAAATCGTCCGGGTGGCGTTCGAGGACGGGGCCTTCTCGACCCTCGGCGAGGTCCCGCGCCTGCGCCCG
>Ga0207422_1003398_pt1 | contig 16089 bp, 12 predicted proteins | sample MarCyaLeptolynsp_FD_187757 | JGI IMG/M metagenome (GOLD analysis project Ga0207422, IMG submission 187757) | Marine cyanobacterial communities from Panama - species 1 Leptolyngbya sp. (SPAdes) | ecosystem: Environmental > Aquatic > Marine > Unclassified | place: Panama: Panama City | collected...
GCGCGAATGGCATTATGGCCAGCGGCGCGTGAAAAGCCGCACCTACAGGTCGGATACATGGCCGCACCAACCAGCGACTGCAAATGCTCAAAAAACCCTTGCCAACGGAGAGCCGTCCATACACGGCACCTATTCGGACATTGGCTGTCTCGATTGAAATAGATACCTTTGATAGAGAACTCGGGTCGACGCTATGGTTCTCCGCAAGTTTAATGATCTCCGGCTAGAACCTTTGTGATTATCCAATTCAAATCAATTGCTTACGTGAAAAATGACCAACACAAACCGGAATCCTTCGGGTCGGGGGTAACGGCGGTAGCGGTCCTCCGCTACCAAATTTCCCAGAAAATAAAACCAAATCTTTTGCGAAATGGGTGACCTCCGTTTCGTGCAACGTCTCACGCATTTTTACGCGGAGAGGCCACGGCTATTGCATCCTATCGTCAACGCCGAAGTGGGTGGCACCCCGCGGCAATAGAGCTTACAGGCTGCGCCGAGCCGTATGTTCGGCAAATGGATTTATTGGAAGTCTTCAGGAACAAGCAGCTGCCGTGAAGCCCAACTCGGGCATTCAGAAATTCTTGGCCGTTTCTACGAGGTGACCCACAGCGTCGACGAACCAACACAAAGTGGTGTCGATTGCTGCACCCGGGGCATAGTAGTTGTTCAAATGCGGCGCCATGAACAATCGCTGATGCTGTCGGCTGCCCTTGTGCTCCTTGCAGAATCCAAATCTGGCTATGCGGCCCCCTTGGCCGTCTTTACGATAGCGGGCTTGTTTCGGAAAACCATGACGCTAAGCTCGATTGCCAAAGAAATTCTGCTTAGTACTCAAACCGGAAAATTTTCTCACTATGAAGTCTTTTGCCCCAATCCTGATTTCCGCCATCCTGACCGTCCTTTCACCCATCGCCGCCTGGTCGGAAACCGTCATTGAAACTGTGACCTTTCTCGACGACGATGCGGATGGCTACACACGGTTCACATCAATACGCACCGGGTTCAGCAACCTGTTCAAACCAGTGGGCGAGTCGGCGCAAAGTGCCGATGATGGCTTGTCTGAACACCTGTACTTCTTTCCTAACGACTACGGTTTCGACACAAGCCGTTTCAGCTTCCCGATCATCACCACCCGCGGCGCGGATCGGTCAGAAATGGTACTTGGCAGCCTGACCGATGATGCCGGTGTCCTCACAACATCGCCAGAGGGCAACAAAATCTACAAGACATGGGACGAAGAAACCACGCAAACGATCGATGGCCAGACCTATTTCGGTCTCTACTTTACAGGTGGCATCGACAAGCTCGCCTATGTCTGGGTGTTGCCAAGTTCTATGGAATTTGTGCGTTACAGCGCCAATGTTGAGGGCGACTGGGTTTTGCGCGGTAATGCTTTGGCCTTTTTCGCGGAAGATGCGAACAACGTTGCTTTCGAATTCGAGCTGCAGCGCAAACTCGACAGCACCTTCAGGGACCTGAGCGAAAGCCTGGCGGATGAAGAGGTTGACGTGCGGCAGGACGACGACGGCATCACCCTCACGGTTCTCGGCACTATCCTGTTCGCAAGCGGGTCTGCCGACGTCACTCCTGCCGGGGCGGCCCTTCTCAACCAAATCGTGTCCACCATCGGGGCGAGCGGAGAATTTCGGATTTCGGTCGAAGGCCACACGGACAACACGCAGATTACCGGCGCGCTGGCCCAGCGGTTCCCGACCAACTGGGAGCTTTCGTCCGCGCGCAGCTTGTCGGTCCTTCGCGCTCTCGCCAGTGAAGGCATTGAGGAAGGTCTCATGGAAGCGCGCGCGTTCGGCGAACATCGTCCGCGTTCTTCAAATGACACAGCCGAGGGCCGCGCCGAGAACCGCCGGATCGAGATTCGTTTGCTCGACAAGTAGCCGGGCTTTTTGCGTCACGGGCGTATAGAAAGCCGGCAGTGGTGGTGACGATGCTGTCCGCGCTGTCAACTCCAGACCTGATCCGGATCAGGGAGCGGGATGGCGTCGAGCAGGGCACGGGTATAGGCAGACTTGGGATTGTCGAACAGCTCGGCTGTTGGCGCGTTTTCGACAATTTCTCCCTTTTGGAGAACGAATATGCGGGTACACAGCCGGCGGATTACCGACAGATCGTGACTGACGAAGGCAAGCGTCAGTCCGAGTTCCCGCACCAGCTGCTCCAGAAGATTGAGAACCTGGGCTTGCGAGGAAACGTCCAGACCCGACACGATTTCGTCGGCCAGAATAAAGTCCGGTTTGAGGGCGATGGCGCGCGCAATGCCAACCCTCTGCCGCTGGCCGCCTGACAGCTCGTGCGGATACCGTTCGGAAAAACTCTTCGCCAGGCCGACCATCTCCAGCGCTTCATCGACCCGTGATGGAATGTTGTCGAAACCTTGCAGGCGAAGCGGGCCGGCGATGATGCCGCCGACACGGCGGCGCGGATTGAGCGAAGACATCGGGTCCTGAAAAATCATCTGAAACTGTTTTCGCAGCGGCCGCAGGGAATCCTCGTTCAATTCGGCGATCTCCGTTCCCTCAAACAGGATTGATCCGGAATCGGGCCGGAGCAAGCGGATCATGGCTCGTCCGAGGGTCGATTTGCCCGACCCGGACCCACCGACAATGCCAAGCACATCGCCTTTGGCAACATCGAAGCTGAGACCCTTGAGCACATCTATGCGCGGCGCGGCACCGAATAACGGCTTTCGGGACAGGTCTGGAAAGGAAACCCTCAGGTCTTTGACACGGTAAATGAGGTCGCTCATGGTGCCGCTTACCTCTTCAACTGCGCATCGAAGGCGGCAACTTCCTGTTCCACCTCGGAAATGATGTTGTCCGGAACGGGCATGAGCGAACCGTCAGGGTCCGTGTACTTCGGCGTTGCCGCAAGCAGCGCCCTTGAATAGGCGTGTTTCGGTGCTGCGAAAAACGTTCTGACATCCGTCTCCTCGATAACCTTGCCGGCATAGAGAACCGTCAGGGACTGGCTGATCTTGGAAACGACACCGAGATCGTGCGTCACGAAGAGAAGCGCCGTGTCATGCCGTTTCTGCATCTCGCGGATCAGTTTGAGAATCTGTTTCTGGACCGTGACATCGAGCGCCGTCGTCGGTTCGTCGGCGATGATCAGTTTGGGTTCGGCGGCAAAGGCCGAGGCGATCAGGATGCGCTGGCGCATACCGCCGGACAGCTCATGCGGATAAGATCTCATCACCCGCTCGGGCGACTGAATGTGCACCTCGTCGAGGAGTTCGACAGCACGCTCTTCCGCCTCCTTGCGCTTCCATCCGAGAATGTCGACAAGCCGATCCGTGATCTGCGGGCCGACCCTTCTAGATGGATTGAGCGCGGTGAGCGGGTCCTGCGGGATCAGCGCCACCTTCGCACCGATCTTTGCGCGCCGCTGTTTGGGCGGCAAGGTCAGCAGGTCCTCGCCGTCGAGCAGGATCTCACCGCCGGTGAGTTTTGCCGCGCGCGGAAGGATGCCGAGCACGGCCTTGCCGATCATGCTCTTGCCCGCGCCGCTTTCGCCCACCAAGGCGCGGACTTCTCCTGATTTGACTGCCAGCGAAACCTTGCGCAGCAACGGTGCGCCGTTCCTCAGTCTCACCGTCAGGTCCTTGATCGTCAGATAGCTCATCGCAGCACCGGATCGAAATAGTCTTTCAGGCCTTCGCCAAGTTGCGAAAAGCTGAGCACGGTGAGGAACAGGGCCACAAGCGGGAACACCAGCACCCACCAGGCCTGATAGATTGATGTGCGCCCTTCGGCGATCATGCCGCCCCAGGTCGGCTGGTCTGTCGAGATGGACAGGTTGACGAAACTCAGGATCGCTTCGACGATCACCGCGATGCCCATTTCAAGCGTCAAAAGCGCGACGATTGTCGGCAGCACATTTGGCAGGATTTCGGCAAGTGCAATGCCGAGACGGCTGCGTCCGGCAACTTGTGCGGAGGCGACGTAATCCATCGCGCCCTGGCTCATGGCTTCGGCGCGTACGACCCGCGAAAACCGCGTCCAGTCGATCACGACAATGGCAACGATGATCGAGGTCAGTCCCGTTCCCAGAACGGCAATCAGGAGGATCGCGAAGAGCACGGGCGGAAACGCCATCCAGATATCGACCAGCCGGGAAATCACCAGATCGGCCCAGCCCCGGTAATACCCGGCGATCAGGCCAAGGGTGGCTCCGACGAGGCAGGTGAGTGTCCCGGCAACCAGCGCAACGGTTAGCGCCAACCTTGCGCCGTAAAGCATGCGGCTCAGGAGGTCGCGGCCAAGGGAATCGGTGCCAAGCAGATAGGCCGGATCGGCGCCCTGCTGCCAGAAGGGCGGCAGCCGCGCCGCGAAAAGGTCCTGTTCCAGCGGATCATGTGGGCTGATCATTGGCGCGAACACTGCCGCCAGAATAAGTATGAGCAACCAGCCGCCGCTGAGCCAGAGACGAAGGCCGGGCATGCGGCGGATCTGTCCACGGGCGTCACGCATGGCGAAGCCTCGGATTGAGCGCTGCGTAGGTCATGTCCACGAGCAGATTGACGAGCGTGAACAGAAGCGCGAACACCAGGACGATGCCCTGGATGAGCGGCAGGTCGCGGTTGATCACCGCGTCGATCGCCATGTTTCCGAGACCTTCATAGGAAAACAGGCGTTCGATGATGACGGTCCCGCCGATGAGAAAGGTGAACTGGACGCCGACGAGCGTCAGCGTTGGTAGAATGGCATTCGGCAGCGCGTCGCGCGTGATGATCGACGTTTCGGAGTAACCCTTGGTCCGCGCCAGCGTGATGTAGTCGTCGTGCATGCATTCCTTGAGCGATTGTTTCAGGAGCTGGAGAATGATCGCTGCCAACGGGATTGCCAGCGCGAGTGCAGGCAGGAACATGTGGCCCAGCAGATCAAGCACCACGTCGAAGCGGAAGCGCACCAGCGCTTCGATCAGATAGAAGTCGGTGTTGAACTCGAACCCGAGAGAAGGCGACACGCGCCCGGAAATGTGAAACAGCGGCCAGAGAACACCAAGCACGAGAATGAGCGCAAGACCCCAGAGGAAGTCCGGCAGCGACAGGGCGACACCGCCGGCAACATCGATGCCGCCCTCGACTTTCGTGCCGCGGTAAAGCGTGGCGGTGAGCGCTGCCGAGCCGCCGACGACAATCGCAATCAGGAGTGCCATCACCGACAGTTCCAACGTCGCCGGCAACCGGCCGATCACAAGATCGAATACTGGCTGCCGCGTTGTGATGGAGGTTCCGAAGTCGCCTTGCAGGACGTTTGCGATCCAGATCAGGAACTGTTCGAAGATGCTTTTGTCCAGGCCGTACAGCGCTTCCAGACGCGCGATGTCGGCATCAGTTGCGCCAGGCGGCAGCATCATCGCGATCGGATTCCCGGGCACGACCCGGATCACGACGAAAACGATGATGGCAGCCCCGAGGAGAGTGATGATTGTCGTCGCCAGGCGCGTCAGCAGCGTACGCACGATTTGCATGAAAAGATTCGCAGCCCTTCGTTCAGGAAAAAGAGCCGCCGCAGCGCCCTAAGGAGCAAACAGGAGGGCACTGCGGCGAAGGTGAGGAACGTTTTCCTGACTTAAGAACGGGTCATCAGATGCGGCAGAAGCGCACCCGACGCGTGTGGTGTGACCTTGACCTGATCGCTGTGCAGGATCGGTTGCACATACTGGATCAGCGGCAGCACGAGCGCGTTTTCTGCGATGTGCTTGTCGACCGCCTTCCAGCCTGCGATGCGTTTCTCCTCGTCTGCCTCGCCCCAGAGCGGCAGGATCATTTGCATCAGGTCTTCACCGTCCCAGACGGAATGCGGCGACGGGCCGAACATGGCAAACCCGGTGGATGTGGTCGGGTCACCGATCGCGTTGCCCCAGTTATAGAACGCTGCCGGGGCCAGCTGATCCGCCGCCCGTAGTTCGAAGTGCTTGGCGATCTCGTAGACCTCGATCTCGGCCTCGATACCGACTTTGCGCCACAGACCGACGATCACCTGGATGATCTCGTAGTCTTTCGGCTTGAAGCCGCGCGTCGTCTGGATCTTGAACTTGACCGGATTGTCCGGACCATAGCCGGACGCGGCCAGCAGTTCCTTCGCCTTTTCCGGGTCGTAAGGAACGGTGATCGACGGATCATAGGCGGTGTAGTCGGGCGTCTGGAGCGTATCGATGGCGACCCCGTAGCCGGACAACAGCCGCTCGATAATGGTTTCCTTGTCGATGGCATGCGCCATGGCCATGCGCACATTCGGGTCGTTCATCGGCTCGACATCGTTGATGAAGATCATGCCGATATCGGAAATCGGAGCCGCCGTGCCGACAATGCCGTCCTGTTCCTTGAGGCGGTCGAATTCCTCATAGGGCATTTCCAGCGTTACATGTGAATTGCCCGAGCTGACCTCGAAGGTGCGGCTGGAAGCGTCGGTGACGAACTTGATGGTGACGGTCTTGAACTCGGGCGCGCCGCCCCAGTAATTCTCGTTGGCTTTCAGGCGCACGAACGCATTGCGCTCGAAATTGTCGACCATGTAAGGGCCTGTTCCGATCGGCGCGGCTTCGAAGCCTTCCGCCCCGACTTCCTCATAGTACTTCTTCGGCAGGACATAGCCGGTCAGGAAGCTCATCCACTTGAAGATTGTCGGCTCGTACTCCTTGACGTCCGCCGTGACGCGGTTTCCGTCGATCTGGAAGTTGCCGATCTTGCCCCAGATGAACTGGATGGGATTGCCTGTATCCGGGTTACCTGCCCTTTCAAGTGACCAGGCGACATCCTCAGGTGTGAGCGGGTCGCCATTGTGCCAGGTGACGCCTTCGCGGACTTCCAGCCAGATCTTGGATTTGTCTTCAGTCCATCCCCAGTCGCTGACGATGCCCGAGCCGAAGCTGAGATCCGGGTTCTGGTGGATGAACATGTCGAACACCGACTGGTAGATCCCCTGGATGGTCGGGTTGACCGCGGACGGGCCGACCGTCGGATCCCAGCTGGGCAGATTGACATTATAGGCAATCACCAGTTCATCGATCTCATTTGCAAATGCAGGCGTTCCAACGGCTGCCAGCACTCCGCTGGCGGCCGCACTTTTCAAAAGCGTGCGTCTTGATACCTTCATTGTCCTGTTCCCCATGTTTACGTTGGCCGGATGTGTTTTCTTTGTCGCTATCCGGCGAGCTTTTGCGCGAGCAGGTATCCGGGCCCGGCTCCGGTGCCCGCCCCCGGCCAAACGGCTGCTCCGGTGTGGAACAGGTTCCCCACCGGTGTGCTGCCGTCGGCAAAGCCGCGAACGGGCCTGAACATGAAATGCTGTGTCAGGTGATGGCTGCCGCAGATCTGGTCGCCGCCAACCAGATTGGGATTGTCCGCCTCCAGCATCAGCGGTGTAACAACGTGTTGGCCAAGGATCTTTGAACGCGTGCCGGGCGCATATCTTTCCAGGATATCGAGCACCCGCTCGGCGTATTTGTCTGCAACAACCGCCCAGTCGGTCTCCTCGATCTGACCCGCAGCGTCACCCTTGATGAGCCCCGGAACCATGCGCACCTGAAGCCAGAGCGCGTGCTTTCCGTCCGGTGCCCGGCTCGGATCAATGACTGTGGGCTGTCCGCAGACCACCACGGGTTCGTCCGGCAACAGTCCGGCCTGCGCCTGGGCATAGGTGCGCGCCATCTGGTCGACCTCCGGCGCCAGATGAACATAAGCGAAGTTTTTCAGCTCTTCTCCGGCGCTCCAGTCAGGCAACGCATCGACGGCCAGGTGGATCATCATCGTGCCGGGCGCGTGGGAGAACCTCTTCAGGCCCTCATTGTAGCGTTTGTCTCCGGTTTCCCCGGCGAGCTTCAAAAGGGCGTTCGGGGCAACATTGGCAATCACGGCATTGCGCGCCATGACCTTGCGCCCGTCGGCAAGTTCGATGCCTTTTGCCTCGCCGTTCTCAACAAGAATGCGCGTGACTTCGGCATTGAGAGTGACGCTTCCGCCGCGCGCCTCAAGCGTGGACACCATTGCCTTGATCGCGGCACCGGCACCCCCCTTGCCCAGAACCATGCCGAACGCCTGGTTCGCCATGCCTTCAAGATAGGGAAACAGCGCACCGCCGGAGATGTCCGGTGCAAAATCCAGATGCATGCCCCAGGCACCGAGAAGGGCGCGCACTTTCGGCGAACGGAACGTCTCGTTGAGCCAATCTCGTGGTGACGACATCAGGAAGCGGCTGAGGTCCAGCACGCCATCCGTACCGGACTTTCGCCAGTGTTTGTAGAGAATATATGCAAATGCACGTTTCTTGGCAGGACTGCCGAGCAGGCCGACAAGCGGCTCGGCCATGGCCGGAAAGTCGGCTGTCAGTTCCCGCCAGGTCTTCCCGTCTTCAGCGCTGATGGCCTCGATCCGCTTTGCCGTCTTTTCAAGATCATTGCTGACACCAAGCCAGGAGCCGTCAGGAAAAACGGAAGAAAAACAATCGGATGCCGGCGCAAATTCAAGCCCGTTCCGGCCCAGCTCCTCACCGTATTCCTTGAAAAAGGCGGAGCCGGCAAACAGCGACAGGTTCATCGCCGCCCAGTCATGGCTGTACCCGGGCAAGGTATATTCGCCGGTCTTTACCGCACCACCGGCGACCGACGCGCGCTCAAACACACCCACTTTCCAGCCTTGAGCGGCCAGATGAACGGCGCAGGCGAGACTGTTGTGTCCGCTGCCGATAATGACGCCGTCCAGTGTCTCATCCATGGTGCAAGCCGTGCCTCCCTCGAAATAGATAATTGCAAATACAAATAAACCTGTCTAGCATCAAAGTTGCGATAATGAGCCAAGCGGCCAAGACGTAGAGAGGGAGCATCAGATGTCAGCAGAGAACGCGCTCAGCGGACTGGGAGCAAAGATTTTGTCCGGTGAAGTCGAGGTGGTCGACTGCACGGGCGTATTGGGCCCCAACACCCCGATCATTCAGTTGCCGCCCGATTTTGCCAAGAACACTCCGAAGGTCGAGATTCACAAGATCAGTGAATACGATTCCGACGGTCCGTTTTTCGCCTGGAACTGGATGGTGTTGGGTGAGCATTCCGGCACCCATTTCGATGCACCTCATCACTGGATCACCGGCAAGGACTACGAGGACGGTTTCACCGACACGCTCAATGTTCAGCGCCTGGTCGCGCCGGTCAACGTCATCGATTGCTCGAAGGAAAGTGCGGAGAATGCCGACTTTCTCTTGACCGCAGATCTGATCAAGGCCTGGGAAGCCGAGCATGGCGAGATCGGTGCCGGCGAATGGGTTCTCATGCGCACCGACTGGGACAACCGTGCCCATGACGAGGACCTCTTCCTGAACACGGATGAGACCGGGCCGCACAGCCCCGGGCCGACGCCGGATGCGATCGAATATCTCTTGTCGAAAAAGATTGTCGGTTGGGGAACGCAGTGCATCGGCACGGATGCGGGACAGGCCGGCGGCATGGAACCGCCCTATCCGGCGCACAACCTTCTTCACCGCGACAATTGCTTTGGCTTGGCCTCGCTTGCCAACCTGAGCAAGCTGCCGGCCAAGGGGGCCATCCTGATCGCAGCTCCGCTGAAGATTGAACGGGGAACAGGCAGCCCGATCCGCGCCCTGGCGCTGGTGCCCAGGAGCTGAGGCCGATCCCGTGACCGCGCCGCATGTCATAATCGGGTCGGGGATCAACGCCCTTGTCGCGGCCGCACTGCTGTCGCGCAAGGGGGAAAAGGTTCTGGTGCTCGAACGGTCGGACCTGCTTGGCGGATGCATGCGGACCGAGGAAATAACCTTGCCCGGCTTCCGTCACGATGTCCTGGCGGCGACCTTCGTGCTGTTCCTGACATCGCCCGCACATGCAGAGCTGGCGGAAGATCTCGGCAGGCACGGTCTGGAATTCTGCCACACGCAGAAACCGACCGCAGTGCTTCGGCCTGATGGTCAGTCCGCCGTGCTCACCATGGACCGTGCCGCGAATATTGCCGCTTTCGACGGGCTTGCTTCCGGTGACGGCAAACAGCACGGGTCCGATGTCGGCACCGTTGAGGCCGATGCCGAATTCCTATTCGCCTTGCTGGGCAGCCCATTATGGTCGGGCAAGATGGCGCGTTTGATGGCGAAGCAGGCCTGGAAGCGTGGCCTTAACGGACTGAAGACATGGATCGGAGACGCGCTGCAACCGGCGCGGGCCTGGCTGGAACACGGCTATGGCAGTGAAACGGTGCAGGCGCTTTGGGCACCGTGGGTACTTCATACCGGCCTAACGCCCGAGAGTACCTATTCCGGCCAGATGGGCCGGGTGATCGCCTTCGCACTGGAAGCCGCCGGTGCACCGGTGGCGAAAGGCGGTGCCGGAACGGTGCCGGAGGCCTTCCGCAAATTGATTGAGGAAAAAGGCGGCGAATTCCGAACCGGGGTTGATGTTGAGCGCATCCTGGTGCGCGACGGAAAGGCCGTTGGCGTTGAAACGGCCGATGGAGACAGGATCGACGCCCAATCCGTTATCGCGTCCGTCACACCGACGCAGCTTCATCAGCGCCTCCTTCAGGATGAACCGCCACCGGCCCATGCGGAGCGTTACAGATACGGTCGCGGCAATTTCCAGCTTCATTATGCCCTTGATGCTGAACCGGACTGGATCGCGGACGGACTTGAAGATGTCGCGCTGATCCATCTGACAGACGGTGTCGACGCCGTTTCGAAATCATCGAACGAGGCCGAACGGGGTCTCCTGCCCGAAACGCCAACGATTTGCGTCGGCCAGCCGCACAGGCTTGACCCCTCACGTGCTCCCGATGGCAAGGCCATCTTGTGGATCCAGATCCCGGATGCACCGCGCGTGATCAAGGGAGACGCTGCAAGGCAGCTTGAAACAAGCCCTGAGTGGACGGAAACCATCCGGGAGGCCTTTGCCGACCGCATCGAAGCCGTCCTGCAAAAGCACATCCGGAACTTCGACCAGATCAAGCTTGGAAGGCGTGCTTATTCGCCGGCGGACCTAAACCAGATGAACATCAATCTCGTCGGAGGCGACCCGTATGGCGGGTCTTGCAATATCGACCAGTTTTTCGTCTGGCGCCCGTTTACCCGTTCCGTCAACAGCGCCACACCGATCGGCAACCTCCACATGATCGGTGCGTCGACACACCCGGGTCCGGGCCTCGGAGGCGGTTCCGGCTATAACCTGGCGAAAGGGATGGGCGCATGAAAAACGAAAACGGGCTGGAACTTGTGGAACAGAAGACGACGGTGCCACGCCTGGGCGAAATCGGCCTTGAGAACTTCCCTCCCTATCTCATGAACCGCATCATGGGCCGCTACAACGGCGCTCTGCGGGACGAGATGGCAAAGCTCGGGCTGACAACGCCGAAAATGCGGACGCTTGCGGTCTTGTCCGTTCTGGACGGCCTCCTGATCCGCGATCTGTCCGTTTATGCCGTGGTCGAAACCTCGACGCTCAGCCGTGCGCTCGATACCCTGGAACGTGACGGGCTGGTAAAGCGGGTGACCGACACTGAAGACAGCCGGGCCGTGCGCATCCATCTGACGACAAAGGGACGGCAGACGCACGACATGCTCTGGCCGCACCTGGCAACCGCTTACCAGCAGATGTTCCGCGGCATCAGCGACGCCGATCAGCGCGCTTTCGTTGCAACGCTGCAGGCTATTTTGAAGAACATACGCAAGCATCCGATTTAGCACCCAGAGACTGTGCAGGGAGGCGCCGATGGCCGAGAGGTCGTTCAAGGCTGAGGTAGAGCATCTTCGCAAGGGAACGGGAGACGTCTTCACGGGCGAAGGCATTCTTGCCATTACAAAGGCGCTTCTGGAGAACGGCGTCGGATACGTCGGCGGCTATCAGGGCGCACCCATCTCCCATCTTATGGATGTGCTCGCCGACGCCCAGGATCTCATGAGCGAGCTCGGCGTTCGCTTCGAAGCCAATGCATCGGAAGCCGCCGCTGCGGCCATGCTGGCCGCCTCGGTGCACTACCCGATCCGGGGGGCCGTCACCTTCAAGGGCTCGGTCGGTGTCAATGTTGCCTCCGACGCACTTGCCAACCTGTCTTCCTCCGGCGTGAATGGCGGCGCGCTGGTAATTGTCGGCGAAGATTATGGCGAAGGCTCCTCGATCATGCAGGAGCGGTCCTACGGATTCGCCATGAAATCGCAGTTCTGGCTGCTCGATCCGCGCCCGAATCTGCCCTCCATCGTCAAGGCCGTCGGCGACGGGTTCGCGCTTTCCGAAGCCAGCAACACACCCGTCATGCTGATGGTCCGTATCCGCTCGTGTCACGTAACCGGCAGCTTCGACACCTCGGACAACGTGCCCCCGCCGCTCTCCGTCCGCGATGCCCTTTCTAATCCGCAGAAGGACTTCAAACGTGTGGTTCTGCCGCCCATGTCCTATGCGCATGAGCACGACAAGATCGACAACCGCTGGCCGGCCGCCGAGAAGTACGTCCTGGAAAACAAGCTCAACGAACGCTTCGGACCGGAGACCGGCAAGGTCGGCATCATGTGTCTTGGCGGCATGTATAACAGCGTCATCCGTTCGCTGCAGCGCCTCGGTCTTGCCGATATCAGCGGCAACACCTCCGTGCCGCTTTATGTCCTGAACGTCACCTATCCGATCGTCAGATCGGACGTGCTGGATTTCTGCCGGGGCAAGGACGCCGTTCTGCTGGTGGAGGAAGGACAGCCGGAGTTCATTGAGCAGCAGATCGGGGCAATGCTCTACAAGGAAGGCGCCACCACAAAGCTTGAAGGCAAGGGCATCTTTCCAAAGGCCGGGGAATATACCGGGCAGATCATGTTCGACGGTCTGGAGGCCTTTGTTCGCCAGTACGCACCTGAACTGCTGCCGGGCAAGGTGCTGGCGCCGAATACGCCCAAGACGAACCTTCCCGACCTCAGCAAAACGGTACCGATCCGGCCACCGGGCTTTTGCACTGGCTGTCCCGAGCGCCCGATTTTTGCGTCCCTTAAACTTGCAGAACAGGAACTCGGCTCCCGACAGATCACGGGCGACATCGGCTGCCATTTGTTCGCGAGCCTGCCGCCGTTTGAAATCGGCGGCTCGACGATGGGTTTTGGTCTCGGACCGGCGTCCAACGCCGCATTCGATGGCGGCGGAGAAAAACGCGCAATCTCAATTCTCGGCGATGGCGGCTTCTGGCACAACGGGCTCAGCTCCTCCATCGGCAACATGGTTTTCAACAAGTCCGACAGTGTCGCCATCATCGTCGACAACTATTATTCTGCGGCAACCGGCGGGCAGGATGTCATGTCCAGCCGCGCTCAGAACGACACTAAGTCGACCAACAACCCGATTTCCAAGGCCCTCGCCGGTGTCGGTGTGAAATGGATCCGCCAGATCGATCACACCTATGACGTCACCAAAATGCGCGACACGATCCGCGAAGCGCTGACGACGGATTACAAGGGGCCGAAGGTGATCGTTGCCTCTTCGGAGTGCATGCTGAACCGGCAAAGGCGCGAGAAGCCGTTGCGCAACAAGGCCATTGCTAATGGCAAACGGGTCGAACTGCCGCGTTTCGGTGTTGATCAGGACGTCTGCACGGGTGACCACGCCTGCATTCGTCTCTCCGGCTGTCCGTCGCTCTCGCTCAAGAAACTCGACGACCCCCTCCGGGACGATCCGGTCGCGCATATCGACCAATCCTGTGTCGGTTGCGGCAATTGCGGAGAGGTCGCGGACGCGGCGATCCTCTGCCCGTCCTTCTATGAAGCCAAGGTGGTGCACAATCCGTCCGGGTTCGAAACCTGGTATGCGGGCCTTCGCCGGAAGATCATTTCCTGGCTGCAGAACCGGCGATCCGGCAAGCGATTGAGCTTTTCAGGGGAGAATGCCTGATGTCGCTGGCCCTGCCACTTGATGCCCAGCCGACAGATCCGGCGCTGGAAGGCATCATCAAACTTGCGGTCATGGCCGTTGGCGGCCAGGGCGGCGGCGTCCTGACCAACTGGATCGAGACGCTTGCGCGTTCCGAAGGCTATCACTGCCAGGCGACGAGCGTCGCCGGGGTCGCCCAGAGAACCGGGGCGACCATCTACTATATCGAAATGGCTCCGGGTGATGTGGCAACGCCGGTCTTCTCGCTCGCCCCCTCTTCTGGCGATGTCGATATCACTATAGCCGCCGAGATGATGGAAGCCGGTCGCGCCATCATGCGCGGCTTCGTAACGCCTGACCGGACCACGCTGATTGCGTCAACGCATCGGATGCTCGCGGTTTCTGAAAAAACCGTCCCCGGCGACGGCATGGCATCCTCCGAAGAGGTCAAGGCAGCAGCCGAAGTCGCCGCACAGAAGCTGATCCTTGCGGATATGGATACGGCCGCCGTATCGGTTGGCTCGGTCATTTCCGCGTCCCTGTTCGGGGCCCTGGCCGGCTCCGAAGCGCTTCCGTTCAAACGTGAAGCCTTCGAGAACGCCATCCGCGCGGGCGGCAAAGGTGTGGAGGCAAGCCTGAGGGCGTTCGCTGCCGGATATGATCTGGCGCAGAACGGCGAAGCACCGAAAGCACCAGAACCGGCGCCCGCGAGACAGGAGATTGTCGAACCGAAAGGGCCTCAGGCCAGCCAGACGGCCTGGGCTGCGCTTCAGGCGCGCGTTGCCGGCCTGCCGGAAGACATTCAGGAGATGACGAGGGCGGGCCTGACCAAAGTGGTCGATTTCCAGGATTGCGACTACGGGTCGGAATACCTCGACCGGCTTCAGGTTCTGGTGCAGGCAGACAGCGCCGAAAAAGACTACGAACTGTCAAGAGAGGCAGCGAAATACATCGCCAATGCGATGACCTATGACGACGTCATCCGGGTCGCGGACCTTAAGACCCGCCCGCAGCGGTTTCGCCGCATCGAAGACGAGATGAGCGTCAAACCGGAGAACCTGCTTCACCTGACGGATTACCTGCATCCGCGCGCCGAGGAAATTGTTGGCCTCCTGCCTGAAAAGCTTGGCCGGAAAATGGAAAACGATCCGGCCTGGATGAAACGGATCGATCGCTGGTTCAACCGGGGACGGCGGATCAGGACGGACGGCCTGCGCGGCTTTGCGATGCTCTATGTCCTTGGCGGGATGCGCAAGTGGCGGCTGAAGACCCTGCGGCACAAGATGGAACAGGATCATCTTGAGGCATGGCTCAAGATGGTCTCCGGATATCTCCCCGACCGGTATGACATGGCCGTGGAGATCCTGCGATGCCGGCGGCTGATCAAGGGATACTCGGACACGCATGCGCGCGGACTTTCCAAGTTTGACAAGGTGCTCTCCGGCGCCCGTCTCGTGGAAAATCGCGACGACGGCGCAGCATGGGTTGCCAGGCTGCGCGAGGCCGCACTGAAGGATGAAAAGGGTACGGACCTCGACGGCGCGTTGAAAACGATCGAAAGCTTCGCCGGCTAAAATCAGACTCGGTTGATCGACGTTGCAAACACGTCGATAAGCGCGCGTGTAGCCTCTTCCGTTGTCTGGACGCCGGGGGAAACGCGCAGCGTTGCACCGCGCGTATCCGCCGAATACCCGGCCTGGTTCAGATCGGCGAGCGTCTTTGAGGCCGCTTCAGCGGTTTTCAGATCCAGCATCAGGCTGCCGCCACGCTCAGCGCGGTTGCGGGGCGACAACAGGCCCACACCGAGATCATCCATCGCTTCGATCACAATGTCGCAGAGCAATCTGTTGTGGTGGAGGATCGCTGTGCGATCCGTTTCCGCATGCCATCTTAACGCCGGCACGGTCGCGGCTGCGGGCAGGATCGCGGGCGTGCCGTTGTCGAACCGGCGGATGTCGGGCGCGTAGTCGAAAGCGTCTATGTCCCAGTTGAAGGGATTGTCCTGGCTGAACCAGCCACGAAGCTCGGGCCGGCAGTCTTCAATCAAGTCCGGCCGGACATAAAGCATGCCTGCGCCGGGTGCACCGCACATCCATTTCAGGCTCGTAGAGACCGCGAAATCGATCTCGGGTTCGAGCACCGAAAAAGGCAGCAGGCCGGACGCCTGTGTGATGTCGACACCGATAAGGCTGCCTTTGGCGCGGCCATGCGACACCAGAGCGTCAAGGTTGACCT
>Ga0207422_1003399_pt1 | contig 16084 bp, 19 predicted proteins | sample MarCyaLeptolynsp_FD_187757 | JGI IMG/M metagenome (GOLD analysis project Ga0207422, IMG submission 187757) | Marine cyanobacterial communities from Panama - species 1 Leptolyngbya sp. (SPAdes) | ecosystem: Environmental > Aquatic > Marine > Unclassified | place: Panama: Panama City | collected...
GCTCCCCTACGTGGGCAGAGCGTCTCAGCGGCTCGAATATAGCCGCGATATAGGTGCGGTTTTGCTTGGCACAAGGGATCGAGCACCCTAGATTTTGATGCGTACGAACAGGGGACAAGAATATGATTAAGGCCAAACAATCTTCTCGCTTCGCGTCAACGCTCGCCATTGCGGGCGCCATGGCGCTTTCGGCCTGCTCTGCAGAAGCTCCAGAAGTGGTCGAGGAAGAGGGCATTGCCGGCGTGACGATCGAGAATGCGCGGATGGTTCTCGCGCCGGTCGAAGGCAATCCGGCGGCGATCTACTTCGACTTTTCCTATGAGGGCGATCGTGCGTTCTCGCTTGATCGCTTTTCTGTCGAAGGCGCGGAAAGCGCCGTTATGCATCAATATGGCGAATATGACCGCAAGGTGCAGATGATGGAAGCTCTGCCGATCCCCGTCACCAGTGGAACCACGGTCGAATTCAAGCCCGGTGATTTCCACGTCATGGCAATGGGCGTTTCGCCGGAATTGCAGGCTGGCGGAACCACTGATGTCACCTTGAAGGTCTCGGGCGGCGATACCCACACCTTCACGGTGGAAATTCGCGCCGCAGGTGAAGAACGCTGAGTCAAACGCTCACCTCGGACTTGGAGGTCAAACCTGTTGAGGCCTGCCCAGTTGGCGGTGAGCGTTCGCTAACGCCTGGAGAAATAGAGCTTGCGAGGAGCATTTTTGGCACCTCGATTGACTATGAAAAGGTCCGCATAAAGCGGCGAAAATTCTTTCCGTTTCAGCCGCGGCGGATCACCATGGCGCCCAGGGGCCATTTGCACTTCCACCCCAAGGGCAGCGCCTATTGCGATGACTTCTCGAAGGAGAACCTACTGCGCCAAGGCTTCTTCATCCACGAGCTGACGCATGTGTGGCAGACCCAGACGCATGGCGAGTGGTATCTGCTGCTCCGCCGCCATCCATTCTGCCGCTACAGTTATGCGCTCAAGCCGGGCCAACCCTTCTCATCCTACGGGATCGAACAGCAGGCAGAGATCGTCAAACACGCCTTCTGGCTAAGGCGCGGACTCAAGGTCGCTGGGATTGCCGACAAATCTGCGTATGATGTGCTGGTCAATTTCCCTGGAGCCGACAATGCCTGATCTTGATTGGAAGCTGCGCGAATTCACCGTCAAGGATGGACCGGCCTTCGCCGCGCTCAATCGCCGCTGGATCGACGAAATGTTCGGCATGGAAGAACAAGACGCGCGTCAGCTCGACTATCCGCAAAAGACCATAATCGAACCGGGTGGCTATATCGCCGTGGCCGATGTCAATGGATGGGTGGTCGGTACGGGAGCGATCATCCCGGCCAGTCACGCGCCTGATGATGGCAAGACCTGGATGGAAGTGATCAAGATGGCGACCGATCCCTCTGCCCAGGGACATGGCATAGGTGCGGCCGTGCTCGATCGCCTGATCGAAGTGGCGCGTGATCGCGGTGCCGATGCGGTCTGGCTCGAAACCAATGATAAGCTTGAAGCCGCGACTGCGCTCTACAAGCGCAAGGGTTTCCGCGCTCTGGAAGCCGGCGAAGTCTGGCAGACCCCCTATGCGCGCTGCAATCTGCAGATGGTGCTCACGCTCTAAATCACACTCAATCACTTCAGGAACACGCAATGATCTCGACCGAAACCAAGGACGGTGTCCACTTCATCACGCTCGACGATGGCAAAGTGAATGCCCTTAACAAGGAGAAGCTGGACACGCTTGTCGCCGCTCTGGCGGACAGCGCTGGCGATTTGGCTCCGGTCGTGATCCAGGGGCGCAAGGGAATATTCTCGGCAGGGTTTGACCTCAAAGGTTTCAGCGCCGGGCCCGATGCGGCCGTGGCGCAGCTTCAGGCCGGCAAGGACGCAATCCTGGCGATCCTGCGCCACCCTGCCCCGGTCGTGACCGTGTGCGAAGGGCATGCCTATCCGATGGGCGCCTTCCTGATGCTGGCGGCTGATCATGCCATCGGCATTGAAGGCGAATTCGTCGCGGGCATGAACGAAAGCGCGATCGGGATGGCTCTGCCGATCTATCCGATGATCCTTGCCGCTGACCGCCTGTCCGCAGCTGGACGCAAAGCGGTTGCGACAGGTGAATTGTTCGACCCAAAGCGTGCCAAGGAAGTCGGCTATTTCGACACTTTGGTCGCCCCTGATGCGGTTGAGGCAACGCTTGCAGGCGTGCTCAAACATCTCAAAGCCCTCAATCCCGGCGCGGTCAACGCCAACAAGTCAGCCATGAACCGCCAGCTGATCGAGGATATCGCGGCCAGTCCACTGCCCACTTTCGGATAGACCACGTTCGGATAGGGTTGAGCCGCCTAGTTACAATTGATACGATCTCTGAGTCCAAGCGGCCAAACCCGCGCTTGGCAAAGAGCAATCACAATGGAGATCACATCATACGGCTTGTCGCGCGAGCGCGGCTTTCTTTCGCATTACGAAATCGACGAAATCACTCTTCCATCGCAGTTCGACGAGATTCGATCTGCCGCGGAAAAGCTCTCTGGCTTGCTGTCCACCGGACGCGTCAGACATTGGCTCGATCGACTACCCGATCCACAGATCGAGGAATGGGCCAAGACCGCACCTGAAGAGCAGGTTCGCACCGCAATGGTGCATTACAGCTTCCTCGTCCAAAGTTATGTCTGGGGCGAAGCTGACCCACCTAAACATCTGCCGGCAAACCTCGCCCGTCCGATGGTCGCCTTGGGCGAAAGGCTCGATCAGGCGCCCTTGCTGCCCTATTCGGCTTACGTCCTCGACAATTGGACGCGGCTCGACAAATCCGGTCCGGTTTCGCTCGACAATATCCGCATGGTGCAGAATTTCTCGGGCGGCGATGATGAGAACTGGTTCGTGCTGGTCCATGTCGCGATCGAAGCCGAAGCGGGTGTCTTGCTCGACAATGCGGCGAAGCTGGTGACTCTGGCGGACGCCAATGGCGATCCCGCCGATGCTGAGCATTTGCTGCTTGAAATGCACGCCGCGTGGGAGCGCATTTATGAGCATTTCGCGCGCATGCCTGAACGCTGCGATCCCTATGTCTATTTCCACCGCGTTCGACCCTACATCCATGGCTGGGCCAACAATCCAGCGCTTGATGGCGGGCTGATCTACGAAGGCGTTGAGAAGTATGACGGCGAACCGCAGGCCTTCCGCGGCCAGACCGGTTCGCAATCAAGCATTGTTCCGGCGATGGATGCGCTGTTCCAGGTTCACCATTCGGATGATCCGCTCAAGAGTTTCCTCGACGAGCTGCATCACTATCGTCCGGTCAATCACCGGCGCTTCATCGAAGACCTGGCCAAGCATTCGCGCTTGCGTTCCTATGTGTCTGAGAGCGACAGCAAGGAATTGCGCGAAGCCTTCAATGCCTGCCTTGAGCAGACCACACGCTTCCGCACGCGGCATCTCGAATATGCTGCGAGCTATATCAACAAACAAGCTGGTTCGATCGCCGGGAATGACCCTGATGTGGGCACCGGCGGCACACCGTTCATGCGCTATCTGAAGAAGCATCGCGACGAAAATCGCGACCAGATGGTTTAACCTGATCTTTGGGGGTCAGACCCATGCGGTTTGATCCCCAAAGCACTCGCATTCCAAACACGCCTTGAGGACGCCGTAGGCATGTGTCCTGTCGCGTTTTCAGCGATTTATGGGTCAGACCGCCATTAAGACCCTGGACACGCTCAGATCGCGAATTTGAGCCCTGAAACCTCGCCGCTAGTCTGGCTTTTTGGCAACGCCAACCATGGCGGGCCGCAGCAACCGGTCCTTGATCATCCAGCCTGATTGCATTTCCTGGATAATCGTGCCTGGCTCGTGATCCGTGCTGGGCACTTCCATCATCGCCTGATGCTGGTTTGGATCCAGCGGCATGCCCATGGCAGCAATCCGCTCTACACCATTCTGCTTGAACACTTTTTCAAGCTCACGCTGAGTCGCTTCGATGCCGGTCACGAGACCCTTCATCTTGTCGTCTTCGCGTAGCGATTCAGGGATCGCTTCGATCGCGCGCGACAGATTGTCGGCCACGCTCAGGATATCACGCGCAAAGCCGGTCGCCGCGTAATTGCGCGCATCGGCAATGTCCTTCTCCATCCGGCGGCGGACATTCTGTGTCTCGGCCTGCGCGTAGAGCACTTCCTGCTTCGATTTCTCAAGGTCGCCGCGCAGGTTCTCAAGCGCTTCACCCATCGCATCCGCGCTCGCTTCGGGATCGTCATTCGCGCCGTCATCGAGGAATTCCTCAGGCACGCCCTCCAATTCTGCTTTTACGGCATCATCCGCCGCTTCATCTTGCGGCTTTTTATCTTCGTTCATCTGTATTGGTTCCAGCTACGTAATCAGCTTGCCCAGTGATCGGGCTGTTAAATCCACCATGGGGACCACACGCGCGTAATTCAACCGCGTAGGGCCAATCACGCCCAGGACTCCCACAACCCTGCCTTCGCGATCGCGATAGGGTGATGCGATCACCGAAGACCCCGACAGACCGAACAGTCGGTTCTCGCTGCCGATGAATATTCGCGCGGCTTCGGCGTCTCTCGCGCTATCGAGCAATTCGGCGACCGATTGCTTGCCCTCAAGGTCGTCGAGCAGCGAGCGCACGCGCTCGATATCGCCCAAGGCGGTGTCGTCGAGCAGATTGGCCGCTCCCCGCACGATCAGGACCGGGCGCGACTGGGCATCCTCGCTCCACACCGCCAGACCGCGCTCAACCAGGTCACGACTGGCATCGTCGAGCTGTGTTTTGCCGGTCGCGATCTCCCGGCGCATCGCGGTCGACGCTTCGGCCAGCGTTCGGCCCGACAGGCGCGAGGTGACATAATTGGTCACCCGCTCAAGTGTGGAATGGTCCATCCGGTTGTTGAGTTCGACCACACGGTTTTCGATCGCGCCATCTTCGCCCACCAAAATGGCAAGCGCCCTACCCTGGCCAAGATCGACCATGTTGAACTGCGCCAGGCGCTGTTCGCGGGTCGGCACCATCACCATGCCTGCCGCACCCGAAAGATCGGACAAGACAGACGAGGCTTGTTCGAGTGCTTGCTCGACCGGTCCCGGATCGGCCAATCGCTGTTCGATTTGCGCGCGCTCTTCGGCGGTCGGCTCTGCCACGCGCATCATGCCATCGACAAAGATGCGCAAGCCGCTTTCAGTCGGCATGCGGCCGGCGCTGGTGTGCGGCGCCGCTAGCAATCCGAGTGCTTCGAGGTCTGCAAGAACCGAGCGGATCGATGCTGGCGACAGGTCGATCGCGTCGTCTGAAGCGAGTGTCTTTGATCCTACGGGCTGACCACTTTCCAGATAGCCTTCCACCACGCGACGAAAGATTTCACGCGCGCGTTCGGTCAGTTCGGTGATCGGCAGAGCATCCATTACCGCCCATTTAGCGTGCAATCCTATCGTCTCAAGCCTTGCGAGTGGCGTGCTAGCCCGCCACACCGCGCCGACAGCGAATCGCGAACAAAGGAATTTCCCATGCGGCCATCCGGTCGCGCGCCCGACGAAATGCGCGCCATCACCATCGAAACCGGTTTCACCAAACATGCCGAAGGCTCGTGCCTGATCAGTTTTGGCGACACTCGTGTCCTCTGCACTGCCAGCGTCGAAGAACGGATTCCACCATGGCTTCGCGGCAAAGGCGAAGGCTGGGTCACTGGCGAATATTCGATGTTGCCCCGCGCTACTCATACGCGCGGCAGTCGCGAAGCGGCGCGCGGCAAACAATCGGGCCGGACGCAGGAAATCCAGCGCCTGATCGGTCGCTCGCTGCGCGCGGTGGTCGATCTCGAAAAACTGGGCGAACGCCAGATCACGCTCGATTGCGATGTGATCCAAGCCGATGGCGGGACACGCACCGCGTCGATCTCAGGTGCGTGGGTTGCCTTGCGGCTCGCGGTCAACAGCTTGATGGCCTCAGGTGCGATCAAGGAAGATCCTATCACCGCCCAGGTCGCCGCCATCTCCTGCGGGATCTACAAGGGCACGCCAGTGCTCGACCTTGACTATCCTGAAGATAGCGACGCCGACGCCGACGCCAATTTCGTATTGATCGGCGGTGGTCAGATTGCCGAGGTTCAAGCCACAGCAGAGGGCGCAACCTATGACGAGGAAGGCCTGCTCCGCCTGCTGCGCCTCGCACGGATCGGTTGCGACGGAATCTTCGCGGCTCAACTCGACGCGGTGAAGTGATGACACGCAAGATCGGCTCTGGTTCGCTGGTCATTGCGACGCATAATGCGGGCAAGCTGAAAGAGATTTCGGCCCTGCTCGATCCCCATGGGGTCAAATGTATTTCGGCGGGCTCTCTCGGCCTGCCCGAGCCGCCAGAGACCGGCAAGACCTTTGTCGAGAACGCGCTGATCAAGGCCCGCGCCGCAGCGGAAGCTTCCGGCCTGGTCGCTTTGGCAGACGACAGCGGTTTGTCGGTCGATGCACTCGATGGACGGCCTGGAGTATACACCGCTGACTGGGCCGAACGCCAATGGTTCGAGGGCAATCCGGGCCGCGACTGGTACATGGCGATGGGCAAGGTCGAAGGCATGCTGCAGCAGCTTGGGCCCGAGACTGATCGCAGCGCGGCGTTCCACTGTGTGCTCGCGCTTGCATGGCCCGATGGCGAGCACGCGATCTATGAAGGCAAATGTCCCGGCAGTTTGAGCTGGCCCCCGCGCGGAACTTTGGGCTTTGGATATGATCCGGTGTTTGTCCCGCAAGGCCGCGATCAGACCTTCGCTGAGATTGAACCTGACGAAAAGCACGCCATCAGCCATCGCGCCGATGCGTTTGCGAAATTGGTCGCTGATCAGTTCGGCTGAGCCAGCTTAGTAGGCGAATTGCCCCACAACATTGCCCGGCGGCGCATAGCGACACACGACCCAGTCGCGCCCTCGCCCGGTTGCAATTCCACAACCCAGCCTCTCAGTGTCGCGCCAGATGATTTGGGTGTAGTGCCCGACATCCTGCCAATTCCCGGTGCGGCTGACATAGGGAAAGCGATCGTGGATGTAATATTGCTTCTCATCGATCCACGCGGCGGCTTGTTCGGCGTGGGAGAATGCGCCCTCTGTCCCGGCCCACAAATTCTCGCCCTGGCCAGTGCGCGATGATTGCGGACTGTGTTCAAACCGACCGGTGCGCGCCATCTCTTCAGCATATTCGAGCGCTTGCGCGCTGAGATCATCATCGAGCACCAGGTCCGGCGTGCCGACCTCTTGCCGCGCGTCATTATGCGCCGCGAGCATCACTTGCAGGAGCTGGTCTTGGACAGATGACGTCCCGCTCGATGTCGGTGTTGGGGTCGGAGTAGGTGTCGGCGTTGGAGTTGGCGTGGGTGTCGGTGTGGGCGTTGGCGCGGGCGTTCCCCCACTTGCTGTCGCGGGAGGTGGCGCGACGGCCTGATCGGCACCGCAAGCGGCGAGACACAATGCAAGCGCGGTCACCATCACGCGTGAGTCCTTAAGATCGCTGAGTTCGCACGTCATGTGGGGGACGATCTGAATATTGGCCTAATGCGCGATGAATGCCGTGGGTTAATGGCCGCGTCATGAGCCAAGTCGGTCTGGCAGTCGGACCAGCGGCTTTGTGTAAGCCTCTGCTTGATTGCTGCGCAGCATTGGCATTTGCCGCAACGCGCTTCATATCACGCGACGTGGCTCGAGCGCTCTACATCCATTGGCCCTTCTGCGAGAAGAAATGCCCCTATTGCGATTTCAACTCGCATGTGCGCGAGCGTATCGACATCGCAGCCTGGCACGACGCGCTGGTCAAGGACATGCGCGCCGAAGCCGAGTCAGGCGGCGGTGAGAGCCTGACATCGATCTTCTTTGGTGGGGGCACGCCTTCACTGATGCCGCCGTCCCTGGTCGAGGCACTGCTCGATGAAGCCGAGCGCCTGTGGGGCTTTGCTCCCGATATCGAGATAACACTGGAAGCCAATCCGTCATCAGTGGAGGCGGCCAATTTCGCAGGATTGGCGCAAGCGGGCGTCAACCGCGTGTCGCTGGGCATCCAATCGCTCGACGATGCAACATTGCAATGGCTAGGACGCCTCCACGGAGTTGAAGAAGCCTTGAGCGCGCTTGAGGCTGCGCAAGAACACTTCAACCGGGTCAGCTTTGATCTGATCTATGCCCTGCCCGATCAATCGCCTGACGATTGGCGTCGGCAACTGGAACAGGCCCTCGCCTTCGGGACGTCGCATCTTTCGCTTTACCAACTGACGATCGAACCCGGCACACGGTTTGCCACCGATGTGCGCCGAGGCGTGTTCACTCCTATGGATGATGATCTGGCCAGCGAATTGTTCGAGCTGACGCAAGAGTTGACTGGCCACGCAGGCCTGCCTGCCTATGAGGTGAGCAATCACGCGCGGATCGGCGAAGTGAGTCGGCACAATCTCACCTATTGGCGCTATCAGGATTATGTCGGGATCGGCCCTGGTGCGCATGGTCGCCGCAATGGCGCAGCGATCACGCGCCACAAAAAGCCCGAAAATTTCCTCAATGCGGTTGAACAGCGCGGACACGGGATCGCTGAACACCGCTCGCTGTCACCCTCTGAGCAGGCCTCAGAGGCGCTTCTGATGGGGTTGAGGCTGCGCGAGGGGGTTGACCTGGCGGAGCTTTCAAAACGCACTCAGATCGCGCAGGAGCACGTCCTAAATGGCGATGCTGTCGAGCGGCACATAGCCCTTGGTCTGATCTGGCAAGATGGCGATCGGATCGGAGCAAGTGCTAGCGGCATGCCGGTGCTCAACGCGCTCATCGAGGCGCTGATCAATGATCGCCTGGTGATGGCATGAGCGCGCATGATCTTCTCGCCGAGTGGCGCAGCCATCTCACCGACGCGAAACGCCGCAGCCAGCATACTGTGCGCGCCTATTGCTCGGCGGCCGAGCGGTTGCTTGCGGGTGGAAGCTTTCCTGACTGGTCCAGCGTCGCACAGGTCGAAGCGCATGATTTGCGGCGCCACTTGGCCTCGCGCCGAGCCGATGGGCTGGCCAATTCGAGCGCGGCGCGCGAACTCTCAGCCCTGAAAGCCTTTGTCGCCTTTGCGCGGGCCCAATCGGGCGATCCTGATCCAACCGCACCACGTATGCGCGGACCGCGGATCAAGAAGGGCCTGCCCCGCCCCGTCACACCGGACGATGCGAGCAATATTGCCGATCTTGTATCGGGCAACGCTAATGAAGACTGGGTCGGTGCGCGCGATCGCGCGGTTCTGCTGTTGATGTACGGATCTGGACTGCGCATCGCCGAGGCGCTGTCTTTGCTTGGTCGCGATGCACCGCTCGATGAAACGCTGCAAGTGACCGGCAAAGGTGGCAAGCAACGTATCGTGCCGATCCTGCCGATCACGCGCGACGCGGTCGCAAAATACGTGGACATGTGCCCGTGGCCGCTCGAGGCGGCTGAACCGCTTTTCAAGGGCGTCAAAGGCGGAATGCTCTCCCCTGGCATGGTGCAAAAGGCGATGGCCAGAGCGCGCCTGGCGCTTGGGCTACCCGCGACAGCGACCCCGCATGCTTTGCGGCATTCCTTCGCCACACATTTGTTGGGAGCGGGAGCAGACCTTCGAAGTCTGCAGGAATTGCTGGGCCATGCTTCGCTTGGCTCAACCCAGATTTACACCAAGGTCGACGCTGCGACGATGCTGGAGAACTATCGCTCTGCGCATCCGCGAGCGAAAAAGAGTTGAACGCGCTTTCTGCTGACGCTCACTCCTCGGGCAGTCGCCAGGTCATTCTCAACTTGAAGTAATGCGGCGCCGCGTCGGAACCGCCCTGGTTGAACTGGAATGAGATATGCTCGAGCGCATAGATGCAGGCTGCGTTGTCGAGCCGCGCATAGCCGGAGGTTTCGATCGGGCGGCATGAAACCACCGAACCGTCTGAACCCACTTCGAGCACCGTCCCGGTAGACCCTTCGTGTCGGGCCCGCAGCGAATAGGACGGATATTCGGGAGTCACATCTGTCGCCCGCGAGACCATGCCCGGCGTCACGACCGATTCCGCCTCGCTAGCCGGTTCGAAATCAGTAAAGACATCGGGTGCCAATTCAGCCAGGCCGAACGAAAAGGGCGATGCGCCCTCCTCTCGGGCGGGCCCCAGGCCAGGAATGACGGTCATCGGTTGCTTGCTGAGCGCGACCAGCCCTTCGCGGCCTCCCAGTGAATAGCCTTCAAGAATATTCAGCCGCGCATTGGCGATTATGTCCGCGCATAGGCGATTGGATAGGTCTGACATGCGGTTGAGATCGAGCGGTTCGCAATAGGTCGGCTGACCCTGCTGATCGACCAGAACCAGAAAATCGCCGTTCCACGACCCCTGCCAGCTTTCCCAATCGTCATAGCGTTCCAACGCGGGGTTGAACGAGACAGTCGCCACATCAACCAAATTGATGGGCTGTTTGGGCACTGGCTGCGCCTCTTGGGCCGCTGCATTGGTCATGCCGAAGAGCAAGGCAGCGGAAGCGATCGCCAAGGCTTTTTTCTGCATCACTTCTGAAGGTTAGCGCGAACCGGATGCGGATACAAATCTACCCCGGTGATTGCGCTGCTTCGCGCAGCAACCATTGCTGGAATGCCGCCATGCCGCCAGTCATTTCGCGCGATTGCAGCTTGGTAATCCAATATTGGCCGAGCTGAATGGTCGTGTCACTCGGCATCACCATGCGTTCGGATTCAAGCTCCTGCTGGAACATGGCTGGTGGCAGAAGCCCTATGCCGAGCCCGGACATCACCGCCTGCGCTATGGCCAGCGAGCTGTCAAACACCGGTCCGGTGAGACTGGGAGGCTCCTTACTCAGGTGCTTGAACCAGGAAGGCCATTCATCGCTCCTGTAGGAACGCAGCAATGTCTGGCCGCCAAAATCAGCTGGCGATCGGATCCAGCGCCGCAGCGAAGGCGCGCACATCGGTGTGAGCGGCGCTGGCATCACCGCCTGCGATTCGGTCCCATGCCAAGATCCGTCGCCATAGCGGATGGCAAGGTCGAGCCCCTCACCCGCCAGTTCGGGCACGTTGTTGTTGGTTCTGACGCGAATATCGACTTCCGGGTGCGCGATCGTGAATCCTCGCAGCCGTGGCAGCAACCATCCTGTAGCAAAGGTCGACACGACCCCGACTGTGACCACTTCGCGCTTGCGGCCCGAGGCGAAGGAGCCGAGCGACTGGCTCATCTGGTCCAGCGAGTCGCTGATTGATGGGGCCAACGCGGCTCCCTCATCGGTCAGCACCACGCCGCGTGGCAATCGCTGAAACAGGGCAAAGCCAAGTCGCTCCTCAAGCAATTTGATCTGATGACTCAGCGCAGCCTGCGTGACGCAAAGCTCAGACGCGGCGCGCGTGAAACTCAAATGCCGCGCGGCCGCTTCAAAAGCGCGCAATGCGTTGAGAGGGAGCTGGGATCGATCCATTCAATGCCATTAGAATTTCTTATCTCAAAGGTGAAGTATATTCGTTTGCGCATTCGCCCTTTGAGCGAGACATTGCGTGGCGAAAGGAGAGCGCAATGGTAGCTCGAAGAGGATTTATCGCTGGGTCTCTGGCTGCGGGAGCGGCAGGATTGCACACCGTTCCCTTGGCTATGCAAGGAGCCGAGATTCAAAGCGATGCAAGCGATAGGATTGCAGCGTTGGAACAGGGCGAGGCTCGCCTCGGCGTGTGCCTGCTCGATACTGCGACTGGCGAGATGACGGGCAATCGCAGGCACGAGCGTTTTGCCATGTGCTCGACCTTCAAGCTCGCGCTTGCTGCGGCTTGTTTGCGCGAGGCGGAGGCGGGCCGGCTGAACATGGATCAAGTCATCGCCTACACTCAGGACGACATCACTTCGCATTCACCCGTCACCAAGAAACATTTGGACAAAGGCGGCATGCGGGCCATTGATCTCGCTGAAGCAACCGTGAAGACAAGCGACAACGCTGCGGCCAACCTTCTACTCAAGCTCATTGGTGGCCCCGATCGTCTGACTTCCTTGCTCCGCAGGATGGGAGACGACGTGACAAGGGTGGATCGCTACGAACCCGAGATGAACTTTGTCCTCTCGGCCGACATGCGAGACACGACATCTCCGGCCGCGATGGCGCAATTGGTGCGCGACTTAACCCTTGGCACGCTGCTGTCGGAAGCCAACCGCGCGATGATCTTGCAATGGATGATCGACACCCGCACCGGCCTGCGGCGGATCAGAGCTGGCCTGCCTGAGGATTGGGTTTCGGGAGATAAGACTGGCACCGGCCTCGGCCCCGGAACGACAAATAAATATAATGACGTCGCGATAGCGTTTCCGCCAGATCGCGCGCCGATCATGGTCTCGGTCTATTTTGACAGCGCGGTTCCGTCAGATCGGATCGAGCCGCATCATCAAGCGGTGCTGGCAGAGGTTGGACGGATTGCAGCGGATTGGGCGCTGCGCTGACCGAGGTATCGATCCTCAGCCTGCGGAAACCCGAGCCTCGATTGCGTCCCAGATCATTCCCGCAGTGTCGGTGCCGTTGAATTTGTCGATTGCGACGATCCCGGTCGGCGATGTGACGTTGATTTCGGTCAGCCATTTGCCGCCGATCACATCGATCCCCACAAAGGTCAGGCCCAGGCGCTTGAGTTCTGGCCCCATTGCATCGCAGATTTCCTGCTCACGCTCGGTGAGTTGTGTCTGCTCGGCGGACCCACCCATGGCGAGGTTGGAACGGAATTCGCCCTCGCCCGGAATGCGATTGATCGCGCCAGCAACTTCGCCATCGACCAGGACAATGCGCTTATCGCCTTCAGCCACTTCGGGAAGAAAAGGCTGGACCATATGCGGCTCGGGCCAGGTCTGGTTGAACACTTCGAACAGAGCTGTGAGGTTTTCGCCATTTTCGGGCACCCGGAAGATGGCCTTGCCGCCATTGCCGTGGATCGGTTTGACGACCACGGCGCCATGCTCGTCCATGAAGCGTTTCACTTCATCTGGCGAACGCGTAACCAAGGTAGGCGGCATGAAGCGGCGATAATCGAGCACCATCACCTTCTCAGGCGCATTGCGGACATTGGCTGGGTCATTGACCACCAACGTCTCGTCCTGGATCCGTTCGAGCAGATGGGTCGCGGTGATATAGCCCATGTGAAACGGCGGATCCTGGCGCATCAGGATCACATCGATATCCTTGCCCAGATCCAGCCGCTCAGCCGGCCCCTTGGTGAAATGATCGCCTTCCACCCGCTGGACGGAGACCGGATGGCATTCTGCGAACAGCCGGTCATTGGCATCCAAGGTCAGGCTTTCAACATGGTATTCGAACAGCGAATAGCCGCGCTCCTGCGCCGACAGCATCAGGGCAAACGACGAATCTCCAGCGATGTTGATGTTCTCGATTGGGTCCATCTGGACCGCGATCCGCAAGCTCATTCCTTGTCCTTTATGGCTGCCAGGCATTGGTGATGTGGCGTGGGAGTTGCCCGGGTGCAAGGAGGATTACATCAATCCGCATGTCATCACCGTCTTTGAGATAGGTGTGCGCGACCGCTTCTGCCGCGGCGGCCACACGTGCGAGACGCCGTTCATCGATTGCGAAATCAAGGTCTTCGCGCTTCGAACGCCATTTCACTTCGATGAAGCTCACCAGCCTGCCCCGACGCGCGATCAGGTCAATTTCACCAAGCTTGGTCTTGGTGCGCGTGGCCAATATTTGCCAACCTTTGAGGCGCAGCCACAACGCTGCGCGTGCTTCGGCATCGCGTCCGCTTTGTTCGGCCCGCCGCCGCGTCATTGCGCTTTGAGTTCGATCGCCCTCGCATAAAGCTGCTTGCGATCTTGTCCGGTTAATTTGGCCACTTGGCCTGCTGCCTTGCTCGGGCTGCAATCGAGCAAAGCGTCGCGAAGGAGTTGATCGCTGTCCCATTCGCGCGCGTCATCTAATGGTGGTCCGACCAGAAGCACAATCTCACCCTTGGGTGCGTGCGTCTGGTAATGGTCTGAAAGCTCGTTTGCGGTGCCAGTCCGGCATTCTTCGTGCAGCTTGGTCAATTCGCGGGCCACGGCCACTTCTCGATTGGGCCAGAGTTCGTGGATCGCATTGAGGCTTTTGACCAGCCGCGGGCCAGTTTCATAGAAGATCAGCGTTGCTTCGACGCTTGCAAGCTCATCCAGCGTGTCGCGCCGTGCCTTGCCCTTCACCGGAAGGAATCCAGCAAACAGGAAACGGTCATTGGGCAGTCCTGCGAGCGTAAGCCCCGCTATGGCTGCGCTTGGGCCCGGAATCGTGGTGATAGGAGAGCCTGCCTCACGCAAATCGCGAACCAGGCGATATCCAGGATCAGATATCAGCGGGGTTCCCGCGTCGCTGACCAAGACGATTGCTTGTTGGTCCACCATAGAAAGGAGCTTCTGACGCTGCCCTTCGGAGGCATGATCGTCATAGCGATGCAGTGGCTTCTTGATGTTCAAGGCCTTCAGCAATTTGCCTGTAACGCGCGTATCTTCACAGGCAATGACGTCGCATCGCCTCAACACATCGACAGCACGAAGCGTTATGTCGCCAAGATTGCCAATCGGCGTCGCGACGATGTAAAGCCCCGGCGAGAGAGGATTAGTCAGGTCTGATTCAGCAGGCAGAGTGATCACACCCACCTTTTGAAGCAGCCTCCGGGGGTCGGCAAGTATGAAGCGTTTCGGCATCAAGCCTAATTGGATCAACAAGCGCAATCTAATGGTGGCAGCGGCGGCTGCACTTTTGGGTGGTTGTCAGCTCGTGCCCAACACCGGGCCAGCCTCGACTGGCACTGGCCCTGACACGACAGGTCCAACGCCTGAACCGAGCGCGACTGCGCTTCCGACTGATGCCACACGTCACAGGATTGCTCTGCTGGTGCCAATGTCCGGGACCACCGGGGCAGTTGGTCAATCGCTTGCCAATGCGACCACAATGGCCTTGCTTGATACCAATGCCAGCAATCTGCGCATCACCACCTATGACACGTCTAGCGGTGCCGGTGCCGCTGCTGCCCAGGCCATCGCAGACGGCAATCGCCTGATTCTTGGCCCGCTTTTGGCGAGCAATGTTCCCGCGGTTCAATCGCGCAGCCGGGCTGCGGGCGTTCCCGCGATCTCGTTCTCTAACGACACCAGCGTCGCCAGCCCAGACGTTTTCGTGATGGGGCACATCCCCGAGCAATCAATCCGCCGCAGCGTGCTCTATGCTCGCGAGCGTGGTTCGAACAACTTTTCTGCCCTGTTGCCGCAAGGGGACTATGGTCAACGTTCGATGAGCGCGTTGAGCGGCGCCCTGCGCGACTATGGCGGGACGTTGGTTTCAACCGAATCCTATGCACGGGGAAATACCTCGATCGTCAGCGCGGCACAGCGCCTACGGACACAGGGCGGCTATGACACGGTGTTGATCGCTGACGGTGCGCGTCTGGCGACTCAGGCCGCGGGCCCGATCAAGAGCAGCGGAGCCGAGAGCACACGCTTGCTCGGCACCGAACTTTGGAGCGGTGAAAGCGCGTTGACGCGGGCAAGCATCCTTCAGGGTGCCGTTTTCTCAGCGGTGTCGGATGATCGCTTCAAGCGCTTCTCTGACAGTTATGAAAACCGCTTTGGCAGCAAACCCTATCGCATTGCGACCTTGGGCTATGACAGCGTTTTGCTGACTCTTAGGATTGCGCGCGACTGGCGCGTGGGCAGCCGTTTCCCGACGTCGCGTCTGCGCGATGAAGGCGGTTTCCTGGGCCTTGACGGTCCTTTCCGTTTCCAGCGCAATGGTGTGGTCGAACGCTCGATGGAAGTGCGCGAAGTGCGCGGCAGCCAGGTCGTAATCGTCGATGCGGCGCCAGCTCGCTTCGAGGACTGAGCAAAACACTCACAAGCCGCTTGTTCCCCGGCTTGAGCGAGGCTTATAGCTTCTCTCATGTCCGATGATCTGTTTGATGGTACCCCCGCCACATCTGGCGATTATGACTCGTCCTCGATTGAGGTGTTGGAGGGGCTAGAGCCCGTTCGCAGGCGGCCCGGCATGTATATCGGCGGGACCGATGATCGTGCCCTTCACCACCTGGCGG
>Ga0207422_1003404_pt1 | contig 16052 bp, 5 predicted proteins | sample MarCyaLeptolynsp_FD_187757 | JGI IMG/M metagenome (GOLD analysis project Ga0207422, IMG submission 187757) | Marine cyanobacterial communities from Panama - species 1 Leptolyngbya sp. (SPAdes) | ecosystem: Environmental > Aquatic > Marine > Unclassified | place: Panama: Panama City | collected...
CACGCGCCCGGATCCGACGATCCGAGCTATGGCCCCCCGCTTGAAAACATTATCGGCAGGGGTGCCGGGACATTCCCCGACTACGAGTATTCCGAAGCGCTGGCCACGTCCGGCATCGTCTGGACGCCGGCCGCCCTGCGCGCCTGGATGGAGGACAACACGGGCTTTCTGCCGGGCACGAAAATGCGCCATGTCGGCATCGAGGACCGGACGGTCCAGGATTTCATCCTGACCTATCTCGCCAGCCTGAGCTCGCAGTAGAAGGCACTGGCAGCCACCTGACGCGCGGAGTTCATTTGAAACTCCGCTCCGTCATCGGCTCTTTGCAGGCAGAGGCTTGAAGACGCGGCCTTCCTTTTCGACCTCGCGGCGAATGCCGAGTTCCACGTCCTCAAGCCGTATCGTCTTGTCACCGCGCGCGGCTGCTTCGATGGCTGCAAATTGCGAGACATTGACGATCCCGCCTCCGGTCAACTCATATCCGTTGATCGCCTCGATCAGCGAGACACGCTCTTCCGGTGATCCGCAATCCGGCAAGGCGCTGTCCCAGATTGCCTGTCGCTCGTCCGGTCCGGGTTCGGGAAAACGGATGATAGCGTTGAAGCGGCGCAGGAATGCCTCGTCGATATTGGCGCGCAGGTTCGAGGCGAGAATGCAGATCCCGTCAAAGTCCTCGACACGCTGCAGGAGATAGGAGACCTCCTGGTTGGCGTAGCGGTCGTGACTGTCCTTGACGGCTGTCCGCTTGCCGAAAAGGGCATCTGCTTCATCAAAGAACAAAATCCAGTCGCGGCGGTGCGCCGACTGGAACAGAGCCGAGAGGTTCTTTTCCGTTTCGCCGACATATTTGGAAACGATGGTGGACAGATCCACGCGATAAACCTCCCGCCCCGTCGATCTGCCCAGCAGCGTTGCCGCAAAAGTCTTTCCGGTGCCTGACGCCCCGTGAAAAAGCGCCCGGTACCCGGGCCTCAAGCGGGCGCCAAACCCGAAATCCGTTAACAGTGACTTTTCGAACTGCGCCCAGCGCAGAAGCTCGTCCAGCTGTTCCCGCGTCGGCGCGGGCAGAACCAGGTCCTCCCAGGAGCGTTTGGTTTCGATCCGCCGTGCGGGGAAAGCCGCCGAGAAGGGTGGGGCCTCCATGGACCCTACCGTGAGCCGGTCCGCCCAATCTCGTGACATGACGATACGCCCCGCCAGCGCGGGCGCGCCCTCTTCCGGTGGCTCCAGGCGCAACAGTCCGGTCTCCGCAAACCAGTGTTCGGGACGGAAAAGCCGCTGAACTTCGAAGCGGCCCTGGATGTCCTCATCGGCCAGAAGATAGGCCGCCGTTTGGCCGGTTGGGATAAACGTCCGGGAGTCAGCATGGCGGCTGCCACCGATTTCCGGAAAATCGCCCTGTTTGTTCAGCGCATCGCGGATTTCCCGATCCAGGAGTGCCGGCTTTGCGTGCGGGGCGAGTGCAAGCAGCAAGGTTACGTATTCGGAAAAACTGGGCTGCCGGTCCCGGATAAGATTTCCCAATTCCGACCCGTCATCGAAGAAATCAATCGAGATCTCACCACCTGGTGCCAGATCCTTGCCGCCAATCCGGGCGTGGACCAGTTTTGCGAGCAGATCCATGGCGACTTCGAGATTGGCCGTGTTGTCGGCAGCCAGATCAGCCGGATGCTTTGTCGGACGGTTCATAGCCGGATGTCTCCCGCTGCCAACGCATTATAGGTGGCAGTCACGTAGTTCAGACGCTTGTCTGCGTGGTCTTGGCCGCCCTGCGCAATCAGATTGGCTTTTTCCTTGGTGTAGAGTTTCGAGCGCATGCTGGCCCTTGACGCAAACGTATTCCCGGCAAGGTGCGTCGAGACGAAATAAGTAGTCACGACTCCATGGGGCGTAATGGCACCGACGAGCTGACTGGTGCCGCCCTGCTTGATACTGGGGACCTGCGCCGTTGCTGTCAGCGGCGGCTTTTCAGACATCGTGATCGTATCCTGTCCAAGTGTTTTCTTTTGCCGGAAGCTGTTCCCGTTCTTTTCCGACAGGCCCCATTTGACGCTAATGGACTTGGGGAATCTGTTGACCGGAGCAGCCCCGGACCAGAATGTCGCGTCTGCCTTGTAGAACATGGACTCTTCGCTTTTTGCCATCTGCGATTTCGCTCCCGCCTCGACGCCCGTTGCCATTTTGGAGTTCATGGTCTTGGTAATCGGAACAAGGTTGCGGTTTTCACCTGGCCCATGAAGGTTGTCGTTAAGCAGGTGGCCACGTACCCACACGTGCTTGCGTTTGTTGTTCGGGTCCGTATCCAGTTTTACGGCATGCGACCACTCCGGACTTTGGGCCGATGATTTTGGCGCCGACCCTTTTGTGTTACCCTCCAGCCGCGTCAACGGAATGGCATAGGCCGATTTCGACGACCCGTCCGTGAACTTCACCTGCGTCTGGATATCGTCCGCCGATCCCATGTCGGCGGTACGCATGGTCGCCGTCACCTTGTCGAGCGCGGCGCGGAACTTGACTTCTTCGGCAGTGATCTGCGATTTCGGAGCGTTTTTCGAAACGAGTTTCTGCAGCGCCGCTTCGTGCGTCAGAACGGTCTTGTACTGCTTTAGTGCTGTCTTGAAGATACCCTTTTGGGTGGCATCGCTGGTCTCGGCTATCTTCTTGTTCAAGAAGGTCTGAATCGGGGTTGGGGTCGACTCGATCCAAAGATCTGCATTGTTGCCCGTGCCCTTGTAATAAAGCTTGTGCTGACCGCCGTCCTTTGACTTGAACTCCCGCTTTGCCTTCCACCAGTTGAGAACCGCGTCCTTGACCTTTTTCGCGCCCTCCTTGGTTTTGCCCCAGATCTTCTTCGCGAATGCCACGACCTTGTCGATCAGCGCATCGATCATCTTGTTGATCGGAGCGGTGATCTTTTGGATGACGCCCTGCACAGCTTCGCCGATGTTGCCGAGCCCAATCGCGGAAGCCACGAACGAAATCACAACCGGCAGCGAGCGCGCCATTGCATCTTCCACAGCCTTTGCCGCAGGCCCGAGGACACCGGCGGCGATGTTGGCGACTGCCGTATAGACGCTCATCACAAAGTCCTTGATGCGCGTGAAATTATCGATCAGCCAGAAGACGAGATCCGCCAGCAGTTTCAGTGCCTTCACAAGGGCAGACGCCGGATTCAGAAGGCTCAGCAGCCAGATGATGCCCTCCTTGATGACGTTGACGATCGCCCAGTTCTTGATGCCGTCGATCACCGTCTGCTTGAGACTGGCGAGCTTCGCCTTGATCTCTTCCCACAGGCCGCTGAAATCCTTGTCGACCAGCTTCTTGATCAGTGCGAAGCCATCTTCGACAAGATTGAAGATCTTGGCGGCATTCGGGAATTTCTTGATGATCCGCGCCTTGATGTTCTCGTAGGTCAGCCCGAGGATTTGCGCAACGAGGCTGAAAATGCCCTTGATGTCCCACTTGGCAGGCAAGGTTATGGGCACCGTTGACAATGCGCCGGTCAGCCACTGGATCGCCCCGGTCTTGAAGTGTTGACCGAACCGTTCTGCGAAGCCGCGCACGCCCATGCCGACGGCTGTCATGACATTGTTGATGAATTTGCCCGGTGCCTTCAGGATCGCCATGAGCTGGGATTTTGCGCGGTCGAAGAAATCGAAGATTGGTTGCGGGTCGATACCTGCGATCTCGCAGGCTGTTTCCACGGCAATCCGCGCGGCACCGGCGAAATCGCCGGTCATCAGGGCACCGGCCATGCGGATTGCGCCCTTGAGACCAGCCTTGAACTTGTCGAGGATCTGGTTGAGCTTCTTGCCTAGCCAGTCGGCCGCGGCCTCCACTCCGGCGATTGCCCCGTCGGCAGCCGCGTTGACACCATCGACCGCCGTGTCGACAACCGCGTCGATGCCCTCGTTCATCTTCTTGGCGACATCCGGAAAGAAGGTCCCAACGGTTACGTCGATCAGACCCTTGGCAAATGTCCGGTAGCCTTCAAGCGCCAGAATTGCCGCTGCGCGCGCTGCATTGATCAGCCCGATGGCGAGGTCCTTGGCCGCATCGATGGCGGCTTTGACCAGCTTGCGCAGCCCCTCGAAGATAAGGTCGATTGCCTCGGTGATCTTGTTGATGGCGTCCTTGACGAAACTGACGGCGCGGTCGAGCAGGCCCTGTTTTTCCTTTTTGTCCTTCAGTTCCTTCTTCTTGTCAGCCGCCTTGGCCTCTTCATCCTTCTTGTGCTGGCGGGCCTTCTCCTCGCCTTTTTCAAGTTCCTTGTCGGCCTTGCCCTCTTCCGTTTTCACATTGTCGCGGATTTTCTTGGCATCGTCGGTCTCGCGCTTGCCTGCGTCGCCGGCGAATTTTGCAACCCCGTCGTATGCCTGGCCAATCGCTTCACCCTGTCGTCTGGCAACATCTCCGCGCCCGGCGACGACGGCCTGGCGCTGTTTGTCGTCCGCATCGATATTGGCTTTCTCGGCACGGCTTTCCGCCTCGGTGATACTCGCATCCTGGTCCGCATCGCGCTTGGCGGCAGCAGCCACCGTTTCGGAACGTGCAGCTGCGACGTTGGCGTGGAGATCAGGCGCGATCTTGGCGTCGGCTGCATCGCGCACCTGCTGCGGCAACTCGGCCGATGCATAGTCCGCAGCTCCTTCATCGGGCGGCAGTTCGGCGATCGGCTCTGCCGGTTCCTTGGAGACAGGTGCGGTCTTCTTCTCATCCACCTTGCGCGGCTGAATATTCGACTGACCGGGGTGATTGCGGAATTCGGCGGTCTGCTTGTCACGCTCGCCGCGCAGTTTTTCGGTGCCTTCGGCACGTTGACGTCCCATCTGGCCGACATCCGCCTTGCCAGTCAGCGCAACGCGCTTGCGCGCTCCGGCATGGGTGTTCACGCTGTCGTCTGTCGTTCGGATACTGGCCATCAGATTGGTGAACTGGTTCTTCAACCAGCTCAGGAAACCACCTTCAGACTGTTTCTTGACCTTGTCCCGCATCGTCCGGGTCGTCGGCGCCTTGCCCTTCTCCTGATAAGGGTCCGCTGCCAGATCACCCGTTTCGGGTCCCTTGCCGTCAGCTCCCAGCGTCGTGTCCGCAGGGGTTGGGATGTCGCCCGCGGCGGTAATGTCCGGATTGATCTCGCCACCGGTTTTCGCTTCCAGCACAGGTGCCTCGTCGGCGGCTTTGGACTTTTCCGCATTGGCCTTTGCGTCCAGCTTGCCTCCGACGACCGGTGCCGTCACCGCCATGCTGCTTGGCGATGAATCAAGAAAGGATGTCATCGCCTTGTCAGACGGTCCCTCGAGCGCAAGCGCCTCGACCTTTGCGGGCGGTTCCACGGAGGCATCCGGTTCCGGCGGCAGGTCGACACCGACTTCTTCTTCCGGCGGCTGCAGGACATCACCGGGAACAGGCGGCGGCTCTTCTTCTACAACTTCCGGAGCTGCCTCCACACCCGTTGCGGTCTCCTCCGGCGCGTCATGGTCCTGCTCTGCGCCCTCACCATAACCGCCAATATCTTCCGATGCCCGGTCAGTGACGATCAGGGGAACTTCAGGCAACGACAGCTTTGCAACCGGATCGAAGAAATGGTCCCAGAGCCGGGCCGGAAGCCATTTTTCCTCGACCTGGCCACCAAGGTTGTCGTTTCCGGCTGTATTGCCGTCGACCGTCCGGATCATGATGGAATCGAACGGCTTGCCGGCGGCCGTCTCGACACTTTCGACACCCGTCACAAGCGCCTGGTGATGTGTATGCGGTTTGACGCCCGGCCAGGTCTTGCGATAGGCGATGTCGCCCTTTTGCGGCAGTTCGTTGGGCTGACGCACACCGACATGCGGAACGATGCTTACGCCCAGCTTCCAGGGTGGGAGCGGCAGTCCTGCCTTGCGCAGATTGGACCATGCAAAGATACCGCACCAATGCGGCAATCCGTAAGGATCCTTCATGATCGGTTTCTTGATCACTGTCGGATCGATCACGTCGCCGTCGAAGGCACCGCGGAAGATCTGAAGCAGGCGCTGCCAGCCGTAGCGGTTGCCTTCGGCATCCGTTGTTTTGGAATTGATCTTGCCGATATGTTCACGCGCATGCCCGATCGCCTTCAGGCTTTCAGGCCGCGACGCCACCTTGTCGCCTTCCGGCATGCGGGCCGTGGGTGCGTTGTCGCTCAGGTCAAAGGCGCCCTGCTGCAGCGTGTGCGCCAACTCGTGAGCAATCAGATGGTCGCCGCGCTTGGTGCCGGGTGCAAACCGGTGGGGCGAGAAGAAGATATCCTTGCCCGAGGCAAAAGCCTTTGCGTTCAGCATCTTTGTCATCAGGGCCGCAGGCGTATCGGTGTGAATTCTAACGCCAGACAAGTCCGCGCCGATCGCAGCTTCCATCTTCCACCTGACGGGTTCAGATAGCGGATTGCCCCGTCCCCTTGCCGCCCGCAATTGGCGTTCGACGATCCCCATTCTGACCGCCCGCGCGGAAGGCGGAGGCGCCTCACCGCGCATCTGCACTTCTTCTTCCTCCTCGCTGCGCTGCGCGTCTTCTTCGGTGGCCTTTTGGGCTTCTTCGTCCATCGAGGCCTGAGCCTCTTCCTCCTCGGCGAGCTGTGCCTCTTCAGGTTCGGCCTGAGCCTCTTCTTCCTCGGCGAGTTGGGCCTCCTCGGGAGCGGTCTGGGCTTCTTCCTCCTCGGCGAGCTGTGTCTCTTCAGGCTCTGTCTGAGCCTCCTCTTCTTCTGACGTCTGGACTTCCTCTTCTGGCGCTTCCTGAAGCTCTCCTTCCTCAGCCATCTGAACCGGCTCGTCCTCAACGGTTGGACAGTCGGGCCGCAGAACCGGTTCGTGTTCCTCATATTGCGGATCGCTGGCGCGTTCATGCACTGAGCGGGCCGCGTCGCTATCCGCAGAACGGCGCGACACCGGCGTCAAATGCGCGGCAACGGGTCCACCTCCGCTCATGGGACCTCTGTTGTGAACGACTGCATCGGCGGCATTGTCCGCTTCACGCTCGTGGTGGTCGCCCGGGCGCGAGACATTCAGTTTGGTCTGGATCGCGGGTCCGCTGAAAAACGGCCCCTGCCGTCCGGAGGCGCGACCTGTCTCGGTCTTTGCTGGCATCCGGGCTGCAGTCTTCATATCCACGCCACCCTCAAGGGTGCAGGCAACCAGGGCAAACTGATCAGGCTGAGGGCCCAGGGAAGTCGATCGAGAAGAATGTCGACCCCCCTGCGCTCAACAGTTAGCGTTAGGGCATCAGCAGCCCCCGTCAGCACTCCGCTCCGCTGCAGGAACGTTTCGCGAATGCCGTCAGGTGTGGCGTGACCGATGCCATCCCACGCGTCGATCGCAGCCGACAGCATGCGCTCACCTTCTGCAATCTGCTCAGGATCAAGCTCTGAAAGAGGCAGCACGGGCTGATCATCTGGAACCGCGCACAGAAGGCGCGGTATGACGAGGTCCGGCTCCTCGTGGCCGGTCTTTCCGGTGGCGATGACATGCAGGAGCCGGGCTGCGGTAGCCCGCGCCTTCGGCGCAACAAACAAGCGGTCACGCATCAGACCAATCCCCTCGAAGTAGGGGCGCAGAAACGGATGCAGCAGCACCAGACCGGCGTTTTTGCAAGGAAGGCCGCCTGGTGCAGAGTGCGGGTCCACAGTATCTGCCGGTTCCTCGTTTTGCGCGCCCGGTTCACTTGGCACGGGATGCCGGGCGTCATGTTCCAATTCGAGCTCCGTGACAACGCGCGTAAGCAAGCCGAACTGTTCACCCATTCCCGGCAACGCCGGCTCGGAGCTGGAAAAGAACCTGAATTCCGGCAAGTCTCGCACGCTTGGCAAAGTCTCGCTCAACAGGGCGCCGGCCATCTCCCTCGGCGCCGTTGCTACAAAGCGGAGCAGAACAGCCCGGCGCAGGGATGGGCTCGCCGACTGCAAAAGCCGTCTGAAAGCCTCGACGGTCCCCTGCGTGATATCGATGGCTGCATAGAGTGCGGCGAGGTCCGGGAAGGTCGCCGCCGGGCTAAGTCTGCCGGTCACAAGATAAGTCATTAGGACTTCGTCTGCGGATCGCGACAACCTGATCCGGTAGGCCTGCCGCGCACCGATCGCTCCTGCATGGATTTCAGATTTGGGTGGCGCCGGCAGGTCCGTGCGGCGAACCGCCTGAATAGCGGCACGGCGAAGCGCTTCCCGTGTTGCTGAAATCAGATGCGCCAGATCGAAGTCGTCTGCCGCAAACACGCCGAGGTCCACTTCGAGACGGTCGATCACCAGCAACTCGTCTTCTGGCAGGAACCCGCTCAAAGCAGCGTCGAGCGCTTCTTCAAGCTCTCCCGTGCCCGCGGCCTCAAGCCGCGTGCGCCACTGCAAGAGCCCCGCCTGGTCCGGTCCTGAAATGCGGAAACAGGCGCGGCCTATCCGGTGTGTCTCACCGGACATCCGTCACCCCCTTTGTTTCGTGACCAGGAGCGTGAGTTCATGCTCCTCGCCCGGATCGAGATGCAGCGTGGTCATGACGCCCTGAAGATCCGGCGAAGCGGCTCCGACTGCCAGCATGCCCGCGCGAACCGGGATTTCGAACTTGCCGTCCTCGGTCGGAACGCGGCGGGTCGGTGCGCCTGCTTCTGAGAGAATGACTTCGGTTTCGGGAACCGGGTCCGGATTGCGATCGCCGTCCTGTATCACGATGCCTCGCAAAATGGCGCGCGCACGATCGGGCGGCGGTTCGTCCCGTACGCCATCGTCATCGCGGTCCGTGTCGGGCACAACAAAATCTCCCGGGTTCCAGATGATGCCGCCCGGAGACCTGAGGTCGTTCACGATTGGCTGGTCGATCAGGGAAACAATGTCGTCCGGTCCACCGCGGCCCGGCTCATCGTCGTCAAAGGGCGGAACGCCCATCGGCCCCGGGTTGCCGTTCGGGTCGAACGGATTGGCGGAAAAGCGGCGGCGAAGATAAAGGTCCGAACAGTCCGTGTCGCAGCAATGGTAAGGCAGGCAGAAGTCTGCAAGCACGACAAACCGGTCGAGCGGATCCCGGGTGGCGAAGGCATGCGCCGACCCCACCGCCGACAGGGCTCCGTCGATCGCATTGTCGTCAGTGTTCGTGTCTTCGTCCAGCCGCCTGATCGGGTCGATCGTGACCCGGTCGATCGGACGCGCCTGAGCAAGAAGCGCATCGATGGAGCAATAGGCAAGAACCAGTGTGCCGCCGACATTCACGCCTGCATGGTGTTCCAAACCAGGGTGCCGCCGTGCATAGCCGGCAAGTGTCAGCTCAGACAGCAGGCGCTGGAGTGCAGCGGTCAGTTCTGAATTGATATTGACCGCAGAAAAGGCGCTGCTCTGCGAGGCGACAAGCCCGGCAGAAGCAACCACGCGCGCCTGATTCTGACGCGCTTCCGGGTCTTCGAGCGGCGCTGCCCGGAACGTCTGCGCGTAGTTGACATAGGCCTGCGAAAAGCCGCGATAAAGGCGTCCGAACTCCTCGACCTGGAACTCCGCAAGACTGTCGACGGACAGCATGTTCATCAGTCCGACACCCTGCGACGCCAGGCTGATTGGCGCGTAGGCAGCCAGGACATCGACATCGTCGCCGCCTTGCGCGACAACCACCCGGCGCGTCCTGTCAAAGAGGTTGCCGCCCCCGCCGGGATCGCCCACCTGTCTGAAGAGCGCTCCGGTCGTTCCGGCTTGTTCCTTGCCGGCGACACGTGTCAGGACCTCGTCGACGCTGAAGGGGCGCGAGATGATTTCGGAGCGCAAGACATCCGAACGTGCTCGGAGCGCTTCCGTTTCCTTCGGGTCGAGATCAAGTGCAAAGCGCGACGCCGTGGCGACCTCGAACAGACCACCGCCAGCAGCAACGCCATCCGTGAAGTCCCGCCCGGTGAAATCGTCGCCTCGCCTCATGACGGCCCCTGGTGTGACCGGCTGCTGCCAGAGCCGCTGAAGCAACAGGACAATGAAGGCAAAGATCGCCCGGATGACGAGCATGAAGATGATGTCGATATCGCTCATCCGGCAGAGGAACAACTGGCGTGCGGCCTGCAGCATCTGCTGACGGGCAACCTCGTCAAGCTGGTTGCCTGCTGCGTCATCGGCTCCAAGGGTCAGTGGCATGAAGACAGGTTCAATCGAAAAGGACAGGCCAAGCTGCTGCTTCCACCCGGCAAGCTGTGCCATGGCCGAGCCGAGCGGTTTGCCGACGATGCCTTCCACGCGAATGAAATCCTGATCGTCCAGGCGGAAATGGAGCGGATGGGAATCCGTCGGCGCACTGAACTGGTAGGAATAAACCGTGTTTAGAAGACGCGTCCGCGTCTTTGCGTAACTCCAGTTCGTATGAAGGTCCGATCCCGGCTGGAATGCATAGTAAAACGGAATGGCCCGCGCGCTGAGCGGAGCATCCCAGGTCTTGCTGGGGGTCAAGCGGATCGGAGCCTGCACGCGCGATGTCGTGCGGTAGGTGAGAGCCAGGAGATGCATGCGCTGGAACAAGGACCGCACTTCCTCCAGACGAGGACCGTGCGTGTGGGCGGGTGAGGCAATGAAATGTGTCCGGCGCGCAGCAACCCTGGGTCTGAGGCCCGCGCCGGTGCTGGCGGTGTGAGGGTTCCAGGCAATCACGTCCTGTGCTGTCGGAAAATCTGTTGTGAAGGCGTCCGGCTTGTCCGTGGCATCGCCGAGAAAAACATGTCGCGGAAACCGGTCCGGGTTCGGCAGGCATTCCTGTTCAAACCTCGCCGCCGCCTCGACGAATTCATTGTAGGCCATGACGACATCACGCATGTAGTCGTACATGTATTGCACCATGAAAATGTTCAGCGCGAGCTGGCCCCAGACATTCGAAAAATAGGTGCTTGGAAAAACTTCCTCGTTCTCGTCGTACATATCCGCGACGAGATAGCCGTAGGCGTCATAGGCGTCGCGCAACGCGGACGGCAGGTGCTGGCTAAGCTTAAGCGCAATGCCGACGATGCGCAGGATGAGAGCGGCAAAATTGTCTGTACCGGTCGCAGCGATCTTGAGCTTTTCAAGGCGCAGATGAACGAGTTCGTTCATCGGATGAGATGCGCGGTCGACGGGTCTTTCGGCAATCTCTTCTTCCTGGGAAAGGATCGCGTCGGCCTGGTCGCGCGTGAGCAACAACCGACGCACCGTGAAGCGCCACTCGGCGCCTTTGTCGGAGCAGTCGTTGACGTCGCAGCTCTTGAGCGATTCCAGACGGGTCTCCAGAAAAAGCATCACGGTCTTGTCGGCCAGGAAGGCAGCCGTCAACGCTTGGGGATCGTCTTCGCCGGGAGCGGGTTCGAAATCGGTATCGATGAGTTCGAAGAGTGGGATCTGCTCGTCATTGCCGTCGAAGAAGAACGGATAGCGTTCTTCTTCAAGCTGGTCTTGTGTGACTTCCTCGGCATCGGAAACCGGCAATTCGTAAGGCCGGAACCGGTCGTAGCTCTGTGCTTCGTCCGCAATCAGGTACCCTTCCGATGTCACCGCGACACCCTTCGAGATGTTGACCAGAGGCCCTTCTGCGTCGACGTCGAAACCGCAGACCACTCCGATCCCTGAAAGGGTCCGACGGCTCAACCGGTCCTGGCCTTCTAGGTAAGAGACAAGATCGTTGAGCGCCCTGGCGCCCAGAACCTGGCCGGAAACGAAATGTGCAAAAGCATGGTCGTTCATTCTGTCTCTCCCTCAGAAATATCCGAGATTGGTCTCGTCCAGCCGGACGATGTTGTCGTCGCCACCATCGTCACAGTCGTGCAGCGTGGCCGGCGGATAGATGGTGCGCAGATTATCGAGAACGTCGATCAGTTCCGCCGCCGCACCGGCGAGCGCGGCCTCGTCGCGGGGCCATTCGGCCAGCGCCTCACGCCACGCACGATGCGCGGCATCGAGCGCAGCCATATCCTGATTGTCGACCCAGCAGATCCGCGGATGGATATGGGCCGGGCATTCCTCGCGGATAACCCGTTCGGCAAAGCGCCGGAAATGGAGGTCTCGAAACCGTTCGGGCCAGTAGGGCAGCACCACCGAAATCCGGAAGGAGTATGGGTCTTCCTCTCCGCAGAAATCGCACTCTTCGCTCAGGCAGACGTTCATCAGGGCATCGCTAGGAGCGCGCGGGCGCAGCAGAATGTGCTCGATCAGATGCATGCCTTCGCTGTCGCAAAGATCCTGCTGAAGAACCTGGTTGTGGTGAAACAGCAAACGCCGGGCCGCATCGGAGGCCTCGTGCGGATCCGGGAAAGTTCCCTGCTGGGTCAGCACCGCTCCACCACCTTCCAGACGCAGAACGACAGCACCCTCGCCCGCACTGTCGTCGATCACATAGGTGGTTTCGTCGGCCATCAGAAATTCGAGCGGCCGCGCCGCATCAAGTGCAGCACCAACGGACGCAAAGGTTTCTTCAGACGAGAACAGAACCTCGTCGTCCTCGGTCGCGATCGTGACCCGAAAGCTGCCGCCGTCATCCTCGGCTGAAAACAGAACGTCGAATACCTGACCGCAGTGAAGGTCACGGCGGCCGAAGTCGGAGATACCCAGCAGGCGTGCAGCCCGCCTTTCCAGACCGGAGATGTTTTCGCTGTCCCAGATCTCGGTTGAGTCTTCGGGCATCTGGTTGAAGCCCTTGCTCCGCTCCCGACTGACAAGGGGATAGTCGGCAAGAAAATCACAACGCTCGTCGAGCAGTTCCCGCGCCGTCATCAACCGATCGCCGGAGAGCTGGAACGAAATCAGCGCGTAGTCCGCGAACCGCTCGGCGAACCGGGCGATCAGGTGATTGAGCGCCCGAGCCCTGCGATCCAGAAATGCTTCTTCCGTCTCGTTGAGCCTCACCCGGAAAATGTCGTTGGCCAGGGCAGTCGGATTGGTGAAAAACTCACTTTCGAAATCAGACCTCAGACCCGGAAGGAAGGAAAGGTATGGCGGGAACCATGTCTGCTCGAGCGACTTGTCGGGCGAAAGGATGCGTCTGGCTGCCGCCAATTGCCCGAGATAATCTGCGAGAACCTGGTCAAAGAACGTCAGATAGGCTTTTAGCTGTCTGGCCTGCGCAACCCGTTCCACCGAGGCGTCAGGTGGCAGCCCGAAACGGTCCGTGTTGTAGTTTCTCGGCAGATCGTTTTGAAGCGTCGGGATCTGATCGAGATTGCGCCAGCGTCCTCTGACAGGTGGCAGGACCTGGTCGGGTGGCACATAAAGCTCTGCCTGGGACAGTGCACGCAAATGCTCCAGGGTGCGTTCAAGTTCCGTAGGCTGGGCGCGGTAGGGCAGTTCATTCTTGTAGAGCGTCAGTTTCGTCCCGGAGAAGAACAGAACCGGCTGATGGCCCGCCGGCACCTCGAGCGTCCAGTGTTCCGTATCGCCAATCGGAACGCCTTGCAGATCGTAAGCGCGCAGCGTGAGGTCCCTGACCGCGACGACGCCATCCAGGTCCACGATAATGTTGATCAGGTCGGAGACGTGAACCCTGCGCCGCAATTCACACGCGGCCAGATCCTCATCCGAAATGAAGCCGGGTTTTGTAAAAATCGGTCGGCCTTCGACCTCAAAGTCGAAATCGATATACGGTCCGTTGAAGATTTCGTCCGCAGGAACACCGTCAGCCAGAAGCGCATCAAGTGTCCGGAAGACCGGCGGCGGATTTAGATAGAGTTCGACCGCATGAAGGATCCGCGCCTCGACTTCCTCCAGATCGGCGTCAGGCGTCACATCGACGTCGGCGCACAAGCCGACCCGATATGGGGCGACACTGTCAATTGAAAGATAATCCTCGCAGAGCGGTCGGTGGGCGTGAAGGACCCGGCGGACCGCAGTCAGGGCACGGCGGCGCGCCTCGCGCTTGCGCAGGAACAAGCCGGCCGGCCCGTCCGGGCCCGCTTCTTCCAGGGCGTCCTGAAGATCACCGGCTGTCACAACAACAGGATCTGCCGTTGGTCGGGGTCGATCCTCCAGAACCGTGATCTCCAGGCCGGTGAGAGACGCAATCGTGTTGCCGCCCTGATCAACGTCAAGGTCGGCGCCGAACTCGATCCCGTTGCCCGCATCCGTGACATTGCTGGCAGTCACCTGGTCCGGATCGAACGGATCGGGCAGAACGTCGTGTTCGAAGGGCAGCGTCGTGTCGTCCGGAAGGTTCAGCGCAATGACCACGCCCTTGAGAGGACCGGAGCGCAGGGTGACCTCGAGTGCAGCTTCATTCAGCGACCCGAGCACATCATCCACCGGAAGCTCGACCAGCACCCGGTAAAGCCCGCTCAATTTAACGGGGTGGTTGTCTTTCCCATCCACATTGAGCGGATCGTGCGACAAGGCATCGGCGAGGCAGTCGGCAAAAACCGGTGTCTCGGAGAGACGATAATTGTCGGGCTCATCCGGATTTGTCATCGGGTCCAGCCAGACATTGCGTACACCTTCGATCCGGATCAGGAGGCGTCGGTGGTCGTTGATCGTGACGGGCGACGTTGTCAGGATTTCGTGTGCCGGGAATAGGCCTGTCTCTGATGCGGGCCCAATTGATCCGCCCGGTTTGGTCACCAGATCGGACATGGGGAAGGCCGTGCGGTAGCCGAGATCGGTGATCGCATAGGCCATCGCCTCGAGCATGGTGATGCCCGGGTCCGGACTGTTGTGGTTGCTCCAGATCTCTCCGCACAGCGCTGTAATGCGTTCGATCCCGAGGCGGCGGAGTGCATCGTAGTCCTGTGCGCCGGTCGGCTTGAAACCCTGCAGAATGAAGAGATCGTCAGCCATCACACCAGTCCGATCGTATGGGTTCGCGCCGAAACAAGAACCGAGCGGGCCGTCGTGGCCTGGATGATTTCTAGGTCGATTTGCGGCACCGGCCCCTCCGGATCAGGCCGGTGAAACAGCTTCACGTCTTCCAGGTAATCGACGAAGGGCAATTCCTCGACAAAATCGATAACCGTCGACTTGTAGACCCGCCCACCGAATTCGACACCGCGCGCTCCCCGCTCCGTCCACGGTGTCAGGTGGCCGATCAGGGCAGTCTCGATTTCCTTGCGGTAAAAGTCCGTGTCCGCGATACCGTCGCGGAACGCGACATTCAGTGTGACGTGGATCTCCTCGAATTTCGGATTTGCCGTTTCGAGCCTGACGAAAGGCGAACAACGGCTTGAGAGATGCGTATGAAGGTCGCGCAGGGTGGCCTGGTCGGAATAGGGGCGCAGCGGATCGCGTAAATCCGTGCCGAACGTATAGGGGACTGCGACAAAAGTGACTGCCCCTGGTGCGATCTCGTTGTCGCCGACGACTTTGCCGGACTGACGTTTCAGCTCCGTGTGATTGAGGCACTTGGCCCGGTAGACGCGGGGCAGCGCCTCGAGCGCCAGATGTTCATAATCCCACATGGTAACGGCCCGGTCCTTGTGGCGGAGCCGTTCGGAGACACGCCGGCGGAACGCGTCGGGACCTTCGAGACCCCGGCCACCAAAACTGGCAAAGGGCTGATCGAACCCCTTGACGGCCGGGTCGGGTCGCAAAAGTTTGCTGATTGTCCCGGGTGGTAAGGGGTTTTCAAGAAAAGCAGGATCGTTGTCCTGATCGGCAAATGTCGCTTGAAGCCCCTGCGCGGCAACGAGATGCACCCGGTTGACTGCGTCGGCGTTGGTCGGCGCTGCGATCCTGAGCCAGTGCAGACCGGTCGGCATGTGCGGTGCCGACGTCGCTGCCGCAAGCGGGACCGCAAAAGACATCAGCCCGGACCCGGCCAGATCGCCGGTTCGGTCGATAACCTCCTGCGCCTTGAAGGTTTTCCAACCCTCATCACTTAGCCAGGCATGTTCAAGTTCCGGCAGCTCAAGCAGCGGATTACCCGTTCCGTCTGCGACCTGTATGAGGAGAGAAAGCGTTTCCGGCGGGTCGAGAGCTTCAACACCGATGAAGAGAGCCCCTTCGAACGGCAGGTCAGGCAGGATGGCGCCTTTTCCCTTGGCCGGTTCAATACCAAACGGATGCAGCCGCCAGACCGCTTCGGCGACAACGTTCTTCGCCTCGTAATCAAGCGAAATCTCGGCGACTTCAGGCGTGTAGGGCG
>Ga0207422_1003405_pt1 | contig 16048 bp, 10 predicted proteins | sample MarCyaLeptolynsp_FD_187757 | JGI IMG/M metagenome (GOLD analysis project Ga0207422, IMG submission 187757) | Marine cyanobacterial communities from Panama - species 1 Leptolyngbya sp. (SPAdes) | ecosystem: Environmental > Aquatic > Marine > Unclassified | place: Panama: Panama City | collected...
ACCGGGACCGATGCCGACGGGCACGCCCGATTGATGCGGGAGGCCCAGGCGCTCGCCCGGCTGTCGCATCCGGCCGTCATCTCGGTTTACGAGGTCGGCACATTCGAAGATCAGGTCTACGTCGCGATGGAGTTCGTCGACGGCGGCACGCTCAAGCAGTGGCAAAACGAGCTCAACCGACCGTGGCGCGAGGTGCTCGAGACGTACACCGTCGCCGGCCGTGGTCTGGCGGCCGCCCACGCGGCAGGCATCGTGCACCGCGACTTCAAGCCCGACAACGTGCTGGTACGCAAGGACGGAGCGGTGCGCGTGGTGGACTTCGGCCTCGCGCGCCACGAGTACGAAGGACCCACTCCCGATCGCGATGTCCTGCAGGCGCTCGGGGAAAGCAGCGGCAACAATCGCCTCGAGCTCGCCGACCTCGCGCAGTCCTCGATCGTGGCGCTGTCCGGCTCCGGCTCGGCGAGCGCGGCCCCGTTGACGCGCACGGGCGTCATCATGGGCACGCCCGCGTACATGGCCCCCGAGCAGCACCTCGGCATGCGGGCCGATGCACGGTCCGACCAGTTCGCGTACTGCGTCGCGCTCTACGAAGCCCTCTACGGGTTTCGGCCGTTCTCCGGCAACACGCTGCCGCAGCTGCGCAAGAACGTGCTCACCGGCAACCTGCAGGATCCGCCGAAGTACACCGACATCCCGCCCCGGGTCCACGAGGTTCTCGCTCGCGGTCTGCACGTCAATCCCGATGCGCGTCACCCCACGATGGAGTCGCTGCTCGAGGATCTCACCCACAACCCTCGCGCGCTGGTGTGGCGGGCGCTCGGGTTGGTGCTCGCGGTGCTCGTCGTCAGCGCGGCGGCGTGGATGTACTTCGCCGATCGCGAGGAGCGTGCCGTTCGGGCCGAAGGCCAGGCGCTGCGCCAGCAGTTCGAAAAGGCGCGGGTCGTCGCGGCCGAGGCCGAGCTGCGGCGGGCCCAGTCGCGCACCGTGTCCGAAAAGTGGGACGACCTCGTGCTGTCGTATGCCCGCGAGACGGTCATGACCGACCCGACGCGGGCGCTTGCCGCCCTCAAGCACCTCACATCGGGCAACGATTCGTGGCTGCCCGGTGCACGCACAATCGCGGCTGATGCCCTTCGCCGCGGCGTCGTGCATCGATCGCTGCGCGGCGAGGACGAAGCGGGCTACGGCCGGGTCGATCGGCTGCGCTTCACCAGGACGGGCGAGCTGTTCTTTGCCGGGGCCAGCGGCGCGGTGCATCGCTGGGCGGTGGGGGCTGCAACCTCGACCCAGCTCGGCAAGACCGACTCGCCGATTCGCGGGTTGGACGTCAGTGACGACGGCCACCGAGTCGTGGCGGCGTGTGCCGATGGCACGACGCATCTTTGGGACCGCACCACCGACGAGCATCGCGTGATCGAGGCGATCGACGGGCCGCTCACCGCCGTGACCCTTGCGTCGGACGGCTCGCTCATCGTGACCGGAAGCAAGAAGGGCAACCTTCGGCTGCTGCTGTGGTCGGGGGAGTCGCAGCGCATCCTCAAGGATCACGATGGCCCCGTGCGCGGGCTGGACATCTCCGCAGACAACAACATGCTCGCGTCGGCCAGCGACGACGGCAACGTGATGCTGTGGTACCTCGACCGCAAGACACACCTCGAGCTGGGCGACCACGCCGCGGGGGTCGACCAGGTGTTCTTCACCGCGAACGACGAGCGCCTGGTGTCCGTGGCCGAGGACGGCGAGGTTCGGCTGTGGAGCTCGGAGTCGGGCAAGGGCGCGGTCCAGCTGGGCTACGACCCGATCCGTCGGCTCGCATTGGCCGATGACCGCCCGCTGTCGCTGGTGATCGGACTGGACCAAGGCGCCGAGCTGCACGGCGAGGGAGGAAGAAGGGTGCGCCTGGGCGGGCTTCCTGGGGCGGCCACCGCCAGCGCCCTCCGACCCGACGGCTCGATGGCCGCGGTGGCAACCGGCGACGGCTCGGTGCTGCTGTGGACGTTGGCCACTGGCGACACGACCTCGGTCTTTCCCGATGGCTCGCGCGTGCTCCCGGTTCCCGGTGCCCTGTCGGCGCTGTCGTGGGACCCCGACGGACGACGCGTCGTCTCCGGCACGCTGTCGGGCTCGGTCGATCTGTGGACCCCCGACGGTGAGCACGAGCGTCGCCTGGGTCAGATCGCACGCGGTGTGATCGCCCTGTCCTTTTCGCCGGACGGTGCAGCAGTGGCCGGTCTGGACGAAGAAGGCGTGCTGCTGGTGTGGCCAATCGCCGACGCCCCGCAGCCGAACATGGCCGCGCCGCTCGGTCAGCGAATTCGCCGGGCACTGGCGTGGGCCCCCGATGGGACCGAGGTGGCCGCCGGTGAGTGCCAGGCCCAGTGCACCATCGCGCTGCACGGTTTGGACGGCAGCGTGCGCGCGCGCCTGCCTTCCACGCCTCGGCCCGCCGATCACATGCGCTACTCCAAAGACGGGCGGTGGCTCGTGTCCGAGCACGACGACGGACCACGCCTGTGGGACGTCGCGCTCGGCGAGGAGGTCGTGCTGCGATGGCCCGAGGAAACCGAGCCGGGGCGACGCATCGCGTTCGTCTTCACGTCGGACGGCGAATCGGTCCGGTTCGCGACCTCCAACCCGGTACGCGACGACGCGGGCCGCAAGGTCGCCACGACCCTGCGCGTGTGGCAAGCCGGCATCGACTCGGGAGCGGTGCATCTGCTGTTCGAAGAGCCTGAGCTGACGATGCTGCTCTCGGACGAGGACTTCATCACCCTGCTGCTACGCACGCACGACGACCGCACGCTGCTGTGGACACTGGACGACGACCGCATGCGCATGCTCCCGCCGGTCCCCTCCGGCTTCGACCGGCTTCGGGTGGCCCCGCGTCGCGATGCGCTTCTGCTGCGCCCCGCCGAAGACTCTCTCGTCGAGCCCCGATGGATTCACGTCGATACCGGCCAAGCCCGAGGCTTTCCCCGCCTCGGCGACCCTGTCGCATGGTCGTCCGGCGGCCTGATCGCCGACGTCGGCTCCCCCGACGAGCTCCGCCTCTGGCTCGACGAAACCCCCAACGACGTCGACCCCTTCCTAGCCTGGCTCACCCAAACCACCGAACTCGAAGTCGACCCCTCCACCCTCCGCTAACCAGAGTTTGTCAACTTTGGGGACGTAGCTGGCAGTTGACAAACCCCGGCAACACGCCGGTGTTGCCCCCGTTTGTCAACTTTGGGGACGTAGCTGGAAGTTGACAAACCCCGGCAACACCGACGTCAGGGTTGGTGGGCGGCGAGCCAAGCCTCGATGGCTCGAGTCGAGCGTTCCCGGCTAGGCATCGCCTGCAGCGCCTCGAGGGCCTGCGCTGCGAGCTGGATGGCGCGCTCGGTGTCCACGCTGAGCTTGGCCAAGCTGAAGCGCGCCCAGGCGAGGGTCTCTTCGTCGTCGGATCCGGACGCGGCCTCGACCGCCCGCTGTGCCTCGCCCCGGGCAGCCTCGACATCGCCCTGTGCCAACAAAAGCTCGCTGACGTGAAGGTGCACCCACCCGATTTCAGCCGCGTTGCCGGTCGGGTCTTGTGCGTAGAGCTCGAGCGCCTCCCGGAACCGGCTCATCGCGGCTTCGTCGTTGCCGGACTCGAACTCGATACGCGCGAGCAAACGGGTGGCCTCCGCTTGGCTCCGCGTGGGCGCGCCCGCACTGGCCCGAATCGAGGCGGCCCGCTCGGCCACCGTGCGCGCACCGTCGAGCAGTCCAAGCGTCAGCAACGCCTCCCCTTGCGCAAACAGAGGCATGGCAACGTCGGGGTTCTGCGGACCAGACGTCGCATCGAAGACCCGGACGGACGCCTCCCAGTGCTCCACCGCCTCCTCGAGCAGTCCCCGCTCACTGAGTGCTTTCGCAAGATTGTGGTGACTGCGGGCGATCCTCGGATGGTCGGGCGCAAGCGCAACCTGGCGGATGGCGAGCGCTCGTTGGTGCCGACGAATCGCGCTGTCGAACCGGCCGCGCTGCATGTCGATCTCGGCGAGGTTGTTGAGCACCATCGACGACTGTCGATGCTCGTGACCGAGCGCTGCCGTGATGACCTCGTATGAACGCTCGGCGTAGGCCGCCGCCCGATCGGTCTCGTGCAGCGCCCAGTGGGTCGCGCTCAGGCCGGAGAGAATGTGGTTGATCGCGGGATGGTTGGCGCCGTACGCGGCTTCGAACAAGGTGAGCGCCTCCTCGAAGTACGGAAGCGCGGCACGGTAGTCTCGACTCTCGAAGTGAACTAGGCCCCAAACGTGGCGGCCCTGCGCCCGGCGCAGCTGCAGAGGATCGGGGGCATCCTTCGAGAGCGTATCGCCGAGACGCGCCCACCGTCGGGCGTCCTTCGAACTGCCGAGATGCACGGCGGCCAACCCCGCGAGGCGATACGCGACCACGGCCGCATCGATGTTCGACCCGGCCTCCAGCCACAGGAAAAACGCTGCCTCGAGCTCCGTTTCCGCCTCGGCACCGCGCATCGCGGCGTGGAGCATCGCGCCGACTTCGGCGCGGGCCCGCGCTTCGACCGGAGTCCAGCCGATTCCACGCGCTTCCTCGACGATCTCGAGCGCCTCGGCGTGTCGGGTCGACCCGACCGGCGCAGCGTCAGCGGCGATCTTGGCGATCTGGCGATTGAGACTATCGAGCGCCTCTCGGGACTCCGCCGGCGGGAACGGCAAACGCTCGAGCAGCTCGTGATCCTTGCACGCCTCGATGGTCGCGAGCGAGGAACCCAAGGCGACCATGAGCTCCATGGCGTCGATCGAGCCGTGCGGGAGCGCATCGACCAGCGCGGAGAACTCGGCGTGGCGTTGGTCCAAGCACCACGTCGCGCGCGCGTATTGCTCATCGTCGCGTACACCGTCGGCGACCGCGAGGCACGCCTCGGCGCGGGCCTTCGACCACTGCTCGGCGTACTCGTCGAGCACGACGAGGATTCGGCCGCCAATCTCGGCCCCGAACGATTCCTCCCCGAAGAGCGTTCGGGTGGCCGCTCGCTGCTCGGAATTCCACGTCGCCTCGATCGACCGACTGTCGCGCTCGCACTCGGTGACGGCCTCTTGGTGGGCGAAGTGCTGCCGAGCCTCGACGGTGACGAATCCCAACCCAGCCAGGGACACGCCGAGCGCGACGTTGCGAAACCGGCGTCGGCGCTCGGCCCGGGCCATCGTTTCGAGCAGCGCGTCCATGCTCGCGAAGCGGTCGCTCGGTGCAATGGCAAGCCCGGTCTCCAGCAGCGCGCGCAGCCAACCGGGGACTCCGCGACCGGAAGGGACCTCGCGACGCTGGCCTGCCAGCACGTTGGCCGCGATTTCGAGGCTCGTGCTGCCGGCGAAGGGACGCGAGCCATAGACCGCCTCCCACAGCGTGACGCAAAAGGAGAACTGATCGGACTCGGGGCCGACCGCTTCTTTCGCGTGCTGTTCGGGTGACATGTAGATCGGCGTCCCGGCGTGAACGAAGCCGGCGTCGTTGGGAGCATCCGCTTCGGCGTCGTGCGTCATGGCGATGCCGAAGTCCATGACGCGCACCCGGCCGTCCTCGCCCAGCATGACGTTGTCGGGTTTGAAGTCACGATGGACGAGCCCCTGTGCGTGCGCGGCCGCGAGACCTCGTCCCGCGTCGGTGTACACACGCACAACCTCCCGCCAGCCCGGCCGCTCTTCGGAGTACCAGTCGCGCAGGGTCCGTCCCTCGATCAGCTCCATCGCAATGTAGATGCGGCCATCGTGCTCGCCGACGTCGTGTACGGCCACCACGTTGGTGTGGTTGAGCTTGGCCATCGAGCGCGCCTCACCCAGCAGCGCGGATCGTCCGCCAGAGCCCGCCTGCTCCCCATCGGCATGCAGGATCTTGATCGCCACCCGACGGTCGAGCTCCGGGTCGTACGCCACGTACACCGCCCCCATCCCACCGCGCCCCAAGGGCTCCAGCACGAGGTATCGCCCGAGCAGCTCCCCTCCGCCGAGCGGCCTCACCGTACGCCGAGCCCGCGGTACCAGCGTCCCAAGCTCGGTCGCCGACTCCGGCCCCATCACCACCCAATGGTACCCCCCACCAGAGTTTGTCAACTTTGGGGACGTAGCTGGAAGTTGACAAACCCCGGCAACACCGAGGTGTTGCACCCGTTTGTCAACTTCCAGCTACGTCCCCAAAGTTGACAAACCGTGGGAACAGCGAGGTTCGGTGCGGGACTGCCGTAGACGTTGCTCAGCCGCCGTAGGCGTCGCGCAGTTTGGTGCTGGTCGACTCGTCGAGCTCGCCCGTTGCGGGCAAGTCGTGCTCGGCCTGAAAGACGCGCAACGCTGCTGCCAGCGGGTCGGTGACCTGCTCGCCATCGTGGGGAGGGACATCTCGTTCGCTGAAGCCGAGGTTGACCAGGCGCGCGTAGGCCCCCTTGCCTTCCGTCACCGGCCCGAGTCCGCCAATGGGCAGGTCGAACGTTTCCGTCCCCATCAGGGTGACAATGGCGGACGTCGCATCGCTCGGAATCGGCGCGGTGATCTCATCGTCGGGGCTCTCGAGGGTTCCCGTGAAGGTCTCGCCGCCGACCTTCAGCTCGTACGGCACCGGCCCGAACGCGCGCAAGAAGAGACCGAGCGCCCCCCACCGAATCCGCAGTCGGTCGGGTGCACGCAGCCGAAGCTCGACGCGACGACCCGTGCGCACAACCACGCCGGACTCCTGCCCGACGTCGGGGACATGCACGGCGTCGCCGACCATCAACAGGTCGGGCGAGCCCCGAAGCTCGCGAAGCTCCGCGTTCGCGGGGTGATCCCAGATCAGCCTCCAGTGCGGCAGGCCATGGGCGGCCGCGACTGCACCGATCCAGTCTCCGGGCTCGATGATGTGGTTCATCGCCAGCTCTCCGGTCCCGGCGTCGACAGCCTCGCGTGCAGGGTCATCGCGTCAGCTGCCCGACAGCGCGCGAATCCGGGTACGTAATCTTTTCAACGCCGGCCTGGAGGACCAACCTATCGTCCTCCACGCTGATGAGAGCTCCGTGCCCCCACGCACGCCCGCATCCGTTCGCGACCCGATAGCTCCAAAACGGGCGCCCGGGCTCCCAACGCTGAATGACCGACGCAGGACAGCGCCCGCCGTTGGCAGAGTCGGCGAACACAATCGTCACGATCCTGGCTTCGCCATCGGCGCGTACGACCTGTGTCCACGACCCATCGTCCGACTCGCGCACGCCGGGCTCGAGTGGGAATACAGGCCAGACGTGAATCCCACTCCGTCCCGAGGTCCTCTTCGGGTGACCGAATGGCTGCCCAGGGGGGCGGAGATGGTCGCTGAGCTCCTCATCGACGGCGATGATGGTTCCCGCGGTGTTGACGGTGAACCGTACATATTTGTGGCTGATGTTCGATGAGATGAGCGTCACCGTGCCATCGTCAGCGACCCTCTCGACCTTCAGGTCGAGGAACAGCCCGGTCATCGCCGGCAGCGGGACATCCAAGTTGAACATCATGGAATGGACGCTTTCGTGCACGGCGTAGGTTCCGACACGCCAGCGCAGCCCGGCCTCCCACGTCGGGTAGAATCCGCCGGGCATGGGATCAATCCCAGGCCGGGGTGATGCGTGCGCGGGTGGATCGGGCACCGGAGCGCACGCCACCAAGAGAGCAGACACAAGAGCCCAGGCCCGCATGGCTCAGTCCCTCCTCATTCGCGCGAGCTGCAGCACGTGCGCGAGCTGGACCCTGGGGTTGGATCTCGGATTCGACCGCTCAGCTTCGGTCACCCCTCGGATTGCGACCACGTGCCGAGGCATGTACGTCGTCGCCGCCCCATGGGTCCACTCTGGTGCCCACACCGCGCGGAGCTTCAGCACGTCGTCGTTGATCAGCCCGCCATCGTCCGCAAGCCGACTCTCGAACACCAGCTCACGCGTGACGGGGTTCCCAGTCGGCAAGCCCGTGCTCGACCCATCAGGTTCGAAGTCGTCCCGGTTGGCCATGAGCAGCAGCCTTCCCTCGACGCGGCGAAGATCAGCCGCATCGGGCTGCGCGTAGCGAATCCGATAGCGGTACACCGCATGATTCCACAGAGACTTGGGTTCCTTTCCGTGTGCGTCCCGCAGGTCGACGACGACGGGCTGCCGGTCCCGACTGAGATTGAGTCGGAGCGTCTTCATAAAACCAAGGAGCTCTTGGCCGAATCGCTCCGGGTCTGCGCTCGGCTTGAGTCGCTCGTCGGTTCCGTCTTTGTTGAAATCCGCCGAGATCACCCAGAGTTCGTCGTCGTCCTTCTTGGTGTTTGGGTCCACACCATCAAACCACACGATGCGCGGGGAGACTTCTGCGGCCAGGAACTTCACTTCCTCGGGGGTGAACGTGACGCCGTTGTGGGTCACGGCTTTGGGTTCTTCGAAGATCACGGAGGCGAAGGACCCGGCCTCGCAGTGTCCTTCCCACGCCCCACAACCCGGCCGGCCAATGTCGCTGTGGTTGTCGTACTCCCACTGGAGTGCCCCCTCCACCCCGAATGCCGCCTCGTATTTTGTGAGTGGGTCCCACAAGTCCACGTTGAAGACCGAGCTGTCCGGGGTGAGGTCACGTCGATAGGGGAAGTACCAGAAGTTCCACGGAACGAAGCCCGCGCTCGCAGCCTCGCTAAACGTTGCGTAGATGCCAAAGTGGCCGTTCGGTGCCAGGACCACTGCGTGGTAGCAGCCATTGCCTCGGGTCTTGGGGTCGACCTCGACGGTGGCAGTCACCGCCGCGTCGCCGGGCGTGTGCTGCGAACCGTCGGGAGCGATGACGACAAGGCGCGTGCCCTCGAGGGGCAGGTGTAGTGTGACCGACAGCCGCCCGCGGTCGCTCGGCACCAAAATCTTGAACGCCCCGATGGCTTGCTCGAAGAGCTCGACCCCGTCTTCGCCGAACACCAGCCGCAACGGCACCGGCCGGCCGAGCGTATTGACGATATTGGGCGCAAGAACTCCCATCACGCCCCCCTACAGCCCCGTCTCCCGCTCGATCTGCGCGCCCTCGGGGAAGTCCAGCAGCTCCACTCGACACTCGCCAGCCGGTAGCCGATCGAGCCGCGCGGCTCCATCGCCGTCGAGCTCGGCTTCGATGGCGACGCCACCGGGCAACGTCACCCGAACTCGTGCCTTGGGGACCGGGTTGCCTTCGTCGTCCCGAAGGACCAACTCCAAGGCCTCAGCCCCGAGCACCCACTCGTGCGTCTCGCTCGCGGAGCTCCGCCACGCGGGGTAGGCAGTCGTTCCCGCCGCAGACGTCGTTCCGCCCGGCGCCGGCTCAATACCCAGCAGAGCATCAAAGAGGAATACTTCGACACGACGATCCATCGGGTCGTTTGCCCCGTCGACCGGCGCCGCGTCGAGCTCGACACCGGTCGCATCGAGTGGAAATGCCTCGCCGCAACCGTGGGCGATCACCTCGGGACCACCCGGTAGTCGTACCCCTTTCCGGTCCATCGTCTCGTGCACCAGGGCTTGCCGAGTCACCGGCCCGGCCTCGCCATCGGCCACGAGACCTCGCGTCGACTGGAACCACTCGACGAGTCCCGCCGCAGCCGGCCGCTCCAATGAATCTGGCAGCGCCTCGATGAGCATCTGCACCTCGGCCTTGCCCCACCCGCTTTCGAACCGAGCGAGCCAATCGTCCACATCACCGGTCAGCAAGGCCCTCACGACCTGGGCTCTCCGAAGCGAAAGCGCCGCATTGTGCTCGGGCGTCCCCGTCGTGTCTGTATGCCCAACAACGAGGACGTCGCACGGCTTGCACCGCTCGTAGAGCCTGCGCACCTCTGGGAGCATCGCGATGGACGACGCGAGCGGAAGATCGCGATCGGTGGCGAAGTGCATCCCCGACATTTTCGCCAGTGCGACGAAGGGCTGCACGCTGATGGTGACCTCGCGGTCGGGAGGAACGCGGACCGGCCCGAGTCGACGCGAACGCAGGTGCAACACCTCGACCCCGTCGTCGCGCGTCAGCGGTGCGCGGCCGGGACAAGACTGCATCGCGACGACGACCTGCTTGCGCAGCACGTCGTCGACTTCGAGACTTGCCTCGACATCGTTCCAGCGCACGTTCTCGAAGCGCAGGCAACCCCCCGAATCTGTGGTCGACGCCTCTGGTCCGCGTGCGTGCTCGAGTGCGACGTCGATGCCCGACAGCGGCGCACCATAGGCATCGACGATGCGGACGGCGAACGAGCGTCCCGGCACGATCGGCGCGGCGCGCTCGGCCAAATCAGACAACGGAACCGACTTGGGAGCATCGAGTCGCCGGGGGCTGGGCTCTCGGACCAACACCAGCGCCCCCTGCTCGAGCGCCTTCGCGAGGCGGTCCTCGATCCCCTCAACAGTGTCCGAGCACCCCAAGATGGCGGCCACTTCCTGCACGCCGACCAGCTCGATCACCGCGTGGGCCACTCGTTGCGCGTCGCTGGCCGAAAGCGACTCGATGACGTCACGACGCGGAACGAGGTGGACACCTCGCGTACCAACACGAACGGGCGCAAACATCAGGGGCCCTATCCACGGTGTCCGCGTCCTCTCACCCTGTCAAGCACCGCAGGGGTTGTAGCGGTGTTGCCACCATAGTTTGTCAACCTCGAGCAACGTCCCCAAAGTTGACAAACCGTGGCAACACGGTGGTGTTACCAGCGTTTGTCAACTTGGCAGCAACGTCCCCGAAGTTGACAAACTTTGGTTAGCGGCTTTGGTAGTAGGCGCCTTTGCCGTGGACGTACATGATTCCGCTGCGGCCGAGGTTGACGTCGGCGAAGCTGCTGCGGAACTGCATGACGAAGTTGGGGCGGGCGGGGAGGCCGATTCGGGGACGGCGACCGGCGGGCTCGATGGGCTCGCCCGGGCCTTCGCGACGGAGCCAGGTGGGCACACCACCCAGGCGCGCGGGGGCCTGACGGATCGCGGCGTAAAGAGGAATCAGGTTGGGGTCGCAGCCGTCGAGGCCACGCGGCACGTCGAACACGTCACCCGGAACGTCGACGGGCTGAAGGGTGAAGCGTCGGCTCCAACGATGGTACGAGCGACGCGGAAGACGACCGTCGTACAGACCGTTGGCCACCTGCGCCTCGCTCAGGAACACGACGGAGGTGTGCGCGTTGTTTTCTCCACACGCGCGATGAAAGGTGGCGTTGCTGATGAACAGCAACATCGCTCGCGCATCCTTGGGCGCACCGAGAACGCGCACCGACTTCAGGTCGACGGTGAAGACGTGCTCCATCCGCGTGTCGGCCGGGTCGAACTCGTCGATGCAGTCGGCCTCGGCCAGCAGCTCGCCGAGCGCGGGATAGGTCGGCCACGACTCGTCGCCCAGCCCGATCGGCGGGCCAAAGACGCGATTGAGACTGCCGGGCTCCGGCACGGTGTCCAGATCCGGGAAGTAGAGCCTCAAGTTGCGCTCGGAGTCCCGAAATCCGGCGGCAAGCTCTCGAATCTGCTCAATGTAAGGTGCAACCATCGTCCCAGTCACCTCGGCGAACCCGTGAGTGGAGACGGGACGTGGCAACACCAGTTGCCGTCTCTGGCTGCTTTGCATTGAAACCGGTCCTTGAGCCGGCTCACATCCTCACTGGGACGCGCCGTTTTTTGGACGTGCGGGGCTCCAGGGTCCAAAAGAGGATGATGGCCGACCTCGACCGCTACCGAGATCACGGGCTTTTGGCGATTCGCGTGGGTCTAGGGGCGATGTTCGTGATGCACGGCTACCCCAAGCTCGCGGGTGGCGCCGCCCAGTGGACCAAGCTCGGCAAGGCGATGAAACACGTGGGCATCGATTTTGCCCCCGAGTTCTGGGGTTTCATGGCCGGGATCTCGGAGCTCGGCGGCGGAATCCTCCTCGCGCTGGGGCTGCTCTTTCGCCCCGCCTGCGTGGCCCTGCTCGGCACGATGATCGTCGCGGCCATGTCCCACCTCGGCCGGGGTCAGACCCTGCTCCAGGCCAGCCACGCCATCGAGGACGGGATCGTCTTCCTGGGTCTGTTCTTCACGGGCGCAGGCGCGTACTCCATCGATGCCCGCCGGGGGAAGTGAACCGATGCGATTTCACGAGCGCACCCACGGGGTCTACTTCGACGACCTCGACGCCTTTCAGATCCTCCACAACGCCCGCTACTTGATCCTGTTCGAGCACGCCATCGGATCGTTCTGGCGTCATCTCGGCTGGGCCGGTGCGCTGGACTTCAACGACAACCCCGACCAGTACCACCTGGTTCGCGCCAACCACCTCGAGTACGAGCGCCCCATCGCGGGCACGGGTGAAGTCCGTCTGCGCGTCTGGGTCGAAAAGCTCGGGCGCTCTTCGTTGACGTTCGGCTTGCGCGTCATGCCGCTCGACCAGGACATCGACCATGCGCGAGGCCAGCGAGTGATTGTCCGGGTCGATCCCGAGACGCACCGCCCCACCCCGTGGTCCGACGAGTTCCGGACGCTGATCGAGCCCTACCGGCGCGATCTCGACCTGCCCGAGTAGGCCTCAGCCGTCGATCGGCATCCACGACCCACCAGCCGCTGGCGGCGGGTCGAGCTGGTACTCCTGAAACTGCGTCAGGGTCGGCGCAACCGGATTGCTCGCGCGCGGGACCAGCCCCCAGTTGATCAGGTTGGTGCGGACTTCCCCGGTGTCGAGGTTGAAGTCCAGCGCCCCCGACACGCCCTGAAGGTCCACGTTCGCTCCGCTCTCGAGGATCGCCACCGCATCCGAGATGAACTTGACGCCTGCCCCGCCGAAGCTGATCGGCGTCCCGGCGGGATCGGCCAACCGCATCATCTGCGCGGCGACGTCGGCCCCACTGCCGCTGTTCCCGGCGCCCGCCATGCCCAACAGCGCGACCATGGCCGCGTCGTAGGACAGCGACGAGATCGTCAGCGCTTCCTCGTCGTTGAAGCGGATTTTGTAGCGAATGTTGTAGGCGTCGAAGTTGCTTTCGTCCTGGATGATCGGCGCCACGCCCAGGACGTTCTGCATCAACGTCGGCCGGAAGCTCTCCGAGACCGCGTTGACGATGTCCTCCATCACCGCGACGCCACCGTGCGTCACGATGAAGCGCGGCAGCGTCGGCAGCGGCTCCATGTCGGCCCAGTTGTCGAGGTAGAAGAGGATCAGCTCGCGCGCCTCGGTCGTGCCGATCACGACGATCGTGTCCGGCTGCGCCTGAATGGCGGTTCCGATGCGCGCCCCGTACTCGGACAGCAGGTCCTCGTTACTCGAGAACTGCGAAGGGTCAGAGTACTTGAGGGTGACCAGGCCCCCGGCGGGAAGGCGCACCGCGAGCGGGTCGGTGATGTCCTCGAGGATGCCGTTGCCGTAGAGGTCGTTCTTGACGAACAAGACGACCTTGGCCGGATCGGGATCGAGCTCCGAGATCAGGTCCACGAGCGCCGCCGCCTGATGAATGTCGCTCGAGATCGTGCGCCAGACGAGCCCCTGGTCGTTCAGACCCGTAATCGACTTGTTGCTCGCCGTCGGCGAGATGACGAAGACGGACTCGGCCACCGCCGATTCGGCCACCGAGATGACTTCCTCGGAGAAGGTCGGCCCGACGATCGCCTTGGCCCCCGCCGCGATCAGGTGATCCGCAGCGGTCCGCGCCGTGTCGGCGGAGCCGCCCGAGTCGCACAGGATGAGCCCGACCTTCCGCCCGCCGACGCCGGCCACCATGTTGAAGTCCGAGACAGCCAACCGCACCGCGTTTTGCAGCGGCACGCCGACGACGTCGAACGGCGACGAGGTTGCCTGGATCGCGCCGAGCCAGACGAGGTCTCCCGGCTCGGCCCCGTCGGGCATGATCACCGTGGGGCACTGGTCGGACGTGAGCGCCGCACAGTTGCCCTCGTCGGTGCGACAGACGTGGTTTTCGCCCAGCGCCTCGGTGCACTCCGCCGCCTGCGAGCACGAGACCGTGGCCGGATCCGGCGGCACGATGCACTCGTTGTCGCGACAGATGAACTCGGTCCCCATCTCGTTGATGCAGTCCGAGTTGTTACGGCACTGCAGGAAGTCCAAGGCGAGCGAGCACGCCGCCGTCGACCCTGCCAGTGCAAGCGCCGAAGCAATCGCCCAACCGCGCATCAGAACCGTACCTCCGCCGCAATGCCGGCCCCCCGCCGCGTGAGCGTGGGAGCCACCGCCGCACGTCGCGACTTGTTCTTGCCCGCGTAGCTGACCGCGACCAGGACGACGCCCGTCACCAGCATCGCCCCGCCGACGCCGAACAAGATGTCGGCCACCAGCGCACTACGCTTGCCCTTGGTCACCGCGTCGTCGCGAGTCTCCAGGGTGTTGAGGGTGTTGAGGTCGTTCTCGTGCCCCAGGGCGATGCCCCCTAGTGCACCACCTCCGGCCACCGCGCCCACCCCGACACCGAGCAACACAAACCCGGTGATGCGAAGCGGATTGGGTTTCTTCGGCGCGTCCTCAGGATCCTCGGGCGGCGGGTCGTCGGGCGGAGGATCTTCGGGCTCGGTCGGATCGGCGACCTCGTCGACCGGGTCCTCTTCCTCGGGCGGGGGCTTCTCCGACGTCTCTTCCAGAACGCCCCGGAGCACCCGCAGTCGTTCCAGTGCGACCTCGCGGGCCCCGAGCTCGACTTCGGGCTCCTTGACGAAGCGTGCGTAGAACTCGACCGCCTTCTCGAGGTTGCCTGCCTGCTCGTAGACGCGTCCGATGTTGAACAGGTAGTTCGGCTCGGGCGACAGCTCGTACGCCTGCTCGAACAGCGCTGCGGCCTCGTCGTACTCCTTGGCCTGAAACTTCTCGACCGCCTGAGCGACGATCGCATCGACCTCTTCTTGCGGTGCCTCGGTGACCACCGCAGCAGCGACGGGTGCCGCGAGCGCAACGGACGGTGACAGCCCCGCAACACCGAGCCCGAACGCGGTGGTCATCGCGGTGATCCGCGATCGCCATGACTTCGTTCCCGGTCGCGCGGGGCCACGCGCAAAAAGCCGGGAGCACTCGTGTTGTGGACTGCGAAGCGTCACTTGTCTTTGCCGACCGGCAAGAAGATACCCCCGGAAGGCTTTCCATTGTCCGTGTTCATGAACACGTCGCCTTTCTTGGGCTCCTTCTTGGGTTCCTTGACCGGTTCGGACGGGGGCGGATCGGGCTTGTCGGTCGGCGGAGGCGGCTCAGGCTTGCTCGAGGGGTGCTGCTTGCCACCCCCCTGATTGTGGCGCTTGCCGCCGCCGCCCTGGCCGCGACGGCGTCGCAGGCGGGCATCCAGCGAGGTCTTTTCGCCGGCTTTGATCTCGACGGTTTCTTCCCACCGCTCGAAGCCGGGCGCCTTGACCTCGACCTGGTGCGTTCCGGCGGGGAGGTCGCCGGTGAACGGCGCGCCGCCGACCTCTTCGCCGTCGACGGTGACCGTGGCCCCAGCAACGGAGGTGAGCTCGAGACTTCCGAGCTCGGCCGCCGCGGCCTCGTCTCCCGCGGCCTCGGGCTTCGCTCCATCGTCGCCGGCCGCCTTGGGCTCACCGGCTTGCGCCACCTGGATCACGCGGGGCTCGTCCTTGGGCGCTTCCTCGGGCTCGGCCTCGGGCTCCTTGGTCTTGTCGTCTTTGCCGCCGTCGCCCGGCTCTGCCGACGCGGCGGCAACGGTGCTGTCCTTGCTCGAGTCGTTATCGTTGCCACCCAGCGCGATCCAGGCGGTCAGCGACCCCAGGGCGAGCGCTGCGATTCCTCCGACGACGAGGAGCAGGCTGAACCTCGTGTTGGAGGGCGCCTCGACTGCAGGCGCGCTCGACATCAGGGCCGCCGCGGCAGCGGTGTCCTCCGCGAGCAGGTCGAGCCCCAGAGACTTGGAGTCCGCCGCGGAGGACGACGACGACGCGGTCGGCAGCGGTGAATCCTCGCGCTTCGAGGCTCCCGCGCCCGCAACCGCGGCCCGCTTGACGTCCTCGGCGTCCATCGCGACGGTCCGCCCGCGGGGCACGTCGTCCAGCGGCGACGCGATGCCGGCGGCCTCCGGTGCCGCAGCCTCCAGGGCGGGGATCGCATTGATGAGCTTGGCCGAGGGCGAG
>Ga0207422_1003407_pt1 | contig 16043 bp, 12 predicted proteins | sample MarCyaLeptolynsp_FD_187757 | JGI IMG/M metagenome (GOLD analysis project Ga0207422, IMG submission 187757) | Marine cyanobacterial communities from Panama - species 1 Leptolyngbya sp. (SPAdes) | ecosystem: Environmental > Aquatic > Marine > Unclassified | place: Panama: Panama City | collected...
ATGACAGCATAGAAAAAGACGATGGCCATACCAATTAAAACACCATTGGTAATATCTGTTTCCAGGAACCTGGAAAAGACAACGCCAACGCCCCTCATTTGACCAGCCACGTATGTGAATGACACAAACAAAGCACTTATTACAGCAACAGTACGGGCCTTATTAGAATAGTATCTATCACCAATAAAATCAGGGACTGTGAATTTGCCGAACTTTCTGAGGTATGGTGCTAAAAGTAGGGCTAGCAATACATAGCCTCCAGTCCAACCCATCAAATAAACAGACCCATCATAACCTGAAAAGGCAATCAAACCTGCCATGGAAAGAAAAGAAGCAGCAGACATCCAGTCAGCCGCTGTTGCCATACCATTAGCCAGTGGAGAAACACGACCTCCGGCAACATAGAACTCCTTGGTCGAACCTGCTCTGGACCAAATAGCTATGCCTATATATAAGGCAAATGAGACACCAACAAGGATATAAGTCCAGGTTTGTACCTCCATCTAATCTTCGTCTACATTGAATTTCTTATCCAATCGATTCATCAACCGAACATAGACAAATATGAGTATCACAAATGAGTAGATTGAACCCTGTTGAGCAAACCAGAATCCTAACTTGAAACCGCCAAACCTAACCACATTCAATTGGTCGACCAATAAAATTCCAAAACCGAATGAGACTGTAAACCATACTGCTAAAAGGATCAGCAGATAGCGCAGGTTATGCTTCCAATAGGCAATTCTACTTTCGCGACTTATCTTCAATTGATATAAGCTTAAAATTGGTTTGGGTCAATTGAAATAAACAGAACTTATTATGAATTCCAAGGCTAAAGCCATATCCAATGGTAATTGAAAATATTACTCTAGATAGCCAATTGTGCAATTACCGCAGCAAGCGCCCCTAAAATTGAGACTGAGAAGCGCTTCCAGTTCAATTTATGATGTGGGTCGGTCTCAATAAAGATAGTGGTGGATATTTGTAGAAAACCACCGGCTACAATGGCAAAGAAGATAGTCAGGTATCGTTCAGGGAGCACATCTGACTGCCCAGAGAATTCTGAGAATACCAAGCCCAAAGGAGAAGCCATTGCAAATATCATCATCAATAGAATAGCCTTCTTGGCATTCTTCAGTTGGTGAATTAAAAGAGCCATTAAAGCAATTGCTGCTGGTATTTTATGCATAACTATTCCCAATAGAATTTTTTGAGAGCTACCATGGCCATAAACGGAATCAGGGCGATGATTTGAGTGAATCGCATCTGTCATTATGCTTCCCTCCAGAAAAGAGTGCAATCCTAAGGCGATTAACAAATAGGGGATGGAGTAAGCACCGTGTGCATGAACATGACCATGTTCTACACCATTGGAGAAATTCTCTAATACCTTTTGAATAAAGAATCCAATAAGAATATAGAGACCAAGCATAAAGGGGTCTTCATCACTCAAGAACAAGTCCGGAATCAAATGAATTACAGTCATCGAAAACAGGTAGGCTCCTGCAAACACCAAAAACAAGCTCAGCTTTCCTGGCTTTATGGACTTTCGTCCAAACATTAATGCACTAGGAATAGCTACACTTAGAAATAATATAATAGCGTTAATGATCATCTACTCACTGATGTTTTTGCAACAGAATTGCAAATATCTAAAAGAAAATGAGAGTTAGGCAAAAAAGGTTCAATATATCAATGAAACTAATTTCCAACCGTCTTGCCATCTAAGCCAGTAGAAATATAGGTTATCATTTTACCCTGCTCATCAGCATAAATGAAGTAGGCCTCAAGACTTGGATCAGATTCGATCAGCTTTATACTCTCTTCTAAACCCAAAACCATACATGCCGTGGCAAAACCATCCGCAAGCATGCAACTTGGTGCGAGAACAGTAGCACTCAATAAGGTTTGCATTTTAGGAAACCCAGTTCGCGGATCTATGGTATGGGCCACTTTCCGTCCATCTTCCAACACCCGAAAGTTCCGATAATTACCGCTTGAAGCCATTCCCTTATTCTCAAGATAAATAGCATCAAATATGCCTCCAATTCGGGCCTCATCAGGTACTTCAATAGCAATGGTCCAAAACTCTCCCTCTAAATTCTTACCACTTGCCCTTACTTCGCCCCCTATCTCGACCATATAGTCATTAATTCCAATAGAAGTCAGCCAATCGGCTACAACATCTATAGCTTGCCCCTTGGCGATAGCAGAAAAGTTCAGTTTGAGCTCTGGAATTTCCTTAGAAACCTGAGCTTCATCATAACTTAACTTTTCAAAACCTACAAAGCTCAAAAGAGAATCAACTCTTGAAGAATCCAAATTCAAGGTTTTGCCATCACCAAAACCCCATGCATCTATCAATGGACCCAAGGTAGGATCAAAAGCACCATTTGACTCTCTATACACCTTAGCGCTAGCCTCTAATACATCATAGAAGTAAGGAAAAGTGAAATTTACGGAACCGGATTTATTAAAGGTCGATATCTCAGAGTCAGGAATATAAGTGGAAAGTGCTTGATTGAAATCTGCGAGCAATGAATCTATCTCAGCTTTGTAATTACTAAACTCCTTATCGAGATATTTAATATTATAAGGAATGGTTCCCATAGTCGTTCCCTGCACATAAATCTCCTTAGGCTGTTGCTGCCTGTAGTTCCAAACTACAAAAATGGCAATCACCAAAACGATGAGATACACCCGTGACTTAACATTCTTATTCATACCTGAGATTTTAATCCAAAGATAGGCCAAAACCATCTGCGATGAAGTTCTACGGGATTAAACTTAAAGGATAAAGGCATCATCTATTTGAATCTTTTATCTTGTGAAAAATTTCCAGCATGCGTGAGGATTATTTGAATGGTAGTGATGATGAGTTGAGTTCGACCGAACGAGACATTGAGCGTGCTCTTCGTCCCCTGAGTTTCGAAGACTTTACTGGTCAACACAAGATTGTTGAGAACATCAAGGTGTTTGTAATGGCTGCCAAACAACGTGCCGAACCTTTGGATCATGTACTATTGCACGGTCCGCCTGGTTTAGGAAAGACAACGCTTTCTCATATCATTTCCAATGAATTGGAATCAGAGATAAAAGTCACCTCAGGTCCTGTATTAGACAAACCAAGTGACCTGGCCGGACTACTCACTAATCTGGAAGAAGGCGATGTACTGTTTATAGATGAAATCCATAGACTCAACCCAATTGTTGAAGAGTATCTATACTCTGCCATGGAGGACTATAAGATTGATATCATGCTTGATTCTGGTCCAAATGCCAGGACAGTACAAATCAGTTTGAATCCCTTTACCCTAATAGGTGCAACCACACGGTCCGGACTTTTAACTTCACCGCTTCGTGCAAGATTCGGCATTAATGCCAGATTAGAATACTACGATTCAAAACTTTTGACCTTGATCGTTCTACGTTCTTCAGAAATTCTGAACACTCCGATCAATGAGGATGCTGCTTATGAAATAGCCCGTAGAAGTAGAGGAACCCCACGTATCGCAAACAATTTGCTTAGAAGAACAAGAGACTTTGCCCAAATCAAAGGCACTGGTACTATCACAATCGATATTAGTCAAATGGCATTAAACGCCCTGGATGTAGACTCCCATGGTTTGGACGAAATGGACAATCGAATCTTGACCACCATTATAGAAAAATTCAAAGGTGGACCGGTGGGTATTTCTACCATCGCCACAGCCGTGGGTGAAGAGGCTGAAACCATCGAAGAGGTCTATGAACCTTTCTTAATACAGGAAGGCTTCCTAAAACGAACCTCCCGAGGCCGTGAGGCTACAGACTCAGCATATGAACATCTCAAGCTCAAAAAGCCTGGTCAGTCAGGGACGCTGTTTGGGTAAAAATATGAGCAACACACTCAAATAGATAAGAGATAAAAAAATGAAAACTGTCTAAATTTCTAAGAAATCTGACTCAAAAAGACCTACCATAAAATGCTCTTTTTTCCTGAACTTTTCTGACGAGTTGCTGAAAATCGTCTTTAATTTCGTTGTCCACATTTTTTAGTTCATCGCTATCATTTTCGCAAAAGTATAAGAGCACGTAGTAAGTAGCACCCATCTCAGTTTTAAGACTCTTAAATTGCGGCAAACTCTTAAGCCAAATGAGTAATTCGTCACTATGGTCGTGATATAATAAGCGACCAATTATGTCACAAAAAACGATTAAGCTCTCACCCATAATAAATTTCAAGACCTCTTCTCTACGTTCAATATAACTACTCTTTCCAAGCCATGCATTGCACACAAGATATATAAACCTTTGTTGGATAGATTCAGGCTTTATAATATTCAAAATATTTATTGTACTTCTTTTATCTCGATTCAAGAACCAGTACAAAACAATAAGGTTATACCTGGCATTACCAATGCCATTTTCAATAGCTAGTAGAAAATACTTTTCGGCTTCGACATATCTTTCCTGAGTTCTATACAAAATAGCCAAATCATTCATGGCGCCACCATCTCCATTCTCAGTAGACAACAGATAGTACTTTTCAGCTTCGACATATCTTTCCTGAGTTCTATACAAATTGGCCAGACTATTTATGGAATTGGCATTTCCATTCTCTATGCCCTCTAGGTAATACTTTTCGGCTTCAGCATACCTTTCCTGATTTTCATACAACAGGGCAAGGTTGAACACGGCACTGGCATCTCCATTCTCAATGGCAAGCAGGTAATACTTTTCGGCTTCAGCGTATCTTTCCTGACTTCTATACAAATTGGCCAGATTATCCAGAGCGTTAACATAGCTATTTTCAATAGCCTTTAAGTAATACTCTTCGGCCTTAGCATACCTTTCCTGACTTTTATGTAATAGCGCCAGGTTATTCATGGCACCTACATATCCATTCTCAATGGCCTGTAGATAGTACTTTTCGGCCTCAGCATACCTTCCCTGATTTCTATACAAATTGGCTAGATTATTCATGGCGCCAACATGTCTATGTTCAATGGCCTGTATGAAATACTCTTCAGCCTTAGCATACCTTTTTTGATTTTGGTGCAGCAGAGCAAGGTGATTCATGGCACGAGTATCGCCATTTTCAATGGCCTGTAAGAAATACTCCTCGGCCTCAACATATCTTTCCTGACTTTTATACCATAGCGCAAAGTTATACACGGCACTAACATCTCCATTCTCAATGGCCAGCAGGAAAAACTCTTCAGCCTCAACATACCTTTCCTGATTTTTATACAACAGTGCAAGGTCATTCATTGCGCTTGCGTCTCCATTCTCAACAGCCTTTAGATAGTATTTTTCGGCCTCAGCATACTTTTCTTGATTTCTATACGAATTTGCAAGGTTAGCCAAGATGCTAACATTTCCATTCCTAATGGCCTGTAAATAGTATTTTTCAGCCTCAGCATGCCTTTCTTGACTTTCATAAAACCGCGCAAGATTACCTATGGCGTCCGTAACACCATTCTCAATGGCGAGCAGGAAATACTCTTCAACCTCAGCATGCCTTTCTTGACTGATATACAAATTTGCTAGATTATTCATGGCACCAGCAACTCCATTCTCAATGGCCAGTCGGTAATATCTTTCGCTTTTACTCGAATCAATGTTATGGCTCTTAAAACCGAGGTTATGGCAAAGCATACCAAAGAAAGGAGTGTCTTTAGTGTTTTTTAAATGAATTATTGCATCCAAGAGCAAAACATGCCCATTATGCTCCTGAAAATTTTCGTAGGTAAGGTAGGCCATCCACCATACACGCTCAGGCCTAATTTTCCAGCAGATATTTATCAATTGATTAATCGAACCTCTTTTCCTCTCATCTTTTTGCAGGGTCACTAAATGGGTAACGAGATAATACTCTGCTAAAAGGTCTGGCTTAATGCCAGTCATATGAGATGGATCTTCTGATTTACCATTGGCAGCAAATAAAACCTTTAGCTGTTGATATTCTAAATCACTTATTTGCTTGGGGTCAAAATCCCCAATGAGCACGGTCTCCTTATGTATGATTAGAAGATCTTCGAAAGTCAGGTATTCACAAATGGATGCTAGCCAGATGAGGTTCCTTAATTCTCCTGAGAATCGTTCCCAAAGAGGCGATTTGCTCCAGATTTTATCCTCTTGTCTTTTGAGGTGATAAGCAAGGTTGTCATGAGTGTTCCAGTCGTTAATATTTTGACCTTCCGACAGTGCAACCCCTGAAAAGAAGGTAAATAATGGCCTCTTATCTGGGTCTTGCTTATTAAGTTGTGCTAAAATCTCCGCCTTGTTCTTTATAACATACTTCTCTGCTTCTTTTCCTTTATTGGTTTGAAGAATGATTTGCCATCTCGCATCTTCCTCCAGTTTATTCAGCCTTATGGGATGCTGACCATCTCCAAAATAAGTCTCTGATGACTTGATGTGAGCACTAAACAGTTTGTCGGTGAGGTTTTGATCAAAATGGCGTTCTAGCAAAATTACCCTAACCTTTTTTGAAAGTGTATTCTTATTAAACCTCGTACATAGTATATCAATAATGTGCTGAGCCTCCTCAGGTCTCGCTTGGGCATAGTCAATGACAATTAGCATGTCGGTAGGAAAATGGAAGTTCTCCCATGAGAAACTTTTGTTCTGATCCAAGCGTGTAAATCCAGCCACCCAATTCAAATCTTCGGCCTTTACACAGATTTCATTGGCCAACCTACTTTTGCCTGAACCTCCAGGCCCACTTAACATGGTCCATGCAAACGTCTTATCTTCTTCTAAAAAATTATGAAAGAACCTCAGCTCCTGTACCCTGCCGACAAAGTGAGTATATAAGCTTTCATATTTGAACTGACCAGAAGCATGTACATTATCATATCGTTCTGTGTAAATATCCAAGATGAGTTCTCTGGACTCCTCAAATGACTCTTTTATATCTTGAAAGTCTTTGCGCTGTCTGTCTAAGTGCTCGTTGAGTTCGGCTTGCTTTGAGAGGAATTCCTTTATTTTAATTTTTTGCCATTTAGCAAAATCTAACAGTTTTTCGAGCGATTTATTTGTTCTCTCTTGATTGACGCTTACTTTTTCTACATAAGAAAGTAGGCTATGTAGTAAATTTGTATGATACGCCTTTTGAGCACCTTCGTTTGATTTAAGTTGTTCGTTGAAGTGGATTAAAAACCTGTTGTTGAATGCCTCGGATAATGCCTGAATTAACTTTTGCTGTTCATCCTTCTTGAAATCCGGTAATGCGATCTGCTTTGAATTAACAATTTCCCTTACCATTTCCGAAGGATGCAATTGACCATTATTTTCAAGAATTTCTTTGATGGTCTTTTCTTCTTGAAATGCAGCCAACAGGGGAACAAAAAAGCAACGTTCTAACGTACCTCTATTGATTGCGGCATCTGAGGGTATACCTCCTAGCTTTTGCGCCAACCTTTGCTTTAGTGTGATTCTGAATTCTTCATTCTCGTAAAAATCTTTTCTAACTTCTTCCAGCGTTTTCTCTAGGGCTTTGGCAAAATTCTTCTGAAGACCAGCATTTTCTCCTTTACGAAAATCGCCTCCTGCTTTAACAAATTGGTGAGTTAAAAGTCCGCCAAACCCATCTCCAAGTGTTTCATTCAAACTACTCAATACACTTGTAGAAAGTCCCAATGAGATCAGAGCCGTCCCTATACCACCCGTGGCCATTGTGTCAATAGCAGTTGAAACTCCTATTATCGCTAACCCTGCCTTTCCGTATTTAGAGAATTTCATTTGATCAGATTGAGGAACTAGTTTTTTACCTAATAAATCTAAAAAAATGAGGTTAGCATACCAATTAAGTCTTTTACCAAAAGTCTCCTCTTTATGAAAGTGAATGTGTGCTATTGTATTAACTTGAATACTTTCTATTATCTAATAGTTATCCAACTGAAATGAACCACCAAATCTCACATAACACCTCAATCGTAAAGGCCATGGCCCGTGATCTGGGCTTTGACTTCTGTGGGATTTCTAAGGCTGAATTCTTGGCAGAAGATGCCCCAAGATTAGAGAAATGGTTAAGGAACGAGGCTCATGGTAAAATGAGCTATATGGAAAACCACTTCGACAAGCGGTTAGACCCAACCAGACTGGTACCAGGAGCCAAGTCAGTAGTTTCACTCCTTTATAACTATTATCCAGAAAAGGACCTGTCTTCCGAGGGGTCGCAAAGTCATAAGGTAGCCAAGTATGCGTATGGCAAGGACTATCACTTTGTCATCAAGGATAAACTCAAAGACTTCATGCACAAGCTTCAGGAGGAAGTTGGTCAGGTTGAAGGCAGAGTTTTTGTTGATTCTGCACCTGTGATGGAACGACAATGGGCAGCAAAGTCTGGTCTCGGCTGGATTGGTAAAAACACGCTACTCATCAACAAAGATCAAGGTAGTTTTTTCTTTCTAGCCGAGTTAATCATTGACCTTGAGTTAGAAGCTGACGGACCAATCAAAGACTATTGTGGTACTTGTACCAAGTGCGTAGATGCTTGTCCAACGGATGCTATTACTCCGTATGAATTAGATGCTTCGAAATGCATCTCCTATTTGACGATTGAGTTGAAGGATCAGATACCATCTGAGTTTGAGGAGAAGATGGAAGGATGGGCTTTCGGCTGTGACATTTGCCAGGATGTATGCCCCTGGAATCGATTCTCCAAACCTCATCGGGAACCCGAATTTCGCCCGACAAATGAGTTGGTAGAATTATTTAACAATAATTGGCAAGATTTAACAGAAGAGGTTTTCAGGTCAGTTTTCAAAGCATCAGCTGTGAAAAGAACCAAATTTGAAGGCTTAAAGCGAAATTTAAACTTCCTTAAAAAAATTTAAGCCCATCATCTCTGATGGGCTGGTTCATGATTCTTTTTACTGTGTTAAAACGAACTGGCGATCTATGATTGGGCCATAAACCTTTCCAAATTGCGCATAACACCACTTTTTTAGCTCATTCAATTCATCTTCCACGAGTGACTTGATGGCTTTTCTTAACTCTCTCTCAAATAATTTCTTATCAAAGCTAACCTTCGAGAGGATAATTTTGAAATACTCCAACATGTTAAGAACGTTTAGGGTTATGAATCTAAATTCCGGTATCGGTCGTACCATTCATACGAACGAATGGTTCCAATGGTTATTCCTTTTAAAAATGAAATTATATTTGAATTAGATTTCCACCGGGAGATTCAAAATACGAAAATTTTATGAGAAAGTCTAATACCCTTTTACTCCTTATTGCTTTTATGTTGTTTCCATTAGCATCGCTAAAGGCGCAGGATATCTCTATTCAATTGGGCAAGGATGAAGTAGGGCTAAACGAACTTTTTACCATCACCGTCACACTGCAAAATGGCTCCATTAAAAGTTATTCGGATTTCCCTGAAATAGATGGGTTTGCCAAAAGAGGGACCTCTTCTTCTAGCAAAACCAATATTGTTAACGGGCAGATCACCTCATCGCAAAGTATTATTCAAAGATATCTACCATTAGAGGAAGGTAGTTTTACTTTAAACTCATTTACCATGGAGCTTAATGGAACTTCCATAAGCTCAAATGGCAAAACAATTAAGATCACACCCCCGGTTGAAAGAAGAAGGAACAGTAGAAGGAACAGGTTTGACCCATTTGATGATCTTTTCGGTCGAAATGAACCAAGAAAAGCTCCTGAGTTTGTTGACGTTAAAGAAGACGCGTTTTTGGCATTGACAACGGACAAAGATGAAGTTTATGTGGGAGAAGGTTTCACAACAACCTTTGCATTCTATGTAGCAGATGCAAATAGAGCCCCTCTTCAGTTTCACGAAGCGGGCAAACAACTTTCTACCATTCTGAAAGACCTTAAGCCAGAAAATTGCTGGGAAGAGAACTTCAACATTGAGAACATTTATGGAGAGCGTGTGACCATTGGTGGAAAGAATTATACACGCTATAAAATCTACCAAGCTGCTTTCTACCCCCTGAACTTGGAACCGGTGGTTTTCCCCTCAGTACCCTTCGAAATGATCAAGTATAGAGTGGCTAAATCTCCTTCCTTCTTTGGCCGTGATAGAGAGGAAGATTTCAAAACTTTTAACACCAGAGAAAAAACAGTGAAAGTAAAGGCCCTACCTCCTCACCCACTTAAGGATGCAGTGGCCGTTGGCGATTTCGAGTTGGACGAGAAAATTGATAAGACGACAGTTGAAACCGGTGAAAGCTTTGAATATACATTCAACATCTATGGTGAAGGCAACATTGCAGGTATTCCTGATTTGAATATCCCTTCTACGAAAACGATAGATATCTATCCACCCAACGTTAGTCAGGACATCAACCGTGGCTCAGGTCGCGTGACTGGATCCAAACAATATAGCTATTTCGGAATTCCTAATGAGCCTGGCGACTACAACCTAAAAGACTACTTCGGATGGGTCTTCTTTAACCCAGAAAAGGAGGTCTACGATACATTAAAGTCAACCGTCAAACTCAAAGTGACAGGTGAGAGTAAAAAAAATGTGTCTATATCCTCCTCAGACCTCGGTTCATTCTATGACAACATAGACGTGGCCTCCAACGAGTTGAAGAGCCTCAATGAGGATAAAACAGCCCAGATTATTGCCAATCTGCTAATTATAGCTATGTTAGCAGGCGCAGGATATTTGTTCTTTAAAAAGTAAATGGGTAGTACTTTCGGTAAGATTTTTAAGATTCACACTTACGGTGAGTCACATGGACCAGCGTTGGGAGTAATCATCGATGGTTGCCCAGCTGGCCTGGAGATTGATGAGTCATTTATTCAATTAGAACTAGATAGGCGAAAACCTGGCCAATCCAAAATCACTACCCAACGCAGAGAGGCAGATGAATTCGAAATACTCTCAGGCGTTTTCGAAGGTAAATCTACCGGAACACCGATCAGCATACTCATCAGAAATCAAGATCAGAAGAGCAAGGACTATTCCCACATTGCAGACAAATTCAGACCCTCTCATGCCGATTACACTTTTCAAGCTAAGTATGGCATAAGAGATTATCGTGGTGGTGGAAGAAGCTCCGCTCGAGAAACTGTGGCACGTGTAGCTGCTGGTGCTATCGCAAAATTATTATTGAAGCATTATGGCATCTCTTGTAATTCATATGTTTCTCAAGTAGGAGCTCTAAAACTCAAAAAGCCTTATCAAGAGCTCGACTTAAGCAAAACAGAAGACAATATCCTCAGATGCCCAGACCCACAAACGGCTGAGGCCATGATTGAACTTATTGATCAGACCAGGAAGAACAGAGATACCATTGGCGGGGTGATTACCGGTGTGATCCAAGGTACTCCAGCCGGTCTTGGAGAGCCAGTTTTTGACAAACTACATGCAGAACTTGGAAAAGCCATGCTGAGTATTAATGCAGTGAAGGGCTTCGAATATGGAAGTGGCTTTGAAGGCATAAAACTCAATGGCTCGGAACATAATGATGTTTTCTATACCGAAGGTGATCAGGTCAAGACCAAGACTAACTACTCAGGAGGTATTCAGGGAGGCATTTCTAATGGGGAAGATATTTACTTTAATGTCGCCTTCAAGCCAGTTGCTACGATTATGCAAGACCAGGAGAGTATCAATGAGGCAGGTGATAGCGTTACTGTATCAGGTAAAGGCCGACATGATCCTTGCGTAGTACCCCGTGCAGTGCCCATCGTTGAAGCAATGTCAGCTTTGGTAATTGCCGATTATTTGCTAATTAGCAAGGCTAATCGATTGTAACTAAATCCATTATTCTGTTATGAAAAAACTTCCTCTGCATGTCAAAATCATGATGGGACTAGTAGCTGGTATCATTTGGGCTTTTGCTTCAAGTGCTATGGGCTGGAATCAGTTTACCATCGATTGGGTAGATCCTTTCGGCCAGATTTTCATCCGCATGCTGAAATACATTGCGGTACCGCTTGTACTATTTTCGATTATCAGTGGTATCTCAGGACTAAAAGATATGTCCAAATTGGGCCGTATGGGTGGAAAGACCTTAGGTTTTTACCTTGTAACGACAGTTGCAGCCGTGGGAATCGGTTTGGTTTTAGTAAACGTTGTCAAACCCGGAGCATTGGTGGATGAAGAATCGAGGATTAAGAACCGCTTGAGCTACGAAACATGGGCCAATGCTAATGGCATTGAAATTTTAGATGGTAAAAACTTCACAAACGATCCGGCCTACGCAAGTTATGATCGAGCGGAAGAAATGACCGAAGCTCAAAAGCAAATGGTTGCCGAAAAGCAGGCAGCGGCTTCTGAAAATAAAGACGCTGGTCCACTTAAATTCTTGGTAGATATGGTGCCACAGAATATAATCCTGTCCTTAGGAAATGACAAGCTGATGCTACAAGTGATTTTCTTCGGAATCTTCTTTGGCATATGCATGGCTGCACTACCCGATGAAAAAGTGGCCGGGCTATCAGCTTTTGTTCATGGAGCCAATGAGGTGTTCTTGAAGATGGTAGACTTTGTCATGAAAGCCGCTCCATTCTTCGTCTTTTGTTTGCTTGCAGGTGTGGTTGCAAAAATGGCTGACACGCCAGGCGAAGTATTCGAAATATTCAAAGGTCTGGCTTCTTATTCCGTGACACTCGTAGCCGGATTGCTATTCTTAATCTTCGTTTTCTACCCTACAATTGTAAGGGGCTTTGTAAAATCATTGACCTACAGAAAGTTCTTTAAGAAAATCGCTCCAGCACAATTTCTGGCATTTTCAACCAGCTCAAGTGCAGCTACACTTCCTGTAACAATGGAGGTCGTTGAGGACAATCTAGGTGTATCAAAAAATGTATCCAGTTTCGTACTGCCCATCGGAGCTACTGTTAACATGGATGGCACCAGCCTATACCAAGCCGTTGCAGTAGTCTTTATGGCACAGTTACACATGGTCGACTTATCGATTACTCAACAATTAACCATTGTATTAACAGCCACTTTAGCTTCTATAGGCAGTGCTGCGGTACCTAGTGCAGGACTGGTCATGATGGTAGTCGTGCTACAGTCAGTTGGGCTTAATCCCGCCTGGATTGCGATCATATTCCCAGTGGACAGACCACTCGATATGCTAAGGACTGTAGTGAATGTTACAGGAGATACTACAGTTTCAACAATAGTTGCAAAATCCGAGGGCGAATTACGAGAAGTCTAAGAACTTATAGGCTAACTTTGCAGTTATAGGTTCTAATTCAATAGAGAAATGAAAGCTGTAAATATATACATGGAAGCCAACCCCAATCCTAACTCTATGAAGTTCGTAGTGAACTTTATGTTGCTACAGGATGGCGTGAGCTTTGACTACCCCAATGCAGAAGCTGCAACAGATTCGCCTTTGGCACAAGAGTTATTCAAACTGCCGAATGTGGAGCGCGTCTTTTACATGAGCAACTTTGTGACAGTCACAAAATCAGAAAATGTGGAGTGGATTGAAATCCAAGACGGTATTCGAGATGTTATCAGACCTTATCTTGAAGCTGAAAAGCCGTTAATTCTTGAGGAGTTAGATAGAGATCCTTTATTTGATGAAAACGACTCGGAAGTAGTTAAAAAGATCAAAGGAATCCTTGACGAATATATTCGACCTGCCGTTGAACAAGACGGTGGAGCTATCGGATTCTCCTCCTTCGAAGGCGGTGTAGTAAAGGTTAACCTACAAGGGTCTTGTAGCGGATGCCCCGCATCTGCGGTAACTTTGAAATCAGGTATTGAAAACTTATTGAAACGAATGCTCCCCAACGATGTGACCGAAGTGGTAGCAGAGGGTGTATAAAACAAAACAAACTCTTAGAAAAGCCATCTCATTCAATCGAGATGGCTTTTTTGTTTTAATATGGACAATCGATTGCATAGCAATCCGGAGATCACCAGTACCTAATTGTCTGGCAAAACCTTATTTTTGATTATTACAGATCATTATGACAAAGAAGATCAAAAGAATAGGTGTGATGACCTCAGGAGGTGACGCACCCGGCATGAATGCTGCCGTAAGAGCGGTAGTCAGAGCTTGTATTTATTATGACCTTGAAGTATTCGGAGTTTACAAAGGCTATGATGGCCTTATCAATGGTAGCATTGACCGACTCTTTGTAAGATCTGTGTCCAATATTCTTAGCCGAGGTGGTACTTTTCTATTATCAGCCCGTAGTCAAGAGTTTCGTACCAAAGAGGGGCGCCAAAAGGCCTATGACAACTTCAAGAAATTTGATCTAGATGCACTGGTGGTAATAGGTGGAGATGGTTCTTTTACCGGAGCCGATATCTTCAGCCAGGAATTTAATGTACCAGTAATCGGAATTCCTGGTACGATTGACAATGACCTGGCAGGCACCGATTATACCATTGGGTTTGACACTGCTTGCAATACTGCCAGAGAGGCCATTGATAAAATTAGAGATACAGCATCCTCCCATGAAAGACTTTTCTTCGTAGAGGTCATGGGCCGTGATGCTGGATTTATCGCAGTCAACTCAGCAATTGGTGGGGGTGCTGTGGCAATGGTGGTTCCTGAACACAACTGGACTGTTGAAGCTTTAATCAAACGCCTCAGAAAGGGGGCTGCGAATAAGAAGGCCTCTAACGTTGTTATTATTGCCGAAGGCTGTCATTTAGGAAATGCTTATGATGTAGCACAAGAAGTAAAACAAGAGCTAGATTACTTCGACATTCGCGTGACTGTTCTGGGTCACCTTCAGCGTGGTGGGTCTCCTACTACAATGGATCGTGTATTGGCTAGTAGACTTGGTGTAGCAGCTGTTGAAGGTCTCACAGAGGGTCAATCTAAAGTAATGGTCGGAATGATTAACAACGAAATAGTTTACACACCTATCGGTCAGGCAGTCAAAACCGAGAAAAGACTGGGTGATGAAGAATTTAGAATTGCCAAGATCCTATCCATATAAAAGAAGGAGGCAATTGCCTCCTTCTTAATTTTGTGCTGATCTCTTAGTTTCTATTTATGGCATTCAATTCTTCAAATGCCTGTTCCAAGCGCTTAACAATATTCTCCTCTCCTTTTCTTAACCACACTCTCGGGTCATAGAATTTCTTATTTGGAGAATCTTCACCATCAGGATTACCAATCTGAGCCTGCAGATAATCTTTCTTATCATTATAATAAGCATGTACACCATCCCAGCATGCCCACTGAATATCAGTATCAATGTTCATTTTGATGGAACCATAAGAGGTAGCCTCTTCAATTTTAGAAGCTTCAGAGCCAGAACCACCATGGAAAACAAAGAACACCGGCTTTTCTTCTGTTCCGAACTTCTCTTGAATATAGGTTTGAGAGTTCTTCAAAATTTCTGGCCTTAATTCGACATTACCTGGTTTATAAACACCGTGTACGTTTCCGAAAGACGCAGCCACAGTGAAAATATCGCCCACTTGCCTTAAAGCATCCCAAGCGGCTGCTACCTCCTCAGGTTGCGTATATAGTCTTGAAGAATCCACATCTGTATTATCTACACCATCTTCTTCTCCACCAGTAATACCCAGCTCAATCTCTATACCCATTTCAATGGCATTCATTCGCTTGAAGTACTCACAACTTATGTCAATATTTTCTTCCAGACTCTCCTCGGAGAGATCTAACATATGCGTACTGAACAAAGGTTGTCCGTGCTTTTTATAATAAGCTTCTCCTGCATCTAACAAACCATCTATCCATGGTAGGAGCTTCTTGGCTGCATGATCGGTATGAAGCACAACTGGTACCCCATAATGCTCTGCCATTTGATGTACATGCATAGCACCAGATATAGCGCCTTGAATGGAAGCGTTATAGTTTGAATTATCAAGTGATTTTCCTGCGTAGAACGCAGCTCCGCTTACAGAAAACTGCACCATTACCGGTGAGTTTACCTTGCTGGCTACTTCCAAAACTGAATTGATACTGTTGGTACCTATTACGTTAATGGCGGGTAGTGCAAATTGATTCTCTTTGGCATAGTTCAGGCAATCCTTGAGTTCCTGACCGTAAAGCACACCGCTTCTGAATTTTCCCATGTTAATCTTTTGTATATGAGTTGATAATACGTGGTGCAAAGAAAAGAAA
>Ga0207422_1003410_pt1 | contig 16039 bp, 16 predicted proteins | sample MarCyaLeptolynsp_FD_187757 | JGI IMG/M metagenome (GOLD analysis project Ga0207422, IMG submission 187757) | Marine cyanobacterial communities from Panama - species 1 Leptolyngbya sp. (SPAdes) | ecosystem: Environmental > Aquatic > Marine > Unclassified | place: Panama: Panama City | collected...
TGCCCGATACGGTCGGCTACGCAACGCCGGAAGAATACAAGGCCATGTTCGTGGAAATCCGTGAGCGCGTGCCGAACAGCGATCAGGCGGTCTTTTCCGTTCACTGCCACGATGATCTGGGTCTCGCGGTTGCCAACTCGCTGGCCGGTGTCGCCGGCGGTGCACGCCAGATCGAATGCACCATCAACGGATTGGGCGAGCGTGCCGGCAACGCGGCCCTGGAAGAGATCGTCATGGCGATCCGCACGCGCGGCGACGTGTTGCAATACACGACCCAGATCGACCCGCAATTCATGGTGCGTGCGTCGAAGATGGTTGCCGGTGCATCCGGTTTTGCCGTCCAGTACAACAAGGCCATCGTCGGCAAGAACGCCTTTGCCCACGAGAGCGGCATTCACCAGGACGGCATGCTGAAAAACGCTGAAACCTACGAGATCATGCGTCCCGAAGATGTCGGCGTCAAAGCGACCTCTCTGGTCATGGGCAAGCATTCCGGGCGCCACGCCTTCCGCGACAAGCTGCGCGAACTGGGCTTCGAGCTGGGCGACAACGCCTTGCAGGACGCGTTCCGCCGCTTCAAGGATCTCGCCGACCGCAAGAAGCATGTTTATGACGAGGACATCGAAGCGCTGGTCGAGGATGAAATCAACATCCTGGGCGAAAGCACCAAGGTCATTGCCCTGACCGTGATTGCCGGCACCGGCGGTCCGCAGAAGGCAATCCTGACCATGGATGTCAACGGCCAGCACATCACCAAGGAAGCAACCGGCGACGGTCCTGTGGACGCCACCTTCAACGCAATCAAGGCGATCGTGCCTCACGAGGCGACGCTGTCCCTCTACCAGGTGCATGCGGTGACGGAAGGAACGGACGCACAGGCGGAAGTTTCGGTGCGGCTGGAAGCCGAAGGCCGGATCGCGACCGGCAAGGGTGCGGACACCGATACCCTGGTCGCCTCTGCCCGTGCCTATGTCTCTGCAATGAACAAACTGGCCTTGCGCCAGCAGACCGGCAACCCCGGAGCGTTGCAGGCGGTCTGAGATTCACCTCAGATCGGTTTCTCCGCTATTTCTGAAACGCCCCGGCTTTCGGCCAGGGCGTTTTTTTGCGACGGCCCCGATCAGGCCAAGGTGTTTGTTGAATTCGGTCAGACCGCATCGCCCCGCTCGATCCGGTAGAACGAGCACGGGACCTGGTGCTTTTCCCTGTCGAACCAGTGCCTGAAACCGGTCTTTTTCATCACGTGTTGCGATGCGTGGTGCTCCGCGTGCGCATAGGCGATCAGGAATGCGTTGTTGGTCGTTTCAAAAAACCACTTGGTCAGCGCTTTGGCAATTTCGGAGGCATACCCTTTACCCCAGGCAGAGCGTTTCAGGCTGTAGGCCAGTTCATACCCGTCCGGATCGCTCATCCAGTCAATTCCGGCGCGCCCGACATAGTCTCCTTCAAGCGTGGTCAGCTTGCGTCGGCCAAGTCCTGAACCGTCATTGCGTTCGATAAACTCAGAAAGCCTGGTCCTCACCTCGTCGGAGGTCATCGATCGCGGGCCAGGCGAATGATAGCGATTCACTTCCGGATCGGAATGATGCTCCAGCAGAAGCGGAAAATCCGCTTCCCCGAACGGTTCGAGACGGAGACGTTCCGTTTCAAAAATTAGGTCTGACAAGGCAGTCGATCCTGAAGATGTGGCCGGCCGAAAGGTCACATTCTGAAAGAGATACGCCAGATGGAGGAACGCCGGCGTTCACGGTCCCTCAGGCGCTCATGAGATAGGATTGCATCGATGGGCTGAACAGCTGGAAGACGTCGGCTTGCATGCCTTCGATCTTCTTGCTTTCGCGGTGGTTGAAGCCGACATCCTGCACCACTTCACGCATGCTTCTGTTGTCGGTGCGAACGACCGCCACGAGATGCGAGAAGTAGGTGTTCTCGAAGAACCAGCCGGTCAACGCGGCGCACAGACGTGTCGCCAAAGTGCCGTCCTTGTCGAGAATTTCGTTCGAAAGACAGTAGTTCAGGCTGATTTCAGACGTTTCGCTAACCGGTGTGAAGCCGGCCCATCCTAGGAAACGGCCGTCCTCTGCTACGGCTTTCCACTTGGCAAATCCGAGTTCGGCCTGGTTCTGAAGGGCGGACCGAACAAGCTCGGCCGCATCGGCGGATATGGAGCCGGTCGAGAATTCCGCATATCGATTTCCAAAAGGGTCGGAGCGAAGGTTCTTGACGAGATTAATATCGGACGGGGAGAAGGGAACAAGCCGCACTGAGCCGCATTCGAGAATAATCGTCTGCACCGTGGTCCTCCTCTGAGATCAGATCTTGTCAGGCGGTTTCCTGCCAAGGCCAAGAAACTTCCGGAAACGAATGCCGGACGCCTAACCCTGAATTGTGCCAACTCGAAGGCATACAAAAGTATAATGTCAAAAATGGCAAAAATATATGCGTATTACCAACAGGTTACCTTAAAACCCCATGCTGCAGCGCACCGCCTTTAAGTTGACTAGGTTAAGTTATAGCTGGGCAACGATCGCATCTACTCCGATTCCATCCGAAGGATCAATCCGTTGCCAATCCGTCATCTGATTGCGGAACCAGGTTTCCTGACGCTTGGCATATTGCCGCGTCGCAACAGTGAGCCTGTGGACGGTGTCTTCATAACCTGTCTCACCGGACAGAAAATCGCGAATCTCTGCAACACCGATCGCCCGCATGGCGGGCAATTGAGGGGACAACCCCTTTGCAAGCAACGCGCTCACTTCGCCGATTCCCTCTTCGCTCAGCATGAGACGCGCGCGCTGTTCGATGCGCTCGTGCAGCCAGGGACGCGGCGGCGCCAGCACGATCCGGATACAATCGTCCCTGGAAAGAAACGGCGCTGTTTGCGCAGAGGCCTGCCAGTCGATCAGCGGCTTTCCGGTTGCAATGATCACTTCAAGAGCCCTGGAGAGGCGTTGAGGATCATTGAGGCTCGCCGCTGCTTCAGCGTCCCCTTCCCTTTTGAGCGCGGCGCGCAGCCCGTCAACACCCTCACGGTCAGCAAGGTCACGCGCCGCCTGACGCACGGCGTCCGGTATCTCCGGCATGTCGGCGAAACCTTCGGTCAGTCCCTTGAAGTAAAGCCCGGTGCCGCCGACAACAACGGGCACCTTGCCATCAGCCTTTAATCCGGCAATCTCGGCAGACGCCAGACGGAGCCAGGCGCCGGTCGAGAAGGCGGTCGATGAGGGCAAGGTCCCGTAAAGCCGATGCGGCACCAGCGCTTCTTCTTCCGCGCTCGGTCGCGCACTGACAATTCGCAGATCCTCGTAGAGCTGCATGGAATCCGCATTTACGATCACGCCATTGCACCCTGCCGCGACATTGAGGGCGAAAGCGGACTTGCCGCTTGCGGTCGGTCCCGCTATCAGGATGACACGGCCGTTGCCAGGCTGTTTGCTCTTGCGTTCCAGGGATGCGTCCATGTCTTTTGTTGCCACTTTGGTGTCTACCCCGACGGCCCCGGCTGTCGATCAGGATCTTGTCCGCCGCGCTTCTGAGGCTTTGGGACAAACAGCCGCCGAGACGGTCCTGAGCCCTGGCGTCGCAGCCGACATTCACTTTGAAGCTCCTGACGAAGCCACGGCCGCTGTCGCTGACAGATTGAGAGACGTCGTCGGAACCGCGCCTGTCGACGTCTTTGTGCAGCCTGAAAGGGATCGCCGCAAGCGCCTTTTGATCGCCGACATGGATTCCACCATGATCCGCCAGGAATGCATCGACGAGCTGGCGGCCGAGCTCGGGCTGAAAGAGAAGATTGCCGGTATCACTGAGCGCGCGATGCGTGGTGAGATCGAATTCGAACCCGCCTTGAGAGAGAGGGTTGGTCTGCTTGCGGGGCTTCCTGTTTCCGCGATCGACACAGTACTCAGCAACAGGATCGTGCTGATGCCCGGCGGCCGGACGCTGGTGCAGACCATGAAGGCAAACGGTGCCTATTGCGCACTTGTGTCCGGCGGCTTCACGCATTTCACAAAGTCTGTCTCCGCCATGATCGGGTTCGACGAGAACCAGGCAAACACGCTTTTGGAGCAAGACGGCAAGCTGACTGGCAAGGTCGCGGAGCCCATTCTCGGGCGCGACGCCAAGCGCGAGCGGCTGGAAGAACTGGTTGCCGAACAGGCAATCGAATTTACAGAAACGCTGGCGGTTGGCGATGGTGCAAACGATCTGGCCATGATCGAGCGTGCCGGTGCCGGTGTGGCCTACCGCGCCAAGCCGGCCGTTGCGGAAATTGCCGATTTCCGGGTTGATCACGGCGACTTGACCGCTCTGCTCTATCTTCAGGGTTATTCGGAAAAGGACTTTGTCCTGAGCTAAACTGGCACGAACAGCACTTGAACGCCGGCAGCAGATTGAAACAGAAAGGGCGCCTCAGCGGGCGCCCTTACTTTTTTCAGAAGATGCTGCGGGTCTATTCGTCTTCAATCCGGACCGGAACGAAACGGACGTCGCCGGTCGGATTTGACAGAAGAAGCAGAGCGGAACGGCGTCCGTCATCTTTGAGCTTGTCGATTTCAGACGCCACATCGGCCGGCGTTTCCACCGGTTCCTGAGCAACTTCCTTGATCACATCGCCGGCTGTGATGCGCTTTTCAGCGGCAGAAGTGTCCGGCAGGACTTCGGTCACGACAACACCGCTCACATCGGCATCGATGGAAAACTGCTCGCGCAACTCGTCGTCCAGCTCAGCCAGTATCATTCCCAGAACTTCGCTTTTCGCGACAGGTTCCTCGGCTGGTTCTTCGTCTTCGGTGACGCTTGCCTCTGTCGGTGTGCTTTCTTCCAGACGTTCGAGGATCACGTTAATCGTGACTTCCTCACCCTTCCTCAGGACGACAACCTCGACTTCCTTGCCGATCGCGGTTTCAGCCACCATGCGCGGCAGTTCGCGCATTTCCTCAACCTCGTTGCCATCGAACTTGATGATGACGTCCCCAGCCTCGATTTTCGCCTTCGCCGCAGGGCCATCCTCGGTCACGCCCGCCACCAGGGCACCCATCGCCTCGTTCATGGCAAGGCTTTCGGCGATCTCGTCGGTGACTTCCTGAATGCGGACACCCAACCAGCCGCGACGGGTTTCACCGAACTCACGCAGCTGATCGATAACGCGCATGGCGGTTTTTGCAGGAATGGCAAAGCCGATGCCGATGGAGCCGCCCGACGGAGAAATGATCGCCGTGTTGATGCCGATCACGTTGCCCTGCATATCAAACAGAGGGCCACCCGAGTTGCCGCGGTTGATGGAGGCATCGGTCTGGATGAAGTTGTCATAAGGGCCGGAGTTGATGTCCCGGTTCCGGGCGGAAACGATGCCGACCGTGACCGTGCCGCCGAGGCCGAACGGATTGCCGATCGCCATCACCCAGTCGCCGACCCGGATCGTGTCTGAGTTCCCGAAATCAACCGCTTTCAAGGGGGTTTCGGGCTCGACCTTGAGAACGGCAAGGTCAGTTTTCTCGTCCGTCCCGATGATTTCGGCCCGAAGCGCGGTGCCGTCATTGAAGTTGGCGGTAATCTCGTCGGCACCCTCAATCACGTGATTGTTGGTGATGATGATGCCTTCGGTCCCGTCGATCACGAAACCAGACCCAAGCGACTGAACCCGTCGCGGTGCCTGTTCGTTGTCCCGGTTCTGGCGATTGAAGAATTCCTCGAAGAACTCCTGGAACGGAGATCCGTCCGGCACCTGCGGCATCGGCACCGACCTGCGCCCCTGGACAGTCTGGGCGGTCGAGATGTTGACGACCGCGTCTGCCAGGTTTTCCGCCAGATCAGCGACCGAAACCGGTCCTTGCGCCTGAGCGGTCTGCACGGGTTGAAATGCGACCATTCCGCCAAGCACGAGACCCGCCGCGGCAAACGCGATCCGGGACATGCGACGGCGAACAAAAATTGGAGCCATAGGGCTTTCTCCTCATCCCTTCCGGTACAACTGTCTGACCTTGAAGACAGCCGGTAACTTCTAACGACTTGTAGTCAGAATATAGAACGGGCGGGAGAATTTTGCCTCTCCCGCCCGGAAACTTTTCGTTATCCGCGTATGATCCACACAAATATGAGCCCCACAACGGCCACGGCAATACCTGCAACGCGCAGGGTCTGATCTGATGTTTCCAGTGCGCTCCGCATCATGGACTTCATGCCACCAGGCATAAGTGCATAAAGGACACCTTCGATAACCAGAAACAGACCAAGCGCGGTTACAAGATCATTCATTGTGCGGCGAGCGAGGGCGACCGGGTCGAGATCCCAGTCCCGCCGTCGTCGCCGTTTCCGGCCGGCGCGTTCACGCCCGTCGGGTCTTTGAAGAACCGGAAGAAGCTGGAATCGGGAGACAGCACGAGGCTGGTGTCGCCCGATTGCAAACCGGCTTCATAGGCCTGCATGGACCGGTAGAAGGCAAAGAACTCCGGATCGGCACCAAAGGCTTCCGCGAAGATCCTGTTCCGTTCCGCATCACCGTCACCGCGAATGATTTCCGCATCCCGGTTCGCTTCCGCTTCAATAACAGTCGCGTCACGGTCAGCACGGGACCGGATCCGGCGGGATTGCTCTTCACCCTGTGCGCGGATTTCGGTCGCCTCACGCTGACGTTCCGTCTGCATGCGCGCGTAAATCGCCTGGGAGTTGGCATCGGGAAGATCCGCGCGGCGGATCTTCACGTCGATCACCTCGATCCCGAGCTCTTCCGCATTGGCGCTGACGTCACGGCGGATGTTATCCATCACGCCGGAACGATCGTCGCGCACCAGCGCCACGAAGCTGGTACGGCCAACTTCAGAACGCAGCGAAGACTGCAACAGGGTCGACAGACGCCTGTTGGCTGTCAGCACGTTCTGAACACGCTGGTAGAACAGGACCGGGTCAGAGATCCGGTAGCGCGCAAACGCGTCCACGATCAACCGCTTCTTGTCCGAGGAAATCGGCTCGAGCGGCGGCATGTTCAGGTTCAGGATGCGCTTGTCCAGATAAACCACGTTCTGAACGAACGGGATCTTGAAATAGAGACCGGGCTCGGTCTTCGGAGCTTCGGTGATCTGGCCAAAGCGCAGGACAAGCGCCTGCTGGGTCGGATTGACCACGTAAACCGACAGGTAACCGACAACGGCGACGACGGCGAGAACAATTACGAGAATACCGCTACGCATGATCAGTTACCTCCTGTCCGCGTGGCGGGCGCGCTGCCGCCCCTGTTCAACTCGTTCAGCGGCAGGAAGGGTAGAACGCCAGAGCCTGAAGACTCGCTGTCGATGATGATCTTGTTGTTGGATCCGAGGACCTTTTCCAGGGTCTCCAGATAGAGACGCTCACGCGTTACCTCGGGAGCCTTCTGGTATTCCTCGTAGATCTTGCTGAAACGCTGCGACTGACCGGTCGCTTCCGCGATGGTCTGGTCCTTGTAACCGTTTGCCTGTTCCAGAACGCGTGCAGCCTGACCGCGGGCTTCAGGAACAATCCGGTTTGCGTAAGCTTCCGCCTCGTTTCGTATACGCTCCTGGTCGGCTCGGGCCGCCTGAACGTCACGGAACGCCTCGATAACCTGTGCCGGCGGGTCAACCCGCTGCATCTGCACTTCAGAAATTTCGACACCAGCGCGATAGGAGTCGAGCGTAGACTGCATCAGCGTGGCAACGTCATTCTGAATGGAGACGCGGTTTTCAGTCAGGATTGCGTCGATGTTCGAACTGCCGACAACTTCACGCATCGCGCTTTCCGCAACCGCTTTCACCGTGCCAGCCGGTTCCTGAATGTTGAACAGGTAGTCTGTGATCCCGTCGGTCGTGTTCTTGACACGCCACAGCACCTTGAAGCCAACGTCGACGATGTTTTCATCGCCCGTCAGCATCAGGCTTTCCTCGGGAATGTCACGTGCCCGCACTGCCCCGGAAGTGGAGAAGGTCTCGTCCACACCCACCGTTGTTTCACGCTGGAGTTCAACGGCAGGCTTGTAAACGTCGCCAATCGGGTAAGGAAGATTGTAGTTCAGACCCGGGGAAGTAATCCCGACAACGTCGCCGAGAACCAGCTCGACACCGCGTTCGCCTTCATCAACCGTGTAGATGCCCGTGGCCAGCCAGCCGACAATGCCGATGCCGACCACAATCAGGACGCCCGCAAAACCGATGCCGCCACCGCCGCCGCCCGGAAGCACGGTTTTCATGCGGTCTTGGGTCTTTTTCAGCAGTTCTTCGAGATCCGGCGGGTTACCACCGCCGCCCCCGCCCCGGTTCGGACCACCGCCCCAGGGACCATTGTTGTTACCGCCGCCGCCGCCGCCGCCCCATGGGCCGCCATTGTTTCCGCCACCTTTCCAGGGGCCGCCGCCACCTGACTGATTGCTCCAAGGCATCAAGACTTCCTTCTGTGAACTCCGGCGTCTGCCGCCGGAAATGGGCTTGCACCCGTTCTGACTCACCGTTGGTTATAGGGAGGTTACCGCGTGCTTTCAATGAGAAGCCCGGCATACTTTCCGCGTAAAACCCATGTGTTTTCCCGTGCCGCAGGTGGTGGGCAATTGTGGCGGTGTCAAGTCGCCGCCGCTGAAAGATTTGGGCGAAGGGTTAATTGCCCGCCCCACACCTGCGGGTCATGTCGACATGGGGTATGCCATCTTCGAGATATTCCTCCGAAACCGCCGCAAAGCCGAGAGAGCAGTAGAAGCTCTCCAGATGGGCCTGCGCCGAGAGATCGATGACGCCTTCAGGCAGGATTTCTTCCACCTTTTCAATCCCCGCAAGCATCAGTTTCCGGCCAAGTCCCGTGCCGCGTGCGGACGGCGCAATGACCACCCGCCCGATCCGGGCCTTTGGCGCATCGGCGTCTTCGGTGACGCGGACGGTCCCGACCAGGGCGCCGGACGCCGTGTCGCGCACCAGCAGGTGCAGCGCTTCGGGGTCCTTGCCGTCGATATCCTGATAGAGCGAGGTTTGCTCGATAACAAAGACATCCTGCCGGAGTTTGAGGAGATCATGCACATCGAGCGGCGACATCTGCTGCAGTCGGCACCATCTTGCGGCCTGGGAGGCTTCGAATTCCATTTTGCTACTCAGTTCGCGCCGGAAATGCGGCGATAGGTCACGAAGGAGAAGTCAGCGCTGTCTTTCTCCGTGCGCGCTCCCCTCTCCCGTTTCACCTCTGTCCAGGCCTCGGGATCTATGAAAGGGAAACGCGTGTCGCCATCAGGTTCAGCGTCGACTTCCGTTATCTCCAGGCGGGAAGCCTCACCGATGGCCTGCCCGTAGATCTGGCCGCCACCGATACAGAAAATCTCGTTGACGCCGAGATCGCCAGCTAGCGATTCGGCCTTTTCAAGCGCCATTGGCCAGGATGTCGCCGTGTCGACGCCCCCAGGCGCATAGCCGGGATCGCGCGATATGACGACGTGAGGACGGCCCGGCAATGGGCGAGCGCCAAATGAGAGAAATGTCTTGCGCCCCATGATCACCGGTTTTCCGAGCGTGAGGCGCTTGAAGTATTTCATGTCGGACGACAGCCGCCATGGCATATCGTTGTCCGCGCCGATGACGCCGTTTCGGGCAACAGCAGCAATGAGCACAAGTTCCGGCAAGAGTGCCTCCGATACCCGTTTCCTTTTCGAAGTGCGCCTCCTAGCATAAAATTCAGCGTGCGGAGAGGTCTTCGCACACTCTTTTCAAGGGGCCTGTCGGATTTCCCGATCCGCCCGCGTCCTCGGCCTGGAACCCGACAGGACAGGAAACTTCAAATGTCAGACTTGATGGAAACCGTATTAATCGAGCGCACAAGGGCCTTGATCCCGGACGAGAATGTGGAGCTGAAAAAGATGTTCGGTTCGACCTGCTTCATGATCAACGGCAACATGCTCGTGTGCGCATCCAAACGCGGCCTGATGGCGCGCGTTGGCAAGACGCAGGAAGCCGAGGCATTGGCCAGGCCTCATGCAGCCCCCTGCAGGCCGGCCGGGCGGCCCATGCCCGGCTTTATCAGGATCGAGCCGGAAGGCATTGAAAGCGACGATGACCTCAAGGTCTGGGTCGACATGGCGCGCACCTATGTCTGCGCCTTGCCCGCAAAAGCGTCAAAGCCGAAAAAGAAACGGGCCGGGTGGACGGCATGATGACGGCGCCAGGTTTTTCGACCGAAACATTTGCGTTTCTCGCAAGTCTCAAGGCCAACAACTCCAGGGAATGGTTCGACGCCCACAAACCGGACTATCAGAAGGTCGTCAAGAAACCCGCCGATGCCCTGCGCACCGAACTGACCGGGCAGCTCGCCGGGCTCACGGGTTACGAGACAGACTCCAAGCAATTCAGAATCAACCGGGATCTAAGATTTTCAAAGGACAAGACACCCTATAACACACATATCCGGATGGCCTTCTGGCCAAAGGGCAAGGCATTTGAAGGCAGGGAAGCGCAGCCACCAAGCTTTTTCGTCTCTTTCGAACCTGACCAAATTCGCCTCGGGACCGGCTGCATGGCGTTTTCCAAAACCGCTCTCGGGTCCTATCTCCATGCCCTTGAAAGCGGCAGCGGAAACGAAATCGCCAAGCTCATGTCGGATCTGGAGGCAAAAGGCTTCGAACGTTCCGCGCCGGATCTTGCCAAGGCGCCCCGCGGTTTTCCGAAAAACCACGAACACGCCGACCTCGCCCGTCACAAGGGCCTGGCTGTCTGGACGTCAGTCGCGGACACTTCTCCGGTCACGGGAGACGCAGCGGCAAGTTTCCTCGTCGACACCTGGAAGCCCACGCTGGCCTTCTGGACGTGGCTCGTGGATCTGACCAAGGCCTCGTGATCCGGAACGCCCACTATTTTGTCGCAAAGCTCGCGCGCGCGGCCCATCCTTCGAGACAGCGCTGCCGCGCTTCCTCAGGATGAGGTTTTGGCTTGTGGCAAACGCAGTTGGTTTTGTCCACAACACACCCCCATCGTGAGGAGGGCCGCAGGCCTATCTCAATGTGTGAGGTGAAATAAAAAAACTTCTACGGTTTCTACAAACCGGGGCCTCATCCAGAGGAGCCGCGTCAGCGGCATCTCGAAGAATGACCGCTTGCGCAGAGTATCTACTTGCCCCTGCGGGCCGCCAGTTCAGGAAGCAATTCATAGTCGCCCCGGATGAGCGCTTCCTTTTTCTCGCGGCGCCAGCCCTTTATCTGGCGTCCACAGGCAATTGCATCTGTAATCCGTTCGAAAACGCAGTTAAATACCAAGGTCACGGGTCTGCGTCGAGCTGTGTAACCGTCATGGACGCCCTGCTGGTGTTCACTGAACCGGCTTTCCAGATCTTTTTGCGTGATGCCCGTATAGTAGCTGCCGTCCGAACACCTGAGTATATAGACGATTGCCGCCATGCGCTTGCTCAACTGAATTGCACCATAGGAAAAATGCTACTCATAATTGAGAAAATCAACTAGTGGCCTATCCTTCGAGACAGGCCTGCGGCCTTCCTCAGGATGAGGGTGTATTTCAAAAAGAATTTCTAAGATTGCTACAAACCGGGGCCTCATCCTGAGGAGCCGCGTCAGCGGTGTCTCGAAGGATGGGCTGTAAACTCGGCTGAAGCGCGAACATTTACTCAGGCGCTCGCCCGTCAAGCCTTCTTCAAATTGGTGAGGATGATCTCGAGCCACACCCTGGTAGGCGGGACCCAGGCCAGCCAGTTGTTGTAGTCACCGGAATAGATGACTGCGGCGACATCGGCTTTCGGACAGACGAACAGCCGCTGGCCGCCATTGCCGAAGCCGCCGAACCAGGGCAACGGGCCACCGAACGCCGCGTTGTGAGCGTTCCCGCAAAACCAGAAATAACCGTAGTCGACGCCCTCGCCGGTCGCGAGAACAGACCGGAGCGACGCCCGGAGCCAGGCTTCGGGAACAATGCTGCGCCCGTCCCAGACACCGTCGTTGAGCACCAGACGGCCGATCTTCAGGAGATCAGGCGCAGTCAGGCGAACGCCGGAGGCGGACGAGTGGGTTCCGTCCTTTCCTGCGGACCACTTGAAGGTCGTGATGCCGAGCGGATCGAACAGAACCTCCCTGGCAAACTCCGGCAGCGTCTTGCCCGTTCCTGTTTCGATGATCCTGCCGACCAGCGCCGTTGCCCCGCCGCTGTAGATCCAGCGCGTGCCGGGCTCGGCAACGAGATCGCGCTCCAGAATGTAGCGGTAGCGATCCGGCGCAAGCTCCATCGCAATTTCGCTGTTTTCCGGGTCCGTATAGGGCTTTGTCTCATCCCACGCCATGCCGAGGCTCATTGTCAGCGCATGTTCGATCGTGCGTTCCATCCGGGCCGGATCGGCCGCAAGATCCGGGTAGTCGGAAAATGTGCTCAGGATGGGTGTGTCGATGCGCGGCACAAGCCCCTTTTCAAGCGCAATGCCGTAAAGCAGGCTGACGATGCTCTTGGTGATCGACCGCAGATCATGCAGCGTGTCAGGACCGAATTCCACGTCGCCGATCGGCCTGCCCCAGTCTTCGTCGGGCCCTTTTCCGTAGCTTTCAAGCACGGTCTCGCCACCCCGTTCGGCCAGAACGACATGCAGGTGCCGCAGGAGGCCAGATTCCACGCCCGCGACCAGCTTGCGACCGATCATTGGGTCAAAGCCCCTATTTTCGGCAGAGATCGCATGTGGTGACAGGGAAATCGCAGCGTCGGGAGAAGTCATGAGCCGTGTCCTGATCGGAAGGGGTCGGTGAGCACAACTGCAAGTGTACACGAGAATGCGTCCGATTTTGCACCCGAACTCCAATCCGTGTCGCAGACTTGACCTTCCAGCCGCTGGAAACATCATAAGCCTGCCATGAACGCATTTGTTCGAATGAACTGGAGATGGATTTGGATCGCAGGACATTTTTGAAAGCGGCCCTTGCCGGATGTGCAACAGCTGCCATTCCGAAGCTGTCACTCGCCAAAAGTTCGGATGGCTTCATGGAACTGCGAGCCGTCAAAGGCGAGGCAATGCTGTATGGTGACAAGGGCGGCCCCTCACCCCTGTGGCTATACAACGATCGCCTGCCTGGTCCTGAAATCCGGGTGAAACAGGGCGAACGGGTCAAGGTCCGCTTCATCAACGAACTCGACGAGCCCACCTCGGTCCACTGGCATGGCATCCGCATCGACAACGCGATGGACGGGGTTGCAGGCATCACCCAGCCGGCGGTCCAGCCCGGTGAACACTTCGATTATGACTTTGTCGTGCCGGATGCCGGAACCTACTGGTACCACGCCCACAATATGAGCTGGAACCAGGTTCCGCGCGGCCTCTCCGGGCCACTGATCGTCGAAGATCGCCACGATGTCTTTTCACCGGATACAGACATCAATCTGGTCTTGAGCGACTGGCGCCTTGACGAGAACGGCGTTCTCGATACCGCGAGTTTCGGTGCACGCCATGACTTCTCGCACGCTGGCCGCCTCGGCAACTGGCTCACGGTCAATGGCGCGTCACTGCCGGATATTGCCTTGCAGAAGGGCCGCTGGCACCGGCTACGCCTGATCAACGTCTCCGCCTCAAGGATCCTCGATCTCGCCCCGGAGCGCATGGGCGCGAAGGTGATCGCGCTCGACGGCCAGACGTTGAGCGAACCACGGGAAGTGCCGGGTATTGTACAGCTGGCCCCGGCACAGCGCATGGATCTTGCCCTGAGGCCAACGGAAACAGGCACATTTCCGCTCGAAATGATGACCGGACAGCCCTTCGCGTTCGCCAATTTCCAGGTGACGGATGCCGGTGGCCAGGACGGACCTCTTCGGCTGCCCGCGGTCAACAGTTTGCCGGAACCCGATCTTGGCGACGCCCTTGAACTTCCCCTTGAGATGCAGGGCGGCGCCATGGGCGGGATGCGTGCGCTGATGCAGAACCGGACGGAAGACGAGGTCCGCAAGATGATTGAGGACGGCCAGTTCTGGACCTTCAACGGGGTTGCCGGCATGAACGGCGAGCCGATGTTCAATGCGGAGCGCGGCGAGACAATCGTACTGGAAAGCCGCAACGATACCAGCTTCGCCCACGCAATGCACATACACGGACATCATTTCCGCGTTCTGGAGCGCAACGGAGAGCCACTCGAACATCAGGACTGGCGCGATACCTTCACAACGCAGCCACAGGAGACGGTCAAGATCGCCTTCGTCGCCGACAATCCCGGCAAGTGGCTGATCCACTGCCACATGCTCGGCCACGCCGCCTCGGGCATGATAACGTGGTTCGAGGTCGCTTGAACCGGCGGCAATGCGCCATCAGCAACACGTAGTCAGCATTTGTGATGCGGATGCGCGTGCGCAAAACTTCCGGTGATGGTCACGCCAGACCTGGCCCAATGCCATCCGGTTTCCGCGACATGGGTGCCATAGGGCAAGCCCGAGTAAACGGACCTGTCATTCCTGTTGAAGCTCAGCGGACTGCCATACACAAAAGCCTCATCCTGAGGAAGCGCGGAAGCGCTGTCTCGAAGGATGTGCGGTTGGCGCTGAGCCAGGTGGCCCATCCTTCGAGACGGACCTGACGGTCCTCCTCAGGATGAGGGTGTAGACCGGTCACCGCCTGGTCCAGATTTCGTCATTCGGACGCGGCGGAGTTTAGATCAGCGTGACGAAAGAGAGCCGTTGCGCACGAGGCGAAAGGCTCCTCTCCCGCCGGGAGAGGGTCAGGGTGAGGGATCAGACGTTTGCAAATCTATCCAATGGTTTGTCCCCTCGCCCGGCGCGGCCGCGCCGACCTCTTCCAATCGTAGAAGCAGTCGGTAGACGGCGTCCGATTGGCTTATTCGGCTCCAGGCAAGAACTCAAACCGCGATCGGTGCTGAGATATGCGGGTGCGGGTCGTAGCCGGTCAGTTCGAAATCCTCGAACCTGAACGCGAACAGGTCCGTGACGTCCGGATTGATCTTCATCTCCGGCAGCGGACGAGGCGCGCGGGTGAGTTGTTCCCGCGCCTGATCGAAATGGTTGGAATAAAGATGCGCGTCGCCGAGCGTGTGCACGAAATCCCCCGGTTTCAGGCCGGTCACCTGCGCCACCATCATGGTCAGGAGGGCGTAGGAGGCGATGTTGAAGGGAACACCCAGGAACACGTCTGCGGAGCGCTGGTAGAGCTGGCAGGAGAGTTTGCCGCCCGCGACATAGAACTGGAACAGCGAGTGGCACGGCGGTAGCGCCATCTCGTCCACCAGCGCCGGGTTCCACGCCGACACGATCAGCCGCCGGCTCTCCGGGCTGGTGCGGATCATCTCGAGCAGTTTCTCGATCTGGTCGATAGACCGGCCGTCCGGTGCGGGCCAGGATCGCCACTGATAGCCGTAAACGGGGCCGAGCTCGCCGTTTTCATCGGCCCAGTCGTCCCAGATCTTGACGCCATTCTCGTTGAGATAGCGAATGTTGGTATCACCGGCGAGGAACCAGAGCAGTTCATGAATGATTGATCTGAGATGAAGTTTCTTGGTCGTGACAACGGGAAAACCTTCGGCCAGATCAAACCGCATCTGATATCCGAAGACCGACCGCGTTCCCGTCCCCGTGCGGTCCCCCCTGTCGACACCCTCTTCCAGGATCTTTGTCAGGAGGTCGAGATATTGCTGCACGGCAACGCCTTTCGGACACGGATGTGAGTGGATAGCGCTAACTTCGCAGATTCTCGCAAAAACACATCCCCCGCCCGGCACTTTCCCCAGATCGCAAAGCCGGGGCTGTGGACGATCCGCCTCCCGAGAAGCTGGCGAAACAGGCTTTCAGGCGCAAAAGCACTTTCAATTCAGGGCTGAAACACTTATATCTGGGGTGCTGGTTCGCCAGCTATGGCAATAAACTGTCAGTGCAATAAACCTATCGGACCCGGGGGCGGTACCCGGCGCCTCCACCCAAGCCCACGTGGCATTCCACCGGATGTGACGTGGGTTTTGGCGGGGGCGAAATAGGATCGACGAGGGCGTAAAGACTGTGCTTTTGCTCGGCATTGTACCACCGTTATCGGGCTGTTTTAATAGTTGCAAACGACAACTATGCTATGGACAACGCTGTCGCTG
>Ga0207422_1003412_pt1 | contig 16014 bp, 14 predicted proteins | sample MarCyaLeptolynsp_FD_187757 | JGI IMG/M metagenome (GOLD analysis project Ga0207422, IMG submission 187757) | Marine cyanobacterial communities from Panama - species 1 Leptolyngbya sp. (SPAdes) | ecosystem: Environmental > Aquatic > Marine > Unclassified | place: Panama: Panama City | collected...
ACGCGATGACCAAGCGCGCCCAGGTCGTGCTGTCGGAGCTCTGGGCGGCGCGTCTGCAGGCCGATGGCACCGTGGTGCACGCGATGCATCCGGGGTGGGCAGCCACGCCGGGCGTGCAGACCTCGCTGCCGGGCTTCTTCGAGCGAATGCAGTCGCGCCTGCGAACGCCGGAGCAGGGAGCGGACACCACCGTATGGCTCGCCGCCAGCGAGCGCGCGGGTCAGTCGACCGGAAAGTTCTGGTTCGACCGCGCGGAGGCCAAGACGCATCGGTTGTTTTGGACCCGCGAGAGCGCGGAGCAGCGTGAGCGGCTGTGGGCATTGGCCGACTCGGCGCACTCCTAGAATACGATGGGCGTGCGTCGAGGTCTGCGAGGCGGACTACAGTTGGACGATCTCGGCGACGCGACGTGACGGGCTCCACGGCGCGACGCCCCCATCGCTTGCGTCGTCGCGGTGGCGTGTCATCCCCCGTCGGATGAGCGACGGTGGGTGGGAAACAGTCGACGCGGACGGCAGGATCGTGACGGCGCGGTATCGCTTCGTCGGTGGACAGTCGCGGACGACGGTCGTGCGCACGGGGGACGACGCGATCGTGTACAGCCCCGGCCGGCCGCTGGTCGAGCACGCACGCGAGGCGACGGGCGATGCGTCTCGGATCTGGTTGATTGCGCCGAGCGTCGGGCACACACTCGGTGTGGCAGCGTGGCGGGAGCGGTATGCAAGCGCGCGCGTCGTCGCTGCGTCGTCGACCGCAGCCAGGCTGCGCAAGCGGGGCCTGGACGACATGCTCGAGCCCTCGGCGTTCCCCCTCGACGGCGCTGGCCTGCTGCAGCCCGCGAGCAACGGCACTGGCGAGCTGTGGCTGCAGGTGAACGCCGACGATCGCATCCACTGGATCGTCGCCGACGCCTACCTCAACCTCGTCGCGCTCGCGCCGGGGTTCGTTCTCCGGACCCTACAGCGCCTCTACGGTCTGCGCACCGGCCTGTCGTTCGGCCGCGCCTTCCGCTCGGCGCTCGCCGATCGGACCGCATTTCCCGCCTGGCTCGAGCAGACCCTCGACCTATCGGCGCGGCACGTGCTCATCCCCTGCCACGGCGAAGTCGACGCGGCCCCCGACCTCCGCGACCGACTGCTGACTGTCTCGCGCACATGAACCGGCGCCGCAAACTTCCGGTTTTCCACGGTCGAGAGGCCATCGGCGCAGATTCGGGGCCTCATCGGTCGTGTTTCGGAAGTTGTTCGCGCGTGAGACGTCTCCGCTGACGGTTGGCCGGGCTGCGGGCCGCGGGTCAAGGTGAGCGAAGCGTTGCGATGACCGCGTCCAGTGAGCGCATGCTCGTGCCTTCGGGCGCAAACGCAAAGACGTGCACGAACAGGTCGTCGCGCACGGGAGCGATCGCCTCCTTGACCGTGGTCCCGTGCTCGGTGGTCCAGCGGACCCACTGGACCGGACGGGCGAGCAGCGTCCCGGACTCTTCCGAGCGCGCCGAAGGGTCGTCGGCCTGGTCGTGCTGGAGGGTCGGGTGCCCGCCGAGATAGATGCCGAGCGTTGCCCCCGGCTCGCCGACCTTCACCAGCTTCAGCATTCGAAAGACGTCGAAGTCGGGACCCTTCTTGTGAGTCGCGGCGTAGCCTTCGGGCACCGAGACCTGCAGACCGTGGCGCAGCTCGAGCTCGGTCGGTGCAGCATCGAGCCGTCGCGGGCCGGGCTCGAACGTTTGGAGCAGGTCGCGCGCGAGCCCTTCGAAATGCGCACGCCGATGGGCGGACCGTCGATCGAGGTGAAACTCGACCTCCTGCAGCGTGCCGTCGGGGTGGGTGACGACCGCCGCGATCAGAAAGGTCCCCTTCCCCGGCTCGTCGCCTGCGAGCACGCGGATCGGCAGCTGCGCGTCGGGCAGCGCCTCGACCCGCTCCCCCTTGGCGGCGATGGAGCGAGCGTCCGCATCCGCATCACCCGAGCTGCGAACGAACAGCTCGTTGACGATCATCGCGAAGCGGGGTCGATCGGTGCCCGCCATCTCCTCGATGAAGACCTCGGTGCGCTCCGACTCCGGCTCCGGCGCCCCCATCACCGAATGCATGGGCACGACGATGCGGGCCGACGCGGGCAAACGCGCGGTCAGGTGTCCATCCAACAGCACCGTCGGCTCCGCGCGCGACTGAGGCGACGAGGGCTGCTCCACGGCCACCGCGGGCGGAGCCGTCAGACACCCGCCCACGGCCAAGCCGACCGCGATCACGAGACCGAACCGAACATCCACGCGCAGAGTCTACGCGAGCGTGGGCGGGCAGCTCGGGCGAAGGGGCGCGGCAGTGCTACAACCGATGCCGGATGAGCCCCGTCGAACCCGAGCCGGAGGACCAGGACGCCCCGGAGGACCAGGACGTCCCGCTGACCCGCGAGGAAAAGCGCGACGTCGCGATCGCCTACCGCGAGCTCGCGCAGAGACTGGCCCGCGGTAACGACCGCCTGCCCGATCCTCCGTTCGACGAGGCCCTCGCCCACGAGGTGCAGCAAGCCCGCACGTTCGCCAAGAACGCCCGCAACCGGCAGATCCGCCGGCTCGCGACGCAGCTCGCCTACCGCGGCTCGGTCGAAGAGCTCACCCAGGCGCTCGAAGGCCACACGCCCGAGCTCGCGGCGGAGCGGGCCGAGGAGCGTCGCAACGAAGCATGGCGCGCCCGACTGCTCGAGGAAGGCGACGCGGCGCTCACCGAGCTGGTCACCGAGCACCCCCACGCGGACACGGGCCATCTCCGACAGTTGATCCGTCAGGCCAAGACGGACCCCGCATCCAAGCGCTCCAAGAAAGCGGCGCTCACCCTGCTCCGCGAAATCCGAGCGCTTCGTCAGTAGCCCGGCGTCATCCCATCAGCCCAACGACGCGACCGACACGCTCGACGCACGCCACGGGCTGACGGCTGCGAAGCCGCTCGGCGCCGTGGGCACCGGTGGTCACCGCGACCGCCCGAACGCCGGCGTTGTTGGCCATGTCCAGATCGAAGGTCGTGTCTCCGACCATCACCGTCTGCTCGGGCGCGACCGCCCGCTCGGCCATCAGCTCGCGCAGCATTCTCGGGTGGGGCTTGCCCGCCGTCTCGTCCGCGCAGCGCGTGGCCACGAACATGTCCGAAAGCCCGAGCTGCCCCATCTCGCGATCGAGCCCGCGCCGGCTCTTGCCGGTGGCAACGGCGAGCCACAGGCCGCGGCTACGCAGCCCTTCGAGGCACTCGAGGGTGTCGTCGAACAGCTCCGGTCGCGGGGCGTCGGGGGCGAGCCAGTGATCGCGGTAGGCCTCGACGAGCGCCGCATGAACGCTCGGCGCGGCGTGGGGCAGCAGCAATCGCGCCGCCTCGGGAAGCTCAAGGCCGATCGTCTCCCGAATCGTCGTGTCGTCCTCGGGCGCGAGGGCACCGATGGTCGTCATCGCCTTGCGAAAGGTCCCGACGATCCGCCCCGCGGAATCGGTGAGCGTGCCGTCCCAGTCGAACACGATCAGCAGCGGACGGGGGTCGAGCGTCATTTCCACAGGCGCATCAGCCCTTCCTGGGTGGTGCTCGCGACCAGTCGGCCCTTCCGATCGAAGAAGCGACCGCGCGCCAGCCCTCGTGCACCCCCCGCAGTCGGGCTGTCGATCTCGTAGAGCAGCCAGTCGTCGAATCGAAAGTCGCGATGAAACCACATCGCGTGATCGAGGCTCGCCACCTGCATGCCGGGCGAGAGCCACGACACGCCATGGGGCAGCATCGCGGTCCCGATCAGATTGAAATCCGAGGCGTAGGCCAACAGGTAGCGATGCACCGATGGCTCGTCGGGCAGCGCGGCCGAGGACCGATACCAGACGTGCCGGCGCGGCTCCATCACCCGCGGGCGCATCGGGTTGTAGGGATTGACGGCGCGAATCTCAACCGCGCGCTCGGCCGTGGCGCGCTCGCGCATCTTCTCCGGGATCTTGTCGAGCATCGCCAGCGCGAGCTCGCGATCGGACTTGAGGTCCTCGGGCGGAGGCACCTCGGGCATCGAGTCGGCGTGCTCGTAGCCCGCTTCGGTCACCTGGAACGAGGCGGCCATGTTGAAGATGGCCTTGCCCTTTTGAATCGCAACGACGCGACGCGTCGTGAAGCTTCGCCCGTCGCGAATGCAGTCGACGTTGTAGACGATCGGATGCTTCGCATCGCCAGTCCGCAGAAAGTACCCGTGCAGCGAATGCACGGGACGGTCGTTGGGTACGGTCTGTGCTGCGGCGGACAGCGCCTGCCCCAGAACCTGGCCGCCGAACACGTTGCCCCATCCGAGATCCTGACTTCGCCCGCGAAACAGGTTCTCCTCGATCTTCTCGAGAGACAGCAGGTCCAGCAGCTCGCTCAGGACGTCCGTCACCAGCGGGACGCTAACACCTCACCGCGACCGGTGCTGCGCCGTGGCCTCGCCCTCGATGTGTGCCAACAGGCCCCGCGGGTAGTGCTCGTCGTGTGGTGCGTAAAGGTCGGAGTGATCGCGACCTGCGACGAAGAGAAAGTGCGCATCCGATCCGACGGCCTGTAGAGCATCGGCCATCAGTCGCGCCGACCGCTGCAGGCCATAGGTGTCCTCGGTCCCGACGATGACGTGCAGCTTTCCGGCGAGATCCGCTTCGCGGGTCTTCCACTCCGTCCGCAGGATCCGAGACATGTCCCAAGCCGCCCACGCCGCAGCCACGTCGCGATCGATGTCGCCCGAAACGCGATCGAAGAGCGGCAGCGCGTTGCCGTCGGGCCCCCGCGGCGAAAACACCGCGTCGAAGCTGTGAAACTGCCCGGCGCCGTGACTCGTCTCCAGCTCCCACTGCACGAAGGCCTCGAGCGATCGCGTGGGCTTGCCGCCCTCCCATTCGAGCTGGACCGTCTTGCCGACGGGGCTGCGATACATGTTCGCGAACGAGTAGACATCCACGCCGACGAAGTCGCGAAAGTCGACCGGGTCGGGCGCCGTGGACCAAACCCCGCCGAAGGTCCGGGGATGGGTGATCTGCACCCACAGGCTCGCCCAGCCGCCGCTGCTGTGCCCGGTGATGAAGCGCCCGTCGGGACTCGCGACCGCGCCGTAGCGGTGCTCGATCGCGGGGAGCAGCTCGGTGACCAGCGCCGTCCCCCACGGACCCATGGTGGACGAATCAGCGAAGACATGATGACCCTGCGGATGGTTGGCATCGAGAAAGACGCGGACCAGTCGCTCCTTTTCCGCGCCGTCGGCCTTGGCGATCCGGCGCCACTGGATCGCACCGAGTCGATCCGGCGTGCCGCCGAACCCATGCACGAAGTAGAGCGCCGGCAGAGCCTCGTCGGGATCGAAGGCGGGCGGGGTCAGGACGATGGCCCGCAGCCTCACGTCGCGCTCGGCGAACGCGGACAGCCGCTCGGACCGTAGCTCCACCAGCTCGAGGCGCGGCGAGGACGACCGGACCGCCCGTTGGGTGACGTCGACCCGAGTCGGATCGGGCACGGCACTCGGGTCCGCGCCGTCCTGCTTGCACGACGCGAGGGCGACGAGGACCGCGACGCAGGCGCGCAGCGCGATCAACCCGAACGTTGCTGCCGATCGTACTTCGCCGCTCCGACCCATCGCCGGTGACGCTCCTTGCGGGTGCACGCCCCGTGTCGTTCACACATGAATCGCGACCGCTTGGCCGCGACGTAGGCCGACACAAGAGGGATGTCGAGAACCTCGGGGGGCAGGCACACGTCGACGAAGCGCAGCGAGTAGGCGGCCGAGATGCCGAAGATGCCGCGCGTCGAGAATCGATGGGGGTCGCCGCGGTGCCAAACGCACTCCGCGTCGAGCCAACCGCGGGCGGTCGCCTTGCGGTGCATCACCGGTCCCGCCCACACGTCGCGTGCGTGCGCTCCGACCAGTCGACAGTGAGACTCGCGCCGGCAGATCCGCGTGAGCTCCTCGCCGAGCTGAGGCTCTCCGGCGAGCGCCGCTCCGACAACCGTGCCCAGCAGAGGGTTGAAGGCGATGCGCAACAGCTCGAGTACGGCCAGCACCGAGCTGGCAAACGTATCACGAGTGTTGAGCGTCGCCAGCGCTGGCCGGTGGCGGAAGCGCGGCGAGAACCGACGCCACGAACGCGTTGCGATCGAACGCCGGCCGGGTCTGGCTCAGGCCCAGACGCACGATCACCGCATCACGCGAGGGTACGAACATGACCGTCTGGCCCTGGTAGCCCGAGGCCCACACCGCGTCGGTCGGCACATCGGGGAGCTTGCGACGCGCGGGATTGTCCGGGGCACCGACATTGGCCCACCACTGTGCTGTGTACTCCCCCATCGGGGCGGGCGGCGTCACTTCGCGGGTGTATTCGACCCAACCCTCGGGAAGGATCCGCTTGCCCTCCCACGTGCCGTCCTGCAGATACAGCAGACCGAACCGCGCCCAGTCACGCGCCGTGGCGTACGTGAACGAGGAGCCGACGAACGTGCCCGAGCCATCGGTTTCGAGCACCGCGCTGCGCATGCCGATCGGCTCGAACAACGCCTCGTGCGGGAAGCGATGATAGGCGGCGAGATCGTCGAAGGTCTCGCGCACGATGAAGCTCAGGATGTTCGACGTGCCGCTCGAGTAGGAGAAGACGGTGTCGGGCTCGGCCGCGGCCGGCTGCGCGATGGCAAACGATGCGGCATCGTCGATCTCGAACAGCATGTGCGTCGCGTCGGCGAGAATCCCGTAGACCTCTTCGAAGTGCAGACCGCTGCTCATCCGCATCAGCTGGTCCACCGTGATCTCGGCGCGCGCATCGTGACGCCACGCGTTGATCGGCGCCGGCGCATCGATGTCGATCGCCCCCTGCCCGACTCGCAATCCAACCAGCGCGTTGGTGATGCTCTTGGTCATCGACCATCCGAGCATCGGAGACTCCTTGGAAAAACCATCCGCGTAGCGCTCGGCCACGATGCGCCCGCCGTGGACGACGATGACCGCCCGGGTTCGCCGAAGGTTGCTCGGGTTGGGCTCCGCGAACGCGTCGGCCACCGCGGCATCCAGAGCCACGCGATCGAGGCCGGGCGGATCGGAGCGCTCGTCGGACCCGTCGCCGCGCGGCCACGGCTCATCGGAAGCCGCCGCGCGGGGGGCCTCGAAGGCCATCGCACGGAGCGCGTCGAGCTCGACATCGACGGCCAGGGCGCAACCGAGTCCCTCCCGGTAAACGGCCGTGCGCGACGCAAGCCCGTAGGCGGTCGACGTGACGGTGAGTGCGTCGCGATCCACCGAAAAGGATGCGAACGGGATCGCCGCGAGTTCCTCGTCGGCGACGCGCTGCTCGTCCATCCCCGCGACGAAGATCGACGAGCACGCGATTTTGGCCGAGTACCCCGTCGCGGTCGGAAAGATCCAGAAGGTGAGGAAGACGCCGACGGCGGCGACGAGCAGCGCGACGGCGACCAGGGCGGCGCGAGCGAGCGTGCGGCGGCGGGCCAACGGGACTGGACTCTACCAGGCGCTACCAGGGGCTACCGGGGCACTGGCGCCGGGCGCGACGCCTCTGCGCGCCCGTGATAGCCTGGCGGACGAGGGTGGAGCCCACGGACGCGGACTACCTCGCGCGCTGGCGCGAGGGTGACCAGGAGGCCGGCAACGTGCTGGTGCGCCGGCACTTCGCGACGGTCTTTCGGTTCTTCCGCAGCAAGATCGCCGGCAGCGTCGACGACCTGACCCAGCGAACGTTTCTTGCGTGTGTCGAGGCCTCGAGTCGCTTTCGCGGCGACGGCTCGTTCCGTGCCTTCGTGCTCGGCATCGCCCGCAAGGTGCTGCTCGTACACCTGCGCAAGCAGTACCGCCATGAGCGCGTGTTCGACCCCGAAGCGCTGTCGATCCACCAGGCACTGGACCCCACCGGCGGCTCGGTGACAGGCAAGCTCGTCGGACGCGAAAACGAACGGCTGCTGCTCGCTGCCCTCGCGCGCATCCCTCTCGACTTCCAGATCGCAGTGGAGCTGTTTTACTGGGAAGAGATGCCGCTCAAGGAGATCGCCGAGGTTCTCGAGATCGCGCCCGGCACGGTCAAGAGCCGACTCGGTCGCGCACGCGTCATGCTGCGTCAGCAAATCGAGCTGCTCGCCGAGAGTCCCGCAATCGCCGAGCAAACGGTCAGCGGTCTGGACCACTGGGCGCGATCGCTCAAACGCAGGTATCTCGAAGACGAGCCGTAACTCCGGTCAGCAGCCTCACCGAGCTGCCGCGTGAGGAACAACGGGGTCCCCGCCGCCGTAAAACTGGGGTGAGGTGGGGTCTTACAATCGGGGTTGGTGATGAGGTCGAGTCGCAGCGGGCTTGAGGACGCTTTCGCGCAGGCGCGACCGCGTTCAACGCTCGAAGAGAGCACCGCCTTGGCGGAGCTCGAGGCGCGTCTATTCGCCAAAGCCGAGGGTCGTCCCCGCCTGTCTCGCTACCACCTCCAGCAAATGCTCGGCGCCGGCGCGATGGCCGTGGTGTACGCCGCGCACGACCCGGAGCTCGACCGTCCGGTCGCCGTCAAGCTGGAGCAGTGGCAGGCGGCGTGCCCCGAGATGGAGCGCCAGCAGCTGCTGGTCGAGGCACAGCTTCTCGCTCGCATTTCGCACCCGCATGTGGTGAGCGTTTACGACGTCGGGCAGTACTCCCCCGAGGATCTCCCGGACAACGTCCACCAGGACATTGCATCCGAGGGCTTCTACGTCGTGATGGAGCGAGTCTACGGCGTCGATCTCGGCGAGTGGCTGATCCGCGAGCGCCCTTCGCTGTCGCGCATTCTCGAGGTGTTCACCGCCGCCGGTCGCGGGCTGTCCTACGCGCACTCGCAGGGCGTGGTGCATCGCGACTTCAAACCCTCCAACGTGCTCATCGGCGACGACGGCACGGTCAAGGTCGTCGACTTCGGGCTCGCGCTGTCGATCCGGTCGAGAATGATGGCCGAGGCCACCCGGGAGGACATCGCCGGGCTCGACGACGTCACCACGGCCGTGGTCGGCACGCCGGCCTACATGGCTCCCGAGCAGCAGCTCGGACGCCTCGTCGACCATCGCGCTGACCAGTTCAGCTTTTGCGCATCGCTGGCCGAGGCGCTCTACGGCCAGCGGGTCTTTCAGGGCCGCAGCTTCGACGACCTGCTGTCCGCCAAGACCTCGCGTCACCGCGTCCTGCGGCAGCCGGTTCGGATCCCTCGCTACCTGCGGCGCGCCATCGACCGCGGCCTGCATCCCGATCCCGCCAAGCGCTTCACCTCGATGGGGGCACTGCTCGAGGCCATCGCACCGCGTCGTCGCACGAAGGCCACGTGGGCCATTGCGATCCCGGCCGTGCTGGCCGTAGGGGCTGCCGGTGCCTGGATCGCGCTCACGCCCGCCGCCGAGACCGGAACGGAGTGCACCGAGGACGGCGCCGAGGCGCTCGCAGAAGCGTGGGATGGTAGCCGGCGCAAGGTCCTCACCGCCGCCTTTGTGGAGGCCTCACCCGGGCGTGGCTCGGAGATTGCGCGACGGACCGCCAAGGGGCTGGACGACTACGCTGCCCGATGGGCCGAGGCGCAGGTTCAGACCTGTCGTGACGCTCCGGAAGACAAGGACGAGCGCGACCTTCGGCTGAGTTGCCTCGAGCAGCAGCGAGTCTCGCTCGAGGCCCTCGTCGGCGCATTCGTCGACGCGGACGCCGCGGCCGTCGGCAATGCTTTGCGCGCGGTCGCCGAGCTCGATGCACCGGCCGAGTGCGCGGAGATCGACGTCGACGGCACCGCGCACGATCCCCGTCGCAAGGCATTCGACAAGGCGATGGCCCGCGCCCGCGCGCTGCAGCTCGCGGTCCGCTACTCCGAGGCGCTGGCCCAGGCCGAGCTCGCCCAACGCGAAGCGGAAGCGATGGAAGACCCCGCGCTGGTCGCCGAAGCCAAGGTCCGACGCGGATACATTCTCGATCGCACGGCGCGCCCCGAGGACGCAGACGCATTGCTCGAAGAGGCCTACTTCGAGGCCGATCGCGCCGGTGCCCCCCTGGTCGCGGCACGAGCAGCGACGCTGATGGTGTCGAGCTTCTCGGGCGTCAGTCAGCAGCTCGAGCGCGCGAAGACCTGGGCACGGCACGCGCGCGCGCAGCTGACCCGCAACGGAGGCGACCGCGACACCGAAGAGGTGCTCGAGGGCAACCTCGGGATCGCGTACGCGATGGCCCAGCGCCACTCCGAAGCGCTGCAGCACTTCCAGCGCGCACTCCAGATGCGCGAGCTCGAGACGCCCGACGGCGACTGGCGGACTGCCGCCTATCTCGACAACATCGGCCTGGTCCATCTCGCGACCGACAACCTGGACGCCGCCGAGGCGGCGCATCGCAAGGCCTACGAGTTGCTGGTGCGGGACTTTGGCCCCGACGACAAGAAGGTTGCGCTGGTGCTCAACAACCTCGGCCAGGTCACCCGGCGCCGGGGTGATGCCGACGCCGCCCGCCGCCACAGCGAGGAAGCACTGGCGCTCGTCACCGGCGGTGCGGATCGGTACCCCCACGTCGAGGTCGCTTCGCGGGTCAATCTCGGTCAGGCGCTGATCGATCTGGGCCGCACCGAAGAGGCGCTTGCCCACCTCGAGGAGGCACTGGCGCTGCTCGACGGCATCGTGCCCGCCACCCATCCCACGGTGTTCGACGTCCGGGCGATCACGGCGGAGGCGTACCACGCCGCCGGACGGCTCGACGACGCCCGCGCCGAAGCGCAGTCGTTGATCGAGGACATGGCCGCGGCGGGCCGCCAGGACGACTCGACCGCGAAGATGGCCACCGAGACGCTCGAAGCCGTCACCGCCGATCTGAAGCCGACCGCCGATTGAGCTACCCTCGCGCGGATGCGAGGCCTGCTGATCGTGCTCGGTGCCGGGCTGCTCCTGGGTGGCTGCAAGAAGGGCGACACCCCCAAGGACGTCTGCGAAAAGCTCATCGAGCTGCGTGACGCCACCGACAAGAAGTACGAAAAGCCCCGGCACGCACGCGTGCAGCTGTGCACGGACAAGATGACCGTCGTGCGCGAAAAGATGGGCGAGCAAGAGTGGAAGACCTTCGTGCCCTGCGCCCACGCCAGCGAGTCCGAAAAGGCCTACGTCGCGTGTTCGCCGACGATGGCCGCTGCCGCCGAGGATGCGCGCAAGCGCCTGGGTGATACCGAGGCGCGCAAAGAGGCGATGAAGGCCGCCATCGAAAAGAAGATGGCCGAGAAGCAGGACGCCAAGGCCGAGGCCAAAGCCCCCTAGCTCTGGCGCCGCATCGACTGCGTCCAGCCCCAGGCGGTCGCCGCCGCGATCCCAGCGCCCCCGCCGACGTCACCCGTGGCGAGCGCGCCGCCCAGCGCCATCAGCAGCTGCAGCGGCACGAGCCACCTGGTCGGGATTGCCAGGCCAAAGAGCAGCGGCGTGTGCGAGACCGTGGAGTATCGATTGGTCGCGGCGAAGCTCGCCAGACCGAGCGCGACCAGCACTCCTTGTCCCTGGATCATCCAAAACGGTCGCCACTCACAGACGGGACCGCCGAGTCCGTCGGACACGAGGTGGGCGAGCACTGCGGTCGCCCCCGAGAACACCACGCCCCCGAGGATCACGGAGCGGGCCCCACTCGAGCGCAGCCAGGTGATCATCTGCATCACGAGCCAGTAGACGAGCACGAGCTGCATCACCGACCAGGCGCTGATTCCCCCCTGCCCCACGAGGCCGTAGGTGACCAAGCGCCAGACCTCACCGTGCTCCCAAACGTCTGGGCTCAGGCGCAACAGCTCCAGCGGCGAGCCACCGGGCGCGACCGCTTCGCCGACACATCCGAGCGCAAGCGAGGCGAGCAGAAGCTTGAGAAAGGGTGGCGACTCCCCGACTCCGGAGATGACCTCTTGCCAGGGATTGCGTCGGAACACGGGGACCTCAGTTTGCCAGCAACCACGCGAGCCAGGCGATGCCGAGCCACTGGCCGAGGTTGCGGTCGCCCTTGGGGCCAGCGCCGGTCCGGCGGAGGTGGCTGGGGTGCGAGCCGAAGATGTTGCGCAAGCGCTGGGCAAGGCGATCGTCGACCCCGCTGGCCACCAGGCGCGAGCCATGCTCTTCCTTGACCGCGCGGATCGAGGCTCGCCGTACTCCAGCCCGGTCCAGCGCATCCCCGATGTCGTGCAGCAGCGCGTCGGGGCAGTCCCCGCGCACGACCAGGAGCCGGCCCTCCCGCACCGAGAGGAAAAAGAGCTCTCGGCTGCGCTGATAGACCACGTAGCCGATCGAGATGGCGAGCAGCGCAACCAAGACGGCAGGCATGTCCTGGAGACGGTGCCCCCGAGCGCAGGTTGCAGTATCGAGCTAGTCGACGCTCGGCTCGAGGTCACGGGCCCAGCCCGGGAGCTGCAGCGTCCGATCCACGTCGATCTTGGCGCGCCGGCACTGCTGCTCGAGGCGCTTGCGAGCGTGGTACAGGCGCGACTTCACCGTACCGCGCGGCACGCCGACCACCTCGGCGATCTCGTGCGTGCCCAGCCCCTCCCAGTAGTACAGCTCGAGCACCATCTGGAACTCGGCGGGAATCTGACGCAGCGCGGCCAGGAAGCCACGCTGCCACTCGAGCTCCGAGACGATGCGTGACGGACTGGGATCGAGATCGGCGACGCTGCTCCCCGCCGGATCGAACTGGGCACCGCCGGCCTTGCTCCGATAGTGCTCGTACAGGACGTGGCGCGCCACCGAAAACAAGAAGGTTCGAAACGAGGAGCGTCGTTGGAAACGCTCGCGCATGGCGACACATCGCAAGAAGGTGGTTTGCGCGAGGTCGTCCGACTCGTCCCACGCCTTGTTGCGAAAGAAGCGATGCACGGCCGCGAAGTACTTGCGGACGAGCGAGTCACCGGCTCGCCGATCACCTTCGCACCAAGCGTCGAGCATCGCGAAGTCCTCCGACACCGCGTGGGGTTGTACCAGCTTCCTCGCGCGCCGCTACAGTCGGTGCTGCTGGCGGAACGAACGCAGCTCGGCCAGCCCGGATTCGGCCGGGCCTCCGAGCGAATCCAGGGCGCGCTCGGCCTCGTCGAGCAGTCGCTCGGCCCGGGCGCGATCCCCTGCGGACAGGACCAGCGCGCGACCCAGCGCGGCCTTGGCATCGGCGCGAAGCTGTGCCTGCCCCTCGAGCAGGGGTAGTGCGCGCTCGAGTGGCGCCACGGCCCGCGCTGCCTGGTCCGTCGCGAGCCAAACCCGGGCCAGCCCGATCAGCGGATAGGCCGCCCCAGGGTCTCCAGCAATGCCCCCGGCCTCGACGGCGGCCAGCGATGCCGCGTACCGCTGCTCGGCCTCCTCGAGTCGTCCGTCGGCCTCGAGCGAGGTGGCGATGTTGTACAGCGGCTGCGCGCGTAGTGGATGGTCGGCGCCGAGCTGCTTGGTGAGGATGTCCAGCTGCTTGCCCGCGGTCCCGATCGCGTCCGGGTATCGCTCGAGGTACATCAGCGCCGCCGTGCGAACCCCGAGAATGTCGATCCGATCGGGGTGCTCCAGGCCGAGGCGCCGTACGATCATCGCGTCGGCCTCGTCCGCGAGCGCAAGCGAGTCCTCGGCCCGATCCTGCAGGCCGCGAACGCGGGCGAGATTCGAGAGCGACAACGCAAAGCGCGGATGTCCCGGCGGCAGTGACGCCCGCGCCAGCTCGACCGCCCGCTCGGCAAACGCCGCGCTGGCGTCGATGTCTCCGAGGGCGGCGTTGACCCCCGATAGCCCGTCGAGAGCGGCCAGACGCGCAGAGTTGTGCGCCGTGCCCGGTGCCGCCGCGTAGATCGCATCGGCCCGCTCGAACAAAGAGCGCGCATCCTCCGACTGGCCCTGATCCTCCGCCACCCTCGCGAGCAGACAGAGGTCGTCGGCGACCGACGGATGCTCGGAGCCGTAGACCTCCTCCTCGATCGAGAGGGCGGTCCTCGCCAGCTGCTCGCAGCGTTGCGGGTCGTCGACTTCGCACGCCAGCGAGGCCAAGCTCGCGAGCACGCTCGCGGTCGCCGGATGCCGTGCCCCGAGGACCTTCGAGGACAGGGCGAGGGCGCGCTCGTAGTGAGCGCGCGCCACCTCCGGGTCGCCCAGGTCGCTGTAGGCTCCGCCGAGGTCGCGGAGCGCAGTCACCAGGCGGACGTCCTCGGGTCCGAACGCGTCCTCGAGGATCGAGACCGCGGATTCGTAGGCGCGGCTCGCCTGGACCGGGTCCCCACGCAGTGAAGCAACATCGGCGCGGGCGCCCGCCAGCCCGGCCCGAGCACCGGCGTCATCATCGGCGGAGGACGCCGCCTCGGCCAGCGCCATCCAGCGCTCACCGGCATCGTTGTCGCCGTTCCACGCCAGCGCAACCGCAAGCTTGCGTGCGGCCGTCGACGCCATCCGGAGGCGACCCGCTCGCAATGCCCCGGCGTAGGCGAGCAGGAGCTCCGAGCTCTCGAGCTCCGGCTGCATCAGGGCGGAGGCCAGTGCCGCCCGGGCGACCGCGAGGTCTTGGCGTAGCGGGCTGTAGCCGACGGCCTCGACGCGGGGGACCAACTCGGCCAGCGCCTCGGTCGCGTCCTCGAGCGCCCCGACCCTTCGCAGCGCGTCCGCGTTTGCCAGCGCGGCGCTGAGTTGCTCGACCTCCGCGACCTGGGCTTGCGCCGGGAGCTCGACCCCGTCGACCAGACGCTCGACGTCGTTGCACTCGCCAAAGGTCGGAAGCTGCCGCGCTCCGAGCGGGGCACCGACGACGGCAGCGGCATCACCGGTCTCGAGGGCGGCGACGAAAGCGACGAAGTGTCGCTTGCGCACGGCGAGGCAGGCCATCGAGCGGTCCATCAGCTCGTCCGACCGCTGCTCGGCGATGACGGTGGCTCGACACGCCTGCTCGTGCGCCTCGGTCCAGCCGGCCGCGTAGGCGTCGAGCGTCGCTCGCACATCGGTCCAGGTCTGCTCCGCGAAGGACAAGCCGCTGCCGCGTACGGCCTCACCGATCGCCGCGGCACGCTCGCCATTCCACGCATCGGCGAGGGCGGTCGCGGACTCGGCACAGTCGGCCGCCGCCGGAGACCGCACCGCCCACCCGAGGCCGACGGCGAGGGAGACGATGCCCGCGCCCACGATCAGGTTGCGAACTCTGCTCGCGCGCCCGAGACCATGCTCGAGGGCATCGGCGAGAGCGGCCAACGTCTCGTAGCGGTCCCGAGGATCGGTCCGCAGGCCCCGGACGAGCACGTCCCGCAGCCACGCCGGAACCGGTTCCGGCGGACGCTTGCGCTGCGCCGGCACGTCGACCCCTTCGATCACGACCTGCTGCCAGTTGGGCCGGCGATCGAAGAGCGCCTCGAACAGCGCCACGCACAGGGCGAACTCGTCCGACCGCGGCGTGGGTGGGCTCGGGTCGAACAACTCCGGCGCCATATAGGGTGGCGTCCCGCCCATCGCGGTCTGCAGACTGCCGCTTCCGCCCGCCGACATCGTGGGTACGGCCGTCTCTGCGTAGACCAGACCGAAGTCCGAAACGCGCGCCAAGCCGTCGTTGCCGATGAGAATGTTCGACGGTTTGACGTCGCGATGCACGAAGCCGGCTTCGTGGGCCGCATGCAGCCCCCGGGCGGCGTGCACGATCTGGACGACGATCGCCTCGGTGCTCCGTGGCTCGCGGCGAAGCCAGTCGCGCATCGTGCCGCGCTCGGCGAACTCCATCGCGATGTAGACGCGCCCTTCGAACTCTCCGAGCCCGTAGACGGTGAGCAACGCGGGATGATCCAGCGCGGCCATGGCCTGGGCCTCCTTGCGCAGCCGCTCCGTCGCGTCGGGGCTGCCCGAATCGCGGAGCAACTTCAGTGCGACCGACCGCTTCAACTCTGGGTCGAAGCCGAGATACACCTCGCCGAATGCTCCCCGCCCGAGTCGCTTGCTGACTTGGTACGGACCAAGTTGCTCGGGCGGGGCCTGAGTGCCGGACACCGACTGCACGGTGGCTTCCAGCGCACGTCGACCGGAGAGCGCCAGGCCGGAGTCCGGCTTGCGC